>Ga0105044_10004290_pt1 | contig 19587 bp, 20 predicted proteins | sample MAT01_FD_78092 | JGI IMG/M metagenome (GOLD analysis project Ga0105044, IMG submission 78092) | Freshwater microbial communities from Lake Fryxell liftoff mats and glacier meltwater in Antarctica - MAT-01 | ecosystem: Environmental > Aquatic > Freshwater > Ice > Liftoff microbial mat | place...
CCGGTAGCGTCGGCCGCATGGGCAATGCGGCGATGCGAATGTCCGCCTTCGCGTGTCAGGTGCAGCTCGGCGGCGTTTTGATCGTCGCGCGTAAACGGGACGCCCTGGGCGACCAGCCACTCGATTGCGCTGCGGCCATGTTCGACCACGAAGCGGACCGCCGCGTCATTACATAGCCCAGCGCCGGCCACATGTGTGTCCGTGATGTGGTTCTCTGAGGAATCGTCAGCGCTCAACACGGCAGCGATACCGCCTTGCGCCCAGGCGCTGGCTGCGTCAAGTAACTCTTGCTTGGTCAGCAGCGCAACCTTTTGAGTTTCTGCGAGTCTCAAAGCGAGCGACATTCCAGCAAGGCCGCTACCGATAATCAGTACATCGTAATGTTTTGCAATTGAAGTCATGGGGGATGGCAAAATCGGCGAATATGGGGCGTCGAAAGTGAACTATCGTGGGCAATTGCAGTCACATATAGCAAGTTTTGATAACAATTTGAACGCTTAACGCTTAGTTGCGCGGGAATTTCCAGTAATTAGACTTCGGCAGGGAGAAAAGTAATGGCAGAGTTGACGTTTATAATACCTGACGTAGCGGGGCTAAACAGCATCAGGCATACCAATAAGCCCACTTCGAAAGCTGCAGCAGATGTGTACGCTCGGCGTGAAAGCGCAACAACGGTCGCGACGCCGCCGTTGAATCAGGGAAAAGTGTTGATGAGTGATCGCGAAGTCGATCAGCAATTAGTGGTGCGCGCGCAAGCAGGGGACAAACGCGCATTTGAATTGCTCGTCATCAAGTATCAGCGTAAGGTTGAACGGTTACTTTCGCGGATCATTCGAAATCAGGATGAAATCCAGGATGTTGCCCAAGAATCATTTATCAAAGCGTATCGCGCACTTGCCAATTTCCGCGGCGACAGCGCCTTTTATACGTGGCTGTATCGCATTTCTGTGAATACAGCGAAAAACTATTTGGTCAGTCAGGGCCGTCGCGCTCCCACAAGTACCGGGTACGACGCTGAAGAGGCCGAAGGTTTTGAAGATGCGGTTGGGCTGCGTGACAACGCTACGCCGGATGCACAGTTGATGTCGAAGCAGATCGCCGAGATCGTCAACGCAACGATAGACAAGCTGCCCGAGGAACTACGCACCGCGATTACGTTGCGCGAAATCGAAGGCTTGAGTTATGAAGAGATCGCACAGATCATGGATTGTCCAATCGGTACAGTTCGCTCTCGTATCTTCCGCGCTCGCGAGGCGGTGGCCGAGCAGTTGCGACCAACACTGGGCACAACAAAGGATAGGAGATGGTGAAATGAACGAAAAATTATCTGCGTTGATGGATGGTGAACTCGATCATGGGCAGGCGCGAGCCGCTATACAATCCCTCGGAGCCGACGACGCCTCTCGTGAACAATGGAATTTGTATCACGTGATTGGTGAGGTTTTGCGGGGTGATGACCTGGTAAGTACGAAGCAACACAATGAGTGTACCAGCGCAATTTTTATGGCGCTTGCTCTGGAGCCGACTGTGTTGGCGCCACAAATGATCAAGCAGCCCGTCGAAAGACGGACACGAATTGCCTTGGCAATGGCCGCATCAGTTATTACGATTTCTGCGGTTGGCGTGGTTGCGGTGCAGCAACAGAGCGGGCAGGTTTCGTCAGTTCAGTTGGTTCAGCAAATCGCGCCTAAACCGGTCGCGGTAAGCAAAGTGCCGCAGACAGACGCCGAAGTGAGAGTAAATGATTATCTGGTTTTGCATCGGCAGTACGCCAATCCGGGCGCGTTCCAACCTGCAGCCTTGAACCGGGATATGCGTAGCGTTAATGTTCCGCAAGCAGTCGGCAAGTGAAGCAGTTAGATTCGCGCTAATATTGGCAATCTGAAAACAACTAGAGTTAGACAGATAATACCGCGAGTGAATTGGCATACAGGGAGTTTAAGTTTCTTGGCGCATGGATTGAAATGAATAGCAGTGTAAGGTCACAAAAATTGTTTGCGGCACTCTTGACCTTGACTGGCTTGTTCGGCGGCACGGTCTGCGCGCAAACTGTCAACACTGGATCGAAAATCATCGCGCCGATTCCTGCCTTGGCCGGGCAACCTGGCCTGCCGGTTCCATATGCCGGAACAAGAGCAATCATGGCTCCGGCTGATGCTGCAGTGCCGCCAAATTTGCAGTATTCGCAGCAGACTAGTGAAAAGAGCAGGGTGCGCCCGCTGCCTTCAGAAGGAACGGAATGGATTGATCGCATAGCCAAATCGGCACGCGAATTGCCTTATACGGGCGTCTTCATTCAGCAGACAGCGGATGGCATGAGCACTTCACGCATTACCCACCTGGTTGACCGCAACGGCGTGGAGCTCGAGAAACTTGAAATGCTCGATGGTCCGCAGATGGAGATCATCCGCCGTAATGAAGAAATGTTGTGCTACCACCCTGAGGCCAAGACAGTGCGCATCGACAGGCGCATCAGTGGGCGTTTCTTTCCTTCGCTTATTTCCAGTAACTCTAAAAGCATTACGGAAAACTACACTGTAAGACTCGGCAATATCGAGCGCGTTGCAGGTTTTGATTGCCAGTGGGTAATACTGCAGCCCAAGGATGCGATGCGCTATATGCAAAAGTTATGCGCCGAGTTAAGCACCGGACTGTTGCTGCGGGCGCGTTTGTACAATGACCGCAATCAGATGCTCGAACAATTCATGTTTACACAACTCGATCTTAGTCGAAGCGTCGCCAAGATTTCAATGCGATCTCAGTTTGAGCAGCTGCCTGGCTGGCAAATGACGGGGTCGGCAAAGCCCATCGGGGCCGTCGAAACGGGCTGGAAAGTTACCAATTTGCCTGCCGGCTTCAAGAAAGTTGCAGAAATGGTTCGTACGCTGGTCGGGCGTCCAGCACCGGTGTCCCAACTGGTGTTTTCGGATGGGCTTTCCCATGTATCGGTCTTTGTGGAGCCAATGTTTGGTATTGCCCAAACTTCAGGTGCCCGGATGACAGACGACAGTCCGATAGCGTTCGCAATGAGGCCAGTTGCAGATCATCAGGTCACGGTGATCGGTGAAGTGCCAGTGGCAGCGGTGCAGGCTATTGTCGATAGCGTGATACAAAAGGGCCGATAGGTCTAGCTTAGAATTACTTGGAATTTGCGATTTCCTGCCGGGAACTCCCTGCGGAACTTGTGGTTTGTCGCCGGGCTAGCCCGGCGATTTGTTTCAAAACGGAGAAAACATGACATTACGTAACAACAATAGCCTGAGTGTACTCATGGCTTCGTTTTTTATTTTCGCGGCAATGGCACTTTTCCTTGGGACCCGCGCCTCGGCGAAGGGGCTCCCTGATTTCACAGAACTGGTAGAAAAAAACGGCGCTGCCGTAGTAAACGTAAGCACCAAAGCGCGATCTCCAACCGCGCGCGGCCAACAGCAATATGATGAAAACGACCTCTATGAATTCTTCCGCCGGTTCATGCCGCCGGATGCAATTCCAAACCCACGCAGCAACCCCAATGTCCCGCGCAGAAACCCGCGCCAGCCGATACCAAAAGAAGACACGCCTTTGCGGGATGTCGGTCTCGGTTCCGGCTTCATCATTTCTGCTGACGGATATGTCATTACCAATGCGCACGTTGTTCAGCGTGCTGACGAAGTGACCGTGACGTTGACAGACAAGCGTGAGTTCAAAGCCAAGGTCATTGGCACCGACGAACGCACCGATATTGCAGTCTTGAAAATTGAAGTGGCCGGACTACCAAAGGTCACGCTTGGCGATTCAGACAAAGTGCGCGTCGGCGAGTGGGTTCTTGCGATCGGGTCACCATTTGGGTTTGAGAATACCGTGACGGCCGGAATTGTCAGCGCCAAGAGTCGTGACACCGGCGACTTTGTTCCGCTAATTCAGTCTGACGCGGCGGTAAATCTGGGTAACTCTGGGGGTCCGTTGTTTAATAGTAAGGGTGAGGTTATCGGAATCAATTCACAAATTTTCAGCGGTAACGGTGGATATCTCGGCATTTCTTTCGCCATTCCAATTAACACAGCGATGAACGTTGCCAATCAACTGATGAAGACCGGCAAGCTGAACCGCGGCCGCATCGGCGTTTTGATGAGTCAGAACCCGATTACCAAGGATCTGGCCGAATCCTTGGGGCTTCCCAACGCTAAGGGCGCGCTGATAGATGAAGTGGCGGCAGATAGCCCTGCGGAAAAAGCGGGCGTGCTTCCGGCTGACATTATCCTGAAGGTTAACGGCAAACAAGTAGAGACATTCATCGATGTCACACGCGCAATCAGCGATACGCCGCCTGGCACAAAAGTGGTGCTGACGGTGTGGCGCAAGGGCGGGCAAAAGGAAGTTACCGTCACTGTGGGTGAGACCCCCTCTGACACCGTAGTTGCCAAGCCGACTGAAAAGAAAGACGACAAGAAGAAAGTAACGCCGGACCGGTTGGGACTGGTCGTTGGTGAAATCACTGACGAAGATCGTAAAGCGAAAGCACAGCCTGATGCCGCTAAAAAAGCGAAGAAGCCAGAATTTGGCGTACAAGTACGGGAGTCTGATGGGGCGGCTGCCAGAGCTGGAATTCAAGAAGGGGACATTATCTTGGCGGTAAATAATACCGACGTAAAATCCGTAAGCCAATTCAATGACATCGTTGCGAAGCTGGACGCGAAAAAGGCGATTGCCTTGCTGGTAAAGCGTGAAACGCAGACGCGATACATAACGCTGCGAATTTCGGAAACCAAATAGACCTTGAAAAAACTGACTGTGCTGTCGCGAAGTTATTGCCACCTTTGCGACGACATGGTCGCTGGCCTTCAAGCGTTGCAACAGGTGCATGCGGATAAATACGTAATTGATGTAGTCGATATCGATCTGCATCCTGCACTTGAGGCCAAATGGGGTGACAAGGTGCCGGTACTACTCGATGGCGACGTTGAGATATGCCACTATTTCCTTGATGCTGATCGCTTTCGGGAGCGCTTGTCGCTTGGTGAATAGCAGGCAGCCAAAGTCGATTTCGCAGCGCATTTAAGGTAGAATTGGCGCTTGCAACAAATAAGGGCACCCTTGCGTGCCCTTATTTGTTGTTGGACATTACAACACTATGAATTTAATACGAAATTTCTCAATTATTGCCCACATTGATCACGGCAAGTCCACGCTAGCTGATCGTATTATTGAACGCTGCGGCGGACTTTCCTCGCGCGAAATGGAGTCTCAGGTACTCGACTCCATGGATCTGGAGCGGGAGCGCGGAATCACAATCAAGGCGCAGACGGCCGCTCTGACATATAAGGCTCGTGATGGGCAGACCTATGAACTGAATCTCATCGACACGCCTGGTCATGTCGATTTTTCGTATGAAGTTTCGCGTTCGCTGTCGGCCTGTGAGGGCGCGCTGCTGGTGGTCGACGCTTCGCAAGGCGTTGAAGCACAGACTGTCGCTAACTGCTATACCGCGCTGGACCTGGGGGTGGAAGTCACACCAGTTCTGAACAAGATTGATTTACCGAGCGCAGATCCTGCACGCGTGATCGCAGAAATCGAAGACATCATTGGCATTTATGCAGAGGATGCTGTGCAATGCAGTGCCAAGACGGGTGTTGGCATCGACGAGGTGATTGAGACTGTATTGGCAAAGGTTCCTCCGCCGAAAGGGTCCGCATCCAATCCATTGAAGGCTCTGATCATCGATTCGTGGTTTGATAATTACGTGGGCGTCGTCATGCTGGTTCGAGTCGTCGACGGCGTGTTGAAACCAAAGGACAAGATACTTCTGATGGCCTCTGGTGCGCAGCACTTGGTGGAACAAGTGGGTGTCTTTACGCCACGATCGCAGTCGCGACCAATGTTATCCGCCGGTGGCGTAGGATTCATAATCGCGGGCATCAAGGAACTGAAGAACGCCAAGGTTGGCGATACTGTGACGCTGCTCGACAATCCGGCCAAAGAGGCGTTGCCCGGTTTCAAGGAAATCAAGCCACAAGTATTTGCGGGTCTTTATCCGATTGAATCCAATCAGTACGATGCTTTGCGGGATGCACTTACCAAGCTGCAGTTGAACGATTCTTCGTTACGCTTCGAACCCGAGACCTCACAGGCGCTCGGATTTGGATTTCGCTGCGGCTTTCTCGGCCTGTTGCACATGGAAATCGTGCAGGAGCGCCTCGAGCGCGAATACAACATGGATTTGATTACCACTGCGCCCACAGTGATTTACCAAATCGTATTGCGTGACGGCACAGTCAGTGAAATTGAAAATCCATCGCGCTTGCCGGATCTGGCAAAAATTGAAGAGATCCGCGAACCGATGATTATTGCGACAATGCTGATGCCCCAAGAGTATGTCGGGTCAGTCATCATTCTCTGCAACCAGAAGCGTGGCACGCAAGTCGACATGGAGTACCACGGTCGACAGGTCATACTGAAATATGAGATGCCAATGAATGAAGTTGTGATGGATTTCTTTGACAAATTGAAATCAGTTTCACGCGGGTACGCGTCGCTAGACTATGAGTTCAAGGAATATCGCGCTTCCGATTTGGTGAAGCTGGACATCCTTATCAACGGCGACAAAGTTGATGCGTTGTCGCTAATTGTTCATCGCGCAAACAGCCAGTATCGCGGACGCGAACTCGCGAGCAAAATGCGTGAATTGATCCCGCGACAAATGTTCGATGTGGCGGTACAGGCAGCGATCGGTGCCAACATCATTGCGCGAGAGAACATCAAGGCCTTGCGCAAGAACGTCATAGCGAAGTGTTACGGCGGCGATATTTCGCGCAAACGAAAACTGCTCGAAAAGCAAAAGGCAGGCAAGAAACGCATGAAACAGGTGGGCAATGTGGAAATTCCCCAGGAAGCATTTCTAGCGATTTTGCAGGTTGACGGCAAGTAGGCGGAGATTCGGCGCTTGGTCCGTTTGAATCGCCATCTGTCGCATCGGGGTTGGAAAGCAAACCAGGCGATACATAATCTGGCTCGGTAAACAACTCGACTAACTCTGGAAGAGACGTGAAACGATGAATTGGGAACTGATTGGCTGGATCGCGCTTGCGGCTAGCGGACTGGTAATTGTCGCGAGCCTGTTTGTAGGAAACAAGGCAGCAACGGCATCATTGCCGTCAGTCGATGGCACTGCAAATCACCATCCGATTCACGCATGGTTGGAAATTGCATGGCCGGTATTCTTCATTGCCGTTATGGGAATGCTGACGCTCAAGGAAATCTTCGGATTTCCGGCGGTTTTGTTGTTGGCGACGGTGCTGACGGGCACCTTGTGGGCAATCGATTCCTTTGCTCTACGGAAAAAACGCCCAGCGAATACCGCTGAGCCAGTAGTGATCGAAATGGCGCGCAGTTTTTTTCCGGTCATCCTTATCGTATTCGTATTGCGTTCTTTCTTGTACGAACCATTCAAGATTCCGTCTGAGTCCATGGTGCCGACACTCGTCGTCGGCGATTTCATCCTCGTCAATAAGTTTACGTATGGCGTAAGGCTGCCAGTCGCCAACAAGAAGGTATTTGACATCGGGCTGCCCAAGCGAGGCGACGTAATGGTGTTTCGATATCCTGTGAATCCCAGCCTGGACTTTATAAAGCGAGTTGTGGGTATTCCTGGAGACAGGATCGAGTACAAGAATAAGCGGCTGACGATTAACGGCGTGCCACTGGTTACTGAAAAGCTCGACTCACAGACTCGCGTTGATGAGCGATTGGCCGTCCAAAGTTACGACGTTATTCGGGAAACACTGGGAGCGAAACCACACATTTCCTATTTGGACCCGAGAGCGCCAGACGTTCGTTTGGGAGGCGTCCTGCAGTTCCCAAATCGCGCTAATTGCGAATACAATGATGAGAAAATGTTGTGTGTTGTTCCTGCAGGACACTATTTCATGATGGGTGACAACCGGGACAATAGCGAGGATAGCCGGTACTGGGGTTTTGTTCCCGAGGAAAATATCGTTGGAAAGGCAGTGCTGGTCTGGATGAATTTTGGTGCCATGAAACGATTCGGCACCTCCATTGAGTAAGAATAAATTGCGGTAGCGAGGAATGTATGAAAACACCGAATAGTAGTTTTCGAAGCCAGCGCGGCATCGGCTTTATTGGCTTGATTTTTGTTTTTGCAGTCGCTGCTGTTGTATTGCTTCTCGGCTTGAAGTTATTGCCAGTCTATATTGAATTTTTTTCGGTGAAAAAAGTAGTGGCTGCGATGGCAAAAGGCGAGGAAGTGAAGAGCGGCACAGTTACTGATATCCGCAAGAGTTTTAATCGCCGTGCAGTCATTGATGATATCAAGAGCATCATCGGGGATGATCTTGAGATAACAAAAGAAGGGGGAGAAACTGTCATCGTTGCGACATGGCAACATAAGGTCGCGCTTTTCACAGGTTACACGCTGTTGGTTGATTTTAGTGTGAGTTCGAAAGATAGCTAGGCACTAGTTCGTCGAATGACGCCGAGCGATCTTGAGCGGAAGCTCGACTACCATTTCTCCAACGCCTCATTGCTTCGTCAGGCATTGACGCATCGAAGTTTCGGCGCGATTCATAACGAGCGACTGGAGTTCTTGGGTGACAGCGTCCTCAATTGCTGTATTGCTCGACTCGTCTTTGACGAATTTCCAGCGATGTCGGAAGGCGAACTGAGCCGCCTTCGCGCAAATCTAGTTAATCAAACGATACTGGCCGATGTTTCGGCCCAGCTCGGGCTAGGACAGTTGCTACGCTTAGGCGACGGCGAGCTAAAGACGGGCGGAGCGCAAAGACCTTCTATTCTCGCTGATGCACTTGAAGCCATTCTCGGTGCCATTTTGCTGGACTCTGACTTTAATTCATCAACTCGTGTTGTTCAGGTGCTGTTTGCGCCACGGATTGAAGCTATTCGCAATGCGGAGCCTGTGAAAGATGCCAAAACGGGTCTGCAAGAGTGGCTACAGGGGAAGCATGTTTCCCTGCCGCAATATACGGTAACGCATATCGAAGGCGAATCACATCGACAGCTGTTTCACGTTGAATGCGCGGTCTCATCTTTCGAGTTGAAGACGGTTGGTCGGGGCAGCAGCCGTCGTCTCGCGGAGCAGGAGGCAGCAGCCTTGGCGCTGGCGAGATTGTCCGCCGATCCCAAGGCAGGAGTATCACAAAAAGGCAAGAAAAATGGATGCTGAGTTTCGTTGTGGCACGGTCGCGATTATTGGCCGTCCAAATGTGGGCAAGTCGACCTTACTCAATCATCTCGTTGGCCAGAAGGTCAGCATTACTTCCAACAAGGCGCAAACGACACGACATCGCATTACAGGCATTTTGACCGAGGCGACTGCACAGTTTCTCTTTCTGGACACTCCCGGGTTTCAGAAAACGCATGACAATGCACTCAATCGTGTGCTTAACCGTACTGTCAGTCAAACCGTCATCGATGCTGATGTCGTCGTGGCAATTGTTGAAGCACTGCGCTTTTCTGATGCAGATGAACAGGTGCTCAAGCAAGCGGCAAATAACGCGCACCTCATCCTTGTCATCAGCAAATGCGATCGCGTGAAAGAGAAGGGCAAGCTTCTAAAATTTCTGCAGGAGATTCAGTCCAAGGGAAATTTCGTGGCGATGGTGCCAACTAGTGTGAAAGAAAAACAGACCCTGGATGAACTGAAGAAGGTCATACGGTCGCATCTGCCGGTTGCACCCGCCAGTCACGACGCAGAAGAATTTACCGACCGTTCGGAGCGATTTATGGCGTCCGAATTCATCCGCGAAAAAGTCTTCCGGCAACTGGGCGACGAATTGCCGTATGCAGCGAACGTCATGATCGACAAATATGAAGTAGTCGGAGAGCTAAGGCGCATCTTCGCAAGCATCGTCGTTGAAAAAACCAGCCAGAAAGCAATTCTCATTGGTGAAAAGGGCGAACGCCTCAAGCGTATAGGTACCGATGCTCGAAAAGAAATGGAGGCGAGCTTTGGATGCAAGGTCTATCTGGAGCTTTGGGTCCGCGTGAAAAAGGGCTGGGCGGATGACAGCGCCCTGATTCGCCAATATGGTTATGAGTGACCTGTCTGCGGGGCGCGTGCCTACCGAAAATTCAGCCGTTGCTGCGAAACGTGTGAGACAGTCGGCGGGTGAGTCAGATTCCGGTTTTGTATTGCACACCTATGCATATCGTGAAACCAGCCTCATTGTCGAAGCCTTTACGCGATTACACGGCCGTGTCGTATTGGTGGCCAAGGGCGCGAAGCGACCTCGCGGCGCGCTCAGGGGAATATTGAACCCGTTTCAAGGACTTTCGCTGGCGTGGTTTGGTAAAAGCGAAATGAAAACACTAAAGACTGCAGAACTGGAGCAGATTCTTCCCCAGCTCTCGGGAGCGGCTTTGCTTTCCGCATTCTATGTAAACGAACTCGTATTGAAACTAGCAACCCGAGAGGACCCGCACGAGCAATTGTTTGATGCGTATGCCAGCACCTTGGCGTTGCTTGCGACACTGCCCGTGGACAAGAGATCCTCGCGTGAAATCGCACCAATACTGCGACAATTTGAAGTCTCGTTGTTGCAGGAACTCGGATACGCGCTGCAATTACATGCCGATGCGGATTCTCGTGCTCCAATTTGCGCCGAGCATGAGTATGTCTATTGGGTCGAAGGTGGACCACTTCATGTTGGCCTGGCGCCCCGTGAACCGACCGGAATGGCGAGTTTACAGTTGCGCGGGAAGACACTAATGGATATGGCGTGTAGCGACTATCGCGACCCGCAAACACAGTCGCAATCGAAACAATTGATGCGCATGTTAATCAATCATTTGCTGGGCGACAAGGTGCTTCATACCCGCCAGTTGATTAGGGAAATGCGTTGAAACGGTTACAATTCCAGCCATGGCCAAGCTAAGCGTCAACCTGAACAAAATTGCGCTGCTACGAAACACGCGCGCACTGGGGATCCCAAGCATTTTGCGTGCAGCCAGCCTCGCAATAAGCGGGGGTGCGGAAGGCATTACCATACACCCGAGACCAGACGGGCGACACGTGCGCGGATACGACGTCACCGAACTTGCGGAAATGTTGAAAATGACGCCGTCGATAGAACTGAATATCGAAGGAAATCCATTTCACAATTTACTCGATTTTGTGCGCGCCGTCAGACCACACCAATGCACACTCGTACCGGATGAAAGTGGACAAGTTACTTCCGACCACGGCTGGGACATGCAAAACGACGCTCTGAGATTGGCGCCGGTTGTCGCCGAACTAAAGTCGCTTGGCGTTCGCGTAAGTCTTTTCATGGATCCGTTGCCCGCGGCAATGGGAAGCGTAAAGTCGCTGGGAGCTGACAGAGTAGAGCTCTATACCGAACCCTATGCGCAGGCATTTGGAACAAACCGGCAAACTGTCGTCCTAAACGAATACGTTGCTGCGGCGGAGGCGGCAAGGGCGGTAGGGCTAGGCGTTAACGCCGGCCACGACCTCAATCTGGAGAACTTGCCAGCCTTCATTCATGCTATATCATTTGTAGACGAAGTGTCCATTGGGCATGCTCTGGTCGCGGATGCGCTGGAACTCGGATTGACAGAGACCGTTAGGCGATATCGTGTGGCAGCGGCGGTACGAGCTTGATATACGGTATCGGCACCGATCTGGTAAGCATCAAACGCATCGAAGATACGCTGTTTCGCTTTGGTGATCGCTTCCTGCACCGCATACTCAATGAAGAAGAGGTGGCCGAATATGCCAAGTCTTCGCAGCCTGCCCGATTCATGGCGAAACGTTTTGCCGCGAAAGAAGCCTTCTCAAAGGCGTTTGGAACGGGTATTGGCGAGATCGTCGGTTGGCACGACATCCGGGTCACGCACGACGCGTTGGGCAAGCCTCAGATTGAAACCAGCGATGCTCTACGGAAAGTGCTTGCCATGAAGCAGATTGTTCACTCCCACATTTCAATCACAGACGAAACAGAACAAGCGATGGCGTTTGTTGTTATCGAAAAATCATGACTCTTAATATTCCACTAGGGCCAGTCATGGCCGATGTAATCGGCCTTGAGCTTTGCGAAGACGACATATTTCGCCTAAATCAGCCGTTGATCGGTGGCGTGATCTTGTTTGCACGCAATTTCGCATCTCCTCAACAGCTTCGACAATTGACCTCAAACATTCATGCGTTGCGCGAGCCTAAATTGCCGATTGCGGTAGATCATGAAGGTGGAAGGGTGCAGCGCTTCCGCGAAGGCTTTACTGCCATCCCACCAATGAGAACACTTGGGCAGTTGTGGGGTCGTTCGCCGGAAAGTGCTCGGCAGCTAGCGGAGAACATTGGTTGTGTCATCGCTACCGAGCTTATTTCGCATGGACTGGATTTTAGCTTCGCGCCTGTGCTAGACCTCGACTGGGGCGAATCCGGCGTCATTGGAAACCGCGCGTTGCACCATGATCCCGACGTTGTCGCCGAACTGGGAAGGGCACTGATTTCCGGACTGGCCGCTGCTGGCATGGGATCTGTGGGCAAGCACTTTCCTGGACATGGTTTTGTAAAAGCAGACTCGCACCATGCAATACCCGTTGATGATAGGAGTTTTGCCGAAATTGAGCGGGCTGATTTGATCCCTTTCTGCAAGCTGGCTAGACAAGGTATGAGCGCGGTCATGCCCGCTCATGTGATTTATTCGCAGGTCGATCCAAATCCGGCAGGTTTCTCCGCAAAGTGGCTTCAGGATGTGCTGCGCGTGCAGCTCGGTTTTGAGGGCTTGATATTCAGCGATGATCTTTCGATGGAGGCTGCATCAGTCGCCGGCAACGTGACCCAACGTGCGCTGGCGGCGTTAAGCGCTGGTTGCGACGTGGTACTTCTTTGTAACAATCCGGGCCTCGCCGACGAATTGCTGACTGGTCTGGAGGCTAAGGGCATCGTTCCAACATCCGACTTGAGTCAGCGCCTAAGTCAAATGCTCGCGTCGCCCACAGCAGATAGCGATGCCCGCTACATGGCCGCACGTACCGCCGTAATTTCGCATGCGCCATCTGAATCGACTTGAGTTCCGTCGGGATTACCTGCGACATTTTTTGTCGCGTCGTTGATAACTTTGGCGATATTGGCGTTACCTGGCGGCTAGCCCGCCAGCTAACGCAGGAACATGGCGTACAGGTCCGCCTCGTTGTTGATGGTTTAAGCAGTTTCGCTAGAATAGAGTCGGCACTTGACTCGTCGCTAGCGCAGCAGGAAATTTGCGATATCCAGGTGATTCTGTGGGATGGTGCGCTTGATATAACTCCAGCGCAGCTCGTCATCGAAGCGTTCGCAGTCAACCTGCCAGAGTCATACGTTGCAATGATGCTGTTGGCAGCGACTCCGCCGATCTGGGTGAATCTCGAATACCTGACCGCCGAGCCCTGGGTTGGCGGCTACCATTTGCTGCCTTCGCCGCACCCAAAATATCCGCTAGTAAAATACTTTTTCTTCCCCGGATTTCTGCCAACAACGGGCGGCCTGATTCGCGAGCGAAACTTGCTCGAAGAATGCGCGGCAAATTCGACTCCACGCGAATTGGAGAGGCTAAGTGTTTTTCTGTTCGGCTATGACAATGCAGCGGGCGAAAATTTGATTCGCGCGATTGCTAACTCTGCAGCGACTGCCCAATGCACCGTGCCCGATGGAGCCTTGGCAGCACGGGTTGTCGACGTTTTTCGCAGCAACGAATCTGCTCCTACGTTGCAAATCATTCCATTCGTTAATCAGCGCCAGTTCGATCACTTGCTTTGGGGACACGACGTCTTGTTCGTCCGTGGGGAAGACTCTTTCTTACGGGCGCAATGGGCATCAAAGCCTTTTGTTTGGCACATATATCCCCAAACTGACGGCGCGCACTGGAAAAAGCTAGATGCATTTTTAGTGCTCTATTGCGAAGGACTGGCAACCGAATCAGCTGAGGCAGTCCGTGAACTTTGGCGCGCTTGGAACGCGCAGGATATCGAGCACATCGAGGCGGCCTGGAATGGCTTTTACGAACATTTGCCCGCGTTGCAGATTCATGCGAAGGGCTGGTCATCAAAACTCGCGCAAATGCCTGATTTAGCGGCTAACTTATTGAGTTTTTATCAAAAAAATATTAAAATCTAGGGCTTTGCCGGGCTCAATAACCCCGCAAACCAACTCCTTCACCAAGTTTCAGGATTAATAATGAAAATCGCTCAAGAACTCCGCGCCGGCAACGTCGTGATGATCGGCAAAGATCCGATGGTCGTACTGAAGGCCGAATACAGCAAAGGCGGGCGTAACGCCGCCGTTGTAAAAATGAAATTCAAGAATCTATTGACGTCGTCAGGCATGGAAACTGTCTATAAAGCTGATGACAAGTTCGATGTCGTTCAGTTGGAGCGCAAGGAAGTCACCTATTCTTATTTTTCGGATCCGCTGTATGTCTTCATGGACGGCGAATACAATCAGTTCGAAGTGGAAGGCGAAAACATGGGTGACGCGCTAAACTACCTCGATGACGGAATGGCCTGCGACGTAATTTTTTATGACGGCAAGGCGATATCGGTAGAGCTGCCAACATCTGTCGTGCGCGCGATTGAAACCGAACCAGCGGTACGTGGTGACACGTCGGGTAAAGTACTGAAACCAGCGACGATCAAACCGACAAATTTCAAAGTCTCGGTCCCCTTATTTTGCGAGAGTGGCGACAAAATTGAAATTGACACGCGCACCGGCGAATATCGTCGCAGAGTATAGGTTTGACCTTACTTTGAGCAACAGTATTATTGAAGGGCACGGAATTCCGTGCCCTTGTCATTTCATCTCTCCAGTTAGTGACGAACTCACCAATGAGTGACGTAACGTTCGATCCTAAATCGCTGGTCGCCCAGTTGCCGGGTTTGCCAGGTGTCTACCGCATGAAGAACGCGGCGGGCGTTGTCATTTATGTTGGCAAGGCAAGGGATCTGAAGAAACGAGTCTCGTCCTATTTTGTGAAGCAGCATGCCAGTCCGCGTACTACGCTGATGGTGTCGCACATTGCCGCAATCGAAACGACCGTCACGCGTAGCGAATCCGAAGCTCTGCTACTTGAAAATAATCTCATCAAGTCCCTTTCACCGCGCTACAACGTACTATTCCGGGACGACAAGAGCTACCCATATATCCTGGTAACTAGCCATGCTTTTCCGCAGATTCGGTTTTACCGTGGCGCGCACATAAAGCCGAACCGGTATTTTGGACCATTCCCATCCACATTTGCCGTGCGAGATACGCTGCATCATTTGCAAAAGGTCTTCAAGTTACGCAGCTGTGACGACACCGTTTTCGCTCATCGTTCCCGCCCATGCTTGCTGCATCAGATTGGACGCTGTTCAGCGCCTTGCGTCGGCCTGATTGACAAGCAAAGCTATGAACGTGACATCGGAAACGCAGAGCTCTTCTTGCAAGGTAAAGAAACCGAAGTACTGGATCAGTTGAACAGTAAGATGGAAGAGTCAGCGACGGCGCTTCAATTCGAGGCGGCCGCACGATTTCGCGATCAAATCCGTTCGATGCAGCGTGTACTCACAAAGCAATTTGTCGAATCGTCAAGTGAGCGCGATGTCGATGTCATCGCTGCCCAGGAAGTTGCCGGCACTTGGTGCGTAAATCTCGTGATGATTCGGGGTGGGCGTCATCTCGGCGACAAGAGCCTTTTCCCGGTCAACGCAGCCGATGCGGATCTGCAGACTATTGTTGGCGCCTTCATTGAGCAGCACTACGCCGGGCTATCGCCGCCGGCGCAATTGATACTGGACGGCAAATTCGATACTAGCGAGTGGCAGGAAACTCTCTCCGAAACTGCGGGCCGCCGAGTTGCGATCGTGACCAGACCCAGCGGAGAAGGCAAGAACTGGATGGCAATGGCCACCAAAAATGCAAGCTTCGCAATATCGCAAAGATTAGCGGAGACGGCGTCACATGAAAAACGATTGGCATTGATGAGAGAAGCGCTGCAAATGGATAGCCTGCAGCGCGTCGAGTGCTTCGACATCTCTCACACCATGGGTGAAGCGACCGTGGCGTCTTGCGTCGTGTTTGATCAAGGTGCTATGCAACCTTCCCAGTATCGGCTATTCAACATTGTTGGCATAACGCCCGGCGACGATTACGCTGCCATGCGCGACGTCTTGATGCGTCGCTACAAAAAGCTTGCGGAGCAACCTGAAAATCCAATCGATCCGCGACCCAGGCCCGACCTGGTTTTGATTGACGGCGGCAGAGGTCAGCTCGGCATCGCTGAAGAAGTCATGAATGAATTGGGTCTCAATGACATTCAACTAGTTGGTGTTGCGAAGGGCGAAGATCGCAAGCCAGGACTTGAAACACTGATTTTCGGCAACAGTCGTCACGAGTTGCACTTGCCCAAGGACCATGGAGGCTTTCACCTGATTCAACAGATTCGCGACGAGGCGCATCGCTTCGCGGTCACAGGACACCGCGCCAAGCGTGCCAAGAAACGCAACACATCGCGTCTGGAGGATATTGCAGGCGTTGGTCCGAAGCGCCGCAAGTCACTTTTGGCCCAGTTTGGCGGACTACAAGGCGTTGCCGCAGCGAGCATCGACGATCTCGCCAGGGTTGAAGGCATCAGCCGTGCGATGGCCGAGACGATCTACAATCAACTGCGTGGATGAACAGTTAGAATGTCGGTGTGAATTTGAATCTGCCCAACATACTGACGTGGCTGCGTATTGCGGCAATCCCCCTGTTCGTTGCGGTGCTATATGTTGACGATACCTGGCTAACGCAGCATCAGGCTAATGTCATTGCGACCTCCATTTTTGTGGCCGCGGCAATAACTGACTGGTTCGATGGTTATCTCGCGCGCAAACTGAACCAGATGTCGGCATTTGGTGCGTTTCTTGATCCGGTTGCCGACAAATTGATGGTGGCTGCGGCGCTGATCGTGCTAGTCAAACTGGGCCGTACAGATGCGATTGTCGCGCTGATCATAATCGGCAGAGAGATCACCATTTCGGCACTGCGCGAGTGGATGGCGCAGTTGGGACAATCCAAGAATGTCGCCGTATCGATGCTGGGGAAGGTAAAGACCGTTTCGCAGTTAGTTGCGATACCGTTTCTGCTCTACGATGGACTTCTGTTCGGCGTGATCAATTGTCGAATCACCGGCGAAGTGCTCATCTGGGTCGCTGCTTTCCTGACAATTTGGTCAATGTTTTATTACCTGAAAGCAGCGTTTGCACCTCCAAAGACGGACTAGGCAAATCCTTGTCGTCGCCCCTTGTGCTGCCGACAATTGGTAGTATTGTTTTGGTCGCGCTAGCGAACGCGTATCTGGATTGGCAGTGACAATTACTAGTATTTCACCTCACTTTGTTGCTTCAGCATTAGATCAAACTCAGCGATGGGCACTGCCCGGCTGAACGAGTATCCTGGTACGTATCACAACCCTTTGCCGCCAGAAATGCACGCTGTTCCTCCGTTTCAACCATTTCTGCAATTACGTCCAAATCGAGCGCGCTAGCCATGGCGATCACAGCCGAAACGATCGCTGCGTCTTCACGGTCGCGAAGAATATCGGCGACAAAAGTCTTATCAATTTTTATCGTGTCGATCGGGAATCGCTTAAGGTGCGAAAGACTTGAGTAGCCGGTACCAAAGTCATCAATGGCGACTCGTAAACCCAGTGTCCGGACCGCTCGAAGTACTTTACCCACGCCATCGGGATCGCGCAACATGGCGGTTTAACCGATGCTGAACGTTGACGTTTCGATGAATTGCGCTATAATGGCATCCGATGCGGGAATAGCTCAGTTGGTAGAGCGCAACCTTGCCAAGGTTGAGGTCGAGAGTTCGAGACTCTTTTCCCGCTCCACTATATTTCGGGGAAGGTTTAGACCTTCCCCGATTCATTTGAGTCTGCGAATTCCGGACAAGAATGGCGGGTTAGCAAAGTGGTTATGCAGCGGATTGCAAATCCGTAGACATCGGTTCGATTCCGGTACCCGCCTCCAACCATCAACCTGCAACTGGTTGCGAGCCATAGATTCCCCGTAGAATTCGGGATGCCATTTCGGTCATACAGACCGCCCGGGTGGTGAAACAGGTAGACACAACGGACTTAAAATCCGTCGACCTTTAACAAGTCGTACCGGTTCGATTCCGGTCCTGGGCACCAGAACAGCATTCAGCACCGTCCAAAGAAAGCCAAAAAGCAGCGGTTTTCGTAGGGAAGAGGCTTTCTTGTTGCCCGGGTTTGTCCAAAGTCCCAAGCATAAGAACATGTATGGGCTCAAAACGACCAAGAGTCATGTGGGCAACCACAAGCGAAGCCCGAGAAAATACTCGCTACTTTCGGCGTACGGTCGGCCGAGCAGTTTGAACGCGGCGAAGCCGGATTTCCGTTCACGTCACTACTTGATTAAGCCTATTTCCTTCATTGATACAGTCAGTTCACGGGCGAAATCAGCAATGAAATTATTAACTTCAGCGCGAACCATATACGCGGGCAGTAAACCACTTTTCGAATACGCGCTCCGATAGGCTTCGGTCTCGAGCACGTGAGTCAGACCAGACTCTATCCTGACGATCGCTGGCGACGGTATTCCCCTCGGGCCGGCCAGGCCACGAAACTTGCGGACGATGACGTTGACCCCTTGTTCGTGTGTGGTCGGCACATCGGGCAGGGATGGCAGGCGATTTTGCGTCAGCGTCGCAAGGATGCGTATTTTTCCCGCTTGCAAAAGTGCCTCCACCTCGTGCACTTCGCCGATGCCAATTTCGAAAGTGCCCTTCAGCACATTGCTCATGATGTTGGCGCGATCCATATTGGGAACAACTGTGATTTTCAAGTTTTCCTTGCGAGCAATTTGTTCCAGTGCGCCTCTCTCCAAGGGGGAAGTTCCCGCACCCCATTTGGATTTGCCAGAATTCTTGCGCGCTTGCTCGAATGCTTCTTTCAAAGACTTCGATGGTGAATCCGCGCGAGTGAAGATAACTTCAGGGTCCTGAAAAACGTTGGCAATGGGCTCGAGTGCATCATACCCAATCTCAGGCTTGGACATTATCGACGTCTGGATGTACGTCGGCGTTGTGGCATAAAAAACGCTTCCGTCTGGTGGCGCCTTGGAAACATAGGCCATCGCGGCAGCGCCGCTGGCACCCGCCATGTTTTTTACCTCAAAACTGACTCCCATCGTTGATCCCAGAAACTTGGCGAGTTCACGCAAGAGCAGGTCATCGCGGTCGCCAGGCTTGGCCTCGGTGACCAGCGCAACCCGGGAGTGCGGATAGGGCCCGATGACTCGTGCCTGCGCGTCCGCGAATCCAATTGCAGTCAGGGCTAGAGCGAACGCCATAGTCAGTGGCTGAATAAATTTACAAATTGTCACGTCGGTATTCTCCAATGTTGGTTAGGGTACGTTCACCCTGATTTCGCCGTTGCAACCACCGCATTGACGTTTTCAAGCTTTGCCAGACTCCAGCACAGTTTGTTCAGGCTTTCCGCTTTGTTGTTGCCCGGAATCGGCTTGACGAGGCCATCAAACTTCTCTTCAAGTTTACTAACGGTCAGGCGACTACCGCGCTTAAAGCATTTAGTTTCGCTTGGATGACCG
>Ga0105044_10004295_pt1 | contig 19575 bp, 16 predicted proteins | sample MAT01_FD_78092 | JGI IMG/M metagenome (GOLD analysis project Ga0105044, IMG submission 78092) | Freshwater microbial communities from Lake Fryxell liftoff mats and glacier meltwater in Antarctica - MAT-01 | ecosystem: Environmental > Aquatic > Freshwater > Ice > Liftoff microbial mat | place...
AGCGCTCGGCCCGAATCCGGGCCGCCGTCGCCGCGCCCTCCAACCGTGCACGGGCCACCCGTGACGCGCCGCAGCGCACGACGGACGTCGGCGATGCCACGGGGCGGAGCCGAGCGCTCGGCCCGAATCCGGGCCGCCGTCGCCGCGCCCTCCACCCGTGCCCGGCGCCACCCGTGATGCGCCGCAGCGCACGACGGACGTCAGCGACGCCACGGGGCGGAGCCGAGCGCTCGGCCCGAATCCGGGCCGCCGTCGCCGCGCCCTCCAACCGTGCACGGGCCACCCGTGACGCGCCGCAGCGCACGACGAACGTCAGCGACGCCGACGGGGTTGCCGAGTCGCGCCCTCACGTCGAGCGGCCCGGCTAAGGACGAGGCTCCCAGGGCAGTCAAAGGATCTGCGGCGTCACCGTCAACGTCGCGGTCTTGGTCACGACGACCTGGCCGGCACCGTTGGTGACGGTGATCGTGTACACGTGCGTCCCTGCAGTCGGACCGCACACCCCGACCGACCCGAAGTTGGCGACCGTGCCCGGACACACCGTCGCGCTCCCGGTCGGAGACGTACGTTCGAACGCCAAGGGGGTGTAGGTCGGCGGGCTGGCGGTGGCCGGGCCGGTGACCTTGACGGCGTAGCCGGCAGCGGGCACCACCGACCACGTCAGTACCGGCGCTGGCGACCGGGTCGGCGCCGCCGGTGGGGGGGTGCTCATGTACCAGCCGACGGTGCTGTTGCTCGGGTTCGTGAGGCTGATCGTCACTTGCGGCACGAACGTGGTCGTGGTCGTCGGCTGGGTCGTGGGGGTCGTCGCCTTGGTCGTGGGGGTGGTGGCCGTGGTGGTGGGGGGCGTGGCCCGGGTGGTGGGGGTGTTGCCGGGCGATGTGGGTGACGGGTTGGGATTCGGGACCGACGGGGTGGTTGTCTCGCCGCCGGTCGAGGACGTGGTGGTCTCGCCGCCCGGAGCGGCGGTGGTGGGATCCTGGCTGGAGCTGGTGGAGCCACCGCTGGTGCTCGAGGTCTGGAGCGAGCCCACCGCCGAGACCGGAGGACCGCTGGCGACCAGATCGGCATCGCCGTCGCGGGCGCCCCACCAGAGGCCGCCACCGAAGAGCAGGGCGAGGAGGACCACCGCGGCGGCCGAGAGCACGATCATGCGCGGGACGCCGCCGCCCGGCGGGGGCAGGAGGGAGGGCAGTGGCGTCGGTGGTGGCGGACCGGCGATGCTGGCTGCGGATTCCGCGGCCTCGCCGGCGTCTGCCGCGTCGCCCGCCGAGTGGGCGGCGCCGTCGAAGGGGGTGGGCGGGGTCAGCGACTGACCGGCGGCGTCGCCGAGGCCCGAACCGGTTCCGGAGCCCGACCCGGGGACCGACTCGCCGACCGAGGAACCGGCCTGCGATCCCAGCGGCGCGCCGGGCTGGACCGGGGCGACGCCGTGGCCGATGTTGCCGCCGAGCGACGGGTCGACCGAGCCCGGTGTCGAGATGGCGTGGCCGACGTTGCTGCCGAGGCCCGGATCGACGGCGCCGCCGGTGGCCGAGCCCAACGAGGACCCGGCGACGGCCTGGCCGGCGAGGCCCGCGGCGGTGAGGAAGGCCGAGCCGCCCATGGGCACGCCCGACGCGGCGAGCGCCGCGGCGGCGGTCTGCTTCAGGGCGAGGGGCACGGCGAACAGCGGGACCGCGGCGAACAGCGCCGCGGGCTCCAGGCCGATGCGCTGCCGCTCGTCGCACTCGACGCACCCGGGGACGTGGCGCTCGGTGACGCGGACCGCGTCGGCGCTGAAACGATCGATGCCGAGGTCGCGCATGCGCTGGGCCAGCACCGCGCAGGACGGCGACCCGCCCCGCCAGAGCACACGTGCCCGGATGGCGTTCTCGAGCCGGTTCTTGAGACGGTGCACGAGCTGGTTGGCCGCGTTGCGGTTCATGCCCATGACGTCGCCGATCTCGGCGGGTGTGAGGCCGTGGCGGAGCTGGAGGTCGAGGACCTCGAGGTCGCGTTCGGGTAGCGCCTCGGCCGCCTCCCAGACGAGCGAGACGATCTCGGCGTCTTCGACGGCGGCACCGGGCGTGACCGCCCGGCCGAGTCGGTCCTCGACGCCGAAGCCCGACGGTGCGCCCGCGGGTGAGGCCCCGACCGACTCGATCACCGTGAGTCCCTGATCGTCGACCGCGTAGGAGCGCTGCTCCTTCTGGTTGCGGTTGTAGGCACCGTTGCGGGCGATGCGCAGCAGCCAACCGCCGAACGCATCGGGCTTCTCGAGGGTGCCGAGGTTGCGCCACGCGGAGAAGAAGGCTTCCTGGGCGACCTCGGCGGCGACGTCGCGATCGCGCACGACCCGGTTGACGAGATCGAAGACGCGGTCGAACCACGCGTCGTACAGCTGACCGAACGCCTGTTGGTCGCCGGCGAGGCACTGGCGAACCCAGTCCGCGTCGCGGCGACGCAGCGCCGCTTGCTCGGCATCCAGTTCGATGACGGGTTCGTCCATCGAAGTCCTTGTCGTCGGGTCCACCCGCACGGCATGCGGCCGATGACGGCCCGCCAGCCGGCGGGCTGATCGTTCTCCGCCTCGCGGACGGTCTCGGCGTTCATTGTCGCCCATCTCCACTGCCCGAGCCGCACACCGACGAAGAAACAGTCGGACCGGTGTCTCCGGTCGCAGCGTCAGAGCTCCTGACCGGCGAATCGCCCCGCGCTTACGCGTGTTCGTCCGGTCCTCGCAGCTGACCCCTGCGTCGGTTCGGCCGTCGAGACCGGCACCTTCCCTTCAGCCGCGCCGTTCGCACCGCGTCCGCCCCGCAGGTGGCGCGAACCGGCAGGTCAGGTGGCGTGACGCGAGTCACCGGGGATTCCGCGTAAGGGCCGGACGGGTCGCCGGTCAGGACCTTCGTAACGCAGCGAGCACCCCGCCCGCTCCGACCCCAAGGAGTACGCCATGGACACCAAGCCCTTCCGCATCTTCCTCCTCGGCACGACCCTCGCGGTCGGCGCCGTGATCGGTCTCGCCCCCGCCGGCGAGGCCCGCCCCGTCATCGAGATCGACTCCCGCGGTCCGGTCATCGAGCTCCCGCCCACCACGGTGAAGCCCCCGAAGGGGATCGACCCCTGCGACATCCGCAACTGCGACGACCTGCCGGTGCTCGACGACGAGTGCATCAACATCCGCGGCTGCCCCACGACCACGTCGACCACCATGCCGTCGACCACCACGACCAAGCCGGGCAAGCCCGGGCTCGACCCCAACCCGCCCCGCAAGTCGGACAACCCCGACGTCGTCGTCCAGACGCCCCGCTTCACCGGCTGATGCCCCCGGCCCCGTCGCCCTGGACCCGGTGACCGTCTCCCCTGACGGTCACCGGCCGGCGGGATCGGCCGTTCCGCACACCTCCGCCGCACACCTCCGCCGCACACCTCTCCCACACGCCACCTCGACCCGCTTCGCCACCTCTCTCCCAGGAGCCCGCCATGCGCACCACCCTTCGCACCCGCCTCACCACCGCCCTCCTCGTCCCGATCGCCGCCGTCGCCATCAGCGCCTGCGGATCGAGCGAACCGACCGGGCTGGGCACCATCGACCCGGTCAACCCGCCCACGACCGCGGTCGTCACCACCGACGCCGCCCCGAGCAATGACATCACCGCCCCGGAGGCCCCCGCCGCCAACTCGAGCATCGCCGCCCGCCTCGGCGGAACCACCGAGGTGTACGCCGAGCCCTCGGAGGACGCGGAGGTCGTGACCACGATCGGTGCCACCACCGAGCTCGGCTCGGCGTCGACCCTGCTCGTCGTCGATCAGCAGGAGGACTGGATCGAGGTCGCGCTCCCCATCCGACCCAACGGCGCCACCGGGTGGATCCCCACGGCTGCCGCCGAGCTGCGCAACAACACCTACCGCATCCACGTCGACATCGAGGCCCGCACCCTCAGCCTGATGGACGGCGAGACGGTCCTCGTCGAGACCCCCGTCGCCATCGGGTCCGACGAGAACCCCACCCCGGCCGGGACCTACTTCGTGACCGACCTGGTCGACACCGGTGACGCAGCGGGAGCCTACGGTCCGTTCGCCTTCGGCCTGTCGGGCCACTCCGAGACCCTCAGCGAGTTCGGCGGCGGCGACGGCCAGCTCGGCATCCACGGCACGAACGACCCGTCGAGCATCGGCGAGGCCGTCTCCCACGGTTGCGTCCGGGTGCCGAACGAGACCATCGCCCAGATGGTCGACCTGGTGCCGCTGGGCACCCCGGTCACCGTCGTCTGAGCGCCGACCGACGAGCAGACGATCGCGTTCGGCCCGGTGCTGTCCGTGTCAGCAGGGAGACCGAAGGTCGAACGGTGCGACGGCGCCGCCTCTCGGGGCGGCGCCGCATCGGGCACCCGCGGCCGGGGGTCGGTGCGACCTCGAACGACGCGGGTTGGTCGGACGCCGGCACCTGACCCGCCGCACGGGTGGACAGGCGGAGCGAGACGCGCACCAGTGCCCTCCCCGTGGTGATGATCCCCATTCGAGTCGGACGATCCTGCGGCGGCGAGCACGTGCGGCGACCGCGCGGCCCCCCGCCGTCCGTGGCCAACGGCCGACCGTCCGGATCCCATGCCCCTGTGGTTCCCATGGGTGGTTCCCTTCCCCGCCGTCCCCCATCCATGCGTCCCGCCGACGCCTACCGACTTCGGCCACCGCGTCGGCGCCGAGCAGCAGCGCCTGAGCCGGTTGCTGTCGGCGGCCGAGTTCCGCAACCTCGGCATCGCCGGCGCCTGAACCGTGCACCGACCACGGCGCCGCCTCGATCGTCTGGTCCTGCTCGCCTACCCCCGCTCGTTCCGCCGTGACTACGGCGACGAGATCACCCGGACCGTCGACGACCTCCGCCGCCACCGAGGCGTGCGCGGTTGGCGACTCGGTCTGCGCATCACCGGCGACATCCTCGCCACCGCTCCCCGCCTACGACTGGAGTCCGCCATGACCCGAAGCCGTGTCCTCCCTGCCCTCGCCGTCGTCGCCCTCGTCACCCTGACCGCCATCGTGGCGATGGTGCTGGGGAACGCCGTCGTCTTCCTCGTGCCGCTGGCGGTCGTTTGTGTCACGATCATCGTCGCCACCCGCCACGACCGGCCGCTCGCCGCCGATGAGGGCCGGTCGCACCGCTGGGCGCCATGGGCGGCGGGCGGCGTCACCGCCGTGGGCGTGGCCATCGGCGCGGTCGCCGGCGAGGACGCCCCCGAGCCCCTCTGGGCCCTCTGGGCCGTCAGCACCCTCGCCGGCCTCACGATGGGTGCGATCGCCCTCGTGGTCGGCGCGAACCAGCTGCTCCATCACCGATCGGCCGCCTGACCCCGGCGCCCGCCCGCCCGTTGGGCAAACGAGAACACGTTTCAATTACGCTCCCGGGCGCACGATCGAACCTCGCCACCTCGGCCGGGTCCAGCCACCCAGGAGCACCACCGTGAGCATCGCCGGAGCCAACACCGCCACCGACCCCTTCGACGATCCGTCCGTGGGCAAGCGCTACGTCGACAAGGTGGCGCTGGTGACCGGAGCCGCCGGGGGGATCGGACGGGCCACGGCGATGCGGCTCGCCGCCGAGGGCGCATCGGTGTGGTGCGCGGACGTCAACGTCGACGGCGTGACCGAAACCGAGAAGATGATCGCCGATCGGGGCGGCGTCGCCCGCAGCGGCAAGCTCGACGTCACCGACCCTGCGGCATGCGTCGCGCTGGTCGCCGAGGTGGTCGAGGCCCTCGGCGGGCTGGACGTGCTGGCCAACATCGCCGGTATCGGTGGGTCGGCCCTCACCGAGAACGAGACCCTCGACCGCTTCCAGGCGATGTTCAACGTCAACGCCGCGGGGCCGTTCAACCTGAGCCAGGCCGCCCTCCCCCAGCTCCTCGAGCGCAAGGGCAACATCGTCAACCTGGCCTCGACCGCCGGCATGATCGGCCAGGCGTACTGCGCCGCCTACTGCGCCTCGAAGCACGCGCTCGTCGGCCTCACCAAGGCCATGGCCATCGAGTACGGCCGCACGGGCATCCGCATCAACGCGGTCTGTCCCGGTGGCGTCAACACCAACATCCTCGGCGGCTTCATGCCGCCCGAGGGCTCCAGCATGAACCTCATCAGTCGGTCGTTCCTCACGCGCGACATGCAGGAGCCCGAGTCGGTGGCCGCGCTCGTCGCCTACGTCGGCAGCGACGAGGCGTACTACGTCAACGGCGCCATCATGGCGATCGACGGCGGCACCACCACCGGCTGACGCCAACAGCCGACCGCCGCTCCCGTCAGGGCGCCGACGCCGGAACGGTGGTGGACTCGAGGGCGCCGGGGATCGTGGCCGACGGTCGCGGCACCGGGGAGCTGGTCGCCTGAGGCGGGTCGGCCTGCTCGGACGCGAACGCCTCGGGGAACGTACGGGCGAGGTACGCCGGGTCGAGCGACACGTCGGTGGGGTCGTCGCCGAAGGCCAGGCGGTACTGGGCGATCATCACGTGATCGATCAGCTCGGCGGCCGCAACCGGATCGACGTTGCCCGGCGCGCACCCGTCACCCGAGCCCTCGAGCAGGGCGGCGAGCTGCGGGTACGTCTCGAGGAACGAGGCCAGACCGCCGGCGGCGAAGATCGCCTGGCACCGGTCGAGGAACGTGCTGTGGCCGGCGCGCTGCACGACGACCAGGCGCTTCGGCGGCGTGATCCCGTCGTACTGGGTCTGGGCCAGACCGAGCGAGACCAGCGCGTCGGCGTCGGCCGCGACGATCATCGCCGGGCGGTCGAGCGGTGGCTCGGCCCCCGCCGGCGACACCGCTGGCGCCGGGGCCTGGCCGATCCACACCTTGACCCGGGGCTCGGCGAGGGCGAACAGGTAGGCAGCGGCAGCGCCGGCCGAGTGGCCTTCGACGCCCACCCGCTGGGTGTCGAGCCCGCCGCCCAGAACGCTGTCGGGGCTGGCGTTGGCGGTCACCAGCGCCGCGAGGCTGTTGGCCAGGTCGTCGAGGTCGGTCGGCGTTCCGCCCCACTGGTTGGCGACCGACGCGATCTCGTTGCGCGACAGGTGGTCGGGCGCGGCGACAACGAAGCCCCAGGAGGCCTCCGGGCGGAGGTGCTGCGACGAGTACAGGTTCGATCCGCCGGCGCCGTGGCTCTGCAGGATCACCGGGAAGGGTCCCTCGTCGTTGATCGGGGCGTCGAGGTAGGCGTCGAGGGGGAGATCGGCGACGAGCGGGGGGACGGTGGCGCTCAGGAGGGCGGCGACCTCCGGGGGATACGCGTCGCCGGGCCGGTACGAGGTGAGGCGCTCGAGCCCGTCGAGTCCCGTCGAGCTGGCCGGGTAGAACACCCGCACCGACCGATCGCCGAGCGACAGCGTCGTGAAGCCGACCTCGTATGGACCGGGACGCGAGTAGTTGACGGGGGCGGGCGGCGGCGGCGGGACCCGCGTGGTCGTCGTGGAGGTGGGCGCGCCGGTGCCGCTAAGTGAGGATGCCGAGGTGGTCCCGTTCCCGGAGCTGGATCCACCGCTCCCGGTGGTCTCGGTGGCGACGCTGCACGAGCTGAGCACCAATGCGAACACGACGAGCGCGAAGACGAGCGGAGCCGCGCCGGGGCGATGATCTCGGGTTGGTGGGGCCGAGGTGTCCAGGGGGAGACCCTTCATCTGCTCGACGGTGAGAGCGCCGTCAGGTCCTTCGCCGCTGGCGCCGGGCCCGATGATCCGAGCCTACGCCGGGGGCGGTGGCGCGAAGGGGTCGCGACAGACCTTCGGCTCCGAGCTCAACGTCGCGTGCCGCGACGCCACCCGCGACCCGAGCCGGCGTCGGCGCGGGGCGGGAGGTCCGAGGCCGCGCCGTTGGTCGGACCGGGCCCGACGGCCGCCGGCTCGGCCTCTGCCGCCGCCTCGGCCGCGACCGCCGCCAGCCGGGTGTCGACCTGTTCCATGATGCGCTCGGACTGCTTCGCGGCGTAGCCGAAGATGCCCTGGGCCATCAGCGACACCTCTTCGTAGCGGCGCTCCTTGTAGATCCGCGCCCGGGCCTTGTGCACGTTGCGGTTGTCGGGCTCGGCCATGAAGGCGATCTCGATGAAGTGGGCGGCCAGGGCGAGCTCGCCGTTGGAACGCAGCTCGAGCGCCTTGCGGATGAGCGGTTCGACGCCGTCGAGCATCTTGGCCATCTCGAGCCCGATGGCGTTGTCCGACGGCGGCTTGAGCCGCGCCGGGTTGCCGTCGTACCAGCCGCCGTACTGGCGCCAGATGTTGTGGATCACGAACTCGGGCTCATCATCGGTGGGCTGCAGGTAGGGCTTGTCCATGAGCCCCGCCGGCATCTTGACGGTCCGCAGGATCTGATCGAGCGTCGCCCCGTCGTTCATCAGCTGGAGGGTCTCGGACACGAGGAACTCGAGGGCGGTGGCGACGTCGTCGAGCACCAGGCGGATGCGCTCGGCGCCGGCGATCGGGAGCCCGTGCGCCGGGAGGAGGAGCTCGGGGCCGCGCGACGCGATCTCGCGCAGCGCCCGGGCCCACTCGAGCGGGTACCGCTGGATCTTCTGCGGGTTGCCCGCAGCCGGGAAGACCCAGGTGAGGAAGTCACCGGTGCACGCCGTGCGCGTCTGGGGGAGCCAGGCCCAGGTGTGGTCGTCGGTCTCGCCGATGCCGTGGTGCAGCTCGATGTCGAGGGTGCCGACGCGGAGCTGCAGGCGGTCGCTGTAGGTGACCGAGGGGCGCACCCACTGGGTGGGGAAGACCGGGTTGAGCTCGTCGCCCGATCCCAGCAGACCCATGCCGCGGTACTGCCGGGCGTTCACGATGGCGTTGTAGCCGTTGGTCAGGTCATACCGGTCGAAGCGCGCCGGCACGAGCTCGTGGCCGACCACGACCGGCCGACGCTGCTTGTTGTCCCGTGCCTCGTTGATGAGGGGCCGGGCCCCACCGACGTGATCGGCGTGGCCGTGGGTGTAGACGATCGTGTTGATCGGCTGGCTGCCGCTCCAGCGCCGCAGCTCGCTGGCGCACCGCAGCCCGAACGCCTCGAGGCTGCAGTCGAACAACACGAGACCATCGCCGCTGTCGAAGGCGACGACGTGGCTGAAGGCCTCGACCATGGCCACGCGGTCGGCGACCTCCGACAGCTCCAGGGTGACCCGGTTGACCGGACCGTCGGCGATGCCGGCGTCGATGTACCGGGCGGACATCTCGAGCAGGTCGGGCATGGGACGTCCAGACTACTTGTCGATCCCCGGTGCGACGGGGTGCGGCCGCCACGGATCCCTCGAGATCTCAGCCGCGCGCCCGGGGCGGCCCGGCGGGCGCGGCGACCCGGTCAGTCCGGCCCGCCGGCCCGGCGGCTCTGCTTGTGCTCGTACATGTTCTCGTCGGCCCGCGCCAGCAGGTCCGAGAGCTCGACCAGGGAGTCGGTGGTGGCCGCGTGTCCGACGCTCGCGCCGATCGGCACCGCCCGGTCGGCGATGTCGATGGGTTGGTCGAACGCACGCACGATCCGCCGCTCGAGCTCGGACACCTCTTTTGCGGGCAGCGACTCGCACAGCGCCACGAACTCGTCGCCGCCGAAGCGGGCGATCGTGTCGACGTCACGGAGCACACCGGTCAGCCGACGGGCCACCGTGGCGAGCACGGCGTCACCGACCCGGTGGCCGTACGAGTCGTTGATGGCCTTGAAGCCGTCGAGGTCGACGAAGAGCACCGTGATCGACGTGGTCGTGCCGCGCTGGAGCCGGCCCCGCGCCTGGAGGAACCGATCCTCCATCAGCGAACGGTTCGGGAGCCCGGTGAGCGAGTCGTGGGTCGCCTGGTGCGCGAGCTCGCCCTCGGCCCGTCGGCGGTCGGTGATGTCCTCCACCGTCGCGATCCACCCCGACGGTTCGCTGGGCGCTCCCAGCGGCACGAACTTCACCTCGGCCCACCGCTGGAAGAGGCTGGTCGCCACCCGGAAGACGACGTTCTCGGAGGTGCCCGCGGCGATCACTCGCGACGCTGCGGCCGAGACCGCGTCCCAGTCCTCGGCGAGGACGGCCTGCTCCCACCCGTGGCCGCTGACCATCTGATGGGACAGGTTCAGGATGTGGCGGGCCGCCTCGTTCGAGAACGCGACCCACCCGCGCGCGTCGGCCGACAGGATCCCGAAGGGCAGCATCTCCGCGAGCGACGAGAACCGGTCGAGGTCCGAGGCGGTCACCTTCTCGTTGTGCTCGTCGGTGACGTCGCGCACCCGCAGGACGACTCCCGTGAGATCCGAGCGGAGCGCGGCGTCGAACACCCGCACGTCGAGGATCCGCCAGCTCCCGTCCTTGTGCTGGGCACGCAGCTGGATGGACTCCTCGAACCCCGGGGTGCGGCGCGCCCGCTCGGTGAGCGCGAACACCTTCGGCAGGTCCTCGGGGTGGATGAAGTCGGTGATCTGCTTGCCTTCGCCCTCGTCCCCGACGTAGCCCAGGGCCTCGGCCCGGACGTTGGCCCCGACCAGTTCGAGGTTGGGCGACACGAGCAGCAGGAACTCGGACGCGAAGAGGTTGAGCTCGTTGCGGATGTGGTCGCGAGGCGAGGTCTCCGCCGGCCCGCTGGTGGACGATCCGATCTGCGGGTCCGGATCGGGCGCGCCCGTGAACCCCTCGTCGCGAGGGGGTCCTGGTCCGATGCGATCGAACCCCGGTCCGCGTTCGCTCATCCGTCCTCCGCCGACACCTCGGTCGACCGCCCCGATGCCGATGCCGGTCGGAGCCCGATCTCCCTATCGTCGTCTCGGACGACGATCTGAACACCATTGACCCCTGCGTCGCCAACCGGCACGGGGCGCCGACGAAACCCCGGCGCACGGCGACGGCCGGTTGGATCGCGGCCCGGTGGCGACCGACCACGTCGGGGCGATCAGGCGCCGAACAGGGAAAGCCACTCGGACTCGGTGCGCGGCGCGAGCACGTAGTTCCAGCGGCGGGTGTCGGCCATGCTCGCGGACGGGTCGGCCGAGTACTGGTGACCGGGGAACAAGATGGCGTCGTCGGGCACCTTGGCCAACGTCTGGGTGAGGCTGGCGTAGAGCGCGGCGGGGTCGCCGCCGGGCAGGTCGGTGCGGCCGCATCCTTCGAGGAAGAGGGTGTCGCCGGCGAGGAGGCGGCCGTCGACGAGGAAGCACTGGCTCCCCGGGGTGTGGCCGGGCGTGTGGATCAGCTCGATGGGGATCTCGCCCACCATGACGATGTCGCCCCCCACGTGCTCGACCAGGTCCGACGCGCCGGCACCGGTGGTTCGCATGATCCACGGCGCCTCGTCGGCCTGCACGTGGATGGGCACACCGGCGAGGGTCAGCAGCTCGTTGATGCCCGAGATGCGGTAGCCCATCATGTCCCCGCCGATGTGGTCGGCGTGGTAGTGCGTCGCCAACGCACCGGTGAGGCGCATGCCGTCAGCCGCGGCGGTCTCGATGATGCCCTTGATGTCGTACGCCGGGTCCACCACGATCGCCTCGCCGGTCTGGCGATCGCCGATCAGGTACACGAAGTTGAGCATCTGCTTCGCCACGCGGTCGGTCGTGGCGATGTCGCGGCCGCAGAGCAGCTGGCGGAAGTACAGGCGGTCGTCGTCCATGGCGCCATCCTACGAGGCGGACCTCGATCGGCTGAGAACAGAGGCCGTCGACCCACGCGCCGGTCAGCGGCCGTCGGCGCTGACAACAACGGAGCGACCGCACGGGCTCCCGGTGATCGTGGGGTGAGAGGTGGACGGTAGGTTGGCGCCCGTGGGGAGCCTCGATCCGACACCACCTCGCACGGTCACGCCGGCCGACGTGGACCCGACCAAGCGGCGCTACGCGGTCATCGGCACCGGGGCCATCGGCGGGTACTACGGCGCCCAGCTCGCGGCCGCCGGCCACGCCGTCCACTTCGTCGCCCGCTCGGACCTCGACGTCGTGGGTCGCGAAGGCCTCCGAGTGGACTCGCCGGGCGGCGACCTGCTGCTCCGACCCGCGTCGGTCGTCGGATCGCCCGCCGAGGTCCCGCCGGTCGACGTCGTGCTCGTCACGGCCAAGACGTCGACCACGGTTCCCATCGCCGACCTGCTGGGACCGCTCGCCAGGGCCGGCGCAGCCGTCGTGCTGATGCAGAACGGGCTCGGCATCGAGGACGCCGCGGCCGCGGCCCTGCCCGGGGTCACCGTCGTCGGGGCGATGTGCTTCATGTGCTCGAACCGCGTGGGACCCGGCCACATCCGTCACCTCGACTACGGCGCGGTGACCATCGGCGAGCACGCGGCCGACGAGCACGCCGGCGCCGGCATCACGCCGACGATCACCGCCTTCGCGGACGACCTCACCGCCGCGGGCGTCGCCGCACGGCCGATCCCGAACCTGGCGGCGGGACGCTGGAAGAAGCTGGTGTGGAACATCGCCTACAACGGTCTCTCGGTCGTGCTCGATGCGCAGACCGACGAGCTCATGACCCAGCCCGCCACCCGGGCGCTGGTGGTCGAGCTCATGGGAGAGGTCGCGGGCGGCGCAGCGGCGTGCGGGCACCCCATCGACGACTCGTTCATCGACGAGATGATCGCCACCACGGACGCCATGGCCCCCTACAAGACATCGATGAAGCTCGACGCCGAGGCGGGTCGCCCGCTCGAGATCGACGCCATCTACCGCGCCCCGGTCGAGGCGGCCCGTGCCGCTGGCTTCACGATGACCCGCACCGAGACCATCCTGACCCAGCTCGAGTTCATCGACGCCCGCAACCGCTCGCGGCGCTGAGCCTCGATCCCCCGGTCACGGGACGACGGGGCCGAGGACGAGGGGACGAGGGGACGAGGGGACGAGGGGACGAGCGCCACCCAGCTCCGCACTCAGCTCTGGCGATGGAACCAGTCGCGCCAGACCGCCTTGAACGCGACGTCGTAGCGCTCGTACTCGGCCCGCAGCACCGCGCCGGGCCACGACGGTGGGCACAGGGCGTCGGGGAGCTGCGGGTCCGCCACCAGGTGGCGCAGCACCGAGGCCGACACCACGAACGTCGGAGCGAGCGCGTCGGTGTCGCCCGCCTCGAGCCGGTCGACGTCGGCCGCCATCTGCCGGCGCAGGACCCCGGCACGGTCCATCCATCCGTCGAGATCCCACAGGCGAGCAACGAGCTCGGCCGGGTCCTCGGCATCGGGACGACCGACGAACGACGAGCACTGGTCGGCAACGACCTCGGCGGCGTCGGCGAACCGGTCGGGCGCCAGGTTGGCGGGGCGCAACCACACGCCCTCGCGCTCCTCGGCAAGCTTGAGGCGCTGCATGGCCTCGCGAAGTCGGCTCCGCTCGCGGGCACCACGACTCGCCGGGCGGACGATGCGCAGCGCCCACTCGCCCTTCCACGGCCCGCCCGACGCGTCGGCGCGGCGGCTGGCGATCTGGCGCTCCTGCCGCGCCAGCAGGTGTCCCGCGAGCTGGTAGGCGCCGTCGTCGGCCTCGAGCTCGCCGGCAGCCACCATCCGCGACAGCGCCACCCGCGTCGCACCCTCGGCGATCCCGAACAGCTCGCCGGAGCGGACGAGCAACTGGCTCGGCAGCCTCGGAGGCGTCATGCCCAGCAGCGTGGACGCCGCGACGGACCGGGCGGTCAGCGCCCGGCCGTCCGACCGTTCCGGATCCTGCACCTTACGAGGTTGTGCCATGTGTCCACGAAGTGTAATGTTGGGGTGGTCCGAACGACGACGACCGGGTCCGACGTCCCCGACGCGGGCACCATCTTCGCCGAGGCGAACGGCAGACGGGAACGCCATGGCCACCGAGCTCCACCCACCCACCGGCACGGCCGCCTCGACGGCCCGGCTCGCCCACGTCGACATCGACACGCTCGAGCGCCTTCCCGGCCAGGGCGGGATGATCCCGCCGGCCGAGGCGCTGCCCCTCGTGCTCCCGACCGATCGGCTCAACGAGCGGGGCATGGCCCTCCCGCCGATCCGTGACGGGCTGCGCCGCATCCACAACCTCCGCAACGTGGGCAACGTGGTCTCGGTGTGGCTGCAGTCGTTCGGCCTCCTCGCCCTCGTCTGCTGGGTCACCCCGAAGCTCTCGCTCGCCGTGGCCCTGCCGGTCTGGGCTGCGGTGTTCCTGCTCATGGGGCGGAGCTTCGCCCTCTACTCGATCCTCGGCCACGAGGCCGCGCACCGTCTGCTGTTCTCGAAGAAGGCCATCAACGACGCCGTCGGTCGGTGGGCGGTCGCCTACCCCGCCTTCGTGCCGCTCGATCTCTACCGCCGCAGCCACTTCGCGCACCACAAGGACGAGTTCGGCCCCAACGAGCCCGATCTCAACCTGTACAACGGGTATCCCATCGGGCGCGACTCGATGCGACGCAAGCTCGTCCGCGACGCCAACGGCACCTCCGGGTGGAAGAGCCTCAAGGGTCTGCTGTTCGCGTTCCGGAGCGCCTCGTCCCGACCCCTGGCACTCAAGATCCTGGCCAGCCAGGCCATGGTGCTCGTCGTGCTGCTCGCCATCGGCGGGTGGAGCCGGTGGTGGCTCTACCCGGTGTTCTGGCTGGCGCCGTGGATGACGGTCTGGCGCGTGCTCAACCGGCTGCGCTCGATCGCCGAGCACGGCGGCATGATGCACTCGTCGGATCGTCGCCTCACCACCCACGTCGTCCGTCAGACGTGGGCGGCCCGCTTCTGGATCGTTCCGTTCAACACCGGGTGGCACCTCGCCCACCACGCGGACATGGGGGTGGCCTTCCAGGACCTACCCCGCTTCCACCGCGAGCTCGTCGACAGCGGTTGGGTCACCGTCGACCTGGAGCACCGGAGCTACCGCGATCTGTGGCGAGCGCTGACATCACGCGCCGCCGCCTGACATCAGATCCGCGACAGGGGACGTGAACACAGGATTCGCGACGGACCGGCACGGGACAACCTAAGATGCCGGGCCATGGCAACATACGGATCTTCGGCAATCTTCTGGATCATCCAAATCGCGGCGGCCGTGTACTGCTACATGGACATGCAGAAGCACAGCGATGCGGCGTTCGAGGCGGCGGGGACGCCCAAGCAGACCTCGCTGATCCTCATCATCCTCGGCGGCGTCTGCTGCTGGCTGACCCTCATCTACTACTACTTCGTGGTCCGTCCCAAGGTCGAGGCCGTGGAGCAGGGCGGCGGCTACCCGCCTGCCGTCTGACCCGCGGATCGTCCGGACCACGTGGTCCGCTGATCACCTGAACTGACCGAGATGGGCCGGCATCGCTGGCCCATCTCTGTTTTTTCGCCTCCGTGCGACGGCCGGGAGAACCAACCCGAGAACGAGGGGCCGCGGGCGCGGGACCAGCGGACCGTCGTTCAGGACGCGGCGTCGTCCCCGCCGCGGGGCCAGCCGGGCCGCACCACGCCGGCCGGTTCGCCCCCGGGGGCCGGGGTCGCCCCCGGTGCGCCGCCAGGATCGCTGCCGGCCCCGCCGGGGTGCGGGTGGTCGTGATGGTCGTGGTCGTGATGGTCGTGGTCGTGATGGTCGTGGTCGTGATGGTCGTGGTCGTCGTGGCGGTGTGGATGGATAGACGGCAACCCGGCGGGCGCCTCGGAGCCGCGCCGCTGCCACGCGTCCTCGGCCGCCGCCACGATCTCGCGACGGGAACGGCCGGTGCGCCGGGCGACGCGCACCGCGTCGTCGTGCTCGACCTTGGCCCGACCCGCCCCGACCTTGACCCGAACCGGGTAGCCGTCCACATCGACCTGCTCGACCAGGCGGGACTGCGGCCATCGGGTCAGGGCCTGGCCCCGTATCCCGAACGAGCCGGTCTCGCGCGTGAGCACGGCCGCGACCTGCGCGGCGAGCGACGGGTCCACGAGCGCGCTCACCGTCGACGCGGGCCGTCCCTTCTTCATGAGGATCGGCGTGAGCCAGGCGTCGTGGGCGCCGGCATCGAGCAGCTCGGCGACGGCATGAGCCAGTTGCTCGCCGGTGGCGTCGTCGACGTTGACCTCGAGGAGGGTCACCGGTTGCCCCTCGTCGAGGACCGCCGTCCGCTCGCCGATCACCACCTGGGTGAGGTTCGGCCGATCGCCGAGCTCGGCGGTCCCGGCCCCGAAGCCCGAGCGCTCGATGCGCATGGCCGGCATCGGGCCCCAACCGACCCCGATGGCGGCGAGCAGCGCCGCGCCGGTCGGCGTGGTGAGCTCCATGGCGATGTCGAGGCTGTACGTGGGCGCGCCCCGCAGCAGCGCGACGACCGCCGGGACCGGGTTGGGCATGAGTCCGTGGGCGCTGCGCACCATGCCGACACCGTTGGCGACGGGGCTGGCGCAGATCTCGTCGATCCCGAGCACCTCGAGCGCGGCGCAGGTGCCGACGATGTCGATGATGGCGTCGATCCCGCCCACCTCGTGGAAGTGGACCTGCTGGGGCGGTCGGCGGTGGAGGTGTCCCTCGACCTCGGCGAGCAGGGTGAACGTGGCGAGCGCCCGGCGCCGCACGCGGTCGGGCAGGCGGGCCTCCTCGACGAGACCGGTGATGTGCGCGGCGGTGCGCACCACGGTGGACGGCTCGGCGAGGACGTGGATCTTGGTGCCACCGATCCCGGTGCGCAGCACCGACTCGGCCTCGAGCGCCCATCCCCCGACGGGGAGGCGCTCGCACAGGTTGCGAACCTCGTCGAGGTCGGCTCCCGCATCGACGAGCGCGCCCATCGCCATGTCGCCGGCGATGCCGGAGAAGCAGTGGAACCACGCGACCGTGACGGGCGCGGGCACGATGAGCTCGGAACCGGGACTCGCGCCCTCAGCCACGGCCCGCCCCCGCCGCCGTCGACCCGGGACCGCCCTCTCCGCTGCGGGGAGCGACACCGATGAGCCGGAGCACCGCGCAGGCCGCACCGAAGCCGTTGTCGATGCCCACGACGGTGACGCCCGAGGCGCACGACGACAACATGGCGAGGAGGGCGGTGACCCCCTCGAGCGACGCGCCGTAACCGACGCTCGTGGGCACGGCCACGACCGGGGCGGCGGTCAGCCCGCCCACGATGCTGGCCAGCGCCCCTTCCATCCCGGCGACGACGACCACGGCTTCGGCGTCGACGATGTCGTCGAGCGAGGCGAGCAGCCGGTGGAGGCCGGCGACGCCGATGTCGGCGACCAGCCGGGGCACGAGACCGCTGGCCGCCAGGGTGGCCACGCACTCGTCGGCGACGGGAAGGTCGGCGGTACCCGCGGTGACGACGGCGACGACCTCGGGCCGCATCGGGGCGGGCCGCCAGACGAGGGTCGAGCCGCTCCGGTTGACGCCGGGGTTCGCGGCGATCGCTGCCGCGGCCTGCGCGTCGTCGGCGCGGGTGAGCACGACCGGCGAGGTGCCTTCGACCCGGAGGAGCTCGGTGATGATCGCTGCGCACTGGTCCGGGGTCTTCCCCGGCCCGTAGACCGCTTCGGCGCGACCCTGGCGCAGGGCCCGGTGGTGGTCGACGCGCGCGAACCCGAGGTCGGCGAACGGCAAGCGGCGGAGCCGCGCCGCCGCCTCGTCCGCATCGACGACGCCGTCTCGAACGTCGGCGAGCAGTCGGTCAAGGGCGGCGGCATCCACCTCACTATCCTGCTCCGTCGTGACCACCCCTGCCGCATCTGCCACCCCGACACTCTTCGACCCCGAACGGCGTCTCGGCTTCTTCGGCCCGGCCGGCACGTTCACCGAACAGGCGCTGCTCACCCAACCCGATCTGGCCCAACTCCACCTGGTGCCGCTCACCACCATCCCCGACGTGTTGGCCGCCACCTCGAGCGGCGACGTCGACCTCGGCTTCATCCCGATCGAGAACGCCATCGAGGGCTCGGTCACGGTCACCCTCGACCTGTTGGCGTTCGACCACGACCTGCTCATCGAGCGCGAGGTCGTCATCGCCGTCCACCTGAACCTGCTCACCGTGCCCGGTGCCGACCTCGACGGCATCACGACCGTCGTGTCGTACCCGCACGCGCTGGCGCAGTGCCGAGCGTTCCTCGCCGAGCACCTGCCCGGTGTCCAGGTCCAGGCCAGCAACTCCACCGCCGACGCCGCCCGGCGCCTCGCCGAGGACCCCGATCCGCACGTCGGCGCCCTCGCACCCGCTCGAGCGGCCGAGGTCTACGGCCTCGAGATCGCCGCGCGCGACATCGAGGACCACCCCGAGAACGCCACCCGGTTCGTGGTCGTGGGCCGCCGGGGGATCCCACGAGCCACCGGCCACGACAAGACGTCGATCGTGGTGTTCCAACGCGCCGACACCCCCGGCAGCCTCCTCGGCATCCTCCAGGAGTTCACCGCCCGGGCCATCAACCTCACCAAGCTCGAATCCCGACCCACCAAGCGGGGCCTCGGCGACTACTGCTTCCTGATCGACCTCGAGGGCCACATCGACGACGAGCTGGTCGCCGACTGCCTCCGCGACCTCAAGTCCAAGCAGGCCGACGTCCGCTTCCTGGGCTCGTACCCCGCCGCCGGCGCGCACGGCGACTCGGTGCGCCGCGACGCCGACGCCGCCTGGCGCCACGCCGACGAGTGGATCGCCGACCTGCGCGGCCAGATCAGCGACTGACCGACGTCGGGCCGCGGACGACGTGGCCCGCCGAGCACTCCCGACCTGGGCGGCCCCACACCCGACGGGTCGCCAGAACCCCCACCGGACACCCCGAGCCCGACGGGTCCCCAGCGCCCGGCGCCCCGGAAACCCGCCGGGTTCTCCGAACCCCCACCGGGCACCCCGAACCCGACGGGTCCCCAGCGCCCGGCGCCCCAGAACCCGCCGGGTTCTCCGAACCCCCACCGGGCACCCCGAACCCGACGGGTCCTCAGTACCCCAACCCCTGCACCGGCTCCGGCTCCGTCGGTCCGCGCTCGAGCGAGCCGCGACCCTGGTCCGGTCGGCGGCGGATGCGGTGCGGACCCGTCGCCACGGGGCAGATAGATTCCCGGGCGGAGAGATGGCAGAGCGGACGATTGCGTCGGTCTTGAAAACCGTTGAGGGGCAACCCTCCGGGGGTTCGAATCCCCCTCTCTCCGCCACCCGCACCGGCCACCGGGGCGACCGATGCTGACGGGTCGTGACGACCCGTCAGCCAGCGTCGGACGACCGGGCGACGTCGTGGGAGTCGATGTGAGCCTCGGCGCTGATCGCACCCCCGGCCAACCATCGGGCGACCCCGACGACCTCCACCGGGCGCGTGGCCGCCTCGCTTCGCATCGGAGTTCAGGGCTCGGCGCCCGCTGTGTACGATCGGCCCTGCAACTGGAGAGGTGCCGGAGTCTGGTCGATCGGGCCTCCCTGCTAAGGAGGAGTGGCGGCAACGTCACCGTGGGTTCAAATCCCACCCTCTCCGCTGGTACGGGGTCCTGCATCGCAGGGCCCCGTGTCGCGTCCGGTCGACTGCCCGGCCGGCGGAGGCGATCAGGTGCCCGTCGTGCCGGCGACGACCAGGAACGTGACTGCGTAGACCATCCCCTCCACCCGCGCCCGCCCCATCGCACGGTCCCAGGCGGCGAGGTCGGCGTCGTCGAACCCGCCGAGGGCGCGCCAGTGCGCCGGCCACGTCGGCAGGCCGAAGGCATCGTCGGGATCGGTGAGCAGGAGCCCGAAGGGCTCGG
>Ga0105044_10004297_pt1 | contig 19570 bp, 9 predicted proteins | sample MAT01_FD_78092 | JGI IMG/M metagenome (GOLD analysis project Ga0105044, IMG submission 78092) | Freshwater microbial communities from Lake Fryxell liftoff mats and glacier meltwater in Antarctica - MAT-01 | ecosystem: Environmental > Aquatic > Freshwater > Ice > Liftoff microbial mat | place...
CAGGGGAAGGTTGGGATGGGGTCGATGCGCAAATGAAATAACAACGCTCGAATTGGCACACCCCCATCCCAGCCCCCACAACTGCGGGGGAACAACCACAAGGGTTGCGCCGGGAGCAAAACCGCAAGGCATCAACCAACTGCGGGGGAACAACCACAAGGGTTGCGCCGGGAGCAAAACCGCAGGGCATCCACCAACTGCGGGGAACAACCACAAGGGTTGCGCCGGGAGCGAACCCGCAACGACGTGCCAGTCACCACTAAGGTTTTTCGCAGTCAACATTCCGGGGATACCTGATAGGATCGGCCAAACGCTTACACAACAATATGCACACGCGCAGAGGCGTCCGCGCACAGGCGTCCGATTTCCAGACCTAATAACCCCGAAAAAAGAGAAACACCAGCATTGCCGGGCATTTCCAGGCATTTTTGCCTGTGAAAGTCCACCAATGCTGGGTTTGACTCCAACCATGAAAACGCGAATCCTTCCATAATTGGCGCCAACGCATCGATACCAGTACACAGGCCCTTTAGGAAGTCGCCCGCAAAGTGAAACCAGCCATGAAACCATCCCAACGCGAAACTGCGGCGCCAGCAGGAGCGCCGCCGCTGGCGTTCACGACGCGCAAATTGTTTCTGGCGGCCGCTGCTCTGATCGTTCTTTCTGGCGTGCTGATCGCGATGGCGCTGCTTTACCTTCGAAGCGAGGCGATTCAATCGGGCGAACGCCTGAACGCATCGCTCGCGCAAGTCATCGAGGAGCAAACCGCGCGCAGCATTCAGCTTATCGATCAGCGATTGCAGGCCGCCGTGGCCGGCCTTGCGCAACTCGACGCTGCAGGCCAATTGAGCGAACAAACATCCCGCACGCTACTGAAGCAGCAACTCATGGACCTTCCGCTATTGCGCGCAATGTGGGTCGTGAATGCCGACGGACGCTCCAAATTCGACTCGGACTCGGCATCGGACTCGCCCAAGGGCTCCATCGGCATGAATTTCGCCGACCGCGACTACTTCCAGATTTACCGCACCCAGCCGCAGACGAATCTTTATGTCGGCAGCCCGATTCGCAGCCGCATCACGGGAAACTGGATGATTAGCGTTGCGCGGCCACTACATACGGTCGGCGGCAAGTTTGATGGCGTCGTTATCGCGGCGCTGGAGACCAGCTACGTCCAGACCATCTGGCAAAAAGCCGACCTTGGCGTGGGAAGCTCGATAACGCTTTGGCGGCGCGATGGCATGCTGATGATGCGAAGCCCGACCACCGAAGCGGCAATGGGAAAGTTTTTCTCAGACAATGCACTGTTTCAGAAGTGGCTACCCGGCAACCCGGTCGGCGCGTTTCAGCACGAAAACATTTTTGGCGACGATTTCCGCAGCTTCGCCTATCGCACCCTGTCGACCCAGCCAGAGCTCGTCGTGGTCGTCGGCCAATCGCTTGCGCTGATCCTGAAACCCTGGCGGGAGTTCACCACATTGACGCTTGCGATCTGGGTCATCGCATCAGCGCTACTGCTGGTTTTCTGCGTATTTTTGAACCGCACCTGGAAGCAAAACCTGCGCGCGGAAGCTGCAACTCGGGAATTGGCGGCGCGTCTGGTACTCGCGACCGATGTCGCATCGATGGGCGTCATCGACTGGGAAATCAACTCGGGTAAATTTTTCGCTACCCCCGAATGCTTCACGATGTTGGGTGACGATCCAGGAGATGGCCAGCGCAGCGGCGAGCAATGGAATGATTGCATTCACCCGGAAGACCGGCCTATCGTGGTTGAAAAGACACGAGCATTATTGGCAGGCTCGGCTGGTGACTACGCGAACGAGGTGCGCATGCGGCACGCCGATGGGTCGTTCCGCTGGATTGCTATCGCCGGTCGCGTGCTCGAGCACAATGCAGACGGCAAGGCAAGCCGCATTCTGGGTGTCCGGATGGACATCACCGAACGCAAGACCGCCCAGTTCGCATTGAGGCAAAGCGAGGAGCAATACCGCGTAATGGTTGAGTGTTCGCCCGAGCCTGCCCTTGTCAATCGCGACGGCCTAATAATTTATGTCAATCCCGCCGCCATCAAGATGGTTGCCGCAACATCGGCGCAGGACCTGATTGGCCGCAGTATTCTCGATCTCGTTCATCCGGACTCGCGACGGATCGTGCTGGCGCAGATGAAAAAACGTGCGGCTGGCGACACCGAAAGCACGCTCTACGAAATCAAGTTTGTAAAACTCGATGGGACGCTAATCGATGTAGAAATTCGCGGCACGGTAATCGACTACGCAGGTGCGCCAGCCATTCAAGCGTCCATGCGCGACATCACCGCCGCCCGTGAGGCCGAGGCTGCGCTTCGCGAAAGTGAGGTGTCATTGGTTGAAGCGCAACGCGTCGCCCACATCGGCAGTTGGCAATGGGACGCACTCACCAACGCGGTCACATGGTCCGATGAGCTCTACAGAATCCTCGACCGGGATCTGGCGTCGCCTGCACCGAACTACGAAGACAATTTGAAGATATACACCACCGAAAGTGCCGCGCGCCTGAAAGGCGCGGTACAAAACGCTCTGCTCACTGGCGAAGCCTACAAACTCGATCTCGAACGCCAATGCGATGATGGGCAGCGGCGCTGGGTTGGCGCCAGAGGTGAAGTGGTCCGCAATAGCGGCGGCCAAATTGTGGGGCTGCAAGGTACTCTGCAGAACATCACCGAGCGAAAGCGCGCCGATGCTACTCGCGCGTCACTCGAAGCGCAATTGCGCGAATCGCAAAAGATGGAAGCCATCGGCACACTTGCTGGCGGCATCGCACATGATTTCAATAATATCCTTGCCACCATCCTGGGTAATGCCACGCTAGTGCGTCAGGATCTGGCCAACAATCCGCAAGCGTTGCAGGGCCTGGACGAAATCACCAAGGCCAGCTCACGGGCGCGCCATCTGGTGCGGCAGATCCTCTCATTCAGTCGTCGCGATGTCACGCAAAAGAGCCTGATCGCGCTTGGCCCTGTCGTCGATGAATCGGTGAATCTGCTGCGTGCAACTCTGCCGCCGCACATTGTTCTCGATGTCCATTGCGATAACGACCTGCCGACAGTGCTTGCCGATCCCAACCAGATTCGCCAGGTCCTCAGCAATCTGGTGGCCAACGCAATGCAAGCAATTGGGGACCAACATGGGGAAATTACCATCCGGCTGGAGGCGGTGACCGTGGACGCCGCCATGATCGAAGCGCAACCCGCACTGCGCGGCATCGGCGCCAAACATGCAGGCTGCGCGCTACGGCTCGTCGTTAGCGACGATGGCCCCGGCATGGACTCAGCCACAGTGGCACGGATTTTCGATCCGTTCTTCACCACCAAGGCCGTTGACGAAGGCACGGGGCTGGGGCTATCGGTCGTGCACGGCATCGTGAAGGCGCACGAAGGAGAGATCGTGATCGAGAGCCAGATTGGAAGCGGTACGTCGTTTGCCATCTATTTGCCGTTTTTTGAGCAGACTGCCAGCGCGTCCGAACCCGAACCTGGCCACGTTGCACCCTTAACGGCAACGACCGCTGGCGCAGCTTCAGATGCTGGCCGGCATATTCTTTACATCGACGACGACGAAGCACTCGTGTTTCTGGTCCAGCGCACGTTGGAGGGCCGTGGCTATCGCATCAGCGGCTATACCGATCAACACGAAGCCCTCGCCGCGTTGTGCGCCGATCCCGCCGCGTTCGATCTGGTGGTGACCGACTACAACATGCCCGGCATGTCGGGGCTCGACGTTGCGCGTAAAGTGCGCGCTATCCGGCCAGATCTGCCTCTCGCCATCGCCTCAGGGTTTATCGACGAGACCTTGCGCGCAGAGGCCGAAGGTGCCGGTGTGCGCGAATTGATTTTCAAGGCCAACGCGTTGGAAGAGCTATGCGATGCGTTCGCGAGGTTGGCCGACGCGACCAGCGCGACAAGAGTAGTAACGCTATGATGTCGGGACGATGCGCCACGCAGCCGGAAACGCCAGCTCCCCGATGTTAGTGTTTTGGCGAACTTCTAGAAACCAACGTATCGTCCTGAGCCTGTCGAAGGATCACCAAAATGTGGATGAGGCTTTGAAAATCTCCCAGCGGCTAAACTCCAGGATCGGCAATCCTTGCAGAGTACAAATGTCCTGTGAGGCTCGCCCATGCTCGACATTTTCTGATCGGCGCCTCACAAAACTGGGGTGTTGTTCATGACAGGCATCACAAACACGAACAAACAGCACACCGGGCGCACAGCGGGCCGCGTCACTACGCTCAACGCCCTGTTACAGCGCTTGATCCTGGTATGCGTATTGCCATTACTGCTTCTGGCGGTCAATCTTGCATACGTGCGTGTGCTCGATTTGCAGGCGCGTTCGCTTGAGGCCGCAACGCGCCTCGCCGGTAACTTTGCGACTGCTTTGGATGACAATTTGGCCGCGCGAATTGCCGGATTGCAGGTATTGGCCGCTTCTGGCTCCGTCAAAGAACCACCGCAGCTTGCGCCGCTTTATCAGCAGGCGCTCGCCTACCGGGACAACTTTGGTGGCGAGGTTATTTTCGCTGATCGCTCCATGCAAATGTTGCTGAACACGCGCGCCGAATTCGGCGCGGTGCTCCCCAAAATTTCACAGCAGGCTGGCTACGCTGCGGCACCACAGGCACTGGCCGATGGCAAGCCTGTCGTCGGCGACAAACGTCAGGGACACATTGTGAATGGGTCGCTGGTTACCATCGCAGTGCCCGTCATGCGCGAAGGCGTGACGCGCTATCTGCTCCTCAATGTCATTGAGACCAGGATTCTGCAACAACGCCTCGATGGACTGATCCTGCCACCAGCTTGGGTGCTGACGTTGTTCGACGGTAGCGGCGAAGTACTCGCCCGCCGTGGCCCAACTCCACTGCATGCAGACGAGCATCGCGACATGCAAGAGCGGATTGTCATCAAGTCGGCCGTCTCGCGGTGGTCGGCGGTGCTGGAGATTCCCCGCGCGGCCTATCTCGCACCGATCATCGAGGCGGTCGGCGCGGTACTCGCGCTGATTCTGCTTGCCACGTTAATGAGCGTGCTCGGCGGCAGACTGGCCGGACGCCGCCTCTCGCGCGCGGTCGCGACGCTGACTGCGACGGCATCTCTGCCGCATATGCAAGCCGACACCATCACCGAAATAGAAGAGATCCGTACCAAACTCGATGCAGCCCAGTCGCATCGCCTGTCCGCAGAGGCTCGGTTACTTGAGAGTGAGGGAAGCTTTCGGGAGCTGTTCGAACACAATCCGCAGCCGATGTGGACATTCGACCTGGAAACGCTGGCATTTCTTTCTGTCAACGACGCCGCCGTGGCGCAATACGGTTTCAGCCGTGAAGAATTTCTGGCGATGACGACTCGCGATATGCGTTCGCCAGAAGACATCCCGGCACTGCTCGCCCATCTGCAGGAAACGAAGACAGCGCCAAGCGCGACGAGGATTTCGCGACATCGCCGCAAGGACGGCAGTGAGATCATTGTCGAGATTCAGGCCCGAACAGTCGAGGCCGGTAGTCGTCCGGCAAGACTGGTTCTCGCGCACGATGTGACCGAGGCCTACAACATGCGTCAGGCTCTCGCGCGCACCACCGAGTTGCTGGAGCGTGTCAGTGAATTAGCCAAAGTTGGCGGCTGGGAGCTGGACGTGCCGACCGGGGAAATCTCCTGGTCGCGCGAAACCTTCCGCATCCATGAGCTCGATCCCGGTGTCGCGCCGGGGGTAGCGGGAGTTCTAGAGCTCTATGCGCCCGAAGCTCGACCCATTATCAGCGCCGCTGTGCAGGCCGCAATCGACAACGGCACACCTTTCGATCTGGAACTGCCGCATTTCACCGCGAAGGGGCGGCCCAGCTGGGTCCGGGCTCAGGCCGTCGCTATCATGGAAAACGGCAAAGCCATCAAAGTGCTGGGTGCGTTTCACGATATCACCGAAAGGAAACGCGCCGAGGCGGCGGTACGCAACAGCGACGCATTCACCTCGGCCATTCTCGATTCAGTCACTGCCGAGATCGTCGTGCTGGAGCAGGATGGGACCATCATCGCCGTAAACGAATCGTGGCGGCGCGTTGCGCTTGAGAACGGCCTGATGAATGGCAAACCGGCCCCGCGTACTGGGATCGGCACCAATTATCTGGCCGTCTGCGAAACCAGCATCGACGGGACTATCGATGCCATTGCGCTGCAAGTTCGCGACGGCATCCGTGGCGTGCTCGATGGCAGCTTGCCCTGCTTTACGCTCGAATACCCGTGCCACTCGCCGCAACAACAGCGCTGGTTCACTCTGATCGCGACGCCGCTGGGCAGCGGCGCTGGCCGCGCGGTCATTGCACACAGCGACATTACCCGGCGCATGCAAGCCGAAGCGAAGCTTGCTGCGATCATCAATTCCTCGCTGGACGCGATCATCACCATAGACGACGCAGAGCGTGTTTTGGTTTTTAACACTGCAGCCGAGCAACTTTTCAGGCTGCCCGCCGCAGACGCCATCGGCCAAACGCTGGATCGCTTTATCCCGGCTCGCTTTCGCAGCGCCCATCGCGGCCACATTCGAGAGTTCATGGCCAGCGGCGTCACGTCGCGGAAAATGGGGCAGTTCACGCGTCTTACTGCATTGCGGCAGGACGGCATGGAAGTGCCGATCGAGGCGTCGATTGCGCATATCATCGCCGATGGCAAGCACTTTTTCACCGTGACGCTGCGCGATGTCAGCGAACGCGCGGCAGCCGATGCCATTCGTGAATCGCTGGAAGAGCAATTGCGCCAATCGCAAAAGATGGAAGCCATCGGTACGCTGGCCGGTGGTATCGCCCACGATTTCAATAACATTCTGGCCACCATTCTGGGTAACGCCGATCTGGCGCATCAGGAATTGGGCAACGATGCACGGGTAGCGGAAAGCCTTGCAGAAATCCGCAAGGCGGGAGGACGGGCGCGCGATCTGGTGCAGCAGATTCTCTCGTTTAGCCGCCGTCAGGCAACCGAGCTTTTACCAACTTCCCTTGGCCCGGTTGTGGAGGAGGCCGCACGCCTGATGCGGGCAACACTGCCTGTGCGCGTCAAAATCGACTTGAAGTGCGACCCGAACTTACCGCTGGTGCAAGCCGATGCGACGCAAGTCAAGCAGATATTGATCAACCTGATGACCAACGCCGCGCAGGCCATGCAACTACATCCCGGTCAGATTCGTGTCGAACTTGACTCGGTGGCGCTGGATGCAACATTGGTGGGCGAGCATCCGGCGTTGCTGGACATGCGCAAGTTGCGCGCAAAACCGTCCGGCCGCATCGTGCGGCTGACGGTGCGCGATGATGGGCCGGGAATGAATGCGGCCACACTCAAGCGCGTTTTTGAGCCCTTCTTTACCACCAAGCCGCCGGGCGAAGGCACCGGTCTGGGACTATCGGTGGTACACGGCATCGTGCAGGCACACGGAGGCACGATTGTGGTTGACAGCGAGCCCGGCAAGGGCACGACGTTTACCCTGTACCTGCCACCATCCCCGATGCAGTCAGGCGTTTCTCCTGCCGAGAAAAGCAGCGCCGACCCGATACCTTTTGTACTCGGTGCTCGGCATATTCTTTATATTGACGACGACGAATCACTGGTGTTTCTGGTTAAACGTCTGATGGAACGGCGCGGTTGCCGCATCAGCGGCTTTACCGACCAGCGCGAAGGGCTTGATGCGCTGCGTGCCGATCCTGCCTCGTTTGACCTGGTGGTGACTGACTACAACATGCCCGGCATGTCGGGGCTGGATGTGGCACGCGAAGTGCGCGCTATCCGGGCCGATCTGCCTGTCGCCATCGCATCGGGCTTTATTGACGAAGCCTTGCAGACGCAGGCAAATGGTGCCGGTGTGCGGGAACTGATCTTCAAGGCTAGCGCTGTCGAGGATTTGTGCGACGCGTTTGTGCGCTTGGCGCAGACGGTTACGTAGACAGTTAAGCAGACGTGAATGGTCGCGCAACGACAGACATAACCACCTGTCATTTCGAGCAAAGCGAGAAATCTGCTGTTCGGCTGTGCACACGGGTATAAAAGCAGATTTCTCACCCGATGAAGCCGGGTTCGAAATGACAGGGGTGGTTGGCGGGCATTGCGGTCGGCGCCGTATGCGCGGGATTCAAGCGTCGCCCAGAACGGTTGAAAGACAAAACTCTATATCTGGCGGGGCGATTGAGGCGTTTCTGGCTGGAAACTGCCGCCAATACTGGTGTTTCTCCAGGCCAGCAGCAAAAGCTGTAACCGGGCAGTCGCGGCCACACCTTTACGCAAAAAATTGCCCATCATATGTTCGATAGCGAACATGATCCGCATGTTTGTGGCGCATCATGCGCGCATGCTCCACGACTTCCTGACTACGAATCACAACGAACTGATCGACCGCTGCCGCGCAAAAGTGGCCACGCGGTTTGAGGCGTCCATGGCGCCTTCGCCGGTTGAGCACGGCGTGCCGATGTTGCTGCTGCAGATCGCTGAAACGCTGCGTCGTGAGCAACTGACGCCCAGGCGTGAGGTCGCAGGGACAGAGCCTGCACCTGCACCGACTGAGATTGGTCGCGCCGCCGCCTTGCACGGCACCAAATTGCAACGCCTGGGTTGCAGCATCGATCAGGTTGTCCACGACTACGGTGATCTATGTCAGGCGGTGACCGAGCTCGCCGTTGAGCGCAAGGAGCCGATCTCAATCGATGAATTCCACACTTTCAACCGCTGCCTGGATAACGCCATCGCCGATGCGGTTGCTGCCTTCGGCGTTGCCCGCGAGAATCGTATCGAGGCCCAGGCGCAGACCATGCACACCCGTCTCAAGGGATATTCGGACGAACATCGGCGCCTGAGCGACGTTGCTATCGAGGCCTTCACCGCGATCCGGTCCGGCAATGCGGGGGTGAGCGGTGCCACCGGCAACCTGCTCATGCATACGCTGAGTGAAATGCAATCTCTGGCGGATCGGAGCTTGCCGCAGGTGCATTTGATTTCCCAGGCGACAGCGGTGACCTCGCGCTGACAGAGAAATTCGCGACCGTGAAGTAAAGGATACGGAAACTACCAATATCCCATTTTTGGACGGCACTGGCGGGCGCATTGCGTCGTTGTTACGCGGTTGTGTGGTCCGCCACACGTCACCCGTAACGCCTAGCACTGCATCCCCCCAGCACCGCCAAAAACGCGACATTGACAATTTCCGCGTCCCTAAAACGGTGTTTGACCTACATACGTAGCAGCTCAACCACATTACGGTTTCGGTGCCAGCTACGAATGACGACAAAAAGGACCGCAATTCTCTCTGAATCAGCCGTTTTCTGCGCTCGTCCCGCAAGCGCATTTGCGTGATCTGCCTCCAGGACCTTTCCATGTTTCGACAGGAGGTGACCCGTGCGTGTGCGCAACCAGCAATTGACACAATTACTTTGTTGCTTACAGCAAGACGCCGACGGCTGCGGATTTTCGATTCGATACCCAATCTATCCCGACCTGCGGCCCCAACCGTGGCAGCCCCGCGCTTCAGCCAAGGCAACCAAGGTATTTAGCGGCTGCACTTGCGGCAAACCCCTACAGTTTTCGCGATCTCCCCGCGTTAGTCTTGTGGCCACCGCAGTGAACCCCACGAAGCACCTCAGATGGTTAGCGTGCGTTGGCATTAAGCAGATGAACCAATTCGTGCGGCCAAACTCATGAATACTATCCCAGCCGCCAAGGCGAAAGCAGTGAACAAAGCCCTTTCTGGTATTGCTGGCTTCGATGAAATCACTGGCGGTGGCCTGCCGCGAGGCCGCACCACATTGTTGGTCGGTGGGCCGGGCTCGGGTAAGACTATTTTCGCCATGCAGTTTCTGGTGCACGGCGCGGAACGCTGCAAGGAACCGGGCATCTTCGTCGCCTTCGAGGAGCGACCGGATCGCATCGTCGCCAATTTCGAAGGCTTCGGCTGGAAGCTGGCTGAATTGCGGCGGAAAAAATTGTTCTTTCTCGACGCCGAGCCCGCACCCGACTTGATTCAGTCCGGCGACTTCGACCTTGGCGGGATGCTGGCCGTGCTGGGAGCGAAAGCGAAGGAAATGGGTGCGCGGCGCATTGTGTTCGACGCGCTGGACATTCTGTTGACGCTATTGCCCGACGATACGACCAGGCGCCGTGAGGTTTATCGCCTGCACGCGTGGCTATTGGCCAGCGGCATGACTGGCCTGATCACCGCCAAGGATGACGACGGCGAAGCCAGCGCCACCAGCAAACAGCCATTTGGCTTCATGCAATTCATGGTCGATTGCGCCGTTGTTCTCAACCACCGCGTCATGCAAGGCGTGTCGCAACGCAATATGCGCGTGCAGAAATACCGCGGGTCCGCGTTCGACGAAAACGAATCGCCCTTCCTCATCGGCAAGAACGGATTTGAAGTCACCGTTTCGCGCCAGCTCGGGCGTGGCATCCTCAATGTCAGCAAAGAACGCCTGTCCAGCGGCGTGGCGCGGCTCGATACCATGCTGGGCGGCGGTTACTATCGCGGCGCATGCGTGCTCATTACCGGTTTGCCCGGCACCGCCAAGACGACACTGAGCGGCGCATTCGCCGAGGCGGCCTGCAAGCGCGGCGAGCATACCCTCTTCGTCAGCTTCGATGCTGAATCGAATGAAGTGGTACGGGACCTGGCCTCTGTCGGCATCCGGCTGGACCGGCAGATAAAAAGCGGCCAACTACGCATGATTTCTGCCCGCACCGTGACCGGCAGCGCAGAAACCTTTCTGGTACGCATCAAGGCGTTCGCCAAGGAGCACCGGGCGCGATGTATCGTGATCGACCCCGTATCCACGTGGTCTAAATCTGGTGACGGCAACAGCACGCATAGCGTGGCCGAACGCCTGATCGACTGGTCCAAAGCGGAAGGCCTGACCCTGTTCTGCACCAGCCTGCTCGACGAAATGTCCAGCCCAAAAAGAGTCGGCACCGCAATTCAGATTTCGACGCTTGCCGATACCTGGATTCACCTCAACTATCTTGAGCAGGCGGGCGAGCGTAACCGCAGCCTCTCTATCATCAAGTCGCGTGGCATGGCGCATTCGAACCAGGTGCGCGAATTAGTCCTTGGCGATGCAGGCGTCACGCTTGCGGATACTTACTCGGCAGGCGGCGAAGTGTTGATGGGAACAATGCGGTGGGAGAAAGAAAGTGCCGAACGGGTCGCAGCCGAGGTCAACGAGGTCGCCGCGCAATTGAAACGTGTCCGCCTCGATGCCGAGGAGGCCGAACTGGAAGTGCGCGTCAAGTCACTTCAGGTCGAGCTGGAGGCGAAACGGGTGGAAAAGGTGTTGCTGGTGCGTACCGCGAAGAGCCGCGAAGGGGAATTGTCGCGGGATCGCACGCACGTCGAGGGCCTGCGTGGGGCGGATGCCATTGCCCCTGTTCGGAAAGGCAAACGGTGAGCCGTCGGGTGAAGTTCGAGTTCCGGCTGTACGTAGCCACTGATGCGCAGAACTCGGTGCAGGCAATCAACAATCTGCGTGCGTTTTGCCACACCTACCTGCCTGAGCGGCACGAGATCGAAGTCGTGGACGTGTATAAGGAGCCCAGGCAGGCGCTCGCTGACGGCATTTTCATGACGCCCACACTCCTCAAGCTCGCACCGCTGCCAACGCAACGCATCGTCGGCACGCTCAAGCAGACACAAACCGTGCTCAATGCGCTTGGAATAGAGGGTTTCGCGTCATGAGGCAGCAATTTTCCGTGCCTACGTTGGATCAACCGGCGGAAATCTCTGCATTGATCGAGACGCTGTTGCAGACCGAGCAGCGCCTGGCCGAATTGACGGCAGGTGAAGTGGACACCGTGTCGGATCATCAAGGTCGGACGGTGATGTTGCGGCACGCTCAAACTGCGCTGCGCGACAGCGAAACTTTCAAGCAGGCGGCCATTTTTGATGCACTGCCGGCAATGATCGCACTACTGAATGCACAGGGCGATATTGTTGCCGTGAATGCGTCATGGCGAAGTTTTGGTGCCGCCAATGGCTTGCTGAGTCGTGACAATTGCGTAGGCGACAATTACCTCGACGCTTGCGATGTCAATTCCGGCGATGATGCCAGCGAGGCTTCACAGGTCGCCGCTGGAATCCGCTCGGTGCTATCTGGCCGATCGCAACGTTTTTCCATCGAGTATCCCTGCCACTCGCCCATTGTGCAGCGCTGGTTCCTGCTGACGGTCACGCCACTTTCCGAAGAGCGCGCAAACGGCGCAGTGGTAATGCATCTGGACCTCACCGCCGAACGGCTCGCCGCTAAATCAATGGCGGAAAGTGATTTGCGCTTTCGCCAAATGGCGGACCACATTACCGATGTGTTCTTTCTGCAGAGCCTCGACAGCACCGAAATCTACTACGTGAGCCCGGCCTTCGAGCACATCTGGGGCCGGTCCTGCGCAAGTCTGTATGCGAATCCGGTGTCGTGGACCGAGACCATCCATCCTGATGATCGCCACTACGCGCTCCCGCAAATGCGCGAGAGCGGCGGGGCTGGATTCGACTACGAGTACCGCATCATCCGTCCCGATGGCGAGATTCGCTGGATACAGACTCGCGGCTTTCCCATTCTTGACGCTGCCGGCGAACCCTATCGGACGGCGGGTGTTTGCACCGACATTACCGAGCGCAGGCAAGCGGCCGACGAGGTTCGGCGTCTCAACGCCAGTCTGGAACAGACGGTTGATGAGCGCACCGCCGAGCTGCAAGCGGCCAACAAGGAACTCGAGGCCTTCGACTATTCCGTCTCGCATGACCTGCGGGCACCGATCCGGCATGTCGAAGGTTTCAGCGCACTGTTGATGGAGCAATACGGCGACACGCTGGATGCGCAAGGCCGCGATTACCTGCAACGAATTCGCGACGCTGGCAACAGAATGGAGCAACTGGTTGGCGATCTGCTGGCGCTGTCGCTGATTTCGCGCTGCGATATGCACCGCACTAAAGTTGACATGAGCGCGCTGGTGCTAGTGGTTTTGGACGAACTGCAGAAGACTGAGCCGGAACGTCAAATCGAATGCGTCGTCATGCCCGGCCTCAGCGCGAACGTGGATCGTGGCCAACTACAAATCGTGCTGGAGAATCTGCTCGGCAACGCCTGGAAATTCACCGGCAAGCGCAGCGGTGCAAAGATCGAAGTCGGCTGTCACGGCACCGACGCCGAACCGGTTTTCTATGTTCGCGACAACGGCGCGGGCTTCGATGCCGACTATGCGAGCCGCTTGTTTGCCCCCTTTCAACGGCTGCACAAACAGAGCGAGTTCAAAGGCACCGGCATCGGCCTCGCCACGGTGAGACGCATCATCACCCGCCACGGCGGCAAGGTCTGGGCCGAAGGCAGCGTCGACAAGGGGGCAACCTTTCGTTTCACGCTGCCTTTATGAACGGCTTGCGCGCCGATCAGAAATTTGGACGACGGAATTATATTCGTGCAGGCGTCGCAAATTGGCTCCTTCCACTGCAGTCGTGGGGGAAGATTGGGGTGGGGGAGTGCCGGTTCGGGCCTCGCCAATTCATTTGCGCTTCGCCCCCATCCCAACCCCGTTGCCGGGGGAACAACCACAAGGGTTGCGCCGGGAGTCAACCAGCGGCGCATATTTCTCGGTTACCCTCCCTATTGACAACCACAAGGGTTGCGCTGGGAGGCCAACCTGCATCGCAACAGTTCTCTGCCGCCCATAGAAGCTCCAACCAACGTAGACGCCATTTGGCGCGCCTCCCCGACAACAAATGTGCCAAAATCCCCGCCAGTGCTGGGCCTTACTCACAACATAAGCCAGGTAGCAATCCTTCATATGCCACGATTTAAACGTCTCGCTGGGTTGAATGCACGTCAAGTAGCGGTTGCTACGGCGCTGTTTTGCCTGGTGCTGATAGCGGGCTTCTGGCTGGCCGCTTTTCTGGTCACCGAGCGCGAGCGCATCGAAACCATCGAAGCGGAAAAATTACAGAACGCCAACCTGGCAATTGCGTTCGAAGCCCACAGCGTACGCATCCTGAAAAACGTGACGCTCATTCTCAACATGGCGCAAAGAGAATATCGCCGTGACCCAAATGCATTGAAGCTTGAGCAGTTCGCCGCTGACATCGGCATCGATACTGCCCTCGTTGAATTCCTGGGCATTGCTGATGAAACCGGCAACGTCGTCGTCGGTCCGGCCGGCGCTGCGCCTGTCACAGCCGCTGGCCGCGAGTACTTTCGCCATCATCAGCTGACGGCGGACGAGCGTATCTTCATCAGCAAACCGGTGACGGGCCGCACGTCCGGAAAATGGACCATGCACGTCACGCGCCGCTTAAACAAGCCCGACGGCTCGTTCGGCGGCGTGGCCATCGCTGGACTCAATCCTGCCTTCTTCACCGACTTTTTTCAGCCGGCGGATCTGGGCCAGCGCAGCGCTGTCTTGTTGACCGGTTTTGATGGCGTCGTACGAACCCGCAAAGCAGCAGACCGCACGACCTTCAGCGACGATCTGAGCAAATCGCCGCGTTGGCAAAAAATGCTGGCCGAACGCGTGCAGCATCCCGAGGGTACTTTCGTCTCGGTAAGCGTTGTCGACGGCACACGACGCATTTACGGTTTTCGCGTTCTTAAGGACTATCCACTCGTCGCAACGGTGGGGACTTCATATGACGAAGCGCTGGCAATGGCCAACCAGGCCGCTCGCGCCAATTATCTCGCCGCACTGATTGCGACACTGCTCACGCTCGGTTTCGGCACCAGCGTCGTTGTGCTATTGCGCAGTCATGATCACGATGTGGCTAAACTGGCCAAAAGCGAGGCGCGATTGCGCGCCACCTTCGATCAAGCCACCGTCGGTATTGCGACCACCGATATGGCGGGCCATTACCGGGAAGTGAATCGTAAATTCTGCGACATGCTCGGCTACAGCACGACCGAGCTGGTCGGCGCTAGCTATCTGAAATTCAGCCCACCAGGAAGCGCAGGTGACGGTCCGCTGGTCGGCGGGCGGCTGCTCGCTGGGTCATCGGGCGATGGCATCAGCTCTGCGGAGCATCGTTTTATTCACAAGGATGGTCATATCGTCTGGGTGATGTTTTCCACGGCACTGGTGCGCGGACCTACGCAAGACACTAGTTATTTCGTTAATGTATTCGAGGACATCAGCGCGCGGCGGCTCGCTGAACGTCAGTTAAGCCTGTTGGAAAAGTGCGTCGCGAGAGTCAACGACATCGTCATCATTACCGAGGCTTCGCTGCTCGATGAACCGGGTCCGCGGATGGTATTTGTCAATGATGCCTTTGAACGACTCACCGGTTACACGCGCGAAGAAGTGCTCGGCCGATCACCGCGCATGCTGCAGGGCGCGCTCACCTGCCGCAACGAGCTCGACCGGATCCGTGCGGCACTGACCGACCGCCGTGACGTTCGTGCCGAATTGATTAACTACGCGAAAGACGGCCGGACCTACTGGCTGGAGATCGATATCGTGCCGATCATCGACGATTCCGGGACGCTTACTCATTTTGCGGCGGTACAGCGCGATATTTCCGACCGTAAAATCGCCGAAGCCAACATCGGCCACATCCAGCGCGCCCGCGAGACCCTGAGCCGGTGCAGCGAGGCGCTGCTCCGCGCCGACGACGAGCAGACATTGCTTGAGACGATTTGCGAGATTGCGGTGCAGGTGGGCGGATTCAAGATGGCCTGGGTCGGCTATGCCATGCAAGACGAAGCCATGCGCATTGTCCCTCAGGCCCACGCCGGGTACGACGCGGGCTACTTTATTGACCTGCCGGTTAGCTGGTCGGCTGATATTGACGTAGGACGGGGTCCGGCAGGCATCACCGTTCGGAGCGGCGAGCCGGTGGTCATCGCTGATATCGCCAGCGCTTCTCACTTCCTGCCGTGGCTGGAGATGGCGCAAAGCCGCGGCTACGCTGGCGTCATTTGCCTGCCGCTAAAGTACGAACTAGATACCATTGGCTTGATGGTGCTCTACATGGCAGAGGTGCGCGAAATTGGCGCCGAAGAATTGCGCTTGATGAAGGAAATGGCGCACGAACTCGGCTATGGCATCACGATGCTGCGGGTTCGGGAAGAACGTCGGCGGGCGCAGGAGGAAATCGTCAAGCTCAATGCCGGGCTGGAGGATAGCGTGCTGCAGCGAACCACACAACTGCTGACCGCCAACAAAGAACTCGAAGCATTCACCTATTCGGTCTCGCACGACTTGCGCGCACCGTTGCGCGCCATGGACGGATTTTCGCAAGTGTTACTAGCCGACTACAGCCCGGCATTACCTGCAGACGCACAGCGCCTGCTTGGTGTCATCCGTCGCAATGCCACGCAGATGGGACAGCTTATCGACGATCTGCTGGCGTTCTCGCGCATCGGTCGAGGCGAGCTGGAGCTGGTACCCGTGGATACCAACGCGCTGGTGGAGTCGGCGCTCGATGTGGCGCTGAATCTCACTCCGGACCGGCGTCATCAGGTGCACATCGAATCATTGCCGCCGTGCGACGCCGACGCTGCGCTGCTCAGGCAGGTCTGGATCAATCTGTTCTCCAACGCGCTCAAGTACACCGGCAAAAGCGCCGCGCCACGGATCGACGTGGGAAGCACAGAAATAAATGGCAACACGGTGTTCTTTGTGCGCGACAATGGGGCAGGCTTCGATATCCGTTATGCTCACAAACTGTTCGGCGTCTTTCAGCGGCTGCACAGTGTCGCCGAGTATCCCGGCACCGGTGTCGGGCTCGCCATCGTGCAGCGGGTGATCAGCCGCCACGGTGGTCGCATCTGGGCTGAGAGTGAAATCGGTCACGGGTCTACCTTCTTTTTCTGTCTGGCAGAAAGCGCTCAACATGAATGACATGAATGTCGCAAGAAATATGGAAATATTGCTCGTCGAGGATAGCGAGGACGATCTGGAGCTGACGCTGCGCGCGTTCAAGCGCGCCAGCTTCACCAATGTGATTCACGTCGCGCGCGACGGCGAACAGGGGCTGGATTTCCTGTTTTGCCGCGGCAACTATGCCGACCGCGAATTCAAGGACGCGCCCAGACTGGTCCTGCTCGACCTTAAGCTTCCCAAAGTGGACGGGCTCGAAGTGCTGAAGCAAATCAAATCCGATCCGCGCACCAAATCGATCCCGGTCGTCATGCTGACCTCTTCGCGCGAACAATCGGACCTGATCGAAAGCCAGCGCCTCGGCGTTAACAGCTACATCGTCAAGCCGGTGAGCTTCGACGCATTCAACGAAGCGATCCGGCAACTGGGGTTTTACTGGCTGCTACTGAACGAGCATCCGCAGATTTGAGCGTTTGCTAACCTGAGGTCGCGGGGTGCAAACCTCTACAGAATGCACACGCTGCAAATTGTTGTCATTTCAAACCCGGCTTCATCGGGTGAGAAATCTGCTTTTGCAGTGGTGTATTGAGGAACCCGAGAAGCAGATTTTGCTCCTTCCCCCGGCAACGGGGGAAGGTTGGGATGGGGGCGATGCTTACCCAATGTCCCACGCTGGATTCACACCCCCATCCCTGCCTTCCCCCCCAACTGCGGGGGAAGGAGTAAAACCGCAACCCAGCCATTTTCCGAGCGCCCACTGGCGGCAAGCACATACAGAATTATTTCTGTAATTAAATGGCAATGACATCGCGATTCTGTTTGCTAGCGGTGCGAGTGCGATTCAGCGGACAGGCAAAACTTGTTAAAACCCAGCAATAGCGCGGACTTCGGCGCATTTTCAGCCTACAACCCCCGTCAGTGCTAGAGTTTGCCGCCCAGCAACCCCCGGGCAACACAACCGCCTAAGAATCCGCCCGATCCACGCTGATCACGCCGTGACGCACCGCATACAGAACAAGCCCGGCGACGTCGTGAATATCGAGCCGCTCCATCAATGCGGCACGGTGGGTTTCAACGGTCTTGATGCTGACATCGAGTTGAAAGGCAATTTGCTTGGTGCTTTTACCCTCGGCGATCATCTGCAAAATCTCGCGTTGGCGGGCAGTCAGTGCATCCATCGAGGATTCATTCTGATGCGGTTTACCGTGCAGAAAGCCGGCGACAACGTGCTTTGAAACGCGCGGGGAAAGATAGATTTCGTCGCGCAGCACCGCCGCAATCGCCATCTTCAAATCCAGCGGCGCGGAATCCTTGACCAGATAGCCGGCAGCACCGGCCTTGATCGCGCGGCGCACGAAATCCTCGGTGGTGTGCATCGACAAAATCAGCACCTTGGTTGACGGCACCTCGGCCATGATTTGCGCGGTGGCTTCGATGCCGTTGAGCTCGTGCATGGAAATATCCATGATCACCAAATCCGGCTTGTGCTGTTTGGCAAGGGCGACGGCATCGCGCCCGTTGTTGGCCTCGGCGACGATCTGTGTGTCGCCCAGTTCTTCAACCAGCGCACGAATGCCCGCGAGTACCAGCGCGTGATCATCAGCCAGCAGAACGCGAATGACACTCATGAGAGACTGACGAGCATGTGATCGATGCTTTCGTTCGCCGTGGATTTTTCGTTGCCGGACAACGCGAACGAAGCCTGCACGGTCGTGCCCCCACCGGGGACGGTGCGGACCTTCAGCCGGCCACCGGCTAGTTGTGCGCGCTCTTCCATGCTGATCAAACCGAGGCTTCCCGTTTTTATGGCTTTGTTGCGTGCGGCGTCGATGTCAAAGCCGACGCCATCGTCGTGTATTGCCAGATTGAGGAGACGGTCGTTGAGTTCGACGCGAATGCCGATTTTTGTTGCCTTGGCGTGGCGCGTGGCATTGTTGAGAGCCTCCTGCGCAATACGATAACACACGCCCTCAAAAACGGCAGGCAATCGCTCGGTAAGCCCGGCGAAATGGCAACTGATGTCGAGACCAGTGTTGTTGCGTTGCTGATCGGCCAGCCAATGCAGTGCCTCATCGAGGCCGAGTTGGTCGAGCTGCGGTGGACGCAATTCCAGCGAAAGATTGCGCAGTTTTTCAAGCGTGAGGTCAGCCGTGCTCAGGCACTGCATGAGAATTTCCTTGTGTTCGTCGCCGATGCGCTGGGCAAGACGGTGTAAACCGATCTTGAGCGCGGTCAGCGATTGGCCGATATCGTCGTGCAACTCGCGTGAAATACCGCGCCGCTCCTCTTCCTGTATGTTGAGAACGCGTTTGGACATGGCCTGCAAGCGCTTGTTTGCGTCGGCTAGCGCGTGATGCGCCAACATGCGGTCGGTGATGTCCTCGTGCGAAACCACAGCGCCATCGATACTACCCTCGAACGGCATCGCTCGCGCGACAAACCAGTGTGTGCCGCCCGGCCCCGCACGTTCATACTCGACCGAGGCAAAGGCGGCGTCGCGGTCGATCACCGAGCGCAAGCTTTTCATACTTTGTTCGGCACTGGCAACGCCGTGGTCTGCTGCCTCCTGCAGCAGATCGAAGTAATTGTTGCCCAGCGCGGCGGGCGCCTTGTACGACGGGCTGCGAGTGTCTCCGTAGCTGTCCCACGCTTTATTGGTCGCAACGATGATTCCCTTGCCGTCGAGAACGGCAATGCGCGTATTGAGTGAATTAAGAATGC
>Ga0105044_10004298_pt1 | contig 19568 bp, 11 predicted proteins | sample MAT01_FD_78092 | JGI IMG/M metagenome (GOLD analysis project Ga0105044, IMG submission 78092) | Freshwater microbial communities from Lake Fryxell liftoff mats and glacier meltwater in Antarctica - MAT-01 | ecosystem: Environmental > Aquatic > Freshwater > Ice > Liftoff microbial mat | place...
AAAAAGTCGCGAGAACGTCGGAACACGGGCTTCCCAGCCCGCCGCTCCCAAGGTTGCGGGCAGGATGCCCGCCGACCGCACAGCCAGGATGGCTGTGTCCCGTCGCGGAGCCGACTTTTTAGACACCCTCTGAGCCGGAACGATCCGTTTGGACGGTTTACGGATAGCCGGAATTGGCTATGGCTCGCCGTTTGCAAAGGGGGAGAAAACGCGTAGTAGCGGTGCCTCCCCTCCGAAATCCCTTCTCGGTCCCCGCCCCCCCAAAAAAGCCATGAAACTAAATTCCACGTCCCTCCACATTGCCCGTAAAAGTTCGCGCCCCACCCCGCTGTGGCTCGCGATTTCCATCGCCTCGCTGCTCGCGGCGCAATCCGCGCGCGCCGGGACCACCATCGACTGGAATGCCGCCGGCACAGTATGGGGTCTTGGCGCCAACTGGGGAGACGGAACCGGTTCCGCCCCGGCGGATGACTCTACGGCCGCTGGCGACGTTGCCCAATTCAATCTGGCCACTTACGCCAATCAGCCAAACGTCAGCGCAGCGGCCCGCGGGGTGCGAGGGATTACCATCGGCTCGACCAGCGGAGCGACGGTCACCATCACTTCCGGCACGACCGGCACCGGCCTGACCATCGGCGATGCCGGCATCGACATGTCCGCTGCGGCGGCAAACCTCACCCTGGGCGCGACCAACAACAAGTTCACGATCGGCGCGAACCAGACGTGGACGATCGCCAGCGGCACATTGCTCACCGTTACAGGTGTTTTGGATCTTGCCAACAACCTTATCCTGAACGGCCCGGGCACCTTCCAAATCGGCACCGTCTCCACCGGTGCAGGACAAGTCACCCTTAACAGTGGGATGCTGCGTATGACGCCCGATTCTGCCAAAATGGGCACGGGTAAGATGGTCATCAACGGGGGAACCCTTGCTGCGGGCGGTTCTGGTGGCAACTTTGCCCTGACCAACAGTTCGTATGATATCGGTGGTGATTTTACTGTTACCGGTGGCGGGAAAAACCATGAATTCGGCACGGGTGCGGTCACCCTCGTGGGAGCGACCCGGATGGTCACGGTCACTAGTGGGATCGCGCGCTTTCAAGGGGCGGTGGGCGATGGCATCATCAGCAACGGGTATGGACTGACCAAAGCGGGCGGCAACGGTCTGGTTCTGACTGGCAACAACACCTATACCGGCACCACCACGGTCAACGCTGGCACCCTGCATATCGGCGGCAATCTTAACAACGGTGGCATCGGCACCAACACCACTGCCGGCACACTTTCGACGAGCAGCGCCATCGTCCTCGGCGGCGGCACGCTCCAGTTCAACCGCAGTAACGCGGTCGCGCAGGGCACCGACTTCTCCGGCGCAGCCATCACCGGCACCGGCGGCTTCACCCACAACGGCAGCGGCACGCTGGAACTGAATGTGGCCAACACCTACTCCGGCGGTGCGACCACCGTCTCTAGCACGGGCAACCTGATCCTCAAGGACAAGGCCGCTATCCAGAACAGCACGCTGACGCTGAGTTCCACCGGAACAGTCATCTTCGATTCCACGGCCACCGGAACGACCTGGACGGTGGGCGGTTTGGCCGGCAGCTTGAATCTCGCCCTCGCCGATAGCGCATCCGCCGCCGTTGCACTAACTATCAGCGGCAACGGCAGTAATGGCAGCTACAGCGGCGTGCTCTCCGGTGCGGGCGGTCTGATTAAGAATGGCACGAATACGCAGACCCTGACCGGAAACAGCAACTTTACGGGTGCCACCACCATCAACAACGGGATACTGAAACTCACCGGCACGACCTACAGTTTCTCCGGCACGAGCGGTATCTCCGTGAACGGTGGCGGCACCTTCCAGCTTGGCAACGGCTCCCCCAATCCCAGTTTTGCGGTGGATCTAAGCGGTGCTCCGATCACGCTGAACGGAGGCACCTTCACCGTAAGGGGCGGGACGGGTACCAGCGGTGCGACGTTCAATGAAGCGCTTGGGTCATCCATTACGGTCAGTGCCAATTCCGTGTTGACTGCCGATTATGGACAAGGGTCGAATCAGACCTTCAACATCGGTTCCTCGTGGAGCTTGGGGGCCGTCACTCTGGCCATCAGCGGGAACAACACCAACAATATCAATCTGGGTCCAACGACCCTGACGGGCAATGCCGTGATCACGAATGCGCTTGGAACCACTAGTTCCAGCACCGCACTGGTCACCCTCGGTGATATCTCCGGCGGGACGAACACTCTGGAGTACCAAAGCTCTGCCGGCCGCACGCTCGTGTTGGGCGGCTCGGGCGCAAGCAATGTGACCGGCTTGGTCACGCTCACCTCCGGCCTTCTCAACCTGAACAAGACCGGATTCAATGCCATCGGTGCCAACGGTGTCACCGTCAACGGCGGAACGATGAAACTCGTCCAAGCCAACCAGATCGACGACGCCGCCACCGTTACCGTGAACACCGGCGGCACGTTCAACCTCAATGCACTGAATGAGACCATTGGCAATCTCATCGTCGGCGGCGGCACCGTGAGCAGCGCGACGAGCACGCTCACCGTCTCAGGCGCAACGACTGTCAACAGCGGCACTCTCTCTGTGGCCAACCTTGTCACTGGCACCGGAGACCTGACACTCGGGAACAGCGCGACGGTTTCCAGCGCGACCGCACTTAATGGCAACGTCGTTTACAACGGCACCACCACCGGCGCCACGTTCGGCGCTGGCGCAATCACCCTCAATGGCAATCGCACCTTCACTGTCGCCGACGGAGCGGCAGCGACGGACTTCACCGTTTCCGGTATCGTCAGCAACGGCGCCGTCACGCCAAGTGCTCTCACCAAGGCTGGGCTGGGAACGATGGTTCTCTCAACGGCGAACACTTACACCGGCGCAACCGCAGTCAGCGCGGGAACGCTTAGCCTGACGGGCTCACTCACGGGCTCGAACGTTTCGACCAGCGGAACCGGCATTTTCACTCAGTCAGCGGCGGGCGTTATCGCGGGCAGCGGAGTGACGCTCACGCAGGGCAGCACCGGCACTTCGACCCTCGCCGGTGCAAACACCTACACCGGCGCGACCGCGGTCACCGCTGGCACACTTTCGATCAGCAATGCGGCAACCTTCACCAATACGAGCCAGATTGCCCTTTCCGGTACCGGCCGCCTCGACGTGAATGTCGCCAACCAAAGCCTGGCCAAGGTCGCCACCGGTGGCGGCGTGCCGGCGAACACATTCCTGCGCTTGTCTCAGAATCAGGCAACTGCCGGCACCGGCCCCGGCACGATCTTTGGAACTCTCGAACTGAACCTTGCGGCGATCGCCCCCAACTATGCCCTGAGCCTCGGCGCTGGCAGCGGCGTCACGGGAATCATCACCTCAACCTTTACCCCGACCTCCACCGACGTGCTGGGTGACACGACCTTCGACGGCGTCGCCACAACTATGATCTTCGCCGGTCCCGTCTCCACTTCGACCGGTGGCTTGAAAACAATCACGCTCAACAGCACAGGTGCCAGCTCCCTCTCCGGCTTGCTCACCGATGGATCGGGATCGCTCGCCCTGGTCAAGACGGGCGTGGGATCATGGAGTGCGTCGAATACTGCGAACACCTTCACGGGCGGTGTTTTGATCAAAGAAGGAAACTTCAGGGTCGATGCTGCCAGCAACACGAATACGGGTTTTTCCTCCGCAGGGTCTAACGCGACCGCGATCACCATCGGTGATACCAGCGGCACCAAGGCAGCCGTGTTGAGTATTCTGAATGGCAACAGGACTATCTTCAACAACATCACCGTCAATACAGGTGGGGTGAATACCATCCTGAGCAACTTGAGCACCGGATCTTTCTTTGCCGGCGCGATCACGATGAACAGCGCATTGACTTTGCAAAACACCGCAGCGGGTGGCAGTTCGATTACCACCGGGGGCATCACCACCAACGGCAACAAGCTGACGATCAATAACAGCAGCAGCGGCGGCTGGACCATCTCCAGCGCGATCACGGGCAGCAGCGCAATCGAGATGAACTCGTCAGGCTTGGGCGCTCTGACGCTCTCGGGCACGAACACCAGCTACACCGGCGCGATCACCATTACCGCCGGAACCCTGAAGGCGAGCAGTTTGAACGCGCTGGGTGCCAGCTCGGGCTCCGCGGCGATCACGGTCAACGGGACGTTGCAATTGACCCTTGCTGGCGTAGGCGATTATACCGGCGGACAGATCAACTTGAACAACGGCAGCACCCTCCTGTTCGACTGCTCCACTGGCGGATCGTCCGGCACCAGTAAAATCACGGTCGCGGCCGGCGCGACGTCCGCGATCAATGGTTCCACGACCACAAATCGGAGTTACGGGATTGCCAAGAACGGACTGGATATGGGTGCCGGGGCGACGCTCAACCACACCGTTGCCGGCACTGACTTTCAGGCGTATTCGACCGAGGCCGCCGTGACCCTGCTGGGCAGTGCAACAGTCAATGTGACGTCGCCCGGCAGTATTAAACCCGTCATCAACTACGCCAAAGGCGTGACGGATAACGGCGGGAACTTTTCCCTCACCAAAGGCGGAACAGGGACGTTGGTTCTGGGCGCCACGGTTTCAAGTCCTGCCATTACCGGGGCCGTGAGCAGCTATGGCGGCGCCACCATCGTGACCGCCGGCACCCTTCGCATCGGCATTGCCGATTCGCTCCCCGACACCGCGCTCGCGGTGAATACGGCTGCCACCTTCGACATGTCCGTAGAGGGCAATGGTGCATCAGGCAGCCGTATCCTCAACGCCACCTTCGACCAGCGCGTGGCTGGCCTGAACGACGGCGTGGGCGGCGGCGGCACGGTTGTTGGCAACTCGATCAACACCGCCAACAGCGGCAACATCGGCAACCGCACCCTGACTCTGGACGGCGCAACCGGCACTTTTTCGTATTCCGGCGTGATCATTAACAAGCCCGTCGCCAACGTCACGGCGAACAACCAACTCTCGCTAACGAAGTCCGGCGGCAGCATTCAGACCCTCTCCGGCACAAACACTTATACGGGGGTTACGACGGTCAGCGGCGGCGTCCTGCGGCTGGAAAACGCGAACGCTCTCCCCGGCGGCGTGGGCACGGCAGGCGGCACGAGCAACCTGACCTTCAATGGCGGCGTTATCGGCCTGGGCAGCGGTAACAGCCCCTTCACCCGCGCCTTGGGCAACTCCGCCAACACCGCCGCCGCCACTTTCACCGGCGCGGGCGGCTGGGCAGCCTACGGCGCGGATGCCACGGTGAATCTCGGCGGCGGCGGCGCGATCACGTGGGCCACGGCGGACACCGGCTTCAATGGCCAGACGCTCATCCTCGGAGCCTCCACGGCCGACAAGACGGTGGATCTGCAGAACAGCCTCGATCTCGGCACCGCCGCCCGCACCGTGCAGGTGGACAACGGCAGCGCGGGCATCGACGCCAAACTCACCGGCGCGATCACCGGCGGTGTCGGCAGCGAACTGACCAAGACCGGCAACGGCACGCTCGACCTGAACGGCGCGCCGACCTACGCCACGCTGAAAACCCAGGCGGGTGTGACGAATGTGAACGCCTCCTTCACCGGCGGGACCGCGACGGTGAACGCCAATGCCACGACGAACTTCACCGTCAGCCAGACGCTCAGTGCGCTGAACATCGGCTCCGTCGCGCTGGCGGCTCCGGCCTTTGCGGGCGGCGGCGCTAGCACGGCCGTGGTGCCGGAGCCCGGTGTGCTCGGTCTGCTCGTCGTCGGCGCGCTCGGTCTCGCCGGCCGCCGCCGCCGCGGCGTCTGATTTGGAGCGGCGAAGGCCACTTCGCTGAGTCGTGCCATTGGCCTTTCGGGATTCGGCGAAACCGACTTCGCCGCTCCCAGCCATGGTCGGACCGGCGCTTCGACGACCCCCACGCTATTTTGCTTCGACTCCTCTCGTGAACGTCGCAATCTCCCACGATGAACAGTTCCACCATTCGCACTGACTTCGCCGGTTCACTGATCTGCCACGCCGCGGTCATCGGTGTGCTTTTCGCCGTGGGCTCGGCGACGGCACCGCAGCTTTCCGTGAAGCCGACGGCGCTCGCGGATGAAAAGGCGATCGTGGAGAACCCGGCAAAGTCTTCCAAAGAAACCGCCGATGCCGCCGACGCGGCCAAGCCGCAGCCGGCGGACGCGACACCGCCCGCGCCGGAAACCGCTCCCACGCCCGCGGAGCCGGTGCGGACGGCGGCGGAGACGACCAAGGCGCTGGTCGGCGCGGAAGCGAAGCAAAGCGTGGCGGCGACCGTGCCGGCGAATGCGCCGGAGTCGGTGAAAGCGCAGCTCGCCGCGGCGCTCGAGGCGGCTTTGGCGGAGGCGCTGCAGACCGTGTCCATGAATGACGGAACGCCGCTTTCGCGCGCGGAGATCGAGATGGCGACGGCGGAAAATGTGGCGGGCCAATTGCGGACCGAGGTGACCGCCGCGTATGCGGAGTCGGCGGCCAAAGAATTTTCCAAGCGCGCCCTCGAAGACGCGCAGCGCAAACTGGAGGAAGCCGCGGCCGCCGAGCTGGGGCCGGCAGCGCGCGAGATGATCGCGGGCGCGGGTGCGGAAATGGCCGGGGCCGAGCCCACGCAATCGCCGCAGCGCGCCGCGGACCTCGCGATTCACGACAAGGATCCTTTTCAAAAAACGCTCGAGAGCGAGGCACGCAAGGCACTGGCCAGCGTGGCGCCGGCGGAGCTGGCGAACTCCGCGGCGGAGATCGTCAGCCGCAAGCTGGCGGCGCAAGGCGTGCCGGCCGAGGGCGCGGGGCTGGACACCCTGCGCGCGAGCATCGCCAGCGCCGTCGCGGCGATGGCGGGCGGCCGATCCTTCAATACCGGCGCGGTTTGGAAGCCTTCGAGCGAGTTGGTTTTGCCGGGAACGAAGAAGAACAAACCCGATGAGGCGCTCGCCGCGAAGCTCGCGGAAGTCGGGGAAAAGCAGACGGCGCTGATGCGGGAAAAGCTGCCGCAACTCGCGGCGGCGGCGGCGCGGGCGGCGAAGTGGAACGAGTCGTTTGGGGTGACGAAGGAAACCGAGGCGAAAATCGAAACGATCCATCGACTGGAGACGCACATGGCGAATCTCAAAGCCGGGCGCGGGGGCGCGGCCGAGGCCAGCCTGGCGTCATCGCTGGCCGCGCTGCTCGGCGGTGGCGGCAGCAGCAGCGGCGGTAACGGCGGCGATCCAAACATGCGCGTGCTCGATGGCGATGCGCGGTTCGGCCGAGGCGGGAGAAACTTCAACGAAGCCGCGTTTCGTGAACTCGTGGCGCGGATCGACGGCCGCCCCGCCGGAGCTGGCGGCACGGATTTGCAGCAGGTCGCCGGCGAGGCCCGCGAGGCGGCGGGCGGCACCGCGGCGGCTCCGCCTGCGCAGCGGATCGTGGCGTTCGCCGCGCCACCCGCGGCTGAGATCGAAGCCGCCCCGGCAGCGCTGCCGGCGCCGCCTTTTGCCAGCATCATTTTCACCGCGGCGCGACACGCCGCGCGCCCTCCTCAGGTGGACGGCGATCTCTCCGAGTGGGATCTAGCCGCACCCCACGCGGCGGTGCGCACGCTTTTCGACAACTCGCATCTGGCCACCGGCCCCGACGTGTATTTCCAATGGCGCGCCGAAGGACTCTACTTTGCGTATCGGCTCGCGGACACCGGGGGCATCCAGGTGAGCAGCGGCGCGCCGTATCATGGCGATTGCTTCGAGCTTTTTCTCGACAGCACAAACAGCCGCGCGAAAAGCATGCGTGAGAGCAATTCGGCGGCGCAGTATTTCTTCATGCCGTTCGGCTGGCGCGGGGATGCGACGCGCACTTTTGAAAAAGGCGGCGGCGTCTCGCTGCCGACCGGTCGCGATCTCCCGGCGCTGAATGCCTCGCGCAAGACGAGCTTTTGCACCGGCAAGCAGGGGCCGGGCGGCTACGCGGTCGAAGGTTTTCTCAGCCTCGACGCGCTGCGCCGGAGGCTCGCACCGGGCGTCTGGCTCGGGCTCGATGTTTCGGTCAGCCCGGACTTTGAGTTCCCGAACCAGATGCAGTGGGCCGCGGCGAAATCGCTCGGCAACTGGGACCGCCCGAATACGTGGGGCGATCTGCTGCTGCTCGGCTCGCGAGCGCGGGTCGGGTGGCGTGCCGCGAAAGGCGAGGCTCCCGTCCGCCACGCCGCGGCGCTGAATGAAACGCTGATCGTCGAGGTGTCCGACGCGGACATGAACCTGGATACGGCGACGGCGGAAAGCGTCGCGGTAAAGATCACCCGCAACGGTGCGGATGACGCCGCGCAAGTCCTGCTGCTGCACGAGACCGGACCGGACACGGGGATTTTCCAAAGCCGTGTGCTGCTCGCGAGCTACGCCGCCGCCGATGCACCCGGTACCCTCCGCGCGCAAAGCGGTGACCGGCTGACGCTCACCTACATCGACGCCATGGACGCCGCCGCCGCCCGCAACCAGCCGCGCACCGCCGCGCTGGAAGTCGGCTGGCCAGTGCTGCGGATCAACCGGCAGGCGGCGCGCTGAGTTCCAACCCTTAACCTAATTACCAAACATGAAAATCCATACCCTCCTCTGCTTCACCCTCTTCTTTGCCGGCATCACGCATGCCTCTGCTGAAAACATCGTTTTCCCGCCGGGGGCCGGCGCAGTCAATGTGAAGGAACAATATGGCGCCAAGGGTGATGGCGTGACGGACGACACGGATGCCTTGCAGCGGGCGATCTTCGAGAAGAAGGGGAAGAACGCGGTGCTCTATTTTGCCAACGGCACCTATCTCGTCAGCCGGACGCTGTTCGTGGGCGGCACCGAATACAGTGCGGAACCCATCCCCAGCAAGGCGCATAGCAGTGACCGGTTTGTCAACCTGCAGGGTCAAAGCGAAGCGGGAGTGGTCATCAAGCTGAAGGACAGTTGTCCGGGCTTTGATGACCCTCAGAAACCCAAGGTGATGTTCTCCCTCTACGATGGGCAGGGCACGGGCGACGTCATGCATACCTATGTGCGCAACATGACCTTTGACATCGGCAAAGGGAACCCCGGTGCAGCGGGCCTGCGCTACCTCTCGAATAACACGGGAGCCATCTATCATGTGACGATCAAGAGCAGCGATCCCAAGAAAGTGGGCAGCATCGGGCTCGATCTTCGGCAAGGACAACAAGGCCCGGAACTCATCCGCGATGTCACGGTCGATGGGTTTGATCGCGGCGTGCACACCGGCGATACTTTCGCGTTGGTTTTTGAGCGTCTCACCCTAAAGAACCAAAACCAGGTCGGCTTCTTGAATCCCAACGGCCGGGTTACCATTCGCGGATTGACGAGCATGAATAAAGTCCCGGTGATCAAGAGCGGCGGCGATCCTTTCACCTTGATCGAAGGAAGCTTCCAAGGTGGCAGCGCGACGGAATCGGCCATCATTACCACGGGACGGAAGAACTATGTGCGCGACCTGAAGCAATCCGGGTATGGCGCAATGATCGAAACCGCGGACAAGAAGAAGATCACCGGAGCAACGCTGGACGAGTGGCTGGATGGGGAAGGCAAGGGACTCTTCACGACAGGGATCAAGTCGCTCCGCCTGCCGATCAAGGAGACGCCGGAGGTGCCTTGGGAGCAGGATTTCAACAAGTGGGTGGTTCTCGATGACAGCCAGCCGGATGATACGGAGAGCATCCAAAAGGAAATCGACGCCGCGGCGAAGGCGGGGAAGACGACGCTCTGCTTCAAGCCCGGCGAGCACAAATACAAGATCAGCGCGCCGATCAAGGTGCATGGCAGCATCAACCGGATCATCGGCATGGAGTCGCTGGTGGCCGTGGATGACGCCAAGGGTGTCTTCAAAGGGGGACAATCCGTCTTTGTCTTCGATGGCTTGCTCAGCAATGTCCTCGTCGTCGAACGCTTCTTTCTGCTCGGCGGCTGGAAAGGTCCCGATACGGTGCCGATGTTTGAGAATAAGGCGGGAAAAACCATCGTGGTGCAAAGCACGGGCATCCAGGGAGCGGTGAAGAATGTCTCCCCGGCCGGCGAATGGTTCATCGACGACGTTTCACCCAGCCGCAACGGCACCTTGAAAGTAGGTCCGGGAGAAAAGGTCTGGGCGCGGCAGTATAACCCGGAGTCTTACAAGACGGACATGATCGAAGTAAATGGCGGGCAGCTTTGGTTGCTCGGTCTCAAGACGGAAGGGCGCACGACTCATCTCGTCGCGAAGGCCGGCGCGAAGGTGGAGATCATCGGCGGCCTGAGCTACCAATCGTGGGACAAGCAGGAGTTCGATCCGCCGATGTTTCGGATTACGGATTCCGCCGTCTCGATCACGATGGGGGTCTGGAGCTCGCGCTTTCCATTTTCGAAGATCGTCGAAGAAACCGTCGGCGGACAAACCAAGACACTCCTGCCCAAGGAACTAAGTCATGGGCACCTCGGGCTCTACCGCTCTGGAAAGTAAGGCTCACCCGGCACCCAACTCTCGAATCATGACCCAAGAATCGCTCCACCAAATCCTCGGCCCCGGCATGTGGCCGCTCTGGGCCTGCTCGCTCGCGCTCGTCGCCCTCATCCTCAATCGCGCCCGCGCGCTGCGCCGCGGGCGCATCATTGACGCCGCGCTCGCGCCGCGCGTCCGCGAGCAGGTGGGCAGGCTCGACTTCGCCGCCGCCGAGGCGGAGGCCGGCAAATCGCCGACGCTGCTCGGTCGCGCGTGGGCCGATGGGCTGCGCGAATTCCGCGCGGGCGGGCTTTCGCTCAGCGAGGCGCTGGGCAACGCGAGCGGCGTCGCCATCCGCCCGCTCAAGCGCAACCTCAACCACATTGCCACCATCGGCGTGATCGCGCCCATGTTCGGCCTCATCGGCACGGTCGTCGGGATGATCCTCACTTTCACCACGCTCGCGGAGACGGGCGGCGTGGACAAAACGAGGCTCGCGAGCGGCCTCGCCTTCGCCCTCTACAAGACGGCGGGCGGACTCATCGTGGCGATCCCCGCGATTGTCGCGGGCCGGTATTTCCAAGGGAAGATCGCGACCTACGCCGCCGAGGCGGAGACGGCGATCCAAGGCGTGCATTACGCGCACATCCACGCCAGCGCGCACCCGGAGAAGGCGAAGTGAAACCGCTCCTCGACGATGAGCACAGCGACGAACTCGACGACCGCACCGACCTCGTCCCACTGATCGACTGCGTCTTTCTCGTCCTTCTCTTCTACGTCGTCGCCTCGACCTTTTCGGAAGAATCCGCCTTCCCCGTCCAGCTCCCGCGCGTCGCCGATAGCGCGCAATCCAGCGAAGTCGCGACCGCCGCCGAGACGCTCACCATTTCAATCGCGGCAGACGGCGCGTTTGCCGTCGGCAAAGAGCGCGTCGCACCGCTCGAGCTTGGCCGCGTCCTGCGCGAGCAAGTCGCCGCCCTGAAACCGCGCACCCTGATCATCCGCGGCGACCGCCACGCCGCCTACGAGCGCGTCGCCACCGCGCTGGAGATCGCGCAGACGCTTGGCGTTTCCGAACTCTCCCTCGTCGTCGAGAAAGGCCAGCCGCCCGCCCCATGACTCGGGAATTTTCGTTGCTTGGCCTCGCGGCGATTCCTGGCCTTTCGGCGAGCGCGCCGTCGGCGCATGCGGAAAACATCGTCTTTCCGCCCGGCTCCGGCGTCGCCGATGTGCAGGCGCAGGATGGAGCGAAAGGGGATGGCCTTTCCCCGGCGCAGTGGGTTCATTGAATCTGCCCGTGAAGGAAACCCCGCGGTGCCGTGGGACGAGCCGGGAAAATAGGCGGATGTCGCCGACTTCGGCCCGCCGCGGGAGGTCGGGCAGGTCCCTCGGGAGAAGGGCAAAAAACTGCAAATGACCGACTGGTCGCAGGCGCTCCAGCGGGCCATCGACTCGGGCGCAACGACGGTCTTTTTCCCCGCGAACGGCGCGGCCATGCCGGTGCTCGGCACGGTGCATCTGCGCGGGAATCTGCGCCGGCTGATCGGGCCGCGCATCCTCAATGACGGCGGCAACCTCTGGGTGCTCGGGGTGAAAACCGAAGGCAACTCCACCATCGCCCGGTCGTGCGCGGCGGCGGGAGCAGCGAGTTCCTCGGCGGCTTCGCGGATGGCAATCGCGACGGGCGCGGGCAAACGCTGTTCGTCAGCGACGACTCCTCTTTTCCCGTGACAATCGGCGAATGGACAACGAAGGAGGGCTTCGCCTTCGACACGCTCGTGCGCGAGACGCGCCGCGGCGAAACCCGCGAGTTGCGGGGCCGGGACGCGCCCAACCGGCGACTGACTGCCACTATGATGCACCTGCCTTTTCCCGCCCGACCGCACCGCGAAGATCCGCGGACCGGGCAGCCGCTGGCTGCCGGTCTTTCGCCGCGCACCCAGCCCATGAAGCGGCGCGGAAGCGCAGGGTCCCGGACGCACCTGCCGGGCGGATTTTCCCTCATCGAGATTTGCCTGGCTCTGGGCATCGCGACTTTTGCTCTCGTGGCGATGATGGCCCTGCTGCCCATTGGTCTGGAGACTTTCAGCCGCGCTTCCGATACCACGGTCCACGCGCAGATCGCGCAGCGTCTGCTCAATACGGCGCAGCAGATGTCCTTCAGCCGGCTGGATGATCTTCCGGCGGATTGGTTTTTCGACGTCGAAGGATTTTCCGTCGCGGAAAAAGACGCCGTCTATTTTGCCCGCGTTGAATGGGTCCCGGCCGGCACCGACGTCCCGGCGGATCCGGCGACGATCACGAATGCGAAGGTGCGAACCGCGAAAGTATCGATCACGAAGAACCGCAAGCTGGCGGCGGGGGCCGGCAAACCGGATCTGACCGGGGTCGCCCAGCTTTCTTTTTTCGTGGGAGACTCCGGCCTATGAAATTCCCAAGCCCCCCGGTGCGACCATCCGCCGGTGAGCCGCGCGCCTTCACGCTGGTGGAGATGCTCATCTCGGTGTCGATTTTGGCGCTGCTCATGGTCTTCGTTTTTCAAATCGTCGATCAAACCGCCGGCATCTGGAGACGGACGTCGGGAAAGATCGCTTCGTTTCAGGCGGCGCGGGCCAGCTTCGAGGCCGTGACCCGCAAGCTCAGCCAGGCGACGCTCAATACGTACTGGGATTACGATCCTCCCATCTCGACCGGCACGCCGAAACGCTATGTGCGCCAGTCCCAACTGCACTTCCTCTGCGGCCCGGCGAAGCCCCTGCTCGAAAACATCACGATCGACGGGCAGCCCGTCATCGCTCCCACCCACGGCGTTTTCTTTCAAGCTCCTCTCGGCTACGCCACCACGCTGCCCACGCCAGAGCCGGCATTGGTCAATCTCTTGAATGCCACCGGCTATTTCGTGCAGTACGAGAGCGACGCCGCGCGGTCCCCTTCCTTTCTGCAAACCTGGCCGGGATTCCGCCCGCGCCGGCGCTATCGCCTGATGGAAATGTGGCAGCCGACCTCGGACTTCCTGCCCTATGAACTCACCTCCAGCGGGCTGAAAGCAGCGACGAAAGCCGAACGGCGCCATTGGTTTCTCGGGCCGCTCCAGGACACCTCCGGCACCGCGCGCCCCATTGGCGAAAACGTCCTCGCGCTCATCGTCCATCCGAAGCGCGCGGAGGGTGATCCGGGCATCCCGCTGACCGCCGATTACGATTATGACACGCGAGCGTGGCTGGCCGGTCTCAACCCCCTGACCGAGCTCTCTCGCAATCAACTCCCGCCGCTGCTGGAGATCACCATGGTGGCGATCGACGAGCCCTCCGCAGCCCGGCTCGAGGAACGCTACGGCGGGGCGGCTCCCTTGCTTCAGCCCGGCGCGTTATTCACCCGGGTGGAAGACTTCGAAAAGGATTTGCGTGGTGACGGCGTTTCGACGGCGGGATCGCTGGAAGGTTTCCTCCAGGCGGAGCGCATGAACTATCGGATCTTCAGTTCCCGGGTGAGCATCCGGCAGGCGAAATGGAGCGACGAATAATGAGCACACCCCGATCTCCCCAATCCGACCGGCAGGGAGTGGCGCTGGTCATCGTGCTGGCCTGCCTGGTCCTGCTCGCGGCGCTGGTCATCGGCTTTTTCACGCAGGTGAGCACGGAGTTGAAAAGCGCCAAATCCTACGCGGAGGGCAGCAACGCGCGGCTCCTCGCGGATTCCGCCTTGAATCTCGCCATCGGTCAGTTGCAGCTCGCCACCGGGAGCGCGTCGGATGCGTGGGCGTCGCAGCCCGGCTTGATCCGCACCTTCGACACTTCCGGCAAGCCCGTCGCAGCCTACAAGCTCTACTCCTCGGATCAGCTCATCGTGAATGGTCCTTTCGATCCGGTCACCGATCTCCCGCCGGCCAAGTGGGCGGAGCAACCGAACCTTTTCACCGATCTCAATGCGCCGATCATGCGCGATGGGATTCGGACCTTTCCGATCATCGACGCGAACGCGCTGACCCCGGCGGGGATTCTCGATGCGGATGCCGACGGGAAACCGGATGTCGAAGGCTTCGCCGTCACGGACAAAACTTTCATGGGCAGCGATCCGGCTCAGCCGCCGACGCTCGCCATGCCCGTCAGGTGGCTCTATCAACTGCGTGACGGCTCGCTGGCCCGCGCCGCGTCCGCGGGCGCCGGCACAAAGGTGAAGCTCACGAAGCTCGACGGCGGCGCGGTGACGGCGGACAACCCGCCGGTCGCCCGCATCGCCTATTGGGCCGACGACGAGACGTGCAAGGTGAACCTCAACACCGCCAGCGAAGGCACGCTCTGGGATACGCCGGTCTGCAACACGCTCGCGAAGACCCCCGCCGCGCCCGACCCCGACAAAATTTACGAGCACGACCTCGCCGACATGCAGCCCGCGCGCAATGAGTACCAGCGTTACCCCGGCCATCCCGCGACGACCTCGCTGTCGCCCATCCTCTACGCGCCGCTCCAGCAGGCGCTCGCGGCGAAAGGCAGCCCGACCGCGCGCAGCGACGTGCTCGAAGCGATCTACGCGCTGGCACCGCGGGTGACGGGCGGGGCGTCGTCTTCGCTCGGCGGCTTGCAGCGCGGGAAAGCGGCGCTGACTCCCGATGACGACCGGCTCTTCGCCTCGCTCGATGAGTTCATCTACCAACCCACGCCCACCGGTGGGCAGCGCGTCGAGAGCGACTTGCTCGCGGCGGGATCCAGGAAGCGGAAGGAGATGATCGAGCGCGCGAGGTTTTTTCTCACCGCGAACAGCCGCGCGCCGGAGATCAATGCCTGGAACAAGCCGCGTGCCGCCGCCTGGCCCGTGCATCAGTCCGCGACGAAGCGGACCGCTTTCGACAAGCTGATCGCCTTCTGCGGCACCACCGGGCACGGGACCGATCAGCGGCCATTCTATTTCCAGCGGTCCAATCCGCTCAGCGGCACGGAAGACTTCGCCATCCCGCGCAATCTCGAGCTTTACAACTACCTCGAACGGCTCACCAAGACCACCGCACCCGGCATCGGACGCGGCTCGCTCGCGACGAAAAATGGCGCGGACAATCCGCAGATTCTCACCGAGCTCGCCGATTACATCCGCTGCCTGAATCTGCAGGACGTGACGGCCGGAGCCGGTGGCGCTTACACCGATGTCACTGACAATGCCATCCGCGGCGAGGTCTTGCCGCTCATCCACCCGACCAATGGCACGAAAGGTTTCGGGCGCATTGCCACGATCTCCGAGTTGGCGATCAGCATCGTCGGATTCCGGAGCACCGGCGAGCCCGGCAGCGGCCGCACTTCGACCGATATCCAGGTGCTGATCGCGCCGGAGCTTTTCAGCCCGATGGCCGGCTACTCCGCGATGGCCACGAATCTCAAGCTCACCTTCGAGGGGCTGAAGACGCTCAAGATCAATGGAAGCCCCGTGCCGTTTCCCAGCGACTCGCATGAGATGTTCACGAATCGCTACCCATCGGATCACGGCCAGTCGCGCTACGGCGGATACATGGGCGTCGGCGGGCTGCTGAAAACCTCCAAAGGGCCGAACACGCCCACGCCTTTCAACGTCTCCGGCAGTAATGAAGGCAATGATCCCGGCAAACCGGACAACAAGCTGACGATCAACGCCGGCGCGAAGATCGTCTGCAAAATCGAGGCGCCTTACGATCGCGGCACGCCGTCGCTCGTGCAGCGGTTCGAGTTCCGAATCACCAAGGACATCGTCGTGCGCGTGCCGAAGCGCTACAGTGGCGCTGGTGTGGACGCCGTTGACACGCGCTACGCGCAGGTGAATGGGGCGAATTACCACGACTACATCCGGAGTGGGAACGATACGGTGGTGAGTCTCGTACCGATGGGCGGCACCGTGGATGCGCAGGCGGATTTCCGGCTCGTCGCGGCCGCCGGGCCGGCGGATGACGCTGGCAAATACTTCGGGATTCATCCCGATGCACTCAGCGCCGATCTTGCCACCGCGTCGATGGCGCACACCCTGCGCCCCGGTTACTCCCAGCCTTACAACGGTGCGAAATTCGGCGCGCTCGTGGCCGGGGTGAACAAATACGACTCTCCGTCGCATAGCTTTAACTGGACGATCAGCCCCGACCTGCCGCGCAGCGTGGACGGCGTGAAGAACAGCCTTGGCCAGCCGGGCGATTGGGATAACGGCCCCGGCATTCAAGGCGACGGACCACTCATCAACAAAGCCGACGAGGGATCGACCCAGAGCGTTGGCGGCGGAAAGGTGCCCTACATCGGCGACAACTATCAGATGAACATCAGCAGCAACGTCAGCCCGACGGTCTTCTCCCCAAACCGCCAGATGCCCAGCCCCGTCATGTTTGGCTCGCTTCCCACCGGCGTGAAGCGCGGGCGCCCGTGGCAAACGCTGCTCTTCCGTCCTGCGCGCAGCTATCTTCCCGGCGGCACAGCGCATCCGGGCGCGGCATCATCGACCGCGCCGCCGGATCATCTCTGGCTCGATCTTTTCTGGAATCCCGTCGTCGAGCCCTACGCGATCAGCGAGCCGTTCTCGACCGCGGGAAAAATCAATCTCAACGCCCAGCTCGCGCCGTTCACCTACATCCGGCGCGACACCGGGCTGCGTGCCGCGATGAAGGCGGTGAAAATCATCGCGCTCAATCCCGACCTGCCTTCACCAGACGATCCCTCGCGGACCTTTGTGAACCGCTACAAAATGGGCAGCGGTGAGGGCGGCACATCGAACGGCACCGGTGCCTTCGACAACTCCATCCGCTACGACATCGACGCCGACGCCACGCTCGCCCGCGTCCACGCGCGCCTCGCGGGCAAGCTGCCCGGCGGCGATCCCGACGCGGCGAACAACGGCAAGCCCTTTATCACCGCGTCGGAAATCTGCGACGTGCCGCTCGTCCCCAAAGGCATCGCCACCGGCTCGACCAGCATCGCCGCGATTGAGGCGGCGCTCGCGACTTTCTGGGCGAAAAACAAACTCACCGGAGACAACTCGCTCGAGCGCCCATACGCGCACCTTTACCCGCGCCTGACCACCCGCTCGAATACCTTCACGCTCCATGTCCGCGCGCAAGTTTTGCAAAAGACGCAGCGGCTCGCGCCGGATGAATTCGACGACGCGACCGACCGCGTCGCCGGCGAATTCCGCGGTTCGTTCATCCTCGAGCGCTACCTCGATCCGAACACTCAAAGCTTTGACGACACCGCGGCCGGAACGGCGCTCGGCCCTTACAAATGCCGGGTGGTGACCAGCAAACAATTTACCCGATGACCACGAATCGCCATCCCCAAGCCGCCGCCTTCTTTTGCAGCCTGCTCCTCCTCGCCGTCCTCCCGCTGCATGCGGAAAACATCGTCTTTCCCGCCGACTCCGGCGCGGTGAATGTGAGGGAGAAATACGGCGCGAAGGGCGACGGCCAGACCGACGACACCGCGGCGCTCACGCGGGCCATCGAGGAAAACAAAGGCCAGCCGGGCACGCTCTATTTCCCAAACGGCACCTACCTCGTCAGCGACATGATGAACGTCGGCGGCACGCCGCACAGCCGCGACCGTTTCCTCGTCTTCCAGGGCCAGAGCCAGGCCGGCACCATCATCCGGCTGAAGGACGCGCACCCTCTCGCGCAAAGACCTGAAGGACTACCACCTGCCGCTCTACCGCTCCGGCCCGGTACGCCCGTGATCCGGAAGGGCGCCGTCTTTTTCCCCAAACAGATCCCAATGAACCGACCTCAAATTGCCCGAACGGATCACCCTTTTCACGAAGGACATCAAATCGCTTCGACTACCCATCAAGGAAACGCCCGAGGTGCCGTGGGAGCAGAATTTTTCCAAGTGGGTCATCCTCGATGACAGCCAGCCGGACGATACCGCGAGCATCCAGGCGCACTCGATGAAGCCGCGCGCAGCGGGAAGACGACGATTTCCTGCAAGCCCGGCGAGCGGAAATACAAGATCACCGCGCCGCTCCGCGTGCATGGCGGCATCAACCGCATCATCGGCATGGAATCCGTCGTGGATGTGGCCGACCCGGGCGGAGAGTGCAAAGGCGGCCAGGCGGTCTTTGTCTTCGATGGCCTGACCAGTCCGTTGCCCGTTCTCGACCGTCGTGGAAGAAACCAAGAGCGGGGAAACCAAGACGCTGCTGCCCAAAGAGCTGAGTAATACCATCTCTCGGAAATAACATGACTGCGGCTGCATCGGAAATCGAAGCTGTCGGTGGTGGCTCAGTGCGAGCTGGGAGGATGTCGAGGCGGCTCTGTCCGCAGGACGTGCCGCCTGTGGCCGGGGACGGTGGCACGTCGCCAAAGCGCGACAGAGCCGCCTCTACACCTCAAATTGAGCCACTACCAAACGGTCAGATTATTTTTGAGAGATGGTATAACTGGCACCTTGGGCTCTATCGTTCGGGAACGACTCGCTGACCCGCAGGAACGGTGCGGGGGGCGAGGCTTTCCGGGATTCGCTGAGAGCGTGTCCGGAAAGTCGTAACCCAGCCTTCCAGGCTGGGCGGCGCGCGGGCATCCTGCCCGCGGATGCTGAGTCCACCAGGCTGGAAGCCCGCTCGCCGCACAGGCAAGCACGGACTTTCCGGACACGCGCTGATCAATCTGACTTTCGACGTCGGGCGAGGCAACCCCGGCGCGGTGGGTTACTTGATGGCGCGCGCCGAGCCTGGCCGAGCTTTGTCAAAAACCTGACGATTGACGGCTTTGACGTCGGCATCAAAGGCACGCCGTATGAATACTGCGTCAGCTTCGAGGACGTTCACCTCACCGACCAGAAGGAACCGGGAATTATCGTGGGTAGCATCGCCCTCTGGCTGCGCAATGTGACTTACCAAGGTAAGGGGAGCTTCGCGGAAGTTCGCGGTGGCAACGGCACGCTCTACGTCGAAAACGCCCGCCTGCAGGGATCGCCACCGGCTCCGGCCATCCTGAACAAAGGGGCATTGGTGCTCAAGAACGTGACTTCTAACGCCTCTCGGAAATAAACCTAAAACCGGGAATAGGAATTGAAACGCAGAGGCGCAAAGACGCAGAGGAAGAGGAGATAGGACAACCCGATGACCATAAAACCACGCACCCACCGGGTGATCGGTCTTGGAGTTGTTTCGATGACGTAATGCCTTGGCCCTCTGC
>Ga0105044_10004300_pt1 | contig 19566 bp, 18 predicted proteins | sample MAT01_FD_78092 | JGI IMG/M metagenome (GOLD analysis project Ga0105044, IMG submission 78092) | Freshwater microbial communities from Lake Fryxell liftoff mats and glacier meltwater in Antarctica - MAT-01 | ecosystem: Environmental > Aquatic > Freshwater > Ice > Liftoff microbial mat | place...
GCACATGCGGAAGCCGCTCTGGCTGTCGCGGATGCGTTGGCCGGCAGCGAGGGTCACCAGGATGCTGCTGAGGCGGTTGATGCAGCGGCGGTAGAGCGGCTGACGACCGAGGTCGAGCATGCGCATGCCTATCACCAGATCCGCACCGCGTTTCGCGGCGGCGATCAGGCGCGGAGCTTCGGTCGCATCGTGTTGGCCATCGCCATCGAGCAGCAGAACGCGCTGGTAACCAAGCTCTACTGCACGTCGGCAACCGGCGATGATGGCGGTGCCTTTGCCGCCATTGGCGCGCCGCAGGACGTCGGCACCGGCCTTACGGGCGACCTCGGCGGTGGTGTCGCGACTACCGTCGTCGATCACCAACACCGGCAAGCCCTGGGCGAGCAGGTCGCGGATCACCGGCGCAATGCGCTCGGCCTCGTTGTACGCCGGGATCACCGCCAGCAGGGCGCGACTGGGAAGGTGCGGATGGGAGCCGTCGGCCACAGGCATGGTCGGGGCATGTTAGACCGTGAGCGGTCTTTGCCAGCCGGGATCCCCGCGAGGCAGGGATTCCGCACCGAACACGGCACAGGTTTGCCGCTTAGACTTATTCCGGCAGGGGTTTGCCCTTGGTCTCTGGGCAGAACCAGATGACCACCATGCCGACCACGTAGACGAGGCTGATGATGGCGCAGGTCTGGGCCGGAGAAGATCGAGTACGTCAACACGCTCCAGGTCATCGCGCGTACGCGGCCATAACGGTCACCGAGCCAGCCAAACAACGCGCCACCACAGGCGGCACCGATAAGGAAGTGGTGTCGACCGCTTTGACCAGGGTCCGTTCTCGCAGGGTTCTTCCGCCGCGCACGCCGGTGGCGTGGATGCGATCGAATTGAGCAAAAGAACGCGTGCCCCGCGGATAATCGTCATGATCCGCGGGAAACTGAGAGAGACCGCGCTGTGACACGACCATGAACATGACATCCGTACGGCGCGCGACACATCAGCACTCACGCCCGCAGCGCGTACACACAAGGCATGACCATGAACTTCCGCGCCGCCTCATCCTCCACCGGCCTGTTGCTTCTCGCGACGTTGGTCGTGCCGTCGCTCGCATCGTTCGCCTCTCTCGCCTCGCTCACCGCGGCGGAGAAAGCGGATCCCGGCCTGATTGCGATCGAGGTCGAGCAGGCCGGTCCCGATTACGTGGTGCAAGGGGAATACCTCAGCGCGGGCAAACCCGCGCTCGGCGTGCAGGTGATCGCCAATGGCAAGGGCACCTTCACCGCGGTGATCTTGCCCGGTGGTTTGCCCGGCGCGGGCTGGGATGGCAAGACCCGTCAGGAGTTGAACGGTCAGACCAGCGGCTCTGAAACAACCTTCAGCGGTGAGGTCGGCAAAGTCGTCATCAGCGCCGGTACGTTGACCGTCACCGGTGCCGACGGCAAAGCGGTGACACTGAAGAAAACCAACCGCGTGAGCCCGACCATGGGCGCCAAGCCACCTGCCGGAGCCGTGGTGTTGTTCGACGGCAGCAGCGTCGACGCATGGGATGGCAAGGGGAAGATTGAAACCGTCGGCGGCGAAAAGCTGCTCGCCAGCGGCCCGGAGACCAAGGCCAAGTTCACCAGTTACCAACTGCACCTCGAATTCCGCACGCCGTTCAAGCCAGCGGTGAAGGGCCAGGATCGCGGCAACAGCGGCGTGTACGTCCACCACACCTACGAATTCCAGGTGCTCGATTCTTTCGGACTGGTGCCGGAGAAAAACAACGCCGGTTCGCTCTACACCCTCATTCCGCCGTTGGTGAACGCCTGTTTCCCGCCGCTGACGTGGCAGACCTACGACATCGATTTCAGCGGCCCGCAATTCGACGCCGCGGGCAAGAAGGCAAAGAACGCTCGCGCGACGGTGACGCTGAACGGCATCACTGTGCAGGACGATCTGGAGATTCCGCACGGCACCGGCGCGAACAAAAAACGACCAGAACTGCCCGAGGGCGGACCGCTGTGGCTACAAGACCACGCCAACCCAGTGTTTTTCCGCAATGTGTGGTTGATGCCGAAGCTGATGCCCAAGAAATAGACCTCACGCCACAGGCCACAGGCCACAGCTCGACACAGCTCGACCACCGACGTGGTGCCTGCGCCCTGTCGCCCGTAGCCTGTGGTCTGTAGCCCGGTAGCGTTTCCGCCCCAATGACCACCCACATCCAGATTCGCCTGATCTCCCTGTTGGAGGAAGCCGCTAACAGCTTCGAGCAGTTGGAGACCCTCGCCAACCGCACGCTGACGCAGATCCCTGGAGAGCACGTCGAGGCGATTGAGCTGCGCTCGATCGAACGCGACTACGTCACCGGCGAAAATGAACCCGGCAGTGAGATGGACCACGTGGTGTTCATCCGCTATCGCACCGACCAGGTTGAGGACACGGCGCCGGAGGCCTGAGGGCGTCAGGCCACGGGTATGATTTTTGCCACAACCTGCTGTGGTGATGGCAGGTGTGGCAACCAAGGGTCGCCTGGGACGGCCCGGATAACAGTGTTCAGCGCAGGTCCTGTCGCTAGCGTGCGCCGACGGACGGGCGACCGGTGAGCGAACCGACGGATAAACAACCTATTGTTCCGTCCGACCAGGGCTCGCACGAGACCGCGGCGCTCTACGTGCCGGCGAATCGGCTGGCCAAGGTCGATGCCATCGACGTGTTCACGCCGGTGGCAAACCGCGTGATGGCGCGCGAGCAGGCGATGGCTCCGACTGCGCTCCATCAGCGCGACGAGACGATGGTGATGCCGACGGTGGGCAGTTCGTCGCGTACCGGTGCGACTACTGCTGGCACCATCGCCACCTCGGTGCTCAAGCGCCTGCATGGCAGCAACTCCGACGACCTGTTCGCCGCGGCGCTGCGCGCGAAACAAGACTCGCTGATCAACACCGCGAATCCGCGTTTCACCTTGGTGGGAAAACTCGGCCAAGGGTCGCAGGGCATTGTCTATCGCGTCAATGACCGCGACTGCCATCGCGAGGTCGCGTGCAAGGTGTTGTCCTACTCGACCTCCGATCCGGAGGAGGTCAGCCGCTTCATCCACGAAGCGCAGGTGACGGCCCAGCTCGAACATCCGGGCGTCGTGCCGATCCACGACCTGGGCGAACTGCGCGACGGCACAGTCTATTACACCATGAAGCGCGTCGACGGCGTCAGCCTGCTCGACTTGCTGACCGCGAAAGCCGGTAAGGTCGAGCACCGCTTCGATCTGCTGCAGATGTTCCTGCGCATCTGTGAAACCATGGCGTTCGCCCATAGCCGCGGCGTCATCCACCGTGACATTAAACCGCGCAACATCATGGCCGGACCGTTCGGTGAAGTCTTGGTGCTCGATTGGGGTTTGGCGAAGGTGGTCAACTGTGTCGATGTCGCGCGGCCGATGGGCACCATGCGCTCGTTCCCGGAGGCGGATCCCTATCGCACGCTCAATGGCACCGCGGTGGGAACCCCGGCCTACATGTCGCCAGAGCAGGCGATGGGTGAAGTTGATTCGCTTGATCGTCGCTGCGATGTCTACTCGCTCGGCGTGATCCTCTACGAAATGCTCGCCGGTGCCTCGCCGTACGTGCGTGGTGAAGCACGCAAGGTCATGCATCAGGTCAGCCACGGCCTGTGGACACGACTAGATGCGCGTCGTGATTGTCCGGTTTTACCCCGCGCGTTGGTGGCGATCGTCCATCGTGCGATGGCCTTCGAACGGCCAGAGCGCTACCAGACGGTGGAACAATTGTCCGCTGATCTGCGGGCCTTCATCGCGGGCGAATCGATCAGCGTGTACCAAGAAACCGCGATCGAACGCCTAGTGCGCGTGGTGACGAACCACCAACGTCAGGTGCGTACCGCGTTGGTGGTCGCAGGCATGGCGAGTTTACTGGGCGCCGCCATCTGGGCCAACCAATGGTACGACCAGGAACAGAAGATCACCAACCTGCGCACGCAGATGGACGAACTGCTGGCGCAACGCAACTACGTCGAGGCGCGCGCGGTTGCCGACCTCCTCCAAACTCTGCGTCCCGATGACCGTAATGCGCGTCGCCAAATGACGCGCATTGATGAAGGGCTGGAACAGCTGGAGAAGGCGCGCGTCCTGGCGTCCAAGCGCAGCGAAGCCGACACGCATATCAGCGAGGCAAACAAGATCGCCGAGAGCGACGAGGAAAAGAACCTGACCGCAGCCGGTGAGCTGTACATGCGGGCGCTTGGTCTGGTTGGCGATGACCAGACCATCACCGCCGCCTACAAAAAAGTCACCACTCGCCTGGCCGTGCTGGAAAACAAACGACGCGAAAACGAGGCGGACGAACGGAAACTTCTTGGCGCTTTGAGCACGATCGAATCAGCCAAGAAGGCGATCTTCATGGCCAAGCGCAAACGCGACGAACTGGTAGCGATGAACAAGGAACGCCGTGCGCTAGAGGCGGCTAACCGGGCGGGGGATGATCCGACCTTGCGCGCCCGTTTGCACAAGTTGGAGGAAGGGGTTGAAGCCAAGCGCGAAGAGCTGACCACCGTTGAAGGGCGCGCGGCGAATTTTTTTGATCAGGCGGTAGGACTCGCCCCGCATGATGAAGGGGTGCGTCAAGCGGTCGCCGATTTCTACATGGGCTTGATGCTCGACTATGAAGCACGTGGTGACTTGGCGGGTGCGCTTATGGCAGAGAATCGTTGCCGCATGTTCGACAAAGGACGCTACACCGAAGTGCTCAGTGGTCAGGTCTGGATCCGTGCGGCCCCGGGTCAGCCGCCGATCACCATCCAGGCGCTGCGTGAAGGCAATGACCGCACGCTCGATCCTGACCGCGAGGTGTTGGCGGTTTCATCAGAGAGGAAGCAGGCGTTGCTCCAGGGCCGCTACCTGCTGCGCAATGCGCTTGGCACGGTCAAGGCAGTGCGTTTGCGCCGCGGCGACCACGTCGAAGTGCGCCTGCCATCCTCACCCGCCATGCTGGCGGAAAGCGTCGCCTTCATCCCGGGTGGCGTGGTGATCGACCGTGAGGGCAGCACCATCGACGAGGTCACCGACTTCGCACTGGCCAAACAGGAAGTCACCTGCGGCCAGTGGTTGGCGTTCCTCAATGATCCGACTACCCGCGCGACGCTGCAAGAGAACGAAACGATCGGTCAATTGGCGCTGGTCCCACGCGAGAGTAATAAACCACTCTGGCCCAGGAACGAGGACCGCAGCTATCGCCTGCCGACCGTTGTCGATGGAGCGGCAGTGGAAGCCGCTTGGCCAGTGAGCCACGTCAGCGGTCGCGACGCGTTGGCCTACGCTAAATGGGCTTCCCGCCGCGATCAGTTGCCGTGGCGTCTACCGACGTATGGCGAATGGCTGCTGGCGGCCCAGGGTGGGGATGGCCGGCCATATCCGTGGGGCCTGCGCGCCGACTTGGGGTTCAGCGCCTCGGCCCTGAATGCTACTGCCGGGTCCTGGTGCATGAGTCCGGTGGGCAGCCACCCCCTGGACCGCTCGGTCCAAGGGGTTTTCGACCTCGGGGGCTCAGTCGCCGAACTGGTGTTGCAGGATGGTACGGTGCGCGTGGCGGCTGGCGGCAGCCACCGTGATCGACAACCAGACGCTTTTGGGGTATTCTCTCTCCGTGATGTCGTCGATAACCAACCAGAACCCGGAGTCGGTCTGCGGCTGGCCTTGACGGTGCCGCCCGCAACCCCTTGAATAGATCGCTAGTAGTCACTGGAGACCAAGCCATGCCACGCTCATTCCTGTTCCTGGCTCTGTGTTTGTTGGCGAGCGCCATCTGCACCCAGTCCAGCGCGGCCGAGGCTCCCCGCACCTACAAGATCGGCATGTGCCCGTGGATCGCCTGGGCGCCGATCAACGTCGCTGACGCCAAAGGCCTGTGGAAGAAACGCGGGCTCGACGTGCAGGTGGTCAATCAGCTCGGTGAAGACACCAGCGCCATTGAACAACGCCGCGTCGACCTGGCGATCGACATGATCGGCAACTTCATTGGCATGCAGCAGAAGGGCATCGACATCACCATCTTGGGTGAACTCGACTGGTCGAACGGCGGCGACAAGGTCATCCTGCGCGACAAGGCGCAGCCGACCAAGGCCGGCGATTCGGTCGGCGTCTATCACAATGATCCCGCGGTGCTGATGTTGCTCGCGCGTTACCTGGAGACCCTGAAGCTCACGCTCTCCGATGTGACGGTGGTCGAATACGATCCCGAGGCGCTCAATGGCCACTTCATTACCGGCAATTTTTCCGTCATCCTGTCCTACGAACCGTATTCGTTGCAGGCGGAAAAAGACGGCGGCACGGTGGTCGCCACCTCGGCAACTTTCGCCGGCTGCATGCCCGAAGGTCTTGGCGGTCGCCGCGAAGCCATCGCCGCGATCCCGCGCGAGGACCTCAAGAAGATCATGGCGGGTTGGCTCGAAGCGGTGCGTTGGAGCCAGGATCCCGCCAACTGGGCGGAGTACTGCGATATCGTTAACACCCGTACCTTCGCCGAGCCGACGCCGTTCGATGATACGGCGATCAAGAACATGCTCGCCAACGTCACGATCCACGACCCGCTGACACTCCGTACGCGCAACGCCATCGGCGCCGGCTTGTCGAAACACGTCGACGACACGCGCAATATGCTGAACAAAGCCGGCCTGATGAAGAGCGAGTTCTCCGCCAACACCCTGGTCGATACCAGCGTGCTGTTGGAAGTGATCCAAGCCGAGACCAAAGTCACGCCCGCGACGACCATTTCTCGCTGATCGCCGTGTCGCAGCCGCAGCCGTGAAAAGCTTGGTGGTCGACGATGATTTTGTGCCGCGGATGGTATTGCAGCGCATTCTCCAGGCTCACGGCCTGTGTGATGCCGCAACCAATGCGGCAGAAGCCTTGGCGGCGGTACGCCACGCCATCGAAGAGAAGACGCCGTACAGCCTGATCTGCCTCGACATCGAGATGCCTGATAACTCCGGCCACCATGTGCTCCAGGAGATTCGCCGGCTGGAAGCGGAGAGCTTGGTTCCAAGTGAGCTTATCGCCAAGGTGCTGATGACCTCCAGTCACAGCGAGGCCGAACAGGTGACGGCGGCCTACGACAACGGCTGTGATGGTTTCCTGGTCAAACCGATCGAACTGCAGCGACTGATGAAGGCGCTGCGTGAGCTGCTGCTTATCGTCGGCTGAGAACCGCCATCACATCGGCATGATCAGCGTCGCCGGCGTACGGTTCTCCAGCGTCCGCAAACGACGCGCGGTCACGGGCGCGGGCTCAGCGGCGCGTTTGCGCTCCAGCCGTGCGGTGATGACGCTGTCCTGGATGTCCTGTTCCTGCCGTTCACGCGTACGACTGAAGGTATCGTGTGGATCAGGGCGGTAGCGTCGCTGTTTCGCGTCACGCAAGAACTCCCGTGTGCGCTGCTGGTCGTAGACCAGATCAGCGAGAAACCACAGCACCAGCATCGCCAGCAGCGGCGTGATCAGCAGGGCGAGGATGAACCAACCGGCCGCGGAACGCCCGCGTGCGCCAGCACACCAGGCGACGAAGAACGCGAACGTGAGGTACGCGCCGACAAGGAGGGGAATTGGTGGCATGTGGTCAGGTACACGGAGTTTTATAGTTTTCGATCCTGACAGTATCGCCATCGACCGGAGTGGCCAATCGCGCCACATTCAGCAGCACAGCAATCTGCACGACATCATGCGCGTTGGTTGCCACACGGATGCCACGAGCGGTGCCTGTGGCTGACAACCACCAACGAAAAACCCCGGATTGCTCCGGGGTTTTCGTGGCCTTTGGCCGTACGCGCCGCTTTAGGCGTCGTAGTAGAGGTAAAACTCGTAGGGATTCGGACGCAGCTTGAGCGGCTCGACTTCCGCTTCGCGCTTCACCGCGACGTAGGATTCGATCATGTCCTCGGTGAAGACGTCGCCGGCGGTGAGCCAGGCCTTGTCTTCCAACATGGTGTCGAGGGCCTCTTCGAGGCTCTTGCAGGTGCCAGGGATCTGCGCCAGTTCCTCGGGCGGCAGGTCGTAGATGTTCTTGTCCATCGGCTTGCCTGGATCGATCTGATTCTTGATGCCGTCGATGGCCGCCATGAGGATCGCGGCGGTCACCAGGTACGGGCTGCCCGACGCGTCGGGGCAGCGGAATTCGAAGCGGCGCGCGTTGTCACCCTGCACGTGCGGGATGCGGATCGAGGCCGAGCGGTTGTTCGCCGAGTAGGCGAGGTTCACCGGAGCTTCATACCCTGGAACCAAGCGGCGGTAGCTGTTGGCGCTGGGGTTGGTGAAGGCCTGGATCGACTTGCCGTGCTTGAGAATGCCGCCGATCGCCCACAGGGCGTTCTGCGACAGCTTCGAGTAGACGTTGCCGGCGAAGGTGTTCTTGCCGTCCTTCCAGATCGACATGTGGTTGTGCATGCCGCTGCCGTTGTCGAAGAACATCGGCTTGGGCATGAACGTCGCCGTCTTGCCGTGTTGGTAGGCGGTGTTCTTGACCGCGTACTTGTACTGGTGCACGAGATCGCCAGCAGTGACGGCCGAGCCGTACTTGATGCCGATTTCGCACTGGCCGGGACTCGCCACCTCGTGGTGGTGCAGATCGACTTCCATGCCCATGGTCTGCATGTTGGTGGTGATCTCGCTGCGGATGTCCATCAGCTGATCGGCCGGCGTCGCGGGGAAGTAGCCCTGCTTGTGGCGGATCTTGTGACCCTGATTGATGCCGTCGTCGACGCCCATGTTCCAGGGCGCTTCGCTCGAATCGAGGTAGTAGAATGACGCCTGCGGCGAGCTGTGGTAACGGATCGAGTCGAAGATGAAGAACTCGGGTTCCGGGCCGAAGTAGGCCATGTCGCCGATGCCGGTGCTCTTAAGGTAGGCGAGCGCCTTGTGCGCGATGCCGCGCGCGTCGCGGGTGTAGCGCTGGCCGGTACGCGGATCGTAGATGTCGCCGAAGAAGCACACGGTGGGCTGCTCACGGAACGGATCGACGAACGCGGTCGCTGGGTCGGGCTTGATCAGCATGTCCGATTTTTCGATGCCCTGCCAGCCGCGGATCGAACTGCCGTCGAAAGGCAAGCCGTCGGTGAACAGCTCTTTCGTCAGGCGATGGCCCGTGATGGTGAAGTGCTGGAGGGTGCCGAACATATCACCGAACATGACGTCGATGTATTTGGCGCCATGGTCCTTGGCGAGTTGCAGGGCTTTTTCAACGCTCATGGAAATGCTCCTAGGCAGGATGATCCGCGGGGTTTTTCCGCGGGGGGTGCAGGCGGGGGCGCGCAGGCTAGCCGCCGCAAAGGGTGGGGCAAGAAGGCCGGAAAGGGCGTGTGAGAAACCGGGCGAATTTCGTGCTGGGCAGAGAAAAGGCTTGCCAGGCACGGGTTTTCCACGGGAAAACCCAGACCAACACCCTCTGCCGGCACTAGGCCGACAGGGGGCGTCGTGATACTCAGATCGCTTCTGGGCCGCGTTCGCCAGTGCGGATGCGGATGCAATCCTGCAGCGGCATGATGAAGATCTTGCCGTCGCCGACCTTGCCTTCTTCGCCGGTACGACCGGCCTTGATGATGGCTTGGACGGTCGGTTCAACGAACTCGTCGTTGACGGCGATCTGCAGTTTGACCTTCCGCAGCAAGTTCACGGTGTACTCGTGACCGCGGTAGATTTCGGTGTGGCCTTTTTGGCGGCCGAATCCTTGCACATCGCTGATGGTCAGGCGCACAACCTCGACCTCGTTGAGCGCTTCTTTGACGGCCTCCAGCTTTGAGGGCTGGATGATGGCCTCGATCATTTTCATGGGGGATGTCCTTGGGGAGATTGGTGTAGGTAGGGTGGGGAACGTAGGCGGGACCCGGTCGGAGGCCAGACGCTGGCCTCCGACCGGCCCGGGACCTCAGTTGTTGCTGTTGTAGCCTTCCTCACCGTGCTGGGCGAGGTCGAGGCCTTCCTCTTCTTCGGTCTCGGTGACCCGCAGGCCGATGGTCGCCTTGAGGACATAGAGGATGACCGCGGTCACCACACCGGTCCACACGACGGTGAAGAGCACGCCCTGGGTTTGGATCCACATCTGAGCACCGATGCCGTTCGCACCCTCGGTGCCGACCGAGCCGAATCCGCCAAGAGCGGGCGCGGCGAACAGGCCAGTGAGGATCGCGCCGACGATGCCGCCGACACCGTGGACGCCGAAGGCATCCAGCGAGTCGTCATAGCCGAGCGCCTTCTTGATGTAGGCGACTGCGACGAAGCACACCGCACCAGCGATCAGGCCGAGCACCAGCGCACCGATCGGTCCCGCGGTACCGCAGGCGGGGGTGATGGCGACCAGGCCGGCGATCGCGCCGGAGATGATGCCGAGCACGCTCGGTTTGCCGTGCACCAGCCATTCAGCCAGCATCCACGCGAAGCCGGCACCGGCGGTCGCGATCATGGTGGTGAGCATTGCCATGCCCGCATCCTTGGCCATCACGGTGGAGTCGCCGATCGACGCCACGGCCGAGCCGCAGTTGAAGCCGAACCAGCCGCACCACAGCAGGCTCGCACCGATGACGCTGAGCACCAGGTTGTGCGGTTTCATCGGGCGATTGGGGTAACCCTTGCGCTTGCCGATGATGATTGCCGCGACCAGGCCAGCGACACCGGCGTTGATGTGCACCACGGTGCCACCGGCGAAGTCGATGACGCCCCAGTCCCACAGCAGCGCACCGTCGCCCGCCCACACCATGTGGCAGATCGGCAGGTACGAGAAAGTGAACCACAAGGCGGAGAAGAGCAGCGCGGCCGAGAACTTCATGCGTTCGGCGAAGGCACCGATGATCAGCGCGGGGGTGATGATCGCGAAGGTGAGCTGGAAGACGAAGAAGATGCTTTCCGGCACCCCGTTCATCGACAGACCTTCCTTCGTGAACCCGGCGCCGAAGGCGCGATCGAGTGAACCAATGATCGAGTTGACGTTCACCACGCCTTTTTCCATGCCTGTCAGGCTGAAGGCCACACTGTAGCCGTAGGCCAACCACAGGATGCTGATGGTGCAGGCGACAGCGAAACACTGCATCAGCACCGACAGGACGTTCTTCGAACGGACCATGCCGCCGTAAAACAGCGCGAGTCCTGGCAGCGTCATCATCAACACAATGACGGTGGCGGTGAGCAGCCAGGCGGTGTTGCCGGTGTCGATCGGGGGCGCTGACGTCGCGGGCGCCTCGGCTGGCGCGGCTTCCGCCACAACGGAGGGCGCCGCTTCAGCTGGTGCCGGAGTGGCCGCTGCCGGAGCGGCGACCGCTTCGGTTTTGGTTTCGGCAGCCGGAGCGGCAGGTGCTGGGGCGGGATCCTCTGCCCAAAGGGCGGGACCGCAGCCGATAGCCAGCGCGGCGAGGAGAGTGAGGAGGGGGCGCATCATAGACAGGTATCCTTTGCTTTGGGTAGAGGCGCGTTGCGAGTACAACCCTTGGCAACTGTCAGGCCCAAGTGCCGCGACACGCCTGACGAAAAGCCCTAAGAGACTGTCGAAAAATTAGATAGAGGCGTTTCCCGAGGCTCTGTGTAACGGCACAGCAGATCGCCGAGCTGCATCCAAATGAAGCGCAACCCAGAGAAACCGCCAAATAATTGACCAGCCCGACAATTCTCGGTCAGGCCTTCAGGCGGGCGACCTCAGGCGACAGGTGCCTTCATGTGCGACTCACGAAACGTCAACAGCAGGACAGCACGGGCATTCCGGCGACCCACACCGGAGAGCCGACGCCGCACCTCGCGCCTCGCGCCTCGCACCTCGCACCTCGCAGCGGTCTCGGCAACCCCACGGGCGATGTCGTTACCGCAAGGGGTGGTGGAGAGCTCTTGTTCTTCACCACCAGCACTGGTGGAAGTCCCGCCTGAGAATTTGACCGGATTCCCAAGACGCCACCCAATCGGTTTCGCTTCAAGGACATGGGAAACGCCCTACTGACACACAAAGACCCCACACGGTCGGTCGCGGAATTGTCGCAAGAGGGGTGCGACCTAGCGTGGCCCAGCGCTGCAACCTGAGCGGGTTGTGGTGTCAGACGCTCGACAGCCGCTGAAGGAATCCAATGGACTCGACTGTACGTACGCCCGGATGGATGGTCGGCTTGCTGGTCATCTTCTCCTTGGCCACTGCCACGACCTTCGGCCTGTTCCTCTTCCGCCATGCGGAAAAGGCCGCGCTGAAAGAACAGCAGAACCAACTCACCTTCGAGCTGAAGGAACTGCGCGGCCATGAAGGCTACCTCGCTGGCTTGGTGCCACCGCTCGACAATCAGATCGCTAGCCGCCGCGTGCTCCGTGCGTCGTTGACCGATGCCGACACTCAGGCCACCGATGACATCGCGCGCATGGTGCAGCAGAACCAGAGCAACGTGAAGCTCATCGAAGAAGCCATCACCAAGCAGATCAAGACCTACCAGGACGTGCTCAAGGACGCCAAGGAGCGCCGTGCGGAACTGGCTCAAGAAGAAACCCGCGCCTTCGCCAACGAACGCGACTTTGATGATCGTCGTGCCACGCTGCGCGCCAAGATCGAAGTGATCTCACAGGAAATCGAAGGAGTGAAAAAGAAGGGCCGCGGTGAGAACGCCGTGCTCGACACCCGCGTCGTGCTGCTCGAAGACCGCGTGCGTGAACTGACTCAGCAGCGCGAACTCAGCGCCAAGGAACTGAAGGCCGACGGCCAGATCCTCCAAGCCGCCGCGACCGACGGCTTCGTCATCCTCAACATCGGCCAACGTCATAACTTGCGCAAAGGCACGCGTTTCACCGTGTATAATCGCCGTGCCGGCAAGGTCACCTACAAGGGCGTGATCGAAGTCACCCGCGTCGAGGAACAGCTCTCCACCGCGCGCGTGTTGGAAGAGACCGACCACAACGATCCGCTCTTGGCCAACGATTACATCGCCAACCCGGTCTACAGCCCGGACAAGGTCAAAGGGTTCGCCATTCGCGGCGACTTCTCCCGCTACAGCAAAGACGAGCTCCGCCGCTTCATTGTTGAGAACGGCGGTCGCTACGACGACGAGTTGTCGGTCAACACCGACTACTTGGTTGCTGGCGAACGCAGCGAGGAAGCGCTGCAGCAGGCGATCAAAATTGGCATCAGCATTCTGAGCGAGGAACAGCTCATCGAATCCCAGCTCTTCCGTCTCCCCGACGGTCAGAAGCAATAAGGAGCCGGACGTGAAGGTACAACCCCTCCTCATCAGCATCCTCATCATCGTGGTGGTGTTCACCCTGGTGTTCACCGGTCTGGTGATCAATGAGAGCAACCAGATCACCGAGATGAAAGAAGGCGGCGAAGACGCGCGCAGCGGTGAGACCGTGCCGTCCTTGCTCACCAAGGTCAGCGAACTGAAGATCAAGATTCGCGAGAACGAAGGTTCGATCGAAGTGCGCAAACGCGAAATGCGTCGTGCTGATCTGGAGCTGGCCAAGGCCCGCTACCTGATCTCCGGCGATAAGGTGCTGGCCGGCATCGCCACGCACGACCAGGCCGAGATCGACGGCAAGCCGCTCGCCGATAGCCCCTGGGCCCTGACCCGTACGCTGATCGCCACCTCGCAGAAGGACACCGAGTCGCTCAAAGCCGAGCACGAGAGCCCGATCCGTCAGAAGTTCGAGAAGCTCGATCAGGCCGTGGCCAACCGTCAGGACGAACTGCAAGCGGTGCTCAAGCGCATCAACGATCAGGAAGGCGCCTTCCGCGAAGACCAGGACCGTCTGAACGCCCAGATCGAAACCCTCGGCGTCGAGAAGGAAAAGGCCGAGAAGGCCAACCGCGAAGACTACAGCCGTCGCGCCACACGCATCGGTCAGCTCGAAGATCGCATCCGCGATCTGCTCGAACTGGAACTGCGCTGGCTCACGGATCTTGAACCCGAAGGTCGCCTGTTGGAGGTCAACCCGACCTCGCCGCATGTGATCATCAGCCTGGGCGCCAGCGATCGCGTGGTGCCTGGCCTGATCTTCGAAATCTTCCAGTACGACCGCGGTCGCTACGTCGAGAAGGGCATGGTCGAGGTTGTCCAGACCCAAGCCCAAATCGCCACCGCTCGCGTGCTCTCGGTCAAGGATCCGCGCAAGATGCCGCTGTCGAAGAACGACTACATCGGCAACCCGGTGTTCAGCACCCGTCGTCCGAAGGTCTTCGTGGTGTCAGGTGAGTTCAAGACCCACAACAAAGAAGACCTGGAAATGTTCATCCGCCAGACCGGCGGCATCGTGCGCGAGAAGCTCAGCCCAGGTGTCGATATCCTGGTCGCCGGCGAACGCAGCGACAAGGATCAGGACAATGCCCGCGAATACGCGGTGCACGCGATGACCGAGGATCAGCTGCTGAAGTACGTCCGTCGCGACTATCAGCCCAAATAAGCTGATTTTGCTGCGGTAAGCGCAACGACCCACGGACCTGTCCGTGGGTCGTTTCATGTCGGGAGCCAGTCATGTCGAGCGGCGCACCGCACCGCACCGCACTGTCGTGACCGTCGCCGACGCGGTGGCGTGGTATGGACGGACGCTCGGATTCACCGTCAACTTCATCGTCCCGGGCGACGATCCGCCCTATGTCTGGCGCGATCGAACGTGACATCCTGACGCTGCACCTGCGCAAACGCCATGAGGCGGCCGGCACGTCGTTCTGCTACTTGGTGGTCGACGAGGCGCAGCACTGGTTCGACGACCTAGTCACCAACGGCGCGTCCTTCCGTCGTCGGATCGAACGCAGTTCCTATGGCATGCGGGATTTTGAGCTGAGCGATTGCTGCGGCAATCTCATCGGTGTGGGCGAACCCAGCGAATGATACTCACGGCTTGGCCGGGATCACGATCTCGCGTCCGGGCAGCAATTCCCCACCGTGGTTGGCATCGGCAAGGTGTCGCCAGTGCTGGGCGCTGCCGTAAAACGCCTGGCTGAGGTCAGCCCAGGTATCACCGGCTTGGACCGCGTAACGCTTGGTGGCGGAACCCGGAGTGGTCGCAGGCTTTTCCACCAATGGGGTAGCTGGCGCGGCTTTGGCCGCGGCAGGCGTGGCCGCGAAGCGGGCGGCGTCGACTACGCGAGTGGTGGTGACGTGCAGGTTGTGGTGCGGTCGATCGACCTGCCGGTACAGATAGTCAGAGACAGCTTTGGTGATCTCAGCTTCGGCAATCGCCGGTTCGCCGGTTCCGTCGCCTAAAAGAGTGACCGCCACGGTGGCCTTGGGCCACAGCCACCCACTCGTGCCAGCAGCAGTACGATCATCGTCCGCGCCGCGTTCGTATTTGGGCAGTTCGGCGATGCTGATCTCGCTGCGCCAGTGCGCGCCGAGCTCTTGGTCGAGTTGGCTGACCATCGTGCGGATGGTCAGTGCGCGCTTGTTCTCATCGGTGTTCGACAGCGACTCGCCGTCCTCGCCGATCAGGTAGCCAGGTGCCCAACGGCTGTTGTCACAAGCGGTCAAGGCGATGAGCAGGGCGGCAATCGGCAGTAAGCGCATGGCAGTCATTTCGTAAGGAGTGAAACAATGGCAGAGATGATGAAGATTCGGTGAAGCGGACCACCCAAGCCGTGGTCATCAATTCCGACTGGGATCGGGCATGCCGCCAGAACGGCCTTCGACCAAGTGTTGCCACAGCAATTCCGAGGGGTGGGCATCGAACAGCAGTTCGACGCGTCCCGGACGCACCAACCAGGCCCCCTCGTCGATCTCACGCTCCAGCTGCCCGGCAGTCCAGCCACTGTGTCCAAGAAACAAACGCGGGCCGCTGTGGTCGCCTCCGGTCGACCAGCGTTCCTGCATGGCGGCAAGATCGCCACCCACCGCGATCCCTTCACCCATCGGCTGCGCTCCCGCCAGCGCGGTGTCACCATGCAGCAGCAGGCCCTTATGTTTATCGACCGGACCACCTTCCGCAGCGATGAGGGCGTCGACCAATCCACCTGGCGCCTCGTTCCACAGTTCGCCGAGCGGTAGATCGAGCGGCCGGTTGATGATGAACCCCAGCGATCCCGTGTCGCTGTGATCGAGGAGATAGATCACCGAGCGGACAAAGTTCGGATCGGTCAATTGAGGACTGGCCACCAAAAAAACGCCAGAACGCGGTCGCATGCCGCTATGCTAGACACCACTGCCGCTTGCCAACGTCAGACCGCCACAGCCGTCACGCACGTGCTGTCGGTGGGCCGTAGTCCGTAGCACGTAGTGCGCAGTCAGCGATCCATCATCACAGAGCGGATCTCAGCTTCGGCGACCAGTTGGCCTTCGACCAGAGCACGGCCCAGACACGAGCTCATGCGCGAACGGATGCGCAGCACTTCGATCTCGATGCGCAGCTGATCCCCAGGATAGACCGGTCGGCGGAACTTGACCTTGTCCATACTCATAAAATAGGGGATGCGCCCGCTGTCGCGTTCGCTGTCCATCAGCATCACGGCGCCGGTCTGGGCCATGGCTTCGAGCAGCAACACGCCGGGCATGACTGGCGTCCCAGGGAAGTGTCCCTGAAAGTACGGTTCATTGATGGAGACGTTTTTGATGCCGACGATCGATTTGCCTGGCGTGTACTCGACGATGCGGTCCACCAGCAGGAAGGGATAGCGGTGCGGTAGCAGCGCGAGGATCTTCGGGATATCGAAAACGATCTTCGGTCGTTCGGCCTGCTCGATGCGGCGGTTGAGCTCCTGCACCAGCAGCATGTTTTCGCGGTGACCGCTGCGCACGGCGATGATGTGCGCGTTGATTCGCCGGGTGGCGTGCGCGAGATCACCGATCAGATCGAGGATCTTGTGTCGTGCGGCTTCATCGGGGAAGCGCAGCTCATTGTCGATGATGCGTTTGCCGTCGTAGACACAGGTGTTCTTGGTCGTCGCGCCTTTGCCTAAGCCGAGCGCCCGCAGCATCTCGACCTCTTTGGCCAGACAGAAGGTGCGCGCGGGCGCGATCTTTTCGATGAATGATTGCTCGGTGAGTTCGACCTCGACCACCTGGGCGCCGCCCATGGCACCGCCGTGGTCATCGAGTGAGTAGGTGATCTTCATCCCGTCGGCATGCGGCAGCGCGATGATCGAGGTCTTGCCGTCGCTGATCGACACGGGTTCGGAGACGTTGAAATGACGGCGTGCTGCGGGCTGGTCCACCAATCCGGCTTCACGCAGGCACGTGGCGAAGTCGAGCGCCGAGCCATCAAGGCCAGGCAGCTCCACGGCATCAAGTTCAATCACCAGATTGTCGACGCCCAGGCCGACACAGGCGGCGAGGAAATGTTCAGTGGTGTGGACCTCAACCTCAAGGCCACCGACGGTCTCGGCCAACGCCGTGCGGCGCATGCGCTGGCACAACCGTGCCGGATGCGCGGTGATTCCCGGTGCTCCCGGCAGATCGGTGCGGACGAAACGCATGCCGGTATCCGGTGGCGCCGGATTGAAGGTGACGTTGCACGTTTCGCCGGAGTGCAGCCCGATGCCGCTGACGCTTGTCGGACGTGCGATGGTGCGTTGGGCGCTCATGGCGACCTCTCCGCCGGACCTCCGCCAGAGGTGAGCGCAGCCAGGCGTCGTTCCAGTTCAGCGACGCGTAGCAGCAGCTCCTTCACCGTCGCCTGGGTCGCCGGCAAACGGCGCACCGCGACTTCTTGGGCCTGTGCCGCTTTGATTTCCTGTGCCGGGCTGCCACGCACCACTAAGCGTGCGGGGATGCTCTTCGACACCCCGGCCTTGGCGGTGACGATCGCTTGGTCGCCAATGGTCAGGTGGCCGCTGATGCCAGCCTGGCCAGCGAGCGTGACGTAATTGCCGAGTTTGCTCGACCCGGCGACGCCAACCTGCGCCACCACGATGCAGTGATGGCCGGTTTCGACGTTGTGCGCGATCTGCACCAGGTTGTCGATCTTGGTGCCCTTACCGATGCGGGTCTTGCCGAAGCGTGCGCGGTCGAGGCAGGAATTGGCGCCGATCTCGACATCGTCTTCGATCACCACAATGCCGACCTGTGGGATCTTGTGATGCACCCCTTCGACCGAGGCGTAGCCGAAACCATCGGAGCCGATCACCACGCCGCTGTGCAGGATCACGCGGTTGCCGATCTGGCAGCGCTCCCGAATCGAGACCTGCGGGTAGAAGGTGCAGTCGGCGCCGATACTGGTTTCGTGACCGATGTAGACGTGCGGATAGATCACCGCGTTGTCACCGATCACCGCGCCATCGGCGATGACGGCATAGGGCCCGATGGCGGCATTCGCACCGAGCTTCGTCCGTTCACCGATGATCGCGGTGGGATGGATGCCGATCGGTGGCGGCACGGCCTTGGGCCCGAAGGTCGCGACCACGCGAGCAAACGCGAAGTCGGGATTCGGCACCACGATCTGGACCAGGTTCGCCGTGCCGTGCTGGGCAGCCACCAGCACGGCGGTGGCCTTGGTTTCACCCAGGTACGATTCGTATTTGGGATTGGCCAGGAAGCTGATGTCGCCTGGGTTGGCTTCGGTCAGGCTGCTGATGCCGGTGATCACCTGGGCTTCATCACCGATCACCACGCCGCCCAGGAGCTGGGCGACTTCGCGGACAGTTACACGCATGGCTCAGGGTCCCGCAGGAACGGTCGGGGCCTCGGCGGCGTAACGGCCGTTGGCGTAGGCGATGAAGGCCTCCGTGATGTCGATGGACGGATCGTAGTAGAGCGCCGTCTGCATGCCGAGCTGCATGAGGATGTCGTTCGATCCGCCGTTGGGGAGTTCAGGATTCGGCGCGAGGGCGACCAGACGAATGCGCCGTTCCTTGGCGAACGCCGCCAGATGGCCGCGGAGGATTTCAAAGGTTTCCTTGAGCAGCGCCCCATGGCGGCGGTCGATCCCCGCGCGTGAGCGTTTGGCCAACAGTTCAAGTTTGACCTTCAGCACCTCGCGCTCTTCCTGCGCCTGGGCGTACTTTTCGCTCGACGGGCTGAGGACTTCGAGCGCACCGTTGATCTTCTGGAGTTGTTCTTCCATCTGCTTGAGCTGGGCGTCGACCTCGCTCTTATCTTTTTTGAGCTGATCGATGCGCGCCAGGTACATTTTGCTGGTGCGCAGCGCCTCATCGAGGCGCAGGACCGCATAATCGGGTCCGCTGGTGGGGGGAGCGCCGGCGTCGCCGGCGAAGGTGCTCACTGTGCAGGCGCACAGGACGAGCAGAAGGAGCAGACGCATGGGATACCTCATGATGAGGCGCGCCATGCTAGAACGCATGCTCGACCGGTCACGTGGTTATTCGGGCTCGCACCGGCTCGCACCGCAGGCGGGGGATCCTGTTGAGTCGCGGTTTGTATCGCGAAGGCAGCGAGCGGTAGGATCCGCCTGCGGTGACAGCGGCGCTGCCGCGGTGTTCTGTTCTGCAGAACCGAGCTCGATCCTCGCTCGTGCGCGCAGGCGCACTCGGGGGATTGTTGTTCGCGGACTCTGGTAGCTCACGCCTGCCAGGGGCCCTGCCACCCCTGGACCCGCGCGGGATCGAGGTGTTGCCAGCGTCACTTGTAAGGCGCAGGTGCCGCTAGTACCTAAACTGGCCGAGCGTGAACTGGATCTGCGACGCCGATTCGCCGTCC
>Ga0105044_10004301_pt1 | contig 19563 bp, 15 predicted proteins | sample MAT01_FD_78092 | JGI IMG/M metagenome (GOLD analysis project Ga0105044, IMG submission 78092) | Freshwater microbial communities from Lake Fryxell liftoff mats and glacier meltwater in Antarctica - MAT-01 | ecosystem: Environmental > Aquatic > Freshwater > Ice > Liftoff microbial mat | place...
GCCGAATATGTCTTGGAGAAGAACGTTCATTGGCGTGAGCATGAATGGACTACCCACTTATTGATGGGATCTCCTCGCCCTGATGTAGAGCGAGGTTTTCGACAGCCTAGCCCTCATCGGCTTGGGGCAATGACGCGATTTTTTGCTGACATGATGCCAATTTTCAAGACTCAAATGAACAAGATGCTTTTCTATGCAGACTTTGTTCATTTCAAACGGCATGGGCGTTCTATCAGTGGCGCAAAATACCGGGCCATAGAAATGGGCCCTGTGCCCAACAACTTTGATGGCTTGTTCCAGTTTGCCGAAAACGAAGGATTCGTGCGGATTGAACACCATGAATATCCCAATGGTAGCATCGGAAGCAAATTTTTGCCGGGTGGAGAAATTCACATTTCAGACTATCTCAATGAATCTGAAATGACTACATTAAGAGATGTAAGCGAGCGATTTAAGGATTTAAAAAGTCAGGAAATCATTCAAATCAGCCACGAAGAAGATGCTTGGCAAAAAAATGCTGCCAATCATTCGCTCATAAATTATTTGGATGCTTATAGGCTTAAAGCGATGTAGAAATTCCCTGCCCGAAACTTCGGAGCAGGGTTTTCAATTTGCTTTAATATCTCAATTTCCTTTTTAACTTTTCCTTCCCCGCACCTTCGGCCTTCCAATACTAACGTACTGGAAACCAAGATCTTTCATCTGCTGTGTGTCGTAAACATTGCGCCCGTCGAAGATGATTTTTTCGCTGAGTTTAGCGGCCATGTGCTCAAAATCAGGCGTTCTGAACTCGTTCCACTCCGTCATAATCGCCAGGCAATCAGCCCCTTCCAGCACATCATACATTTTTTCGCAGAGCGTGATTCGGTTGCCGTAAATGGTGCGGACGTGCTCCATAGCTTCAGGGTCAAAAGCGCGGACTTTTGCGCCCATGGCGAGCAATTCGTCTATGATAACAAGGGCCGGGGCTTCTCGGATATCGTCGGTGTTGGGTTTGAAGGAGAGGCCCCATACCGCGATGGTTTTGCCAGAAAGCTCATTTTTATAGTGCTTTTTTATCTTTTTGGTCAAAACCCCTTTCTGGATTCCGTTGACTTTCATAACAGACTTCAGGATTTTGAAATCGTAGGAATACTCGGAAGCAGTTTTGGCGAGCGCTTGCACGTCTTTGGGGAAGCAGGAGCCGCCATAACCGATGCCAGGGAAGAGGAATCGCTTGCCTATCCGCGAATCCGAGCCCATGCCGATGCGAACTTGATCCACATTGGCGCCCACCTTTTCGCAGAGGTTGGCGATTTCGTTCATGAACGAAATACGAGCAGCGAGGTAGGAGTTGGCCGCGTATTTGGTCATTTCAGCGCTGCGTTCGTCCATGAAATAAATGGGATTGCCCTGGCGCACAAAGGGTTCGTAGAGTTGGCGCATGACCTTGCGCGCGCGTTCGCTCTTGGTACCCACCACCACGCGATCGGGTTTCATGAAATCGTCTACAGCTACCCCTTCGCGGAGGAATTCGGGATTGGAAACGACATCAAACATTTTTTTCGACAGTTTGTCAGACATGATGGCAGCCACCTTTTCGGCCGTGCCTACGGGGACGGTGCTTTTGTCCACGATGACTTTGTAGTCGGTGATGATGCCGCTCAAGTCCTTTGCCACCCCCATAATGTAGGAAAGGTCAGCACTGCCATCGTCGCCGGGTGGCGTTGGGAGCGCGAGGAAGATGATGCTGGCTTTTTCTATGGCCTCGGCCAGATCCGTGGTGAAATGCAGACGCCCTTCTTTGGTGTTGCGCTCAAAAAGGACATCGAGGCCCGGTTCAAAAATGGGGATTTTGCCTGCACGCAGGCTTTTTACTTTTTCTTTGTTGTTGTCAACACAGATGACATTGTTGCCTGTTTCGGCAAAACAAGTTCCAGTTACCAGCCCAACGTAGCCAGTTCCAACGACGGCGATGTTCATGTGAAAAATTCAGGTGTAGTTTGTAGCCCGGAACTCCGTTCCGGAGCATGATATGTCCCGGAACGGAGTTCCGGGATACAATGAGCCGCAAAGGTAGGGCGAGGTGACGGAAGCAGGTTGGTTGAAGCTAATTTTTAACCCGGCCTTACAAATACTTGTTTTTTAGAATATCGTTCCGAGCAAACCCCCTACTTTTGGACGAAGTTGGATTTTAAATGCAAACACATCTAATGAATTGTTCGATTTTTGTTGTCGTTGGCTCGAAACGAGGGCTGCTTTTTGCCTTTTTTTTCTTGTTGAATTTTTTGTTAATTGCCCAAAAACCATCGGCCAATATCGTGCCGAACCCCAGTTTTGAGCGTTTTGCCAGCGCTCCCATTGGTTGGTCCTACAAAGGTGCCTATTTTGGCGAAGTGGTGAAATATTGGTTCAGCGCAACTACCGCCAGCCCCGATATTTATGGGCCCGGCGTACATGTGCCGATGGACTGGGCGGAAAAAGGTTTTGGAGACCAAAACCCTCGAACAGGCAAAAGTTTTGCGGGGCTCACACTTTTTGGCTGCACCAATGGGAAGCCGCACTGTCGCGAATTTGTAGAAATCCAACTGGCCGAGCCGCTCGTGATTGGGCAGGCGTACTATGTCGAATTTTGGGTCACACAATTGGCCAAATCACTGCAAATCAATAACCTGGGTGCTTATTTCAGTATCAGTGAAATCAAACGGCTGACCGATGAGGTGCTGGTGCGGGAGGCTCAAGTGAGTGCAAAAAATATCGTGCCGGCCCCCAATGGGAAGTGGGTGAAAGTAAGCGGTCAGTTTGTTGCAAAGTATGAGGCGGAATATGTGGTCATCGGCAATTTTAGGGACGATTTCAATACCCTTTCCATAGCGCCCCGAGAGGATTCTTACAATTATGCTTATTACTACCTCGACGATGTGCTGGTGAAAAAAATCCCACCATTCATGCCGGTGCCTATTAAACCCGACGACCTGAGTTTGCAAAAATTGGAGCCTGGAAAAATCATCCAATTGAAAAATATCTACTTCGAGTTTGACAAGGATGAATTGATGCCACGTTCTTTCGTTGAGTTGAACAAGTTGCTGAAAATCATGCGCGAAAACCCCAAACTTGTCATCGAAATCGTGGGGCATACCGATGCCCTGGGCGATGATGATTACAACCTAGACCTGTCTCGCCGCCGCGCCCTAGCCGTGGTCAGCTTTTTACAGGAAAATAAAATCAGTAAAAACCGGCTTCGTTCGCATGGTGAGGGTGAGGCAAAACCGATCTCGTCCAATGAGACGGATGAGGGGAGGGCGCAGAACAGAAGGGTGGAATTTGTAGTAGTGAAGAAATGAAAATCTCCTAAAAATTCCTCCACATCATACTTTCCACTGGCTTATCCGTACGCTCGTTGTACTTGGCGTTCTGCTTTTTATTGTAATAATTGGCAATGTCGCCGTCCACGAGAAAGTAGATGAGTTGACCAATGGGCATCCCGGGGTACACGCGCACGGGCATCACACAGGAAATTTCGAGTGTCCAGGTATTGCAAAAGCCCACATCGCCTTTGCCGGCTGTAGCATGGATATCAATGCCAAGCCTGCCTATACTGCTCTTGCCTTCTAGAAAGGGTACTGAGTTATGTGTTTCGGTGTATTCTTCGGTTACACCCAGATAAAGTGTGCCGGGTTGCAGCACGAAACCATCTTCTGGAATTTCAAACGTGTTGATCCGGTTGTGGCGCTTGGCATCCAACGCATGGTCTTGATAAACAGCGAAGTAGCGACCCAGATGCACGTCGTAGGAATTGGTGCCGAGGCACTCAGGACGGAAAGGCTCAATCACAATTTGACCCTTTTCAATGGCTTCGAGAATTTTTTTGTCGGTAAGTATCATAACGTAAAGCGAAATTCATTTCGCAAAAAAGCCCGCAAAAGTATCTCAAGCGGCCTAACTTTTTGTCAAAAAGCGTGTTTCTCTTTTCTAAATATGAAAAAGACCCTCGTCCTTGGCGCCACGCCCAATCCAGCACGATATTCCTACCTCGCCACCATGCGCTTGGCGCAGCATGGCCACGAGGTCGTCCCGATCGGTATCCGTAAAGGAGAAATAGACGGCCTTAAAATTGTGGAAGGAAAACCCGAAGAAGAAGGCGTGGATACGGTGACGCTCTACCTCGGCCCAGATCGGCAGCCAGAATACTACGACTACATCTTGTCGCTCCAACCCAAACGTATCATTTTCAATCCGGGGACTGAAAACCCCGAATTGGTTCAACTGGCCAAAGAACGTGGCATCGAAACCGTGGAGGGCTGCACCCTGGTGATGCTTTCAATTGGGGCGTATTGAATCTCAAAAAACATCGGTCTGCTATTTTGACTGCACGGTGGCTGTTCTTCAAGCTGGTCATTTCCTTGTCAGAAACCAACAATTTCAAAAATCTGAAAAACCAACAGTGACTTACAATCGTAATAACGTATTAACCCTGCAAAATTAAAAAACTTAGAATTGGTCAGGTGTGCCATCCGTGTTCCACCTAACCAGTTGCAAAAATTTATTTTCTCTCGCATCAGGCGGGGGAAAAAGTACGGTAGGAAGATTGTTTTCATTTGGTTTTTGAGCCGCTCGACGTAAGGTCGAGCGGTTTTTTTTATGCCTTGACGAAAATGGCCAAATCGCGCTCTACTTCCCAGTCTTTCGCAAAGAAAAAGTTGAGTCTAGCAGCCGTTTCTTCATTGACTTTCAAGTCTTTGAATGCGTCCACAGGCGAGAAAACACCCGGTTTTAGGAAAGGCAAGGCCCCATTTTGTGCATTTTGCGCATAGCCGACCCAAGTTTTCTGACCGAGCAAAACAACGCCCCAGTTTTTCAATAGCAACCCTCTTTTCCCTGAAAAAATGAGCCATGCCGGAAGTGTGGTGAGTAGCCCTATGCAAATACCCAGATCAATCAATCGTTTGTCGCGGCGATGACTGGGCTGGGCAATGTTATAGCGAATGTCAATGGTATAAAGCTCGCCCGGCTCGTCTTTGCTGCTGCTGCCGATGATGCTCAGACTTTCTTCGGGCACAATTTTGTAGGAAACCGCCGGGCCAATCTGCGCCATGTTCGCCATAATTTCCTGTGAACCAATGTCTTTGGAGCAAAAAATGATCTCGTTGGCTTCGTAAATCCGCACCAGATCAGCCAATTGTGCTACGCCGCCGAGCCGGTCCTTATTTTCCTCCCCAGAGGAGGAGGGGTTGGTGCCCACCCGCCCAATAAAATTTTTCCCTTCTGCACCTACCCGATTCAACAGCCCCAAAACCCGTGCACACTCGCTTTCAGAGCCAACCACGAGCAGGTTTTTCACTTTGGATCGCCCTAGGCGGAAATTCCCAAATTCCCAAAAGTGCGCCGCTACCCGTAATCCACCCGTGGCAAAAACCGCCCATACTGCGCCCATCAACACCAGTGCCCTGGAAGGCCGATAATCCAGATCAAGAAAGCCGTAAACCGCAGAAAGCACCAGTGTTCCGAGTCCTAGTCCGCGCAACAAACGACTTAAGTTATATCGGGTGTCATAGCCTCCACTGAGCCATACCGTGCCGAGCCAGATGAGAATGTAAAGTGGAAAATTAAACCACAATACATTGATTTTAAACCAGTTAGGATCTTGATAATAATAATTGGCCCAAAAATTCTTGAGCAGCACTAACCCGAGGTAGATAGCCAAGGCATCGAGTGCGGGAAGCCAGGTTTTCCCCAAAAAATTTCGGAAAAGGGTCAAGCCCGCTCTGAACCAAATCGCAGCCTGCAACATTAGTACGAACAGCCCCGCTCGTCGCCCGCTGAAATGTTTGCGGGCAAAAATGATCATTGCCTGGTAAAATGTCCGTACATAATTGAGGGTGCCTTTTTTGGTGCTCTCCCCTTTGTAATGAATGATCTTGGTTTCGGGGAAATAATAATTTTTGAAACCCTCCTGCTGGATGCGGTACGAGAGGTCTATGTCCTCACCGTACATGAAAAACGCCTCGTCGAGCAGCCCGGATTTTTCCAAGGCAGCTTTGCGCATGAACATGAAACAGCCTGCCAGCACATCCACTTCGTTGGTCTCGTTTTCGGGCAAATGCCCCAAATGGTAGCGATTAAAAATGGGGCTGCGCGGAAACAGCGTTGAAAGCCCAAAAGTCTTGCAAAATGCTACCCAGGGTGTAGGAAACCCGCGTTTACTCTCTGGTAAAAACTTGCCACTTCCATCCAGAAGTTTACAACCAAGCGCTCCCGCTTCGGGGTGCGAGTCCATGAAAATCAAACATTTGCGAAAGGTGTCCTCCTCAACCAAGGTGTCAGGGTTGAGCAGCAAAACGTATTCCCCAATGCTTTGCTGGATGGCCTGGTTGTTCGCCACGGCGAATCCCGGATTGTCCGGATTGGCAATGAGTTTGACTTCGGGGAATCGTTCGCGCACCATGCGCACCGAGTCGTCGGCGGAGTTGTTGTCTACTACCCATACCTCCCCATCAATACCCTGCATGGCACGGCGCACGGAGCCGAGGGCTTGTTCGAGGAAGTGTCGGACGTTGTAATTTACGATGACGACGGAGAGGCGCATGAGGCGCAAAGTTGGTGTTTTCAAATCAAACGCCCCCAATGACTACCCGCCGCATCAGCTCCTCTCTGACCAATTTCAATTCCCGTCCAGCATCTCCCGTCACAGAGGTGTTCTCCTGCGCCCGGCGGATGAGATAGGGGATTACTTCTTTTACCTGGCCATAAGGAAGGTACTTCGCTACGCGGAAACCCGCTTTTGCCAGGTTAAAAGTCACGTTGTCGCTCATCCCATAGAGTTGACTGAAAAGCGTGTTTGGATGATCGTGCGCGATGCCTTTTTTGTCCATCAATTCGACTTGTAGCAGGGCGCTTTGGGCGTTGTGGCTGGCGTTGCAGACAGCCATGGTATCAATATGGTCAATACAAAAACGGAGCGCAGTATTGTAAAGATCATCCGTTGCATCCTTGTCGGGGTTGATGGGATCCTCGTAATTTAGTTCTTGTGCGCGTGCACGTTCCTTTTCCATATAAGCACCTCGCACAAGTTTTGCGCCGAGCAGAAAGCCTTCTTGGCGAGCGCGATCATAGCTCTCGGTAAGGAAATGGAGGCGATCGTGACGATAATATTGGAAGGTATTGTACACTACCACACGCTCTTTGTTGTAACGCCGCATCATGAGCCACACGAGATGGTCAATAGAATCCTGAATCCAACTTTCCTCTGCATCAATAAACACAGACACGTTCTTTTTGGAGGCATGATAACAAATGGCATCCAAACGCTTGAGCGCGTTGCGGTACTCACTAATTTCCTCACGTTGAAGGGTTTCTGCGGATTGAATGCGCTCTAAAAGCCCAAAGCGCATCAAGCCTGTCACTTTAGTACTGATGATCGGAATACTTTTGACAGAACGGGAGGCAAAGTCAACGGCCCGGATATTCTCGTTCATCGTGTGGTTGAAATCAGTTTCCGTTTCTTTTGCTTCCGCACCATAGTCCAGGATGGTGAGCGTGTTGTACTCCGCCAGTCTTTCAATGCTGGGCAGGCTGTCCAGAAGGGTTGTGCCGCCCACAAACTGTTTGAAAACAGTGTTTTTTACAGCCCATTCGGCGAGCGGTATGCCATTTTCTACCGCCCAGAGCGCGAGGTTTGAACCATGTTTTACGAGCCAAGGCTTGTTCATCATACGGAACAGCCAGGCAGTTTTTTTCAGTTCTTTGTCGGAAAGGTGGGCAAATGCGATCTCTGTATTAGAAAAGTCTATGGTGGTCATAAAGAAAAGGTTAGGGTGGAGGGAAGAGTTCAGAGCCAATGGCCAACCGTCAAGCTTTTCCCTGCCAAATTTCCCAAGCTGCCTCGGCTTGCAGTTCCAACATTTCCAAACCGTTTTTTACTGTGCAGCCGCGGGCTTTGGATTCCCACAAAAGTAGCGTTTCGGCGGGATTGTAAATCAAATCGTATACAAACATCCCCGATGTAAAAAAATCTAGTGGCACCGGCGGCATCTCGTCTACGCGAGGGAAGGTGCCCAGTGGTGTGGCATTGATTAATAATATGGAGGCTGAAAGCTGGGAAGGTCTCCAGCGGTGATCGAGATCCTGGTAGCTGATTCCGTTTTCACCCATAGGGTTTCGGGAAACAAATTTGAATGGGATTCCGAGTCTTTTCAACACAAAGGCCACTGCTTTTGAGGCGCCACCCGTACCAAGAATAACCCCTTTTAGGCTCTTGATATCAGTTTCAGTGAGCCATTGAACCAGTGATTTTTCAAAACCTACGACATCCGAATTGTATCCAATAAGTTTTTGATTTTCAACAACTTTAATACAGTTCACGGCACCTATGGCGGCAGCTGTTTCATCCAGATCATCGAGAAATGGGATGACCGATTCTTTGTACGGAATGGTAACGTTGAGGCCAACTATTTCGGGGTTTTTCGCCAATAAATCTGGCAAATCGGCAATTTTTTCCATTGGGAAAAGTTCGTAGCGGGCGTGCTCTATGCCTTCGCGCTCAAATTTTTCGCTAAAATATTGCTTTGAAAATGAATGGCCAATTGGCCAACCGATCAATCCGTAAAGACGCATGAGGCTTTTCTGTAAAACAATTAGTACTGCTTTATCCCAGTGACGTAGTACATATCCATCATGCCCTTGTTTTTGGCGGCTATTTTGCCCCGGTGCTGCCATTCAAACTCGTATTTGGCAAGCCAGTAGGCGTCTTCACTGACATTAACGCGGCCAGAGTCACACTGCTCCTCCAGACGTGCTGCAGTGTTCACCGTATCCCCCCAAATATCGTAGGCAAATTTTTTCGCACCTACCACACCAGCCACCACAGGGCCTGTGTGAATGCCCACGCGGGCATCGAAATGTGGCAAGCCTTGGCTTAAGCGCTCGGCCTTGAGTCCCAACAGAAAATCCTGGATTTCTAGCGCGGCTTTCACCATGTCGGACGGGCTGGCGTTCATGTCCGAAAGGCCACTGGCGCAGATGTAAGCATCTCCGACGGTCTTGATCTTCTCTATACGGTATTTGCTGATGATGTTATCGAAGTTGGAAAAACAGAGGTCAAGTTCCTCCACCAATCGCTCCGGGCTAAGCCTTTCAGCGATGTTAGTGAAGCCTTTGAAGTCCACAAACATGACGGTGGCTTGGTCGTATTTTCGGGCGGCCACCTTGTTGCGGGCTTTCAATTCTTGCGCGATGGCTGGCGGCAGGATGTTGAGCAGCAAGTTGTTGGAGCGTATTTGTTCTTCTTCGATAAGCGCGTTTTTTTGTGCAAGTTCGTTGGCTGTGCGCTTTTTGGCGCGGAATCGTGCATAGAAAAGCAGTGCGAGGAACAGCACAAAAACCACCACCAGGCCAAGGATGTTCCGGATATTTTCACTCTGTTCGCGCAGCAGTTCGGCTTCTGCCAAGCTGGCCTTTTGAGTTTGTATGAGGCGTTCTTGCTGCGCTTTCACGATAGAGTCAATCATTTGATCCTCAGTCATGTTGATTAATTTGAGCGAATAGGTGCGAGCAGCGGAATCGGCGCGAAGTGCATTTTGAGAGGCTTGACTGAGTGCTACCTCTTTTTCGGTGAGCACCATTTGGGTTTTTTGTTCAACTTCTTTGAGTTGGCTCTGATAAGTGTTTTCCAGAAGCTGCGTTTGGCCGGTTGTCGAGGCCAGTTGCTGGCGCAAGGAGCGGTTGTCTGACTCGGCAGCAGCCAATTGATTTTCGAGTTTCCGCAACGATTCCCCGCCACCCCGTGTGCCGCCGCCAGAGTCTTTGAGGTATTTCACCGTCTCGCTGCTCCATTTGAGCGCTTCGCGCAAATCATTCTGTTTTAAGGCAATATCCTGCAATTTTTCTGCACTGCTCAGCACCAAATCGCGGAAACCATAGTTGCGGGCAGTATTCCAGGCACGGTTAAACCTACCCGCCGACTCTTTATAGTTGCGAAGGCGGAATTCGGCATCGGCAGCCAAAAAGGCGGCGTCCGCTTCTTTGCGCTTATCGCCGATCTCTACCGCAAGCTGATTCGCCCTAACGGCATAGTCGGAGGCTTTTTTCGCATTGGTAGCGATTGATTTTTCGGCAATTTGATAGGCAAAATTCATCTTCTCGTTCTTAGAAGACGAACGGTTGAACTTAGATTCCAATTCGGCAACCGATTGAGCAGAAACTGCGTTCAAACCTAAAAAGAAGAACAGGGCGGCAAAGGCGGAGTAATATTTCATCGTCTGGCAAATGTCGAATATTCTGGCAAATAATTGTGTACACAGGGCTTTCAAGTCCTGCTGGGTTTTAAAAATCTTGTCACAAACTTTTTTCTTAGACCACCTTAGACTTTACGACCCCTTCCCAAAGTAGGGTTTCCAACGTATCGCCGGATTCAAGCTCGAAGGTAGACGTTATGGCCTTGCCATTTTTTTTGGTGATGCTGTAGCCCCGCCTAAGCACATTTTCTGGATGAAGATTTAGGTAAATGGCTTCCAATTTTTCCAATTCACGCTGGTGGTCTTTCAATGTTTGCAAAGCAAGCACTGGGAGTTTTTCCTCCACGAAATCTAATTTACGGGCTGATTCTTGAGTCTGCTCGCGAGCGGCATAAAGGGCGGTCGTTTCTGCGCGATCAAGTTCTAAGTGTTTGAATTTTAAGATGTTCTGCGCTATGTTTTCCAAATCGCTGGCCACTTCCAGAACGTTTCCTTCAAAAACCAGGTTATGATTTATCAGAAAATCGGCCACGGCAGTAGGGGTTTTAAGCGACGTGTGCGCCACGAGGTCTAACACGGATTCGTCTACGTCGTGCCCGATACCTGCCAATATTGGCAGGGGTATTATTGCCGCCGCTTGACAAAGCGCCAATCCATCGAAAGCAATCAAGTCGAGTCGGGCACCTCCTCCGCGCACCACCACCACACAGTCAAACCTTTCTGCCTGTTGGCCAATTTTTTCCAAGGCTGCGATGATTTCAGTCTCTGCATTTTTACCCTGTACTGCGGCCATAAAAAACTGACAATCAAATGCGTAGCCAAATGAATTGTTTGCTAAATGTTCTTGAAAATCCTGTTTGCCGGCGGCGGTTTCGCTGCTGATCACTGCGATGCGTTGCAGTACAGGGGGTAGTTGCAAAGCACGGTTCAAGTCGAACAGTCCTTCTTGTCGAAGTGTCTGGATAGTCTGTCGGCGCAGTAAGTCGAGTTGACCGAAAGTATGCGCCGGGTCAATGTCCGTAATGTGGAGTTTAAAGCCGTAGCGTTCATGAAATTCCGGCCTGACTTGCATACGCAATTCCAAACCTTCGCGTAGCAAGGAGCCGAGACCTAAGGGGAATCGGGCATTAATTTGTCGGAATTCTGTTGCCCACAGTGCCGCTTGCGCTTGTGCCACCACGTCGCCCCCTTCGCCCTTTTGCACCAAATCGAGATACCGATGGCCGCGCGATTCTCCAACCTGGGCAATTTCAGCAACGATCCAAAGTGGTTGCTGGAAATTGAGCGCCAACACCCGGCGGATATGCTCGTTGAGTTCGAAAAGGCTGTGCGTGTGCATCGAGCGAAGGTAATATTTCTACTGCATCAACATAACGCTGGCGAAATGAATTTCGCCCTACTCTTTTTCCCACTCCTGAAAATAACGAATTGCGTGTATTTTCAGAAGTTTTTCTTGTTCGGAGGTTTCCTGCTTGGGCATTTCCAGAGCCTGCCGGTAGTGCGGCCAGCCATCTTCGTCGCGGCCTACAAACTCAAAAAAACCTTCCTGACTCAGCAATCGGCAAACGGCAATGTGCATCAGGTCTTGTTTTTCTTCCTTTGTAAACGCCTTTTTCCAGCGCCCCAATTCTTGTATTCCGATCAGAAACAATACGGTATTCAGATCGGGTAACACCTCCCGGTGCATCGTATCTTTTAATAGGTGCTGTGTACGCAGCCATTCAAATTCAAGTTGCCAGTCTTCCATAGATAAAAGGTTATTATTCACCTGTTCCTTAACAGGAGTCGTCCCGAATTTTTTAAAGTCCCTCAGGGACGTGTCAAGCCCAAAAATCGGGATGAATCTTCTTTTTACTTCACAAATTCCCCCACGGGGCTGTCTTTTTTAAAATAAGTTTTGAGGCCGGAATAGGGCACTAGCAAAGTTTGCCGACCATATTGCGGGTGAAACAAGGTGCTAATTTCCAAGCCTTCGCGCCGCAAGGCAAAAAGCGGGAATCCTTCCTTGGTAAGCCATTCGCGGTATTTTGGGTCGCTGGCAAAGGAGGGGAGTTTGGGCATTTCGCGGTTTGCCCAGTCTGTCAGGTATTTTTGGGCATTGAAGCCTTTATTGAAAAGGTCTTCTAGACTAATTTCTTTGTTTGTGCGCAAATCATAATTAAAAGAAAGTCCCTGCGCCTGTTCTGACCAAGTATCGGAAAAGGTGACGTAGCCAGCCAAAACATTGTCTGTCCAGCAGACTATTTCAGACCAAGCACTGGCCCGCAGGCTGCCACGGTTGGCGGGCACGAGCGGAACCTTTTTTGCTTCAAAAGCAGCTTTACAGCGTTCTAACCATCGGTTCACTTGTTCATCGAGTTGGGTGTTGCAATGGGCACAGGGAGTATAAGGATACAAGACATCGTAGCTGGTGGCGTAGTCGGCATATTCGTAACAGCCCAGGTCAAAGTGGTCTTTGAGTATGAATTTGAATGTGCGCCGTTCGCCACTGCCCACCCAATTGCATTCGGTATTTTGACCCGGTTTGAGGTTGCCGCTCAACAAGGCGGCCAGACGGTCTCCGGAACCTAATACTTCCATTTCGTAGGCTCCAGTGGGTTTTAAATCACCTTTGAGCCGATAAGTGCGTTCATCGGATTCGACCCATAGAAAGCCATCTAGTGCCCCGTTGTTTGAGCGCACCAACACCATATCACAGCGTGCGCCGTTGTAGCGCGTGATGTAGCGGCTGCTCCATTTGTTATCGGAACAATTGAGCGTAAGTGCCTGGCCTTGAGTTACTTCTTCAGCATCCAGGCGACTACCAAGGGTATTTTCTACGTTTACCCATTCGGCTTCTATGCGACGATTTTGGAAGCTGCCCCGCAATCGGCCAGTAATGTTGCCAGCCATATCCCGTTCTTCAAGGACAAAGCCAGTGGTATCAAGTGACCCCGAGAGATTGAAGCGGATGCGGCTTTTGACATACATGATATAACCCCGGCAATTGCGCCCATCAAAGCCCAGGGAGATGTCCACCACGGAGGCGTCGTCAAGGCGGCCCTTGAAATATTTGACCCATTTTATGTCAGCGGGTTTTTCAAAAAGTTTGAGGATTGATGTGTCTTTTTTACTCGCCGTAGCCTTCCCGGAGGCGGGGTTGCCCGCCGTAGGCCCGGCCACAGTAGGCGACGCGGCGGGTTGAGTGCTTGGCTTCGTTCCCGGAGCGGTGACAGCGGGTTTTGCCGCTGGCTTTCCTGTTGCTGGAGGGTTTGGTTTTTGGGCAAAAAGGGAAAGTTGACAGAAAACTATTAAGAGGATAGCGAGTTTTTGCATGCGTAAATCGAACTATTTTTTGAGGAAAACTTAAATCAAGCCGCCATTTTCCAATCTTTCTCCACCTCAAAGGCTTCGTGAAGGATGTCATAAAGCAGGTCGTGATATTCGGGATAGTCAGGCAGATTGTTGTGGCCGGCACCGAGGATGGGGTGGAGCGTTATTTTTTCGGGGGCCAAATTTTTGAGCATCTCACTTTGACGATATGGGATCAGACGATCTTTTGTGCCACCAATTATGTGGATGGGGCAGCGCACTTTTTTGATGAACCGATCGGTTCGGATGTGGTAACGCAGTAGCCAGCGGATCGGCAAGATAAAAGCGTAACGCGAGATATGGTACAAAAAAGAGTAGTATGGGCAATCCAAAATGACCATTTTGGGCCGATTCCAAGAGGCAACACGGGCGGCAAGACCACTACCAAGGGAACGCCCATACAGCACAATCCGATCTTCATCATATTCGTCGGCCAGCCATTGGTACACGTGCTGCAGGTCGCTGAAAAGGATTTCCTCCGTGCGGCGGCCACGGCTTTTGCCAAAGCCTCGGAAATCAAGAATGAAAAAGTCGAAACCTTTCCCCACGAAATCTTTGGCAAACTTCCCCCAACCTTTGATGCTACGGGAATTTCCTTTGATGTAAAAAACGACTCCTTTGCTGTTGGGCACACGAAAGTGCAGTGCGTTCACCATTCCGCCATCCTCCATGTCGAAATTGACCTCCGTGAAAGGGAAAGGATATTGGTAAGCAAATGTTTTGGCAAGTCGTTCCGGACGAAAGAAAAACAGGTCTTGTCCGAAATAGAACACAAGACAAAGCCCTACATAGAGGGCCGTCGGCCAAAAAAGAATGTTAATCCAGAACAGCATTTGTGGGCAAAAGTAGTCAGAAGGGTTTATATAGTTTAGAAGGGTTGTTGAGATCTAAAAAACAGGCATAAATTTTTGAACACCCCCCGATGCGCCCAGCCGCTTACCTTTGACCGCCCCATTCAGCAAACGCACCCATGCTAAAAAATATCGTCTTCCTCGTTGCTTCCCTCGCCTTCTGTTCGTTTCTGCTAGGCTGCGACGGCTACACCCCCGTGCCCAAACCCCGCGCTTACCCCCGGGTCGTTTATCCTGAAAAGGCGTACAAACCCTTCGAGGCGGGTTATTGCAATTTCACATTCGACCAACCTGTTTATGCAAAAATTGAACAGGATACGGCCTATTTTGACGAAAAACCCAAGGACGAATGCTGGTTCAATATTGTAGTACCTGCGTTGAATGCCAAGATTTATTGTAGTTATTACCCAATTCGTTCGCGGGCTGATTTTGACAAATTTGTATCTGACGCTTTCGAAATGACGAACAAACACACGGTGAAAGCGACCTATATAGACGAACAGCCGGTGCATCGCCCAGCCGATCATGTGCATGGTGTGATCTTTAATGTGGAAGGCCCGGCGGCATCTTCCTATCAGTTTTTTCTGACCGATTCGGTCAAGAATTTCGTGCGCGGCTCCTTGTATTTCAATACGGTAGCGCGGCCGGATTCGCTTGCACCCGTGGTGGCGTTTATGCGGGAAGATTTGAATCGAATGGTGGAAACGTTGAAGTGGCAATGAGGTCAATATCATACCTGTGACCAATGGATCGGGCAGCATTTGAAAAGAGATTTAAAAGTACGCGCTTTTAAAGATTCAAAGTGATAACTTTGTTGAAAATCAAATGCCCTTCAATGTCAAACGAAACTATTTACCGCTCCATTACAGATTGGGCCGAAGAGGACCGTCCGCGCGAAAAAATGCTTCTCAAAGGCTATCAATCACTTTCTGATGCAGAACTGATCGCCATTTTGCTGGGTTCTGGCAGCATCGGCGTAAGTGCCGTGAGCCTTGCACAGGAAATTCTGGCTTCTGTAGAAAACAACCTGCACGAACTCGGCAAACGCTCCATCAAAGAACTCCAGCGCTTCAAGGGCGTGGGCGAAGCCAAGGCCGTCAGCATCGCAGCCGCCCTCGAATTGGGCCGTCGTCGCCAAATTTCCGATATTCGCGAACGCCCCCGAATAGGCACCAGTCGCGATGCATTCAATGTAATCGCTCCTTTGCTCACCGACCTTCACCATGAAGAGTTTTGGCTGCTTTTGATGAACAAGGCCTGTGAGGTTATTGCCCGCAAAAAGCTCAGTACAGGAGGCTCGGCGGGGACCGTGGCTGATGTGAAGTTAGCGTTCAAAATAGCACTGGACGCGCACGCTTCGGCCGTTATTGCAGTACACAATCACCCTTCCGGGAATCTGAAACCGAGCGATGCAGATGTGGATCTGACCAGAAAAATGAAAGAGGCCGGAAAAATCCTCGACCTTCCTTTGCTCGATCACCTGATCGTTTCAGAAAGGGGATACTATAGTTTTGCAGACGAGGGTATTATTTGAAAAATTTTGCCCAAAAATGTCACTAATGCAAAGTATGACTGTCTATTCAGGCATTTTCAACTTCTTTTAACAGCAGTGCTTATGAATCAACTTTTTACCCATTTGGCACTCTTTTCAGGGCTCGCCACCCTGCTCCTTTTTTGCAAAACTGAAAACAATTGTCCAGACCTGGCGGGACGATGGACCAACCGTGAAGGCCAAGTCATCTCCTTCGAGCCGGATGGCAAAGCATTGTGGCTCATAAAGTTTGGGAGCCAGTTTGATTCTTTTCCCTTTAATTACCGCTACGATTGCAAACAAAAAATTGCAACCCTCGATTGGATAAATTTCCAATCCGGGCCGCTTGTGGGTAAAACCCTCTTTGGTATTATTGAATGGAGCAGCGACTCCGTGTTTCGCTTCGATTCAGAACCGGGCACGTCTTCCGATGCCAGGCCTGTCGGCTTTCAAGCGGAGCATGCGGAACGGTATTTTAGGGAATAGGATGTTGGTGCCGCGTTCCTTATAGTCGAATGATTCGATTTTTGAAAATTGATTCGATTGGTTTTCAATCGAATCATCTTTAAAAATCGAATCATTGGATTCCCTCACGCTTGCGCCACAGGCGCACCAAAATTCATCGGTGGCAGGGGCTGGTCGGGCTCTTCAATTTTGCCAAACTGCATTTCGAATTTCTGCACGTTGTCACGAAGGGCATAAAGTAGCCGTTTGGCGTGTTGTGGTGTGAGTACGATGCGGGCCTTCACCTTTGCTTTTGGCAAATTGGGCATCAGGCGGATGAAGTCCACCACAAACTCCGCGTTGGAATGTGAGATAATGGCGAGGTTTGAGTAGATGCCTTCGGCCACTTCTTCCGAAATTTCGATATTGATGGCAGGCTGTTGTCCAGTATTTTCTTTAGCCATTTTGTGTTATTGTTTTAAAAATCAAATGTTTGTGATGAAAAACTGTTTAAAGAGCAAAAGGTTTTGAGGGACAAAAGTACCGCTTGCATAAGTCCCAAAAGGATGAATTTTTAGAAGAAAAATGCCCGGCGCAGCGATTGCTGCCCGGGCATTTTTCATAATTGCTGTGATTTGTAAAACGGTCTTACTGTCCGGCCACTTTGCTCAGACGTATACCGCCCCAATTTTGACCATCGCTCAGGCGAAGGAGGTAAGTGCCTTGTGGCAAATCCTGCAAGTCAAGCGTGGTGGTTAATTGCCCACCAACGGGTTGCAGGTCAATAGATTTAAGCAAACGCCCCGTTGCGTCGAACACTTCGGCGTGGAGTGCATCGGGTGCATTTTGCAGGGTCAGTACAAACAACCCAGCGCTCGGGTTAGGCGAAACGGTCAAGCCCCAAGCTTCGGATGGTTCTATTGTGCCGCTCGTGATCACCAGATTTGTGACCGATGCTGTACAGCCATTGTCATCCGTGGCTACCACCGTGTAGGTACCCGGTGCGAGATTGCTGTAAACGCCGCTGCTTTGTGGCGTGCCTCCATTCAAACTATACAGGTAAGGGGAATTTCCGCCATTAGCATTTGCTGTGATGGTATTGCTGCTTGCCGTAGCCGTAAGTGTAAGTACTGAAGGCTCTGTGAGCATGCCATCCAAGGAAAATAAATTTCCCTCTGAATCTTTTACCGTCAGGGTATAGTTTCCAGCAGTAAGGTTGGAAAACAGATTGCTGGTTTGGAACGTAGTTCCATCCAGACTATACTCGTAGGGCGGTATGCCACCCATAGCATCGGCTTGGATGGAACCGTTGTTGCCGCCATTACACAGAATTTGCGTGCTTGAGAATGCAACGCTGAGCGGTGCTACATCCACCGAGAATGTGGTGGTCGCGGTGCAGCCGTTTGCATCGGTAGCCGTCAGGTTGTAAGTGCCATTGGGCAGATTTTGCAAATCCGAGTTGGGAGCATCGCTGATGAAGGTGTAAGGAGCGACACCACCCGTGAACGTCAGCGTCACGTCGTTGGTCAATACCGCAGCATCTACAAACAGTTGGCTGGGGCTACTAACCACAAGGTTCTGTACCGTGACTTGGTTGTTTTCAGCATCTTTAACCGTAACCGTATAAAAACCCGCCGACAACCCGCTAAACAGGGCCTGATTTTGGAAGCCCCCACCATTCAAACGGTAAGTATAGCCTGGAATACCGCCTGCCGCAGTCACTGAAATGCTCCCGTTCGTATCGCCAAAACAGAGCAGGTTCACCGTGGTTGCACTCACCGTAAGCGGTAATACATTTACCGTAACTTGAGCCGTAGTGGTACAGCCATTGGCGTCGCGTATAGTCACGTTATAGGTGCCATTGACTTGATTGGAGAACTGATTGCTCGTTTGGAATGTAGTGCCATCCAGGCTATATTCAAGCGTGCCGGTGCCTCCGGTGGCGGTTACAACAATGTCATTGGTAATGGCCATCGCAGAGGCCACAAGGACGTTTGGATTGGCCAAAACAATTTGAATGGAAGACGCGCTTAATCCGGCATTGTCCGTCACCACCACCGTATAAACTCCTGGAGCAAGATTGCTAAACACATTGCTGCTTTGGCTTGCTCCCCCATTCAGGCTATAGGCATAAGGCAACTGACCACCATTGACGGTCACGTTGATTTCGCCATCGTTCTCTCCATTGCAGGTAATTTCGTTTTGAACATTTGCACTTACCTGCAAACTGTTTAACGACACGGTAGCGGTCGCCGTGGCGGTGCATCCGTTTTCGTCTTGCACGGTCACCGTGTAAACGCCATTGGCGAGGTCAAGAAATTCGTTGCTACTCTGGAATACGATTCCATTGATACTGTATTCCAACACTCCTGTACCGCCCGAAGCCGTTACGCTTAGGTCGTCGCTGGCTACCGAGGTGCCAACGGAGATAGCCGTTGGGTTGACGATGGTAACCGGGTTGGAAGAAACCGTAAACCCAAATTGGCCCGTCACTACCACGGTGTAGGTGCCTGCAGAGAGGCCGCTGAACACATTGCTGCTTTGGCTTAGCCCGCCGTTGAGGTTGTAGGTGTAAATGCCATTAAGCCCGGTGGCTGCTACCGTGATTTCGCCCGTCGTGCCATCATGGCACAGAATTCCGTTTGTTTCTGAAGCAACTGCGGCTAGGTTGTTGGCGATGATATTGATGTTGAAAATGGCGTCGTGTACCCATGCGTCGTTGTTCTGATCCAGCGCGTCAAAGTGGAAATCGTCTGCGGTTGACCCGTCGCCGTTGTTGGTGTAAACCAGCACGTTGTTATTGATGTCCTCTTGTGTGAAGGTGTCGCCAAGTCCCAATGGGATGCCGTTCAAAGTCAATGTGCCATGCAGAGGAAGGCTGAGGAGCGTGAAAACCCCTAGCTCAGGGATTCCACTGATTTCCATGTCCAAATTGGTTTGGAGAATGGCTTCGGCCAAGCCAGAACCAACACTGAGCGGGCTATTGACCAAAATATTCCCGGCCGCAATTACCTCTGGGAAACAGAACGAAAGGCTCCAAGCTGTAAGAGATCCGCCATCCTCGTCATAATTGTCAGTCACTGATAGCACCCAATTGCCCATCGCGTTTCGGCCATTCTGTGAATTAAGCGACCCGATGGGTTGGAATGTGCCATTCAAGGAAGGAGGATTGGAA
>Ga0105044_10004302_pt1 | contig 19557 bp, 19 predicted proteins | sample MAT01_FD_78092 | JGI IMG/M metagenome (GOLD analysis project Ga0105044, IMG submission 78092) | Freshwater microbial communities from Lake Fryxell liftoff mats and glacier meltwater in Antarctica - MAT-01 | ecosystem: Environmental > Aquatic > Freshwater > Ice > Liftoff microbial mat | place...
CCTATCTATACGGATGAAGCAGCCTTCGGTAATCTCGTTAAACAACTCGATCCAGAGGCTGTTCAGAGAATTGCCGGGGGGCTATTGAGCGCCCGCCCTTTCTACAGCCCTTCACACCTGGCCCGAGTATTCTCCGAATTGGTCAAGCGCCACGATGCCTACCCGGTCCCAATAAAGAAGGAACTCCCTAAAGCTTACAACGACGCCGAAGCGGAGGAGTCCTTCACCCGCCTGTTCAATGCTACGACCCTGTCGAGCCGCCATTTCCGAATTTACACCTACGCGGAGACTTACCACGAGCAAACCAATCAGGTCCTGGCTCGCTCGCACCGGGTTTACGAAGTCTTTCTCGAACCCGTCCGCGATACCGCCGGAACCATCGAAGGCAGTCGCCTCGAAGTACTCCGGGTAAGGAATCTCTAGAATCCCATGATGCGTCCCTCGATCGTACTCCTTCTTCTTGCTCTGAACGCGGCTGGCACCGCTGGCGCTCAGGACGATCTCCCTCCCCAAGCCGGCTACCTTCAAGTCATTAATCTGGTCTCTCTCAAGTCTCCGACCTACATCAACTTGGGAAGCTTTGCCTTCTACAGCGGAAATCCCATCCCCACCGGCGAGTCTTCCGGGACGCTTGCTATCAAGCCCAAAACCCACACACTCCTCGTTCGCAACGACGCGGCCAAACCCAAGGAAGCCACCACCCCGGTCGAAATCATACACGGCCGCAACGTTGTCGTGATCTGTTTCGACGAGATGGTTGAATACAAGAATGGCAGCAAGGAAACCAAGCTGCGCTTCAGTCTGCTCGTCGAAACGCCCAATTCCGAAGAATACCGCCTTAGTGTGGTGTCCCTGCTCCGGCAACAAGAAGTCGCGGCGGTGATCGGCGGGACTCCCGCTACACTGCTGTATCGCAAGGCGCATAAAGTGGATGCCAAGCTGGACGAGGTCGTCGGGGTAAGCGTTGGCGCCAAGTCCATCGGTGTGGTCGAAATACTCAAGCCCGCCCATTACATCGCGTTCCTCTACGAAGAGCCGGAGACGGGCGAGATCAGTCTCTCCGTCGTCCAAAACGAAAAACTCGAATATCAGGCCCCGCTCCCCGACGAGGACGAAGAAGACGAAGAAAAAGCCGAGAAGCCCGCCGCCACCGCCCCTGCTCCACCCGCTCCTACGAAGCCCGAGTAAGCGCCTTTTCCCCCCGAATCGCCGCGATCACCCGGACACTGTCGGCGACGGCCTTGACTTGATGGACTCGGAAAATATTCGCTTCCGCCACCAATCCCCGCACCAGACAGGCGAGAGTCCCGGCATCGCGGGTCGCCGGATCAGGCAGACCGAGCACCTCACCGATGACGGTCTTCCGCGAAATGGGCAGGAGAACCGGCAGATTGTAGCGGTGCAGGCGCTCGAGGGAGCGATAGATCGCGAGGTTGTCCTCCCGCTGCTTGGCGAAGTCGATTCCCGGATCGAGCACCAACTGATCGTCGCTCAAGCCCGCCGCCCTCGCGCGGGCGATGCGCTCATCAAAAAACGCCTCCAGTGACGCCCAGACATCCTCGTATTCCTGATGGAAATGGGCTTCTTTGGGCAAGCCGACCGTGTGCATGATAAGCAAGGCGGCGTCATACTTCGCACAAAGACGGGCATTCGCATCATCCACCAGCCCCCCGATATCATTGATTAGCGAGACTTGATTCGTCTCCAGGACCGCCTCCACCACTTCCGGTCGCCACGTGTTCACCGACAGGAGAGGCGGCCAAATCTGCAATTCATCGCGTCGCCGACTCTCCGCACAAAGCGGGGCATAGGCGTCGATGAAGGGCAACAAGCGCTGAATTTCCTCGGCCACGCTGATGGGTCCGCGGTTGGTGCGGGCGCTCTCCGCCCCGACATCGATGAAGTCCGCTCCGTCCTCCATCATGCCCTGGGCCCGTTGGAGGGCCTTCTTCAGATCGAGCGTGCCATCGCCCGAAAACGAATCATGCGTCAGATTGACAATCCCCATGACTCGGGGGAAGGCCTGAATGATTGTTTTCATGTCCGGGGGAGACGGGATCCTCCGTCTTTCTCAAGGCGGGAACTGCACCCACGCATTGCACGAAACTTTTTTCAGGAAGGCAATGCTTTATTTCCCAGCCTTGCGCCCGCGAAGCTGGACGCGAGTTTGGTCTGCAGCCCCACCTTTGCAGCGAGACAATGCTTGCGATTCGGGTCGATGTGACGACCGTTCAGCAGATGGCTCCGTCCCGCGAATCCACATACCAGATAGCGCTGCTCGGCCTACTGCTCACCACTTCCTTCGCCTCGGGAGCGGCGCCTTCGACGGCTGCAATCAAAACACCGGCCCGACCTCACGTCGTCCTGATCATGTCGGACGACCAGGGCTGGGGGGACACCGGCTACAACGGGCATCCCATCCTCAAAACGCCTCATCTCGATGCGGCGGCGGCGGCCGGTCTGCGACTTGATCGATTTTATGCGGCAGCACCGTCCTGCTCCCCGACGCGGGCAAGTGTTTTGACGGGGCGGCATCCGAATCGCATGGGAGTCTTCAGTTGGGGCATCCCGATCCGACCGCAGGAGTTCACCATCGCCGAGTTGTTGAAACAGCACGGCTATCGGACCGGACATTTTGGGAAATGGCATCTCGGGTCAGTCCGCCCCGAAAGCCCGGTCAATCCCGGCAAGACGGGCTTTGATCGGTGGGTCAGCGCTCCCAATTTCTTTGACCGCGACCCGCTGATGAGCGACCAGGGCGTCGCCCGCCAGATGTTTGGAGAGAGCAGCGAGGTGGCGGTGGATCTGGCCCTCGAATGGATGCGTTCGCAATTGCTGCCTGATCCCGGAACGCCCCCTGCCAAACCCACCACCAGCCCTCCCGCTGAAGTGGCTCCGCTCTTCGTGGTGATCTGGCTGGGGTCTCCCCATCTGCCCCACCTCGCGGATCCCCGGGACGCGGCTCCCTACGCCGACCAACCGAAAAAACTGCGCGAATATCTCGGTGAGGTCGCGGGAGTTGATCGGGCCTTCGGCCACCTGCGCGACGAACTGCAAACACTCGGCATCCGCGAGAACACCCTGCTCTGGTTTTGCAGCGACAATGGAGCGATCCCCGTGGTCGGCAACAGCGGTGAAAACCGCGGGGCGAAACACAGCGTCTATGAAGGAGGGCTGCTCGTCCCGGCCTTCATCGAGTGGCCTGCCATGATCCGCCAGCCGCGGTCCACTCCGGTGCGCTGCGGCACGGTCGATATTTTTCCCACTCTGGCCAACATCGTGGGGGCCTCGCGCGAGGGCCTGCGTCCGCTCGACGGGATTAGCTTGCTCCCCTTGTTGCGCGGCGAAATGTCCGTTCGCCCGGCCCCCATGGCTTTCTGGAACGCGAACATTCCTGGCTTGTTCAGTCCCAGCGATTCCCTGATGCACAAGATGGAGCGCAAGCAGGACGCCGGCCGGGAGCCGAAAGTGGAGCCGGCCAGCCGCAAGGCCGGGGAAATTCCCAAAGCCGGGTATGCCGCCGACCAGTTTGGCGGGCATTCTGCCTGGATTGAGGGCGACTGGAAATTGCACCGGTTCTCCACCATGGACGGAGCCAAAGTCCGGTGGGAACTTTACAACCTGGCGATCGATCCACTGGAAAAGCTCGATGTCTCAAAGCTCCACCCGGAAGTGTTGAAGACGATGCAAAGCGGGCTGGATGAATGGCTGGAAAAAGTGGTCGGCAGTCTCCATGGACGAGACTACGAATAGTCCAGCTCCAGGAGGGAATCAGTGTTGTTTTGCCGCCCCGGCCCGATATGTTTGCCCTATGAAACGGTTCCCGTTCATCCTCCTGCTGGTAGGCTCTTGGTGGACCGGAACCATCCATCAGGTGGAGGCAGGTGGAAGCAAAATCACTGAAGACGAAGCCGCCCGGTTGGTGGCGTATCACAATCAGGTTCGCGCCGAAGTGGGGGTCGCGCCAGTGGTGTGGTCCGCCGACCTGGCTCGCTACGCCCAGGAGTGGGCCGATCGGATCGCCGCCAGCGGTAAGTTCGAACATCGTCCATCCTCCGAGCAGCTCTACGGGGAGAATCTTGCGACCGGTTCGAGTCCCGCATACGGACTCCTCGAGGCAGCACAGGGATGGTATGCGGAAAAGGCCCTTTATCGCCCGAAGGCACCTTTCACCGTAAGCCTCTTGCGAGCCGGCCACTACACTCAAATGGTCTGGAGCACCACCACCCAGATCGGGGCCGGTCGCGCTGTCTTTCAGAAGGGACCCTACCAAGGGTGGCAGATCATCGTGTGCAACTACGCGCCTCGAGGGAACAAAGTGGGAACGCCCGCCTACTGAAAGGAACGCCCCGGATCATTTCGAAGCTCTCTCGCAAACATGCTGGGGTTGCGTCCCGTTCTCAACAACCAGCGCAGCGACACACGGCATTCGCGCATCCACAGGAGTTGCAGAGGTCGAAGCGCCCGCCACAAACTGCCGGAAGCCCTGCCAGCACCCGCTGAATGCGGCAATGACAGGCGCGACAACCGCTCCCGGCCTCCGTCAGGGCGGTGACTTCGCCGACCGTGCTTGCCAGTCCGCTCTGCACCGCGTCGATCACGACAGCCTCCGCCACTTTGGCGCAATGGCAGAGCCAGGCCCCCGCGTCGGAACCCGGCGCAAACCGACAGATCGTCAGAGCGGAGGGAGAAAGGACGGGGGCGGCGCTGCTCATGGAGGGGAAAGACGAATCAAGCGGCGGCTGATTCGCCGATTTGTTGGGCCAGATACTTCTCGATGCCGACCAGTCGAATGAGGTCGAACTGGGTCTCGGCCCAATCGATGCTGGTTTCAGACTCGACCACCATGCGCTCCATCAGATCGCGGGAACCGGAGTCGCCCAGATCAAGGCAGGCTTTGACCCCGGCGTTGTATGTCGCCACGCCTTTGGATTCGAGTGTGTGACTGTCGCGGATTTGTTGCTCGGGATTGTCGCCCACGAGGATCTTATCGTAGCGCGCGATCTCTGGAACGCCGTCGAGGTACAGGATGCGGTCGATCACCTCCTCGGCATGTTTCATCTCTTCGATTGATTCATCGTAGAAGTGCTTCGCGAGGCGATTCAGTCCCCAGTTGGAGCACATTTTGGCGCAGATAAAATACTGATTGATCGCGGTGAGCTCGATAGTGAGTCCGGCGTTGAGAGCGTTGATGATTTCTGGATTACCTTTCATAGTCAGCCAATCTCCCGCACGTGGCGGGAAGGGCAAGTGTCGTCGCAAAAAAGGAAATGGTTACACCTGCTAATGAGACTTAATCGCAACCGAAAGCTGAGTGCAAGTGCATTTTCTCGAATTTTGCTCCTCAATTGCGCCTCAATTGCGCCGAACCGTCGCAGAAAGAAACGTCGCCGAAAGAGAGGTCGCGGCTCAGTGTTGATCGCCCACTCTCAAGCAAGGCAGCAAAGGAGTCTGCGAATCTGCCTTGCCCGCGCCATTCGTGACTCACATTCCCACCACTTTTTGAAAAAATTTCAGCGCTGTGACGCGATGAGAATCTGGTCGAGACGCGCGAAGCGTTGGGAGATGGCTTCAAGTAGCTCCACGGTCTCCAAGATCGCCCGTCGGCCCGGAGCCTCATCATCGCCCAGGATCGCCTGGTCGAACGGCGCGGGAATCCGCTCAACCGCCTCAAGAATACCCTCCAGATTTGCGTTCCACTCACCGATTCCATCCGGTTCCAGCACCGCCACCAAGTCCCGAATTCCCGGACCCTCCAATAGCTCACCAGAGAGCTGGACGTATCGGCCCTCATAGACATTGGCGATCCCTCGCACATCGAATCGGATATCCTGGTTCGTCGTGTCGCTGAAGCAACTGTGCTCCTCCTCCTGATCCTGGGTGTCCCAGGCAACGAGGAGCCGATCACCCCCCAGTTCCGTTCCGCTCAGGGCATGGAGTCCGTAGAGCAGGCTCCGCACCGCCGCGACCAGGTCGCGCCTTCCGAATTCCTCCCGGAAGTTTCCCGTCTTGCCCGGAGCCCATTCATCCACCAGAGCACTCAAGTGATCGGTCAGTAAGTCCCCGCACGCGAGCAGGTAGGCCCCGCGCCGGGCAGCCGACGGATGACTGAGGTAGTCGGACACCGGACGAGCCCCCGGACCCTCGTCGGAAAAGTCCTGCCCCCACAACAAAAATTCGATCGCGTGATAACCGGAAGTAATCGCGGTCTCTCCCGCTTTTTCGTTGCTGGCGGCGATGACCTCCTTCGAGATGATCGGATACGTTTTCGGCTGATTGATGATCCCCGATTCGGGAGCTCCGTCCACGTAGTCGATGATAAACTCATCCATGGGCCACCCGTTGATCATCGGCTCCGGGCCATCGGCATCGTCGATCGGCCCCGCGTAGAATCGAAACGCTTCGCTCTGGAGATAGGGCGGACGGGCTGCGATCCAAGCGACTTTGGCCGCAGCAAGAGTGTCCTCGGTGGGGTTTTCAACGAATCGCCGCAAGCTCTGCTCCAACTCACCGGCCCCGACGAGCGCATCGCTGTAGGTGGCGTGGACCACGTCGCCGTAGTGAGCCACGATCCGGGCGCAAAGATCGATAACCTCACTCGTGTCCGCGGCTTCCAGCGAAAAGGTTGTGGCCCATGCCGCCCCAACCATCAGAAAGTATGCAAGTCGACCCATTGCTTCCTACTCTGTTCGATGGCAGGTCAGGCGTCAAACTCAGACTCCTGCGGCGAACAGGTCTGGTGTGACCGGCTTATGGATTAAGAAGGCCTGCCAGCCGCGCCGCCAGTTCTGCGAAGGCTTTCGAGACATTGCTCTCCGCTGGATCGACCGTCGCGATGGGTTCGCCGCGGTCCGCCCGCTCCCTTGTATCCATGTCGAGGGGAATTCGTGCAAGCAGCGGCACGCCGAGTCGCTCCGCTTCTTTGGCTCCGCCTCCGCTTCCGAAGATGGGATACTTCGTTCCCAAATCACATTCAAACCAGGCCATGTTCTCGATCACTCCGGCGATGGGGACGTTGACCTTCTGAAACATGGCGGCGGCCTTGCGGGCGTCGATCAAGGCGACCTCCTGGGGCGTAGTCACGATGACCGCCGCATCGACGGAAACCGTTTGCACGATGGTGAGCTGGATGTCCCCGGTGCCGGGAGGCAGGTCGAGGACGAGGTAGTCGAGCTCGCCCCAGAGGCATTGCCGCAAAAACTGCTGGGTGTAGCGCGTCGCCAGCGGGCCGCGCACGATGACCGGAGAATCTTCGCTCAGCAAAAAGCCCATCGAGATGGCCTTGATACCGTGGGCCTCGATGGGGATAATCTCATTGTTCTCGGTCGCCATCGGCTGTTGATCCTGAGCGCCGAGCATGAGCGCCACACTGGGTCCGTAAAGATCGCAGTCACAGAGCCCGACCTTGGCCCCCGTCCGACTCAGAGCCACCGCCAGATTCGTGGAGACGGTGGACTTGCCGACCCCGCCTTTGCCGCTGGCCACGGCGATGATTTTTTTGATGCCGGGAATACTCGACTGCCCCAGACCCGCGACCCCACCGGTGACGGGTTCAGGAGGATCCTGGATGTCGAAGTCGATATTGACCTTGCCGATGCCCGGCACCGACTGCAAGGCGGTCTCGATGCCCTGATGGATGCTGCGCGGGATGTCCGGATCCTTGGTCGCGAGACTGATTTCCACCGTCACGTCGGCACCAGAGACCGTCACACCCCGGACAAGTCCAAAGGAAAGAATGTCTCGACTGAAGCCTGGGTATTTGACTTCCCTCAATTTCTCCCGAATCAAATCTTCTGTTATCATGGTCACTCGATGCTTCCGACAAAGCGGAGAGGCAATCCATAGGCCAATACGGTCATAAGTCCACTTTGGAGGCATGAGTCATCCTTCCCCCACCCCCCTCATGCGCAAAGCGGCGGCCGCGCTCTTCCCGGAGTCGCTCGTGGAGCAGGATGCCTTCCTGGCGGCACTGACTCACCCGCCAGAGCGCGGGACGGCGATCTTCTGGATTCGGGAGAAACGATCAGGAGCCTTCACTACCGTTCCCCGAGACGAACTTCCGGCATGGCTCCCGGAGGAGGTCGATCTTCTATCTCCGGGGAACAAAGTGGGACAGACCAGCTCGTTCCTTGAAGGGGAGATCTACAGTCTCGACCTCTCCTCGGTGGCGACCGGATCCGCGATGCGCGAAGCGCTCGCCTGGCTCCCCGAACAACCCCGGGTGCTCGATCTCTGCGCCGCCCCCGGGGGTAAATCGGTTATGGCATCGCGCTGGTTGCGACCCGGCTTGCTCCTCGCCAATGAAGTGGAAGCACGACGCCTCGGCATCCTCCGACAAAATCTGCAACGCTGCCGCATTCCCAGGGCCTATTTGTCGAAGGCGATGCCCGAAGCGCTGGCCCTCGCGGCTCCCGAAGCCTTCGATTTCGTGCTGGCCGACGCGCCGTGCTCGGGTCAGTCCCTCCTGGCCAAGGGACAGGAAAATCTGGGATGTTTTCACCCTTCCATCATCAAAGGAAATGCGAAACGCCAGCTCGGCATCATCCTCGCCGCTGCCGATCTCGTCTGCGTCGGGGGCGGTCTCCTCTACACGACCTGCACCTTCAGCCCCAAGGAAAACGAGGGAGTGATCGAAAAATTTCTCTCCAAGCGAGCGGATTTCGCGGCGGTGCTGACACCCCATCTGGAGCCGTTCCGCTCTCCTTTCATGGATTCCCCGGGGTATCGTGTTTATCCCCACCAATTCCCCGGGGCCGGCGGCTTCACCTGTCTCTTGAGACGCGAAGGGCAACGGGGCGATCCTTTGCCCGAGCTTCCGGCACGCCTGGTTGCTTATCCGGTCGCTTCCGGGGACTCCTGATCGACTTTCACCGCTCCGATCGACTGGCGGTGGACCGCTTCCTCCGCCTCCCGGATCGCCTCCCGCGAAGGGACCGGCAAGGTTGTGCGTCCGTTCTCAAGTCGCGGCTGACAAGCCATCAGCGAGCGGGTGTATTCGAAGCGAGGCTGCGAAATGATCTCCGATGCCGGTCCCGCTTCGAGCACGCCGCCCTCGTAAAAGACCACCACCCGATCCGCCCAAACGACCACTTCGGAGAGCCGCTCCATCGCCATCAGGATGGCGAATCGATATTTGGACCGAAGATGGCGCAGGAGGGCGATGAATTGCCATTCCCCGAATCGATCAAGCGGAGCTGTCACGTGTTCACAGATGAGTAGTCGGGTCGGACCGAGTATCAGAGGGATCAGAGAGAGCCGGCGACGCATCAGGTTGGTGATGGATCCCATCGGATGAGACAACACGGTTTCCGCTTCGAAAATACCCACTTCTGCGAGCAACTCCAGCCTCGCCTGGGGATCCCGCAGTTCCCGCTGACGCCCTAGTAAAAACGCGGCATCCACCAGCCACTGGGCGACGGTGCGGTCCGGCTCGATCTCCTGGTCGAGCCCGGCGCTCAGGAAAGTGATCGAACGTCGCCTCAGCTCACTGCGCATCCTCCGCGAAGCGGTCAATAAGTCAGAACCTTCGTGCAAGAGTTCCCCACTTCTCAGGCTGACCAAGGGGTCGAGCATTCCCGCAGCAAGTCTTGCCAGGAGGCTGGGGCCAGAGCCATATTCCCCCGCCAAAACCAACCATTCCTCACGACCCAGCTCCAAATCCACCTGCCGTAAGCCGATGGCACGCTCTACCCCTTCCCGCTCGCATTCAGCGGTCAGGTTGAGGAATTCGATGATGGGAGGGAGGCTTAATTCCATGGGGAAGGGAGTTGGACCATCACAAGATACGCGGCAATCCCGCCCCACCGAGGCGATCTTTCGCGACGCGGCTTTGCACCACTCCGCCGAGGGCGCTCAAAACTACCACCACCGCTGTGGCGAGTGCTCCGGGGCCCACCGCCAACCAGGGCGCCTCGCTGAGAAACCGTGTCCCTGCGGCGATCAATACCCCTGCACTCGGTCGGTCGCCGGAGAGTCCCGTGGAGGCGAGAGCCATCTCCGCGAGAGTTAACGCGGGTATCAGACCAGCCAGAACTCCGAGCAAACGCGCTCCGAGGTCTGGAAGCACCCGGTTGTACAAAAATTGAAACGGGGTCAGACCGACCGCGAGTCCCATCAAAAATTGCTCCTCCGTCGCTTTCTCGTGGATCCACTCCCGCAACACCGGAGTCAAGGCCAGGGCCACCAATGCGGCCACGGTGAGGAGGGTGACCCCAAGATTCCCTCCACTCCCGCCCACCACGATCAGGACCGCCATCGCCGGGATGAGGCGCCAGCCCCGCCATCCCCGCTCCACCATGGCGACCCAGGATGCCTTTTGACCACCGTCGAGCATCGCTAGGATCACGGCAAAAAACAGAGCGGCCGCCAGCCCCAACGAAGCCGTCGTGATCCCCCAGGCAACCGAAGTGCCGATCGCCATACGGCTCAATTCAAACAGATCGCTGCCATGACTCGTCGTGCCGAACCAATGGTTCTCATCGGGGGCTTTCCAGACCGGGTCCTCAGTCACCTCAAGCAATCGGCTCGGACTTAAGTCTGTAACTGTCCCCGGTTGAAACAGCCAGAGCAGGAGCAACCCGTATGGAATCGAAAGGAGCAGCAGCCATCGCAGCGGCCACACGGTCGCGAATACGGCGAGACCGAAGCGGAAGATCAGGGAGTTGCGACGATTATACGACATGGATCTCAGGATTTGGTGGCGCGCCCCTGCCACAGTTCCTTCAGCAGAGCCGCCAGGGCGAGGATGGTCACCATCCAAAGTAGCGTGATGATCGTGCCGGGGTAATTCCGGGCGTGGACGGACTGAACGAGCCATTGACCCATCCCCTGATAATGAAAAATCCACTCCAGCGGGACGAGGCTGCCCAGGAGAAAGGGCAAAGTCGCATCTGCCAAAGCGATCAGTTGTGGCTTGGAGCGTTGCAGGACTTTGCGATAGAAGAGCGTTTCCTCGTCCCAACCGGCCGCATCCCAGCCTCGCACATACGCCTTCCCGCCCTCGGACTCAAGCAATCGAGCGACCGCCTGGAGCTGCCAGGCGATCGCCGGGAATACCAAAGCGAGAGTGAGTAGTGTGGCCTGCCCCCATTTGAGAAGATCGGGACCACTGCTCACCCGGAATTCATCCGCGAAGCCGGGGCGCTGCCACAACACATGCGAGTAGGCGATTCCCAGGCTCACCAGCCAGATTCCCGGAACAGCAGCGAGCAACCCGAAGCCTACCCGAAACAGCCTCCGCACCTGCCACCTCCGCCAGCGGGCGGCGAGAATTCCCCAGGACCCGGCGACCAGAAGGGAGCTGCCCGCTGCCATCACGACTACCAGGGTGCTCGCCCTCAATCGTTCTCCGAGCGTCACCGCTTCAGGTTCATACGCCCCGCCCAGAGAAGACTTTCCAAAATACTCGGGACGGTAGGCCTCCGCCGACCACACGTGATGGGGACCTCCTGCGAGACCGGCGAACGACCACTCCACCAGGACCAGCACGACCGCGACGGCTCCGCACCAGCGAAGCCCTCCAACGGCTATTCGATGTAAGACAAATCGCATCATGATCGAGGCTGGACAACGGCCCGCTTGACCCACCAGGGACGGACCTCCCACGGGTCGGAAGCAGCCTTCAGTTCGACCGATTCCTCCGGTCCGGTTCCGTCCGGCTCACGGATCTCGACCGCCCCGGTTCGAATCGTGGCCAGAGGTCCGGTATCGCAGAGAAACAAGCAGGGCTGCAGCGCGGCGATGCGGCCTTGCACCTTGGTGGCGAGAGCGACGACTTCCGTCGGCTTGGTTTCCCGCCGCAATGCTTCAAGCAGGCGGTCGAGTTCCGGGTCCTCTATCCCGGAGAGGTTGCTCCCTCCGGGACCTGCCTGAGAGGAATGCCAAAGGGCGAACACGTCCCTTCCAAGCGGCAATTCCCACCCCAGCAAGACGGCATCGAACTCCCGTCGGGGCAGCCGCTTCTGGAGAATCTCCGACCAGGCCAGCGACTCCAGCGTGACCGCCACTCCCTGCTGCGCCCATTGATCGACGAGATCCTCGGCCAGTGACAACTGGGCGGCGTTGGCCGAGTTCACCGCCAGGGTAAAATGCAGCGGCGTGCCATCCTGCTTCTCCCGCCAGGGCTGGGTCGCGCTTGTCTGGAAACCGGCCCGATCCAATTCCCTAGCCGCCGCCACAGGATCATGGAGCGGAAGCGGCATCATGTCCTTCGCATAAGGAGACCGTGGGGAAAAGAGGCTTCGGGTTGGAGAGGCAAACTCATCGAACGACTGCGGGAGAGCCTGCGTGAGATCGACACACTTCGCGAGGGCATTGCGAATCTCGATTTGTTCAAGAGAAGGGTGACGGACATTCCAGACGATCGCGATCTGATGCTGAACCCGGCCCTTGACCACCTCCCACACTTCGGGATGCCTCCCCGACCATTGGCGCAAACGGGCGTCGGGATTCAGTCGGTCGATTTCGCCCCGCTGCAAACCCAGCACCGTGCTCTCGAAAGAACCGGACCGCCGATAGCGAAGCAGTTTTTGGAGCGGAGCTCCGCCGGGAAATGATTCATTGGCCCGCAGCTCGATCCCGCCTCCGGAAAGTCTTTGCGAGATTTGGTAAGGACCGGTTCCAATGGGGTTTTCAAAAAAGGAGACCCACTCCGCCGGACTGGCGAGAGATTCCAGTCGATGGGCTGGAAAGATCGGGAGTTTTTCCCATGCCTCCAGATGCGCCGGGGGTATGCTCGTGCACGTCGCCCGGACCCGGAGCGGGTCGATCACTTCCATGCGCTCAAGGAAGCGAAAGGAGTCGGCCAAAGACAAGGGCGTGTTTCCACTTGTCATGGCTTCGAAGGAAAAAAACAGATCCCGGGCCGTCACCGGCTTGCCATCGTGCCACTTTACCCCCTCGCGCAGATTCAAGACCAGCTGAATCCCGCTGGTGTGGCATCGGGGCCCTAGCTTTTCCACCTTGGGGGTAAGATCGGCGTTGGAGCTGAGATACAGATTCAGTTCCCGGATAAACTCGGTCGGGTCGCCTTCGACGAGAAGATCGGCGACCTCATCTCCCCGATATTCGACCAGGCCCACCTTCGGCCGCTCCACCGCGGTCGCCAAAAAGGTCTCCACCGTGCTGCGGATGGCGTGATCGAGCGTGAGACGCACGAGCTGAAAATCCCCCAAATCGCCCGGATCGAACCGAGCGACGAGGGCCTCCGCCATTGCCGGGGAATCCCCTTCGAGAATCACGCTGATCACGTCATCGAGCCGTTCCACCGCGAGGATCGTTAGATCCGGCCCATCATATTCGCCAGCCCGTAACTTGGCCTCGCTGGCCCCCGCGTTTTCTTCACTGGCGCATTGGATGGTGACCATCGTGCGGGTCTCCCACGACTCCAGCAGGTGAGGCATCAGTTCACCGGAAGGTCCGCGCTTGAGCAAGGGCTCGAACATGAGACGGGTGATCTCTCGAGGGATCCCCTTCTGCGGCGTGATGGGAGAAAGCAGACCGATCGGATCATTGATCAGGGTAACGAGCGCATCGACGTCAGAAGGCCACTTGGCTCGTTCCAACTGGGAAAAAATCAAAACCACGCCGAACACCAAGCCCAGGGGCGATGCGAAAATGAGCGAGCGCAGCCAGAACATGGAAGGAATCTTACAGCTTGCCGACGGAAAAGCAGGTTTTCCCCGCAGGTTCGCGGAAAAAACGAAGGATCAGGCCAGCAGACCCTGCAACGTTTGGAAATCCTTCGCGATCGCTGCGAGCACTTGCGGCACGATCTCCGCCTGATCGTGTCCCAGATACTCGACATGCAAGCTGATCGGACCGGCGAACCCGCTTTTCTTGAGCAGCGGATAAAATCCCGGATCAACCGCCCCAGCCCCCAACGGACCCCAACCGAGTTTGTTGTCCTGCCAGGTCGGCTCTTTCACATAGACGGTGTCCAGGTAGGGCCGAATCAGCGCAAAATGAAGCGGCCAGCATTTGGCACCCTCGACGGTGGCGTGACCGATGTCGAAGGCGACTCCGATCTGCTCTGGCCGATAGTCTTCGAAGACTTCGCCGAGGTCCCAGAGGGGAGCACCGAAGTAGTCTTTCCCGGAGTGGTTCTGGTAGATCGGTTTGATCCCGATCTCGTCAGTCAACGCGACCAGGTCTTTGAGCTTGGCCCGGAAATCGTTGAGCTGGGGCCGGATCGGTTTGCCGAGATCATATTTGTAGTAGTTCATCCGAAAACGGGGCACGCCGAGGGCGGCAGCGGTGCGGAGCACGGCTTCGGTGCGCTGGGCTTCGCTGACTTCGTTGATGCCGGACGTGGCGATCATGAGCGTCATTTTTTCGGCCGCAAGTGCCTCCACGAGGCGGGGAAGATCGTCGGCGACTCGCTCGGGTTCGACCGAACCGCCGGGTCTCACCGCTGATTCCACTCCGTTGAAGCCCATCGCGGAAAGCGCCTTCGCCATCTCGGAGAAACTCATCGGCTGGAGCGCCTTGGTGAACGTGCAGAACTGATAGGGCGACGCCGCTTCGGCTGCTTCGGCCGCCATGACCTGTCGGCGGTCGGGGAAAGCCGTCGCCCCGAGAGCGGCGGCGGAAAGGGCGAGGAAGCGGCGGCGATCAGATAAAGGAGGGGGGCTCATTGACGTAACATAACGAATCTTGTCAGAAGGAGCAAGACTGGTCATACTCCCCGCCATGAATCAGCTACCCCCCTTCCCCTTCCGCGCGACCTTGCTCGCCCTCTCCCTTTCATGGATTATCGCAGGGGCGTCTCCCGTATTCTCCCAAACGATCGGCAACAGCGATGGTGGCTGGGCGATGCAAGGGACCGACCCTATTGAGATTAGCTACGGCGGAAAACTCGTCACCACCTACAACGCCGGCGTCGATGCCGGGAAGCCGTATTTTTATCCCCTGATCGGTCCGACCGGGGAGAACATGACCCGTCATTGGCCGATGGAGGACGGGCACGACGAAGAGGAAAAAGATCACGTCCACCATCGTGGTCTTTGGTATGGCCTAGGCAATGTCAACGGCCTCGATTTCTGGCATTCCCCGCTCGATCCATCGAAAAAAGACCACACCTTCGGCATGATCCAACACCAGGGCATGAACGGTGTCACGATGTCGCAGGACGGCCTCACCTTCAAAGTGAAGTCCGCCTGGCTCGCCTACGACGATCCCGATAAAAAAGTGATGTCCGACGCGCGCGAGTTCCGCCTTTTTTTCCGCGAAGACGGGGCGCTCGTGATCGACTTGACCCTCTCACTTGTCGCCGACGCAGGGGACGTTATCATCAAGGACGACAAGGAGGGTGCCTGGTCCATCCGCACGCTTCCGACCCTGCGCCTTGAGGGACCGGTGGCCAAGGGCAGCAGCGTCAACAGTGAAGGAGTCACCGGAAAAGATGTCTGGGGCAAACGCGCCACCTGGGTCGATTTTTCCGGTCCTGACCGCGCAGGACGTCCCGTGGGCATCGCCATCCTCGACCATCCCAAAAATCTCCGCCACCCGACCTGGTGGCACGCCCGGCACTACGGATTGGTCACCGCCAATCCCTTTGGCCAGGGAAATTTTGAGAAAGCGAGCGGTGCCGCAGCGGATTCTGGTAACTATACGATCAAGAACGGGGAAACCCTGACCTTCAAGTATCGGACCATTTTCCACCACGGTGACGCAGCAGCGGCGAAGATCGCGGATGCGGCGGAGGCGTTTGGCAAGGAGTGAAGGATGGGGAATTGGTGCTGTGAATGCCGCCCAACCCACCTCGCCTCAAGGCGAGACCGTGAAAACAGCCCGAGTTGAAAAGGTCGGAGCCGCCCGGAGTTGGCCGGTCGGCTTACCGAGCGCATCGGATGTCTCGACCTCGAGGCCCTTGGTTCCCCGTCGGCTCGCTTCCCGCAAATCGGTTTCGGCGAAACTCTTGAAGACCTCACCCTCCGCGAAGCTCAGGTTCTCTTTGTCGGAGAACTGCACCGGACTCGCCACCGCGAGGATGATTTCGGTGCCGAACGGCTTGCCCATTCGGAAACGGAACTCGCCCGCCGCGAGGGTGCCTTCTTTCTGCACCCCAAAGGTCAGCTCCTTGCCTCCCGCCACGAAGTTGTCGTTCTGGGCCGAGTTCGGAAAGATCTGCTTCAGCTCGTTCTCGGCACTGAGGTGATAGAGGCGCACGTAGGATGCTTCCGTCAGCTTCAGTTTGACGGTGAGCAGTTCCCCCGCCTGGTAGTCCGCCTTGTCCGTCGAAAGCGTAAGGCGTCCGCCAGTGCTGAGGCTCACCTTGCCCTCGTTGCCTCCGGCTTTGGCCGCTCCGCTGGTGAATTCGGCATAGGCAACGGGTTCGAAATCTTGCAGCTCGTAGCTGAGCGCGTGGGAAATCTTGACGAACTGGTCGAGCCAGGAAGAACGGGGAAAACCAAGGCCCGCCTCGAACTGCGCGGCGATACTCTCCAAATCAGGGTCCCGGGTCTCCTTGAGCCGATCCAAAAAGGTGGCATCGGACTCGCCGAATTCCGCGGCCAGGGTTTCCAGGAGGATCTCTTGATTGAATCGATTGTAGAGACGGCTCACCGGATCGATCGGCTGATGGAATCCGGGCGTGGCCTCGGCGAGAACCTTGAGATAGGCTTGCTCGTCGGCGGCCAGCGCCGCATGAAGAGTCTCTTTGTTCGTATAGAGATCTTCAATGTTGTCTTTCTCCGCCTTGTCGAGGCCGGCGGCGAGGGCGACGGGGCCCACTTCGTCGAAGAGCAGCTCGGTGGTATCATTCCCGAGACGATCCACCTTGACGGACTTCATCCCCCGGTCGTGGCAGGCCATACAGGAAACTCCATTGATGATGGACCCGTCGCGGCGCTTGCGATCCTGCACGATCTCGGTGGGCCCTCGATCCAGTCGTTTGCCGTCGGAAGTGGCGAGGTAGTAGGCGTGCAGTCCATTGGGCAGCTCAAAGATGATCTCGCCGCCATCGTGGACGAACTCGCGGTCTTTGTTGTCCGTCAAGCCCGCTCCGACCGGTCCGAGAGGACTGCGGAAAAGGTCATGCCCCCCCGTGCGCACGAGCGGGGTGAAGTCGTAGCTTTTCCAATACATCCCCGTGCCGGATTCGTGACGCTCGATCAGCCTGTTGCCCTGACTGACTCCGCTAACCCGGAATCCCGCCCGCATCGCCTGGCCTTTGCTCAGATTGGCAACCGTATCGACTTGGAACTGCTTCTCCAGCTCCTGCTCCGTTTTGGGCAGGTGGAGCAGGTCATGATAAAGCGGCGGCTGACTCGCGGCGAAAACGAACCAATCGCCCCGAACCCAGGCCCCCGCGCTGCCGCTGAGATCGGCGATCTCCTTTTCTGACTTTCCGTCGATGCCTCGCAGACCGTAGGGATAGCCTGCCACCACGATCGTCTCCCACTCATCCGGGGTCCACCCATAGTCGCGCAAGTCGAGGCGGTAGATGATCCGACCTTGGTCAATCGCCACCAAAGGAACGATTCGCCCTCTGCGGGAGAGGCTGTTGACCAGCTTCCCGAGCGCCGCGCGATAAGTCTCCAGTTGATCATCGCTTTCGCGAGGGCTGCCGTCCGACGAAGTGAGAATGGCGAGATTCGTCAGCGTGAGATAACGAACGAAAGGTTGGATCCCCCGGTCGAGGGAGCGCAGGTCGGTCGCGATCAAGGCAAGCTCCTCCTTCATCGAAACAAAGGCCCGGGCACCGGAGGCCGGCGCTCCTGCGACGGCTGGAGCGGCCTGGGGAGCCTCCGTGGGTTCCGCCGTTTTCGCAGCGGTCGTCGGGGCGGGTGTTGCGGGAGCCGTCGTGAGAGGTGTCGCCGGGGTGGGGCCGTTTTTCACCCAGGCCTCGACCACTGCGATTTCTGCGGCGGTGAGCGGCGCGATGTATCCGGGGTCATCGGAATTGCCTTTGCTCTTTGGCATCCGTCCCCGGGCCGTGTCCTCGCGCTTGACCCGTCCGAGGATGTCTTCCGCTTCGCCCTCGCTTTGGTAGAGGGAGAAAAGATTGATCCCCGCGTGGAGTGTGGGTGTCTCATCCTCCCGGTGACAGGTAGCGCAGCGGGTTTCGAAGATCTCAAGAAGCGCGGCGTCGTCGGCGAGGAGTGGCCGCGGCAGAAGGGCGAGGGCGGTAAGGAGGGTGGGGGAAATGATTCGGAACGGTTTCATAGCGGTGGGTAGTATTTCGGATGGTGAAGGTCTTTACAAGACTTCCTATCGCCACTTTGGGAATTTTGATTGAGGGGGAAGGAACTTTTTTGATGGGGTCGTCGCGCGTTCGGGGGCGGGCCGCTTCGCTCAATCTTTTTGCCCGTTTCCGTCAAATCGACTACTTACCCAAGGCATCCACCGCACGTGAAGCCACTCCCTCTGCCACACTCATTTCCATGAACGGAACGATCTACCTCGATCTGACGAATCGATTCAATCGGGGCCGATTTCGCGCCATCGTATGTTCGGGGCAAGCCGTCGTGCTCCACATTCGGTCCTGAGTAAAGACGGGGATTGGATCATGCGGGAGGATGAAGAAGCCTTGGATCACCTTCTCAGCGTTCTGGACGAAGCCGGTGCCACCTACCGATTCGGCGCTCCCCTCGATCTGAGGTGGATGCGACGAGGGTGGAGTTCGCACTTTGAATTCGCTCATGAGGGAATCCGGGTGCGGACAGACTTTTTCACACGCCCTCCTCGACTCGATCAGCTTGAGTTGGAGAGGCTTTGGTTGGATCAAGAGGGACGGACTCCTCCCTTCACCGGGCTTGTTGAGCTGGCGAAACTGAAAATGACGCAACGTGAAAAGGACTATCCCGTCATCGGGGAATTGGCGCGTCTAATGGAGTCGCCCGCCGATCAACTGCGCTTCTCAAGGAGTGCTTACGACCTCTGTCGACTCTGCCGGGACCCCCCCGAACTCGCTGCGGAACTCGCCGAGGAACGCTCTCTGCTCGCTCTGGCGACGGAGCCCGACGCGGATCCGGAGCGAGACCGCAGGCTTGCGGCTGAGAGAAGCCCATGCGATCGTGTGCGAAACGGCCCTGCGATATCTCCCCGCCCGACCCCTCCGATCACTCCGATCACCGTAACGTGTCGCGGCCAATTTCTTAGCGAAGAGGATCTCGATCTGAAAAATCTGGAGTGGGATGAATTGATCGCGGCTTGGAATGCCTGGCTGAGGCAGGCCTCGGCCAGCGACGAGACCGACGCGGGAGACTATTCGCACGGCGTATTTGTCGGAATTCAGGAGCCCGGACGGCGCGGGCGGGACGTGGACGTGCCCTCCCTGTAATTGACCGAGATCTCTCGGCACGGATCATCGTGGGCACAATCGTCCGTGCGAACGGAGAGGATGCGGTGCGACGCGAGAAACTCGTTCAGCTCCACTGCCGCGCGTCCGTCGTCGTTCACCCGGATTTTGTAGAAGGCGTATGGCATCGATCAGATTTTTAGAAATAATTTCGCGAGCTTCGCTCGACCTTGCTTTGGCACTGCCCCGCAATGCCGGCGTCCGGGCGTCCCGGCTTCGCTGCCCGGTTCTCCCCCGCGTCCCGCAGGGCCCCCAAC
>Ga0105044_10004305_pt1 | contig 19551 bp, 7 predicted proteins | sample MAT01_FD_78092 | JGI IMG/M metagenome (GOLD analysis project Ga0105044, IMG submission 78092) | Freshwater microbial communities from Lake Fryxell liftoff mats and glacier meltwater in Antarctica - MAT-01 | ecosystem: Environmental > Aquatic > Freshwater > Ice > Liftoff microbial mat | place...
ATGCTCAACCAGTTGGCCGATCGAGGGGTCTCTGTGTCTTTGGTGCAGGCAGATGTGGCCGACCGGGAGGGGTTGGCGATCGCCCTCCAACCCTGGTTCTCGGGGGCTCAACCTCCGCTCCGTGGCATCCTCCATGCCGCCGGAACCCTGCACGATGCCTTATTGCAAAACCAAACCTGGTCAGCCTTTGAGAAAGTGATGGCGGCGAAGGTGCAGGGATCGTGGAACCTCCACCAACTGACCCAAGCTCTACCCCTCGATTTTTTTGTCGGCTTCTCCTCCATTGCCTCCCTCACCGGCTCGCCGGGGCAAGGTAACTATGCCGCCGCCAACGCCTTTTTGGATGCCCTGGCTCACTATCGCCAGCGTCAAGGGCACGCTGGCCTCAGCCTCAATTGGGGGCCTTGGGCGGCGGGGATGGCAGCTCGACTCGTCGATGCCAAACAGCGCTTTGCCGCCAGTGGGTTGCGCCTGGTTCCGCCGGATACGGGCTTGACCTTGCTGCACGCCGCGCTCCAACAATCGGCTCCCCAGGTGGGGATCATTGGCGTAGATTGGCCGCGATTCTTGCAGCAGCAGCCCGCTGCCCATCGGTCTTTCTGGGCTGACTATGCAGACACTGTCCCCTCCGCTGCCGAGATGGAGGCGATCGCGATCGCTGCCCCGCAGGCCGTAGGGTCGGCGTTCTTGCAGAGCTTGGCAGAACAGGGGGAGAGCGATCGCCCTTCCCACCTGCGCCACCACATCCAAGCCCAACTGGCGAAGGTGATGGGCTTTGGCGAGGCCAGCGCGATTGATCCCCACGAAAATTTTGGAGACTTGGGGATGGATTCGCTCATGGCCGTGGAACTGAACAACCGCCTGCAAACCAGCCTGGGCTGTCCTGTTTCCCAGGGCTTGCTGTTCGATTACCCCACCGTTGAGGCACTTTCCACCTATCTGCTCGATCATGTTTTGAAGTTGGATGTTTTGAGGTTAGATGTTTTGAAGTTGGATGTTTTGCAGTTGGATGTTTTGAAGTTGGATGTTTTGCAGTTGGAGGCGATCGCCCCAGCCCCGATCCAGCCAGCGGCGATCGCCCAAGCGTTGCCCTCCGCCCCAGCCGCCCCATCCCCTTCGCGGCCAGACCCCGCTGCGCGTTCCACGGTTGTGGAACCTCCAGGCATTAGTCCTCTAGTCGATCGCCCAGATACCAGCGTGACCCGCCCCACCTCAGGGTTTTCAGCCGCCCTCACCAATGCCGCGCAGGATGCAGACTTGGGGGCGATCGCCCCACCTCCCCACCCCACACCTCCCGATCTTTCCGATCTCCCCGCCGAATATTACCAACTTCAACGCCTGCCAGAATATGTCAGCCTGCGTCAGGATCTCGATCGGGTCGAGCGGTTGGGCAACCCTTTCTTTGATGTGCATGACGGCATCATCCGCGACACCAGCTCTATTCATGGCCAGACGGTCATCAATTATTCGAGCTACAACTACCTTGGGTTCTCAGGAGATCCGGCGGTCTCTGGGGCAGCGGTAGCGGCGATCGCCCAATATGGCACCTCTGTTTCGGCCAGCCGTGTCGTCTCTGGCGAACGCCCCATTCACCTAGAACTAGAGCGAGCCATTGCCAACTTCCTCAGCACCGAAGATTGCATCGTCTATATCGGCGGCCATGCCACAAACGTCAGCACCATCGGCCACCTGATGGGCGCTCAGGATCTGATCCTCTGTGACGCCTACAGCCACAACAGCATCCGCGAAGGCTGCAAAATGTCTGGAGCCACGGTGCTGGAATTTCCCCATAACGACGTTGCGGCGCTAGCGCAGATGCTCCACGCCCACCGCCGCCAATACCAAAAAGTGCTGATTGCCATTGAAGGGGTCTACAGTACCGATGGCGATATCGCGCCGCTGGCGGAGATTGTGGCGCTAAAGCATACCTACAAAACCCTCCTCCTCGTCGATGAAGCCCACTCCATTGGGGTGCTAGGAGCCACGGGACGCGGGATCGGTGAAGCCACGGGGGTTGCGCCCACCGACGTGGATTTGTGGATGGGGACCTTGAGCAAATCCTTTGCCAGTTGTGGGGGCTATATCGCAGGCTGCAAAGCAGTGGTGGAATACTTGAAATACACCGCGCCGGGGTTTGTCTTTAGCGTGGGGATGACCCCCGCTAATGCCGGAGCAGCTCTGGCCGCGCTGCAACGGCTGCAACAGGAACCGGAGCGGGTGGCGACCTTAAATGCGCGATCGCAGCTCTTTTTGCAACTGGCCAAACAGCGGGGCTTTAACACAGGCACCAGCGACGGCACCCCCATCATCCCCATCATCGTGGGCGAACCCAACCGCGCCGTCTACTTTACCCAGGTGTTGCTAGAGCGTGGCATCAATGCCCGTCCGATGGTCTATCCCTCGGTGCCATTCAACGCGGCCCGCCTTCGGTTTTTCCTCACCAGTCTCCATTCCGAAGCCCAGATCTACCACACCCTCGATGTCTTGGCCGATGTCTGGCCGCACATCCAAACCGCAGCGCTCTAGCATGGCTCGGTTTGATCGGGCGGAGATGGGGGGCGATCGCCCAGAATCAATTCGCTACCTCAACGGTGCCTGCGGCCTTTCAACCCAAACACCCTGATGGCTTCTTGTGAACATTGGCCACCAAGCCTGGCGATCGGCTCTATAGATGAACCAATCATGAGCGTTGTGAGCCTAAGATAAAGCTTTGAAAAAGCTAGCCACTGGCTATGTCTAGAGTCGATATAGTCGGTATGTAGGATGATTAAAATCGAGACAATTCTGGGTTTTTCTGTTTTCATGGATGAGCGTAAGCTGCGTAAACGTTGCTCAACCAGTCATTCCTCTCAGCCGATTTTAACGGTTATGAAACTATCGATTTTTGAGACTGTGAGCAGACTTGAAAGCAGGGGGCGATCGCCCATCCCAGCCGAGTTAAACGCAGTTCATAGAGTCTTGTCTAGTGTCTTATTTTGTCCCTAAGAAATACGATGGCAGTGCTTTATATTTGCAAAAAATCTTGCCCTCGCCATTTGGCAACGATCAAGTTATCGTTTAAGCATCTTTTTGTTACGGTTAGATCGATTAAGGCTGGGGTCAGTAAGTCTGCTGCCAGCCTTAACGCCGAGAGAGTCTGCCCTATGCTCATCAACCGCTGGCCGTTGCCACCTTGCTATGATTGGAGCGGTTTTGGGCGGTTCTTTCACCCGCATCTAAAACCACTGAGTTAGCTTTGATTGCCGGGGCACAGCGCCACAAAGCCGCCACAAAGCCGCTACAAAGCTACTACAACTACACTGCTGCTACATTGTCGCTACATTGTAGAAAAATTGTAGAAAAATTGGCCGGTTCTCCTGATCGCTTCCTCCCGTTTCGTTGAATGGCGCTTCTGGCGCATCTTAAGGTTGTTTCTTCATTAGTTTATTTCTCCATTCTTCCGTCAGGCACGTTGTCCAATGTCGGATCAGCCCTCCTTTCGCCGTTTTCTTCTGACAAGACTGCTGCTCTTCAGCATTCCAATCTTGCTGCTTGGGATGGGAGTCACGTTTCAAAAAACGCGCAGCGCCCTCCTAGAGGCGAGTGATATGGCCTTGGCAGAGCGGGCTACCCGCCGGGCTGAAAATATGCAGCAAGAACTGGAGGCCGTTCGTACCAATTTGGCGATCGCCAGCCAGAGCCAAGTGATCCAAACCGGTGCTGAGCAAGAGGTGCAGGTTTTTCTAGATTCCCTGGTACAGCAGCTCGTATCCGTCAATTGCCTGCAAGTGACCGATCCCCAAGGTCTCAGCCTGCAACCGATGATGACTGCGGGGATCTGTGACCCCATGCCCCCCGCTCCGCCCAACCCTGAGTCTTGGCCTCCGCCCACCCTGAGCCGAGGGGCGATCGCCCAAACGCGGCTATACCCAACGCCCCTCAGCCCCAACCCAGAGGGGCAACTGAGTCTAATCATTCAAGTGCCTATTTATGACACCATTGGGGGCTTGCGCCAGATTTTGACGGCTCAAGTGGTCTTACACCCCTCAGAAGGGAGTGATCCCCAAAAGCCGACGGTGGTGATTGACCCGACAGGAACCTTTTTAACCCACCCCAACCCGGCTTGGGTGGGGCAAACGGTCGAAGCGATTGGCGATTCTCAGTACGAAACGCTCATTAATGCCCCTGACACCTTAAACTCCCGCATCTTCATTAACTTAGAAACAGATAACAAGCGATGGCTCGCCGGAGTTAGCCCGGTCACCATTCCCTTAGATGCCAATACCAGTGTCAATTGGACGGTGCTTGCCGTTACGCCCGTTCAGGTTGCCCTACAACCGCTCAACTCCATTGCCCAAGGGCTAATTTTACTGGCCACGGGGTTGTTGGCCGCCCATGGCTGGAGCGCGCTCTGCATGGCTCGTGGTCTGGCTCGCCCCATCGAAAAACTCAGCCGCTATACCCGCCAAATTGAGCTGAATCAGCCCCTCCCCACGGTTCCCCATGATCTGGGAGTGCGCGAAATCAATCAACTGGCTACTGTGCTCGATGATATGGTATTTCGCCTCGAAGAACGGGCGACAGAGCTAGAAGATGCCTGGCAGGAGGCCGATGCCGCCAATCGTCTCAAAAATGAGTTTTTAGCGACCACTTCCCATGAACTGCGGACGCCTTTGAATGCCATCATCGGCTGTGTGCAACTCGTGCATGATGGCTATTGCGATACCCGTGACGAAGAAATGGAGATGCTCACCCAGACCGAAAAAGCCGCGCTCCATTTGCTGAAAATCATCAATGATTTGCTCGATATTCGCAGCATTGAGGTCGGTAGCATTCGCCTGTTTCCGGAAGCCCTCAATGTCTGTCAGGTGTTGCACGATGTGCTGGCTATGCAGTCTGTGGTGGTGCAGCGCAAGCAATTGCAGCTCACAGTGTCGATTTTGACACAACCTGTTTGGGTGTGGGCTGATGGCGATCGCCTCCGCCAAGTGTTGCTCAATATTCTGGCCAATGCCGTCAAATTTACCGACTCAGGCTGCATTTCTATCACCACGCGCCTAGAATCGGCCACCAAAGGCATTCCTGTCAACGCTGATACTGCTGCTAATCCTGCGATCGCCGCCCCTGATGTCATCATCATCACCATCATCGATACAGGCGTCGGAATTTCCCCCGAACAACAACATAAACTCTTTCGTCCCTTTGGGATGGCCGATGCCTCGACCACCCGAAAGTTTGAGGGCACCGGGCTGGGGTTATCCATTTCCCGCAGCTTGATTGAGCAAATGGGGGGGCGCATCACCCTGTTTAGTCAAGGGCTGAACCAGGGCACCTGCGTCGAAATTACCTTCCCCGTCCTACTAGACCCGTCTACCTCCCAGGATGCAACAGCGGCGGTGCCCCCTGAAGATGCGATCGCCCTTCATCCTCACTAGGGCGTGACATCTATCGGCAACGTTTTGGGGCGGCAGATATGTGATCTATCTATTTATGATTTATTTGCATGAAAATTTTATCCTGCGATGGCTGATACTCTGATGCTCCATTGGCGGTTATTAGCGGGTTAACTACGCTTCTGGCCATTTTCTGTTTGCTTGCTGTCTGCCATTGCGAAGTAATTATGTTGGGCGATCGCGCGACAGTTGCTAATTTTTTCGGATGATGTAACTTAGAGAATAGGGTAGCAATATTAGTGATTTAACTGAACTCCTGTCAAATTACTGAAAAACTGCTTGTACTTGATACCTTGCTAGAACTCCTAGGTCAGTCTATCCATTGCGTCTATCCATTGCGTCTATCCATTGCGTCTATCCATTGAGCAGTCTGATTGATTTGGGAGCTTGGGGTGTCGAGTCAGAAACCCAGGGTGCGCATCTGAAATGATTTGACATTTTTTCCAAAATGAGGACGTAAGCTTTGGCTTACCTCGCTTTGGTGTTGTTTCATGAGAGTGCTTTTACCCCTCCATGTCGAATTCTTCCTCCCGTCACGCGAATGACTCCAACACCTCCACCACCATAGAATTTGCGGAGTTGGTGGAATACAGCTCTCGAGTTTTAGAACACCGCGCTAAAACCGGGCACCAGTTTGGGCGATCGCCCCGTGCGTCTTCCCCTGCAAAACACCCTGACCCCAGCGCCACTACAACCTTCTTCTCAGAGCCAGGTTTTACTGGAATTTATAGCGGTGCGGCTCCGTTGGCTCCCTTGCGGCCACGAGATTGGAGGGTATTAGATGACTGGTTTCAATGCGATGAGATGTGCGAGGTTGAAACAGATATCACTGCGAATTTGTTACTCCGCTTTCCTGAGCTTTGTTGGGAAGATTATATATTTGATTTCCTGGGTGAATTTCTGCGATAGGGTGCTTTCTTTCAGCCCCAGCGCAGAAATTTATGGATGACTTGAAATCTTGGTAAGTAGAAAGACGTCATTTCTGACGAGACGAGGGTTGAGCGGAGTCGAAACCCGGCAACTCAGCTTCATTTAATTCAGCCCATCTATTTAGTGTTAATGGCTTGGGGTTGGAGGCGGATTGAGGGATCAACGATCTTAAGCGATCGCGCCAGCAGATCGAGCGAGCTTAGCGTTACTCCTTTACCCATACCCCCATTTCGGTGAGGGTCAAAGGCCCAAACTGCGTGGCTAAGGCCACATCGGCGGCATCGCGACCATAGGCAAGGACGATGCGATTTCCCCGTGGTTCTGGCTGGGTAGCATCAAAGGTATACCAACGCCCCCCGACAAATGCTTCAAACCAAGCATGGAGATCCATCGGTTTGAGGTCATAGAGGTAGCCCACTACCATCCGAGCCGGAATGGTGAGACTGCGGCATAACGCAACCCCTAAATGCACAAAGTCACGGCAAACTCCAACCCGATCTTTTACAGTTTCTAATGCTGATGTTGAGGCATTACTCGTTTCGTAGCGGTATTCAATGTGAGTATAAATCCAATGCCGAATGGTTTCTACCTGATCGTAAGCAGAGGTGAGATCTGCAACAATTTCATTGGCAAAAGTATCTAATAAATCAGATTGGCAATAGCGACTGGGTAAGAGGAATTGTAGAGCGTTTTCGGGTAATTCTTGAATCGGAACAAATGCTGCGCCGGGGTGGATATCAATAGTATCTGATGTCTCAATAGTGACCGATGTTTCTACCTGAAAGCTTCCTTCAGGAACGACGAGGCGTTGGCACAAATTGCCATAACTATCGGCATAATCGACGACTGGAACTGGTGGTTTAAACTGATAGGTTTCTTCTAAAACATTCTGCCCCATGTCGATCCGAGGGCGGAGCATCAAAATGAGCGGGGAAGGGGCGATCGCCTCAAACAAAAGATGGCACCCAGCATTTAAACGCATAAACCTTCTCTACAGGCGGCAGTATTCACCTAATAGAATGCACCATAAAGCCCTGAAGTAATAGTGGGGAAGCCTACAATTGCGTCTACAATCCGTCTTGATCTGTGTCGGTCTATCAACACGTTCTTAGAGGCGCTTTGAATTATCTGTATGACTTTAGCTCTAGTGTATGACTTTAGCTCTAGTACCTGACTGTAGCTCTAGCTATAGCTATGCTCACAAAGGTTAGGACATACCAGCGTCATTCCCGTGAAAACGGGAATCCATGGGTTGCACGACGCTCAAGATGGATTCCCGCCTACGCGGGAATGACAGGTAAATGTCCTCCGGATCATGGCTACAGCTATATATGGGCAAAGCGTTGCCAGTCTTTTGCTTTGAGGATATTTTTTGAGATCTTTAAGGAAGAATCTTTAGGATAGAAGCCGCTTTGAGTGATTCCAAAGCGGCTTCTATCCAATGATGTGAGATCGTGTGATTTAGGACTGCGTCGGCAGAGGCGGGGCTAAGCCAGACCTACCAGTTTGGCGCTGAGTTCCCAGAGGCGTTCGGCTTTATCCGTATCTTGGGCTTCGTCGGCCACTTCTTGGTCAAAGGAGCGACGACCGGGGGCTTGGCGGTTGCCCCAACTCCAGTAGACGTTGGATTGGTTGAATTCGGGGTCTGCGACCACTTGGGCAACCCGTTCTCCGGCGAGTTCTTGGGTCACATAGCCCCCTGTGATGTTCTTTTGGAACCAGGGAAAAATGGTACGGAAGAGGGAGTAGTGATTGCGGAAAAGGGGCGTATCGGCCACGCAGCCCGGATAGAGGGAGTTGAAGGTAATGCCCGTCAAGTCGCGGTAACGGCGATGCAGTTCTTTCATGGTCAGCACGTTGCACAGCTTGCTATCTTTGTAAGCTTTGCCTGACTTAAATTTTTTGCCATTGATCATGGTGATGGGGTCTTTGAAGCCTGCCGCAAACCCTTCTAGGTTGCCCAGGTCAGGGGGCGCAGGGATGGGGATCTTGCCACCCAACTCTTTCGGGTTGGCGGTGACGGTTCCTAAAATGACCAAGCGCTTATCAACGGCGGGCGATTGTTTTAGATCCTCTAGCATTAGGTTGCAGAGCAGGAAGTGCCCTAGGTGGTTGGTGGCGACGCTGAGTTCGTAGCCGTCTTCGCTCCACAGGGGTTCTTTCAGGAGAGGGAGATAGACCGCCGCATTGCAGACTAATGATTCTAGGGTGCGGCCTGTGGCGCGAAACTCTTCAACGAACCGTCGCACACTGGCGAGGGAGGCCAAATCGAGATGTAACACGGTGTAGCTATCGGCGGACATCCCTATCTCTTGGGCTGCGGCCTTGGCTTTGTCGAGATTACGGCAGGCCATCACCACATACCACCCTTTCTGGGTGAGGGCTTTGGCTGCGTTGAGGCCAACACCGGACGAGGCTCCTGTGATGACAACCGTAGGCTTTTGTTGTTCTTCCATGCTATCCAGATACCGTTAAAGCGCGTCTTTGTAAAAGAGAGGTTTGGGTCAGCAGAGGGGGTGGCAATTCGTCTTGGCAAGCGGCGAACCTATGCCCCAAGCGCCCTACGGAATATCAGTGTATATGCTTCTGTGGATGCCAGTTTGTACAGTGAGAGGAGTTGTTATATTCAGCAATGTTTTAGAACAAATATGCACATCTCAAATAAATAGGTGGGCTGAATTAAATGAAGCTGAGTTGCCGGGTTTCGACTCCGCTCAACCCTCGTCTCGTCAGAGGTTGAGCATTAAGCGCAGTCGAAATGTGTCTTACAAATAAATGACGTCTTCCTACTGATGCACATAATCTAGATAGAGCTGCGATTTCTGCAAGTGGTCAAAGATCTATGCTAAGGCGCTTGCCTCGGGCGCTTGCAAGGCATCGTAGACTGCCCAGATCGCCATGGCGCGGAGGTAGTGGCTGGCGCGGAAGGTGGCGACGGAGGTGATGGCCTCTGGGGTGCGAAACTGGAGGCCGTTGTCGTAGATTTGGTGGATGACGGCTTCGGTGAGGGTGATGGCTTCGGGGCGCATGTCCATTTGGACGAGGAAGGCGGCGAGGCCAAAGTTGATGCCCGTCCATACTTCGAGTGGGTGGGTGTCGTTGGGGTTGACGGGGGAGCCGTCGGGGCGGAGACCGTTGGCAGCGCCAAATTGGCCATTGTGGAAGTTGCGGAAGCAGGTGTCATAAACGGTGCGGAGGGCAGTGGCGGCGCAGTCGGCGGGCACTACATCGGGGAGTGCTAGCAGGCGGGCGTAGAACTGGCCGCAGAGTTGGTCGGCCATGACGACATCGGATCCGCTGCCTGTGTCGAGGCGATAGTATTGGCCGTTCCAGAGCGCATTGTGGTAGAGGGCGCGGGCTTGGGCGAGCCAGGTGTGCCAGCGTTCTAGGGGTGCGGCTGGGCTGGGGCTGAGGTTAGGGCTGGGGGCGAGGTGATGGGCGATCGCCAAAGCTGCCTCCAATGCTGCAATCCACAACCCACCGCAGTAGGAACTAATCCCTTGCATCCGCCAATCATCAAAGGTTTGATCCGGTGCGCCGGAGTTTTCAGGAATTCCGTCATTGTCTAGGTCAAAGGTTTTGAGATAGTCTAAGGCCGCGACCACCGCAGGCCAGCAGTCTGCCAAGAACTCAAGATCGGTGCTGCCCGTTTTCACAAAATCTCGGTAGACCAGCAGCACAAAATCACTGCCTAGGTCTTTCCAGAGGTTGCAGTCTTGGTAGCTGGTGTAGTTGGTTTGCTCCCACGGATGTTCGTTGGGGGCACCGAGGTCGTGGGGGGTGGCGTTGGCGAGTTTGCGGGGCACGTCGGGGCTTGTTTGCCCTTGGGTGAAGTAGTAGCCAATTTTGCGAAGGCGCAGATCTTCGGTAGGGATGGCGCGGGCAAAGGCGCGCATCACTGCTTTTTCGAGTTCTGGGAACAGGCGCAGTAGCCCAAAGGAGCCATAGAGCCGCACATCGAGGCTTTCGTACCAGCGGTAGTCGAGACACTCTACTACGGCAAACTGGCCGATGGGGTCGGCGGGGCTGGCGGCGCTCCAAAGGGTGGCTCCATCGGTGAGGTCGTAGAGTTCGTTAAACAGCGCCATCTTAATGGCATCGGAGAGATCGGTGCGATCGAGGATGGGCTGTTGCCAGGCTTGGATCTGTTGCTGCCAGTCTTGCCAGTAGAGCAGGGCTTGTTGGGCGATCGCCCAACTATTAATTCCTTCCCGATCAAAAAAGTCAGTATAGCGGCGAAACGCTCGAATGCCCTGGGCAAACTCTGTGACCGGAAAATCCCAGCTCAACACAAACGGGATCTGCCGGGTTTCGCCCGCTGCCAGGGTAAAGCGGAGGGCGATCGCACTGCCCACTTGCTCCCCTTCCGTGGCGGGGGTGGGGTCATGGTGATTGGCCAATGAACCATTAGTGGCAAAGGTCTGCCACAGGTCTGCGCCATCCCCAGCGGGGTTCCAACGGGTGTGATAGAAAAACTCAGTGCCAGGAAGATTGTGGGTGGCGATCGCCCATTCCCCCTCCCCTTCTTGGGGTGCCCCTGCCCGCCGCTTGCGCCCCATGACGCAGCCCATCAAGTTGCCATCCTGTACCCATTCTGCAAAATTTCCAACACTGTCTCCCAAGGGCGGTTGGTAATCATAGACGGGGCTGCCATCATCCCGCACCACCACCTCCGGCACCGCCACCGTATTGCGAAACCAGCCCACCAGGTTTTGCCAAGAGAGCATGATGCTCAGGGTGAGGGGGGCATCGGTCGGATTGTGCGCCGTCCAGGCGAAAACCGCCACCGGATAGCTGGTTTCTTGGTAATTGTGAGGCAGGATGGGTGAAAACTGTTCGCAGGTCAAGTGTGCCCGAAACTGCTGCCGATACTCAAACCAACTGCGCGGATACAGCGCATGGTAGGCGTCTAGGGGGCGGGTTCCTTCAAGACCCCCAGCCTCTGAGGCGGCGGGGTAGCCATTCCAGGCGGAGAGGGTGCCATCGGGGGCGGGTTCGGTGCTGAGGGCATAGGCGCGGGGTTCGTCGCTGCTTTGCTCAAACACACTAAACTGGCAACCGGGAATTGTTTGAAAAACATGCTCTCCGCCGTCAATATGCCAGAGGTTAAAGTCGCCTTGGTGCGATCGCCCCACACATCCTGCCCCAAAGCCCCCCAGCGGCATCCCATGGAAGGGGCCATCGTCTAAGTTGCTGGCATAACGCACGGTGTAGGGCTTCTCCCAACCCAACCCGATGGGGCGAGTCCAAGCGCAAGGGGGAATGTGGGGTGAGGGCAAGGCGACCATACAAAATCCATCGACGAAACGGCAGGGCAATAAAGCCCTACAGAATTGTCCCTCAATACGGCCTCGCCATGACCGTCAGGCAGCACCGATTCTGTAATCCAGTCATCCAACATCACCCTGCCCTGGTTCTAAGGTGACAGTTTCCTAAAATTCCGGTCTTCCAAGCTTTCATGGCAACGTCAAGTATGGGTTCATGCCTGATACCGACGTGTTTTTACCCCCTCATTACACCCAAAGTGCCTGAGATAGTCCCAACCTTTACCTCAGTTTTGGGTTCCTGAAGCCAGAGGTTTTAAGAATGCAAAAAACCTCCGAGACCCTAGATCTGGGAGGTTTCCTTTAAGGAAGCGGGCACGCGGAATCGAACCGCGATCATTAGCTTGGAAGGCTAAGGTTTTGCCACTAAACTATGCCCGCACTCGTAAGCTACGTTTAGAGCCGTTATATCGTTACCCCACGCTGCTTCTTAAGATTATAGATCACTAAGTTGTCGTTTCTTAAGAGCGGCAGGGTGATATTGAGGGATTAAATCCTAAAAAGCCCCACCAAGGGGATCACACGTCTGATCGGGTATGGGTGTGGCGGGTTTAGCTTGTGTGAACGGTTGGAGAGAGCCTCTCCAACAACGTCCCTATTCTGCCTCGATCGCCCTAAAGCCGCCTTGACCTAGACTTTCTTTTAAGGGAAAGAATTAACTTTCTTGTGTTCAGGGTTACCAAACCTCAACTCTTTAATTTTTCCTGGGTACTCTGAAATAAGCAGGGTGCTAATTCGAGAGACTACCTACGCAATGCTCTCTCCTAGATTTTTCTGATTCTCCACAGGCTATAGATGCTGGGCTGGGCTATCCTCACCGCTAAGTAGATCGGGTCTTTTGATGCACTTTTTTACTCACCCTAGTCAGTATATATACTGAATTGGCAATGTTCCATCACCCCTCTGAGCTGGCCTGACTCCACGGTTCCTGAATGCATAGTTATTGACTGCTGCTGCTTAGGGAGTTCTCGTTTTGGAGTTGCTTTGGGGGTGCCCCTAGCCTGTCCTCCTGATTTCTAATCAGCCGTGCTTTGCCGACTTGCCATCACAATTTGGCTGAGATGGGGAAGGCTCAGGTCTTGAAGCCCGTTGATTAATGAGGCCGTTTATTTCTTTGAGACGTGAGCTGCTATCTAGTCACTTTTTAGATTTCGTTTGGTTCAATCCCTTTAACCCCTGTAACGATCTTGTCTCACCTATCCTCCAATCGTGAGAATTTACTCCACAACATCGCGAGCCGGATTCGTCAATCTCTCGAATTGCCAGAAATTTTGGCGACGGCGACTACAGAAATTCGACAATTTCTGGGGATTGATCGGGTCAATATTTATCGATTTGAACCCGATGGATCGGGGCAGGTGGTGGCAGAAGCCATTGCTCACCATCACCTACCCTCTCTGCTGCATTTGTATTTTCCGGCAACGGATATTCCTTCCACGGCGCGCGATTTATTTGTGCAGGCGCGGCAGCGGGTGATTACGGATGTGGTGGCGCAGCGCAAGGCGGTGCATCGGGTGGAGGATGGACGCACCCAGGGCGAGGAGGGGGAGGAACGAGATATTCGATATAGCCCAGCCCATGCCTGTCATTTAGAATATCTCAAGGCCATGGGGGTCAAAGCGTCGGCGGTCTTTCCGATTTTGCACCAGCAAAAATTGTGGGGGTTGTTGGCCTCGCATCACAGTAAGCCCCACCATTTTTCGGAGCCAGAGTTGCAAATTGTGCAATTGCTGGTGGATCAAATTTCAATTGCGATCGCCCAATCAGATCTGCTGGCTCAAACCCGACAACGCAGTTTTCAGGAAGCGGCAGTCAATAATATTAGTCGCTTATTGCACTGCCCGCTCCCGCCTCAGCGATCTCGGCAATTAGTCCTCGAAGCCGCTGTGGAGGCACTGGGTGGGTCTGGAGGGCGGCTTTATTTGGTATCTGAGCCGATGGAGACGGAGGCTCAATTGTATGTTTGTGGCCAGCAATCCCAGCATCCGGCTTTGGAAGAAGACCCGGCTTGGCGGCAGTTGCTCAATTTTCAGGCTGACGGGATGGAAACCGCTGGCTTGACTCGGGCGATCGCCTCTTGGCACAACGACACATCGCCCTTTCTGCCGCCGCCAATAGTGCCCCAACCGACGGCGATGGGTGGTGCTCAAGCTACCGATCCGGCTCTCGATCGCAGATCTCTGCCAACCTTAGAGCCGTCGCCCTTTCAATCCGATACCCCGTCATCGAAGAATTCATCCAACAGTTCATCGAAGAATTCATCCAACAGTTCATTCAACGGTTCGGCGAGCGGTTCGGCGAGCGGTTCATCCCATGGCTTATTGAGCAGCCAGACCCGCAGCCTCACCTTGCAGCAGATCCAAGAGATTCCAGATGGGCAGACCCTCTATGCAGGATTTGCCACATCCCCTATCCGCTCGATATTGTTGGTGCCCCTCGACTTTCAGGGGCAGTTTATGGGTTACTTGTGCGTGTTTCGCAATGGCTTTGATCACGAAATCAAGTGGGCGGGGAAACTAGACCCTGATACCCGTCAGCGCCTACCCCAACTGTCGTTTGACGCATGGCTAGAGGTGCGCCGTGAGCAAGCTGTGTTGTGGACAAGCCACGACATACAATTGGCTCAATCTATTGGGATGCATCTCTATATGGCGGTCATGCAGCGCCGCGTAGAAGCCCTGATTCGCTACCAAGCTTCCCATGATGCCCTTACAGCATTGCCCAATCGGTTGCTGTTTGCTGAGCAACTGGTCTTGGCGCTCGCAGATGCCCAGCATCATGATGCGATGGTCGGGGTGGCGTTTTTAGATCTCGATCGCTTCAAAACTATTAACGACACCCTGGGTCATGCCATTGGCGATGCCCTGTTGCAGCAGGTGGCCGAGCGCTTGCGGCAATGTTTGCGCAAGGGAGATGCGATCGCCCGTTGGGGGGGCGACGAATTTACCTTACTATTGCCGCATCTTTCGTCGGCGGAGGACATCAGCTGTGTCGCCAAACATATTTTGGATCATCTGAGCCAGCCCTTTTGGGTGGCAGATCAAGAGTTCTACATTACCGCCAGCTTGGGCTTGGCCCTGGCTCCCTACGACGGCCAAGATGTAGAAACCCTGCTCAAACATGCCGATACCGCGATGTATCAGGCCAAATACCAGGGCAAAAACAACTTTCAGATTTACTACGAAGAAACGAACCATCGCACCCGCGAGCACCTATCTCTAGAAAGTGATCTGCACAAAGCCCTGCGCCGTCATGAATTGCTACTCTATTACCAACCCCAAATTGACCTCCGAACCCGGACAATGATTGGGGTGGAAGCACTTTTGCGGTGGCAACATCCTGAGCGTGGCTTTATTTCGCCGGGGCAGTTTATTCCGTTGGCCGAAGAAACGGGGCTGATTAACCGCATTGGAGAATGGGTGTTGCGGGAAGCGTGTCGCCAAAACCAGGCATGGCAGGCCATGGGGTTAGCTCCGTTACGGATGGCGGTTAACCTTTCCGCCAAGCAGTTTCAGCAGCCGCGCCTCGTGAATGTGATTTTGCAGATCTTGGAAGAAACGGGACTAGATCCGCGTTTTTTGGAGGTAGAAATTACCGAAAGTGCGGTCATGCATGATATTCCGTTCACCATCACGACCCTGCGGCAACTCCAAGACATTGGCATCCAGGTGGCCATTGATGATTTTGGCACGGGCTACTCGTCGCTCCATGCCATCAAGCATTTTCCACTGAACACCCTCAAAATCGATCAGTCCTTCGTCCGCGAAGCCTGGCACGACCCCAGCGATGCGGCGATCGCCCGCACCATTTTGGCTCTCGGTCGTGGGCTGAACCTTCATACCTTGGCCGAAGGAGTCGAAACCCAAGAACAGTTAGACTGGCTCAACTCCTTGGGGTGTGACATGGCCCAGGGCTTTTTCTTTAGCCGCCCCATGCCCGCTGACGAGGTAGTGGCCTTGCTCCAAAACCCCACTCGCCTATTTCAGGGCATTCAACCCACACCTCAGCCTCCCCATGTGGCGTTATAGCGGTCATGGGTCGGTGCGCCTCCCCACCCCTGTGTCATTCCCATAGCTGATCAGAACGGTTGCCAATCTATAGAGTTTTAGATTTTAGGATGGGAGATTCTGGTTTGAATCTCCCATCCGTTGGCAGAAATCTGCCTGGAAACAGGCGCGATTCTGCGGCTTAAAGCGCCCCGGCGGCGGTTTGATCAAACACCCCTGCGCCAAAGTGGGTGGTGATGTTGATGGCCTGAAGTATATGTGGTTGGCCAGATCCTCGGGGGTAATCAACCACGGTGACGCCGCCATTACCTTGCTTAAACGTCCAGAAGGCCTCTGGCCCCAAGCCTGCTAAATAGCAGAGGATGGCCTTGTTGACGGCATCATGGGCGACGACCAAGATCGTGGTGGGGCGATCGCCCGGAGCCGAGGCCACAATGTCGTTCCAGGCGGCGATCGCCCGATCCCAGACTTGCTGCAAGTTCTCCCCTTCTGGCATTTGCACCGTTTCGGGGGCGACCTTCCACTGCTCTAGCTCGTGGCCATAATCCACAGCAATTTCTTCTTCTAGCTTGCCTTCCCAGAGGCCGTGGCTAATTTCCCGCAGGCGCTCGTCTAGCTCTAGGGTGATGTGGGGATGCTCCTTCACAATCACTTCGGCGGTTTCTTTAGGGCGCAACATGGGGCTGGTGACGGCTCGGTCAAGGGTGACAGCCTGGAGAAATTGAGCTGCTTTGGCGGCCTGCGATCGCCCTTGATCATTCAGTGGCACATCAATTTGCCCCTGAAAGCGTTTGTCGCGGTTCCAATTCGTTTCGCCGTGGCGAACCAACAACAGCCGGGGGCCTTGGTGCCCCGGGCGGAGGTTCGGCAACAGTTCACCCAGGTGGGCGGTGAGGTTGACCGATTCTAGTTGTATAGGGTCGCCCAAACTGCCCGAAAAATTGAGGATGCTGATGCCGCAATTGGTCTGATGCAGAGCGTTGTAGTGATCGGGGGGAACGCCAGCCGCAACACTAATCAGGCAGCGATTAATGCCGCTATGGGCAACCACCAAGATGGTTTCTCCGGCATGGTGGGGGAGCACCTCGTGCCAAAACTGCTCAGCCTGTGCCCGCAGGTCAAGCACAGGGTTGTAGACCTCAACCCCAGTGGCGGTGGCGCGTTTCATGGTGAGTTCGTGGGGGCGATCGCGCCACACCCGATAGCCCTCCGGAAAGTGCTTCTCCACATCGCTAAACAACAGCCCTTCCCATTCTGCCAAATTGATTTCTTTTAGCAGATCGGTAAATTGTAGGGTCGTGGGAGGCGTCTCTAACTGCGTGTGGATCAGCGCTGCGGTTTCTTTGGCGCGTTGGAGGGGGCTGCTGTAGGTGGCCGCAAAGGACACGCCTTGGAGCACCTGCCCCGCCTGCCGAGCGCCCTCTTGCCCTAGCTCTGAAAGGAATGAGTCGTCGCAGTGCCCCTGCACCCGACGCTGAAGATTGTAGGTGCTGATGCCGTGACGCACCAATATAACGCGAGTAGCCAGAGCCTTGTCCTCCCTATCTGCTGCAAATAATGCCTATAAATACGTTCAATCATGGTCTTGAACGAGTCTTGAACGGGTCTTGAACGGATCTTGAACCGGGTTTTGAACGATGCTCTTAAACCTCGTCTAACTTGAAACTCAGAGTTTTCCCTCACCCTAAATCCCTCTCCCTAGGGAGAGGGACTTTGAAAGCCTTTCCGGCTCCCCTCGCCCTTTGGGAGAGGGGTTGGGGGTGAGGGCTAAAACTACAGTTCTCAACGTGGACTTGGTTTAACCCGTTTTTTAGCCCAAGGTTTTAACCTGTTTTTTAACCCACGGTCTTAACCCAGGATCTGAGTACTGCGGGGTGAGTACTGCATTGCGAGGCTAAGACCAAACGATGGGTTTGGGGCATTGGGGGCGATCGCCCGTCCCCCGTGGGGAGGCATCCCTCGCCCTTGCCAGAAGCATTTTACCCCGCTGGGTGGGTCAGGATGCGATAATGCCAGGAAGAACGGTGGTAGCGGAATGTGAGGGTTGACAAGGCAGCATGACAGTGAAGCGATTGGTTTTAAGTATCCTCACCTTAGTAGTTGTCCTGTTGGTGGGCAGCTCTCTCCTGGGTAGCCTGGGCAAACCCCAGATCACCAACCGTTTACAGCTTTATCAAACCAATTTGGTGCTCACGGCCACCGCCGAGCCAACGGATATAGACCCGTCGGCTTTGCAAGCCCAGGTGCGGCAAGCCATTGTGGGGCAAGATCCGCTGAAGACCGCACTGGAGCAGTATGAAGCTGTCCGCAAAACGGCGACTACGGATTTGGCAACCTTCCAAACCTCTGCGGCCTCTGCGGCGACCTCTGCGGCGGCGGTGGCTCCTAACCCCGAATTGGCGATCTTGATTCAACAACAACAGCAGTTGATCCAACAACTCGATCTCCAAATTGGGCTGTTGCAAGCCGAACAGGGGGATGTGGCAGCAGCCCAGACCACATGGGCGCAACTGTTGGCAGACGAGCCACTGGCAACCCCTGGAGGTACGATTCTTGTTAACCCTGGCGTGGTGCAAACGGCTACCCTCTTGCAAGGGCTGTGGCTTGATCCGCCCCGCCTAGGGGCAGATGGGGAGGCGCAACTACGGGCAGGGTTAGATGGCTGGTTTGAAGGGGCAGCGCTGCAGCGGTGGTATACCGTGACCGGGGAAACCGCTGCCCTCGAAGCGTTGCAGGCTCAGCAAGGGGCGATCGCCCAACGCACCCTGCTCAAACTCACGGTGATTGGCATTTTGCCCGGTATTGCGGCGGTTACTGGCATCGGCTTCATTATTTTTCTGCTTGCCCAGCGGGTAATGCGTGGCAAAGAAGCCCTGCTCACCCTAGCGACGGATGCACCCTGGGAAACCCCATGGGATTGGGAAATTATCTGGCAGGTGTTAATTGTTGGCTTTTTCTTCATGGGGCAAATTGTGGTGCCCTTTGTGTTGGGCACCCTCGGCTCTGCATTTTTAGTGGGCGGCAGTAGCCGCTCCCGTGCGATCTACACCCTGATCTACTACTTACTAATGGCAACGGCGGGGCTGCTGGTGTTGTTCTTTTCGGTGCGCCCTTACCGACCGCTAGCGGCTCCATGGTTTCGCTATCGCCCGGTGGCCTCATTTTTGCTCTGGGGAATTGGCGGCTACCTCACGGCACTGCCCCTGATGCTGGGGGTTTCGTTGCTGAATCAGCAGTTTTGGCAAGGGCAGGGGGGCAGTAATCCGCTGCTGCAAATTGTGTTAGAAGAAAATGATCCGGTGGCTCTGGGGCTGTTTTTGTTTACCGCAGCGGTGGCGGCTCCGATTTTTGAAGAAACGCTGTTTCGAGGCTTTTTGCTACCGTCTCTGACGCGCTACATGCCTGCCGCTGGGGCGATCGCCCTCAGTAGTTTGGTGTTTGCGATCGCCCACCTCAGCCTGTCAGAGGTCTTGCCGCTAACGGTGCTGGGTTCGATGCTGGGCTTTGTGTATTGGCGATCGCGCAATCTCCTCGCCCCCATCCTGCTCCATAGCCTTTGGAACAGCGTCACCATGATTGGCCTGTTCATCCTCGGCAGTGGCCATTAGCGAGAAAATTCGCTAATTTTCTGCGCATACCCAGATCATCAGGCCAGTCCATCAGGCTGGGTGGCGCGTTTAGGGATTGACTATCCCCGCCGCGACAAGAGCCATTAAGAACTGGGTTCTTCGAGGGCTTGATAGAATTCGCCCACCCACGGAACTTGGGCTAGGTCGGCGAAGGTGATCTGGCGCTGGAGGCGATCGAGTTCGTCGATGCGCTGGTTTTCGCGATACACCTGCTGTTGGAGATAGCTAC
>Ga0105044_10004306_pt1 | contig 19545 bp, 17 predicted proteins | sample MAT01_FD_78092 | JGI IMG/M metagenome (GOLD analysis project Ga0105044, IMG submission 78092) | Freshwater microbial communities from Lake Fryxell liftoff mats and glacier meltwater in Antarctica - MAT-01 | ecosystem: Environmental > Aquatic > Freshwater > Ice > Liftoff microbial mat | place...
GAGGAGTTCGGCAAATTTGCTTGGGTGATGGATCCCGAAGGCAACAAGATTGAACTTTGGGAGCAACCAAGAAGTGTTGTTTAGGGTTTAGGGAGAGGGTTTAGGGTTTAGGGGAGAGGGTTTAGGGTTTAGGGGTTAGGGGCTCCGCTCAACGATTTCAGCGAGCATCTTTGGTATTGCGCCCTAAACCCTAAACCCTCTCCCTAAACCCTAAACCCTCTCCCTAAACCCTCTCCCTAAACCCTAAACCCTCTCCCTAAACCCTCTCCCTAAACCCTAAACCCTCTCCCTAAACCTATTGCGCCAAAATATGCGCCATACGCAGCAAGTCCTTATTCATAGGCTTATGCTTGGCAATGGCTTCCACAAACGGGGTATAGTCCACGTTGTTGTTGCGGATACCTACCATGACCCCTGATTTTCCTGCTAAAAGTGCCTCCACGGAAGTAAACCCCAGCACCGATGCAAGTACCCGATCCAGTGTGCTGGGTGAACCTCCGCGTTGCAAGTGGCCAATGACGGTCACTTTGATATCGTCGTAGAGGTCAATTTTTTCTTCCACTTTGTGCGCGATGTCATACACGGTGCCCATTTGGTTGCCTTCTGCCACAATCACAATACTGAATAATTTGGCGCGTTTTGCTCCTCTTTTTAGGAGTTTCACCAAATCCTCCATAGAGGTTTCCTCTTCCGGGATGAGTACCCCTCCAGCACCACCTGCAATGGCGGTATGGAGGGCAATAAAGCCCGAATTTCGGCCCATAACTTCTACAAAAAAGAGGCGATTGTGCGAATCCGCAGTGTCGCGTATTTTATCTACTGCTTGTACCGCCGTGTTCACAGCGGTGTCAAAGCCAATCGTGAAATCTGTGCCAAAAAGGTCATTGTCAATCGTGCCTGGGATACCTACTATTGGGATGTCGGGGAATTCTTCCATAAACTTCATGGCCCCAGTGAACGTACCGTTACCTCCAATGGCGATCAGTGCATCAATGTCGTTGTCAACCAGATTCTCATAAGCCTGCCGTCGTCCTTCGGGGGTCATAAACCTTTGGCTTCGGGCAGTTTTCAGAATGGTGCCGCCCCGGTGGATAATGTTGCTCACATCCGTGGTTTCCAGCCGTTTGATATTCCCGTCAATCATCCCTTCATAACCCCTCATGATTCCATAGATGTGCAGGTCGTTGTTGAATGCGTTTCGCACAATGGCGCGCACCGCAGCGTTCATGCCAGGTGCATCCCCCCCCGAAGTGAAAACTGCGATACGTTTTATGTCTTTTATGCCTTTTATTTCCTTTGCCATATTTGTTTACAAAATTTAGTCCGCTGTCTCAGTATGAAATTCTGCCAAAGGGTAGATCGGTTTCCGAACGATCCGTCCCAATTGCAAGCGGCGTTCTTCCATACATTTTGAGAGTATTTCCTGAAAATGGTGTGCGATAGAGCCTACGAAATGGACCGGCACATGCTGAAACCCTTGGTATTTCGACACATGACGGTCAAGAAATTCGCCCAAGCATTCTGTTACCAATTTTTGGATGAAAGGATGTTCTAAGTGGTCGCCCAAAAAACGCGTAAAGGTGGCCAAGTAAGCGTTTGCCCCCTTTTCATAAGCGCGATCTTTAATAGCGTGAGCCCCTTCTGGGTATGCCAGTCTAAATGCAGAATCTAAGTCGGTTGGCAATTCACGATAAAACCATGCGCGTAGCAGGGCTTTTCCCAAGTGGGTGCCACTCCCTTCGTCGCCGAGCTGCCAGCCAAGGGATGGCACATTGTCCAAGATTTTGTTGCCATCAAAATAACAACTGTTTGAGCCTGTGCCAAGGATACAGGCAATGCCCGCACTTCGGCCACAAACTGCGCGTGCCGCGCCCAAAAGATCGTGCTCTACCTCCGCCTTGGCGTTTGGGAAGCAAGCCCTTAAAGCTGCCGCAACGATCTCGGCACGATGAGCGTCATGTACGCCCGTACCGTAAAAATATACAGCGGTAACTTTATCAGCTTGTAGTTTGGGGAGCAGTTGATCCTCGATAATATCGCGAATTTCGTCAGTAGAATGGAAAAACGGGCTAAAACCCACGGTGTTCTCGAGTTGCTGGTCACGCCCTCCGTGCGAGAGCAACCAGTCACATTTTGTAGAACCACAATCGGCAACAATGACCATTTTCGGAAGGAAGATAAGTTGAGAAAATCCTGAGTGCTTCATGTATCCAATAGTAATGCATGGGTAGCACGAGGCATCAGCGCGATCAAGTGCTTTTTGTAAAAAGTACACTTTGGGTGCAAAAGTAGGTTTTTCGCTTAACTAGGGTAGCCCCGGACCGCACTAATTTTCACGAAGCAGATGGGTTCTTTACTGCAATTAGTGCAAATTAGTACAATTCGGGGCTAAAAACCAGGGTCTTAAACAAAAAAACGGCGGCGCGAAAAATTCGCGCCGCCGATGGTAGTTTTTATTGCTTAGGAATTAGCCTCCTTTTTACTTCAGGTTGAAATTGCCAGTACCTACCAGGTAGCCTTTGTTGAAAATCTCAACTTGGTATTTGCCCTTCACGAAATTTTGGCCAGGCTGCCATCCGCCACAAACTTGTGTTTCACCGTTGGTGTAGTTTGCAGTTGCGGTCGTGGTGTATCGGAATTCACTTTCGTCCCGTTTGTTCTGTCCTACACCAGATCCCAGGCTTTCAATTGCGAGTGGGGCACCCGTTGGATCCACGACCCGGATGTAGAAAGTCTCTTCGCCAGCTTCGGCTACTTCATTGGCTTCAGTCATGAAGCAAATGCTTAGCTTGTCCACTTTTTTGGCCTTGGACTTGGTACGCTCCTTACCGTTACCGCGAACGTCTTTGGCTTTAACAACCACGTTTTTCACGCGGATAGCAGAAGCTACGTCTACTTTTTTGCTGAGTTGGTTGCGCTCGCTTTCGAGGGTGGTTTTTTCAGAAATAAGGGCTGCTTTTGCGCTGCCTTCTTCCTGCAATTTGGTTTGAGTTTCGTTCAGCGAAGTTGTAAGCTGCTGATTCTGACCAGTCAGCTGGGTGTTGGACTCCGTGAGTATGCCATTTTGTTTTTTCAGCTCGTCAATCTCCGCAAGGAACTCTGTTTTTTGGCGCTGAAGGTTTGCCATGCCACCTTTGTAGTCTTTGTTGCTGCGGATAAGGCCTGCTATTTGATTTTTGCTTGCCTCAAGGTCGGCCAGTTGCTGGTTGATTTTCGCATCCAGTTCCGCGTTGATGCCTTTTTGTTGTTCGAGTTGGGTCACGGCCTCGTTATACTTTGCGTCCAATTCGGTGAATGCTTCTTTTTGCTGGGTGAGTTCCATGGTCGTCGCATCCAGCTGTTTGCCGGTATTAAGTTTGCTGACCAAAAGGAAAACACAAAGGCCAAGCAGTGCTGCGATGGCCACACCCATGATGGTGGTAACGCGTTTCTGATTGTTGCCGCCTTCAGGTGCACCATAGTTTGGCGTAGCGGGCTGATTGAAATTGGTGGGAGTGCTCATAATTTTTAAAAAAAAAGTGAAAGGTTTACGAATGAATGAGAGGTGTCAAAATCGAGTCATAGTCTACCTTTCAATGTGAATAAAGTTGGTAAGTTGTAATGCCGATGATTAAACGGCTTGTGATTGAAAAAGATGCAAGATAAACCGCTGGGCCAATTCTTTATTGCACATGTGTTGGGCAGTTTTTTTAGAGTATTTTTCTAAAAACTTTCTAACTTGTTGATTTTCAACAACAATATTTTAGAAAAGTGTTAAAAAAATATTTCTCCCTTATTATTGGCTAAGCGCAAAAATCGGGGGATACCCTACCTTTGGGGCACCGGGTTTTTCCGGGTCAAAATTTCTATTGCTATGTCTGCTTTTGACGTTTACGATATTTACAACACCCTCTTTCTCGATATCGAGACAGCACCCTGTGTACAGGAGTTTGACGACTTGAGCGAGGAAATGCAAGAGCTTTGGCGTTCCAAGTGCCGCACGATGCTGAAAAGGCCGGACGATGAAATCGAACAGGATGAGCTGGAAGATCTTTTCAAAACCCGTGCGGGTATTTATTCTGAATACGGTAAGATCATTTGTATCTCGGTGGGTTTCCTCACCCGCCAGCCAGACAGCAACGAACCAATATTGCGCCTCAAATCATTTTCCAACCATTTGGAGGCCACTGTGATAGAGGATTTTGCCGATTTGCTCAACCGGCATTTCAACAGCCCGGATAAGTTTGCTATCTGTGGCCATAATATAAAGGAGTTCGATGTGCCTTATATCTGCCGTCGTTCGCTCATCAACCAATTGCCTTTGCCAAAAATGATTGATATTGCAGGAAAAAAGCCTTGGGAAACCAAACAACTGCTCGACACCTTGGAGATGTGGAAATTCGGCGACATCAAAAACTACACCTCGCTTCGGCTGCTTTGTGCTGTGTTTGATATCCCTTCGCCTAAAGACGATATCAGCGGTGCCGATGTGGGCCAGGTATATTGGGAAGAACGCGACCTGGATCGAATTGCTACCTATTGCGAAAAAGATGTGCTGGCAACCGTCCAACTTTTCTTGCGACTCAAACGGCTACCTTTGCTCCGCGCCGATCAGGTAGTAACCGTTCGGTAGACATTTGGACATTGGACGTTGAATGCGGTACTTGATACTGTTAAGGGTCCAATCTTCAAACCTCCAAAGTCCAACATCCAAAAATATGAACAAACATCTCATAGCACCCTCAGTGCTCGCTGCCGATTTTGCGCGGCTTTCAGAAGAAATAGACCTTGTTAACGGCTCAGAAGCCGACTGGTTTCACCTGGACGTAATGGATGGGCGCTTTGTGCCAAACATTACATTCGGGATGTTCATCGTGGAGGCCATCGGTCGTTTGGCAAAAAAGCCGCTCGATGTCCACCTTATGATCGTAGAGCCAGAAAAGTACATTGAGCAGTTCCGCAAGGCTGGGGCTGATGTCATAACGGTACACGTTGAGGCTTGCCCAAACTTGCACCGCACCATCCATCAAATCAAAGAAACTGGCGCAAAAGCAGGGGTCGCACTCAATCCGCACACCCCTGTTTCAGTGTTGGAAGACATCATAGAGGACCTTGATTTGGTGTGTATCATGTCGGTAAATCCGGGTTTTGGCGGGCAAAAATTTATTTACAACACCCTGCCCAAAACCCGCAAACTCAAGGAAATGATCATTGCCACCAATGCTAAGGCGCTCATTGAGATTGACGGCGGCGTGGGTCTGCACAATGCCGAAAGCCTGCTACAAGCTGGGGCTGATGTACTGGTGGCGGGGAACAGCGTTTTTGCTGCAAAGGATCCCTTGGCCGCGATTCGGGACTTGAAAGCGTTTGAGGCTAAATTTGACTTTTAGATGAAGAAAATTGACAAGCTCCTCCTGACCAGTTCGCTCGGCCCCTTCGCGGTGGCGTTCTTCATCGCTGTGTTTGTTCTGGTGATTCAGATCATGTGGCTTTACATTGACGAGATTGCGGGCAAGGGCGTGAGCGTTTTCATCATGTTGGAGCTGGTAGGGTACATGTCAGTGTCGGTGTTCCCGATGGCGTTGCCCATTGCTGTCCTGATCGCTTCGGTGATGGTGATGGGTGGTTTGGCGGAGCGATATGAACTTTCGAGCATGAAAAGTGCCGGCATCCCACTAATCCGGGTCATGCGAACCCTGATACTCTTAGCGGCTTCGATCTCGGTTTTTTCTTATGTCTGCTCCGATTTTTTGATCCCTATTGCCAATTTGAAATTCAAAAGCCGACTCTTTGATATCCGCAAACAAAAGCCTGCGTTGACCATTGAGGAGGGTGTTTTTAATGAAGATTTTCGGCAATTTGTAATTCGGATCGCAGATAGGAACCCAGATGGAGAAACGATCAAGGGTGTGATGATTGAAGACCAGAGCAATCTGGGGCAGGTGAAATTCAGCCAAATCCTTGCCGACAGCGGACAAATGTATACCACAGGCGACAAGCGTTTTTTTGTGATGAACCTTTTCAACGGCACACAGTACCAAGAGCCTGGAAACCAAGGGCCCAGTAGCACTAAAAGGCGATTTCCTTTCATCCGCACCAATTTCAAATCGTGGTCCAAAGTGTGGGATATGCGGGAGTTTGAAATGGTGCGCACCGATGAAGACAAATTCAGCACCCAGCGTACGATGCTGAGCATGACCCAATTGCGCCAGAATGTGGATTCTCTCCAGGTCAAGATAAACGAGACGGGCCAAATGGCTGTAAACGATATGCTCCTCAACCTCAAACGGCAGCCCATCCCCCCGCCTCCAACAAGCATCAGCCCAAGCGTAATCACAGACGCGCCCAAGCAGGCCAGCGGCGTTTCAAAAAAGATGGGCAATAAACTTAGCAAAATAGGAAAGACTGGGCAGGCTGCTACAGAAAAAAAGAACCCAAACCGAGGCTCTACTTCCGGCCCCAACCTTCCAGTACAAGAACTCAAAAAGCCCCTCGACCAATATCCTTCCCTGATTGAAACCTTTCGCGACCGCGACCGCAGCTCTTTATTGAAAGAAGCCAAAACACGCCATGGGCTCAGCAAAAATATTGTGGAAACACGAAGGAGTCAGGCAACTGCCCGGCGGCTTGATTGGGTAAAAACCGGATACGAACTTTACAACAAGTACAGTTTCGCCATTATTTGTTTTGTTTTCCTTTTTATTGGGGCACCGATGGGAGCCATCATCCGAAAAGGCGGTTTTGGATACCCTATCCTAGTTTCCATTACTTTTTTTGTCACGTTTGTATTCCTTGCTATCCTTTGCCGTAAACTCGCTGAATCCTATTTGATGACCCCTTTTTGGGCGGCCATGACCCCTTGCGCTATTCTGGCCGTTTTTGGGCTCTACGTCACTCGCAAAGCTATGAACGACACCCAGCTGTTCAGCACCGAGCGACTACAACGTTGGCTTTTCCGCTTGCGACTGGCCAGAAAACAAAAAAAAGCGCTCAATGCTTCATGAATAAGATTTGGGAACACCACTGGTTTTTTATCCCCATCGCCATTTTCTTTGGGTTTTGCGGCGTACTTGCTATGGTGGTTCCCTACGGCCATGAAATATTGTTTTTCAATGGCTTACGGTACGAACCATTTAATTCCATCTTCAAGTATTTAAGCTTTTGCGGTGAAGTGTGGGCCTTCCTTTTGTTTGGCATTGCAGCCCTGTTTTGGCGGCCACGGTATGCTTTGATGATTGCTTTGGTGGGGCTGTTGGCTATGCCACTTATGTACCTTCTGAAAGATGCCATTGGCGTGGATCGCCCCATTACCTACTTTGAAAAGAAGGCTGCTCTGAATAACGTCGTACTGGTGCCTAGTTTGGACTTGAATCGCGGCCAAACGAGTTTTCCTTCTGGTCATACCATGGCAGCATTTGCACTTTACAGTTTGCTCACACTTATGGTAGGACGCAAGTATGCTCCCTTGGGCCTTTTATTTGCACTTCTTGCCGTTCTTGTGGGCATATCCCGGATATTTTTGGTACAACATTTTTTGATAGACGTGCTTGCCGGGGCCGTGTTGGGGTTATTGCTCGGAGGAAGCGTTTGGTGGGCAGCGGCAAGGTTTTTACCCAAATAGAAGGGGTGCTGTTTTTAATAGATTCACCCGTTCCTAAATTACTTACAAGCCCAGCAATCGCTATGTACATCCTTCGTCGTTTGGGATATGGTATTTTAGTCATGGTACTGGTGGTTGCCACCATCTCGGGCATTATATTTCTTGCTCCTGTGGATCCCGCTCAATTGACGTTTGGCCAGCGCAGCGATGTGAGTACAGTGAAGGCCAAAACCGCCGAACTGGGTCTCGACCAGCCATTGTACGTCCAGTTGGGGAAATATCTGGCCGACCTCTCGCCAATTTCTATTCTAGAACAGACGCCTGAAAATCAACGAAAATATCAGGCTCAAACACTTTTGCCCTTGGGAAGCGGCGATGCGCTCGTCCTCAAATTCCCTTACCTCCGTGAATCCTATCAATCCGGTCGTCCAGTCACCGAAATCCTGGCCGATGCCATCCCTGCCACGGCTTTACTGGCTGGCACGGCGATGTTTTTGGCGGTATTCTTGGGCCTGCTTTTAGGTATCCTTGCATCGCTCAGGCCACATACCTGGCTCGATCATTTGGTGTCTGTTATTGCGGTGTTTGGCTACTCCCTGCCTTCTTATGTAGTTGCCATGTTTTTTGCATTGGTGTTCGGATACGCGCTGGGCGATTGGACTGGGTTAGAAATTCAAGGCAGCCTTTTTGTGCTCTCTGATTTTGGGGAATGGCAACTGCGCTGGCGCAATCTCATCCTGCCGGCCTTTGCGCTTGGCCTTCGTCCGGTGGCGCTTATCACGCAACTCACCCGCAGTGCCATGCTCGATGTGCTCTCACAAGATTTTGTGCGTACGGCCACTGCAAAGGGCCTTTCGCAAAAAACAGTGGTGGTTAAACACGCCCTGCGCAATGCGCTAAATCCGCTTGTTTCGGCTATTTCAGGCTGGTTTGCGGCCTTGCTTACCGGGGCATTTTTTGTTGAAAATGTGTTCAATTTCAAGGGTTTGGGCGATGCTACCGTAAATGCCCTCCTCAACTTCGATATACCGCTGGTGCTGGGATGTGTATTGTTTACTTCGGCGGTATTTATTGTGGTTAATCTTATTTCTGACCTGCTTTATGCCTGGCTTGATCCGAGGGTTAGGGTAGGGTGAGACAGGATTGAACAGGGTTAACAGGATTTTTTTCTCCAAAAAGATTTGAAAACCCGGTTAATCCAGTTCAATCCAATCAAAACAATCCCTAATAAGACCACATATCATGCTCCCGCGAAAATAATTCATTCTTTATCTTGTCGGATTGCATCAACAAGTCAAGCCCTGAATACATATCTTGCAAACGCAGGTCTTGTACATTGTTCTCCTTCGTGATATAAGAGGCGAAATACCTTTTTTCAAAAATGTCTTCCCAGGTGGTGGTAGCCGACCAGTTTTCACCGTGCGTGATGGCTTTGTGCTTTGACAACAACGTTCGAGCTGCCGGGTAATACACCCAAAACAGTGGCTTTTCAAAACGGAAATTCCCTTCTTCATCCCGTTCTTCAATGATCGGCGCAATGCCTAGGATGCGGTGACGAAGCGTGCTGGTTTTGGTGTCAAAAAACCAGGATTCTTTGATACGGAAGCGCTTTACATTCTCCCAGTTGATTTCATTTTCAACAATTTTTACGGTCTCGCTGTACGTTTCGGGTTCAAAAACTACCACTGTATCGCGCACAAAAAGCATCCCTCGAACATCGGTAGGCGAAAGGCGTTTGCTGAATTTATCGTCCTCTGTGCTGTAAACCGAAATTTCTCCCGCCAAGGCTGCATCCGTAAGGACTTTGAAAAGCGGGGATTCGGGCGCAGAGAACGTAAGGTTCATTTTTTCGCGGACATCAATTACGCGCCAGATTCGTTTTTCCCATAAAATATCGGCCTCTCGAATGGGTTGATAGGCCAACGTAACTCGGTCGGCTACCACTTCCCGATCTGTTATGTCGTCGAGTGGTGGAGACATTTCAACAGGTTCGGGGTCTTGCGCAAAGGCAAAATTGATGGAGAGGAGCATAGCTCCGCCAAGGCAACCCATGAGTCGGGCTGCCCGATTTGACAACAGGTTTGTCATGTCGGGAAATGTTTAGTAATTAAAAAATGATAAGAATGAAAGGGCTCCGTCGTACGCGGAACCCATTTTCAATACGCTGGTTTTTAGCAAAATGAATGCTTCGTAAATTGTAATCGGCGGGTGGGATGGCTGGCTTGTTATTCTTCGCTGCGCTAAGAATGACAACCGAATCATAGCCGAAACGGGTAGTAGGGGGACCGTATTTCCAATGTTAAAAATTTTAACAAGAAATCCAGTGGGCGAACTCAAAGAGCGAGTCGAACTGATAATCAATCTTCAATTTCGAAAGCGCTGCCACTTCTTCAATCTTTCCCCGGATGAGCACCGAACGAACACCGAGTTTTTGGGCAAATTCCATGTCGGCCACGGAATCGCCCACCATCCAGGCATCTTCAAAGTCAATATCCGGGAAATCAGCCAATGCCATCCAGGCCATGCCAGTGGCAGGTTTTCGGCAAGTGCAGCCCGCGTCTGCCCGGTGCGGACAATGGTAGGCGCGGTCAATGCGCCCACCCGCGGCCTCCACAAACGAGTACATTTTTTGGTGAACGGCATAAAGATCCAGTTCTGTCATCAGGGCCTTGCCTATGCCTGCCTGATTGGTCACCACCACGATGCGCCCGAATTTTTCGCTGAGCAGGCGCATGGCTTCCCCCAGGCCTTCCGTCGGCAGGAATTCGTTGGGTGTTTTTACGTATTCGCCGGGCGTGCGGAGATTGATGACGCCGTCGCGGTCGAGAAAAAGGGTGGACATTGATAAAAATGATTTCAATTTTAATCTGAAAGAACCCAACCAACATAAAGTTTCCCGCGTTATCAAAAAAACGTTGAAATTATGAAAATCCAAAACGGCTTTTTAGGAATTCTTTTCTTATTCATTGGGTGTCGGTCTAATGACAATTTGCCATTACCACCGAATTCTATACATATCTCGGGTACTGAATGGGGATACGCGAACTCATTTGCGCTCGTTCGCTCTGCGGGTACTCCCTCTTGGAGGGATATTTATGTGAAATTAGATGGTGATGACGGCTCGTTCATATATGTCGTTGTGCCAGCAACATTTCTTGATTCTATGCCTTCTTTTCCATATCATGTAAAAGGGAGGGTATTTTATTATACGTCCTCTTCGATCAATAGTCAGGTCTTTGAAGGGGATGGTGATGTTGAATTGGTGAACATGAATCCTACTGCTCATGAGTTATCTTTAAGTTTTGATGCCAAATTGAATTCTAACGGACAAAGCCTGAACGTTGAAAGTGGTCCATTATCCGGCATTGCCTACAAGGATGTTTTTGGAACGGCAACTGGCCTTAATTTCAATCTTCATATAGATCAGATTGCATGGCTTCCTTCAGATTATGGTGCTGACATGTCTGGTGGACAAGTAGACTGGTTTTTTGTAAAAAGTCTGAATTTTCCAGCCAGCGACTGGTTTAAGTTCGAGATACCTTGGGGAATCCCTGCTGGAACCTATCCGATTGGTTCGATTGTCAGGTTTGAACAAGAATTTCCTATTATTAAATGGGTTGCGGCATCCGGCACAGTTGAATTGTTAGAAAACAGTTTTTCTGAGGCAAGGCAAAAAGCAATTTTTTCTGGTGTTTTCTTCCATCCGGACACACCAACCATAAAAATTGTACTGCAAAACGGGAGTTTTGAAGTGGGGTTTGAATATTGAATATTCGTGTAAAAGCAAATCACCCTGCCAAAGCCCCGACCTGCCGCAACACATTTTTCGCCACCTCCAAAAACGCCTCCGCTACCACCGGGCTGTCTTTTTGGAGAATAGCAGGCATACCCGAATCTCCGCCTTCGCGCACACTTTGAACCAGCGGGATTTGCCCGAGCAACATTGACTTGCTTTCTCTCGCCAGTTTTTTCCCGCCGCCTTGGCCGAAGATGAAGTACTTGTTTTCAGGGAGTTCTGCGGGTGTGAACCAGGACATGTTTTCTACTACACCCAAAATTGGAACATCTATAGACGGCAGCAAAAACATATTCACGGCCTTTATAGCGTCTGCCAGGGCTACATCTTGAGGCGTAGTGACAATCACCACACCCGTGACGGGAACCGTCTGCACGAGGGTGAGTTGCACGTCGCCGGTGCCGGGAGGCAAGTCAACGATCAGAAAATCGAGTTCGGGCCACAACACTTCGCTGACGAATTGTTTGATGATTGCTGCCAAGCGAGGGCCACGCATTACAACCGCTTGTTCCGGTTCAATGATGAAACCGATGCTGATACAAGGGATACCGTGACCTTCGAGGGGGATCATTCGGGGTACGCCCGTCACATCGCGCACTTTGGGTCGCTCGCCTACCAATCCCAGCATAGTGGGGATGCTGGGGCCGTACACGTCCGCATCGAGCAGGCCGACCCGGGCGCCCAATTGTTTGAGTCCGAGGGCGAGATTGACGGCCACCGTGCTTTTTCCAACGCCTCCCTTGCCGCTGGCTACGGCAAGGATGTGCTTGATTTGTGGCACAGAACTCGGAGGCGCAATGCCATCGGTGGCCTTTGCCACAAAATGTGCATTTACCTGTGACTGCGGGAAAACTTCCACAATCGCGCTGATGCAGGCAAAGTTGAGTTCGGCCTTGCCCTGCATTTGCAGGCTTGGAATCGCGAGTTTAAAATTGACGTTATTCCCTTCTATTACAAGGTCTTGCACCATGCCTGCGGTAATAATGTCGCGCCCGGTTTGTGGGTCGCGGACATTGCGGAGTGCGTTGAGTATTTGTTCTTTTTCCATGATTTTGCTAAATTTATTTGGCAATCCGTGTTCCATCGGCCGCTCAATATTTCACTTCCCACGCCCTTGCAACAGGACCAAAGCAGTGTAAAACAGTATCTTGAAATCCAGCGCAAGCGACATGTTCTCAATGTACAACAAATCGAAGCGCAGTCGCTGTAGCATTTCCTTTACGTTGGAGGCGTAGCCGTATTTGACCTGTCCCCAGGAAGTTATGCCAGGGCGCACCTTTAGCAGGTGGCGGTATTGTGGATTTTCTTCCAAAATTTGGTCAATAAAATGCCGCCGTTCGGGCCTTGGGCCAACGAGCGACATGTCTCCGCGCAGCACATTCCAAAAGTTGGGGATTTCGTCCAGACGCCATTTTCTCATCACCGAGCCCCAAGGAGTACAGCGCGGATCATCATCGTGCGAAAGTTGAGGCCCCAGTTTTTCCGCATCGGTGTACATGGAGCGGAATTTAAAAATGGTGAAGGGCCGTCCGTTCAAGCCCAGCCTTTCCTGCGCGAAGAAGATCGGACCGGTGCTGGAAAAACGGACTCGTATGACAATATAGAGCAGCAAAGGGGACAATACAGCCAGGGCCAGTACACTTATTACTACGTCAATCCCTCGTTTGATGGCGCGCTGCCACTTGGGCATAAGTTCCTGTCGGATTTCGATTAGCACAGCCCCATAAACATGGTTCATTTTGACCGTGCCAAGCAGAATATCGTACATGTCCGGGATGATCTTGACCAGCACCTGTTCGCCAAAATCGAACAAGATATTGAGGATGTTGCGCAGGCGATTGTGTTCCGAGGTCTCAATAGCAATGATTACATCTTCGACATGATATTCTCGAATTACCAAAGCCAGGTCGGGAAGTTTGCCAAGACATGGCAAATGTTCGGACAGCACCTGTTCCATTCCGCCATTGGTGTCTATAAAACCCAGGAATTTGTTGCCCAATCCTTTTTTACGGTTTTTAATGTCCAAAAAAAGGTCGAGCGCGTTGTGATTACCGCCAACAAGAATCGTGTTGAACGTGACTTTGCCAGCTTTTAAGCGCCGACTGGCCCGAGTGAGCAAAATCATGCGTGAAATGGCGGTCAGCAGAAAATGCAACCAAAGAAGGGCAAAGAACGAACGATAATAGGTGCGGTAATCGCTTACTATATCGTCCAAAATCAATGTAAAAAACAAAAAAGTAACCCCAAGGAATGAAACCAACAAGGTATTGGTCAGGGTGTTAAGTCGCGCAATACGGTAAATATCAGTATAATGGTCAAAGATGCTGTACAGAAGCACCCAACCTGTTGGGATGATAAAAACGCCGAGATAAAAATTGGGGTCGTTAAATATTTCGGGCGTGAGCGAAACTCCTTCCATGTCTTTCCGATACAGGAAAAAAATAGCCCATGCGAGCATCGCCATCACAAAATCGGCGACCCCGTAGAAAAAAGTATGGCGTTTTCGCAGTTTCATCAAACAAAAAGTACAAAGTTTCAAGTTGCAATTGGTTCCAGGGCTTGGAACTTTCAACTTGTAACTAAAAATGAACCACCCGAATATTGTCTATCATGACCTTTCCACTATTTCGGGTGAAGTTGCCCGCATTGTTTTTTGGCAGGCTCAGTCGGAAAAAGAGCCGTTGCTCACTTTCTCCACTGGTCACTATGTTGCTGGTAATGTTTAGATAGGTTTTATTCCATTCCTCTGAGGTGTTGAATAAAAATACAAACCCGCTCCTCTGTTGGGGACCGCTGAGCAGGTAGAGAAAAAACGGGATGTCGGTTTTGTAGTTGATTTCAAGCCAAACTTCTGGAGCGCCCAAAATGGGTAAGTTGTCCATTTTTTCTGTGGCGACGTCCATAGTCGGGTGCGCTGTATCCACTTGCAGCAGAATACTTTTCCCTGCAAATGCGCCCACCGAGGTCAGTTCGGAATTCAGAACATCGTCGCTGTCTCGGTTTTCAAGCGCGATGAATGAGCCCCCGTCAAAGTCGCCTCTCCCAATGCCGAAAGCATATTTATTGTCCAAATCGTAGTCAGTAGTGGCTTGCACGGCTGTTGTTTGGCCACCCGTCAGATTGTATTTTTTTGTAAATTTGGTCAGATACGGGTAAATATTTGGTGTGTTTTCAATGCCGTTTTCCTTAACCCCCGGGAAAAGTATGACCTCACTTTCGCCTTCGGCTAACACGGGAACCAGCGCTGGCAAGGTGTATGCCCCTAGATATTCACCGTTCACATACACCCAGCCATCGGTAATTTTCTGCCAATCGGCCCCGCCTGCGGCACTAACTTCAAACGGTTTAAGGTTTAAATAGGCAGGAATTTGTTCGGGGGCATCTTTACATGCCGCAAAGACCATAATTGTGAAAGGGAGAATTAATTTGTTCATCTGTCTATTGTTTCGAATATCCAATTACGATTTTGACCGCACATACACCTCCATCGTCACGCCTTTAAAGTCAAAATGTTTGCGTAGTTGGTTTTCCAAAAACTGTTTATAGGAGTCGCGTACCCAGTTGGGGTTGTTTACAAAAAACACAAACGAAGGATAGGGTGTAGGAAGTTGCGTCACATATTTGAACTTCGGAAAGCGGCCCGAAACAGAGGGTGGGGGAGTGCCCTCTATAATTTCCAGCATCAAATCGTTCAGTTCGGAAGTTTTGATGCGGCGGGTACGGTTAGCGTACACCTCCAGTGCTGCTTCAATGGCTTGAAAAATTCGCTGCTTTTCCAATACCGATATAAACAGGACAGGCACGTCGTCGAAAGGAGCGAGCCGGTGTTTGATGGCTGCTTCAAAGTCGCGGACGGTGTTGGTTTTTTTCTCCTCCACCAAATCCCATTTGTTCACCAAGATAACAATGCCCTTGTGCCTTTTTTGTGCCAGCCGCAGAATATTCAGGTCTTGGCCTTCTAAACCCTGGGTTGCATCCAGCACCAAAAGGCACACGTCGGATTCTTCCAAAGCGCGTATTGCCCGCATAACGGAGTAAAATTCCAAGTCCTCCTCTACCTTGGTTTTCTTGCGAATTCCAGCGGTGTCAATCAACATGAACTCCTTGCCGAATTTGTTGTAGACCGAGTGAATGGTGTCCCGGGTAGTACCAGCGATGGGAGTCACGATGTTGCGTTCCTCCCCCATGAGGGCGTTGAGCAGCGAGGATTTTCCCACGTTCGGGCGACCAATAATGGCAAATTTGGGCAGTTCGGTATCAATTTCCTCCACCTTTTCGATGTGTTCGATGACTGCATCCAGCAAATCGCCCGTACCACTGCCACTGATAGCCGCTATAAAAAAAGTGTGCTCAAATCCCAGTCCCCAGAACTCGTTTGCAGCTAACAGGTCTTTGTGATTATCTGCCTTATTTACGACCAAATAAACAGGTTTGGAAGATCGGCGGAGCCATTTGGCCATACTTTCATCCAAATCCGTAATACCGGTTTGTGTATCCACCATAAAGAGCACAACAGCTGCTTCTTCAGTGGCGATCCGAACTTGCGAACGAATGGCTGCTTCAAAAACATCGTCGGAGCCATGTACAAAACCGCCGGTGTCTACCACCGTAAAACGTTTGCCGCCCCATTCGCAGAAGCCGTATTTTCTATCGCGGGTCACCCCTGAAAAGTCATCAGTGATCGCGTCGCGCCCTCCCACGAGGCGGTTGTAAAGGGTAGATTTCCCGACATTCGGGCGGCCAACGATGGCTACGATATTACTCATGTTGAGGGGTTGATGGGTGAGGGGTTGAGGGTTTAGGGTTTAGGGGTTAGGGGTTTAGGGTTTAGGGGTTTAGGGTTGAGGGGTTGAGGGCAAAATCTCAACATTCTCAACAAATCCTTAAAACTTAGGGCAAAGCACTTTTTCGTTATCGTAATCGCCCAAGTAAGAAATCGAGAGTTCGAATGCTCCCTGCCTTTGGTTGGATTGTAGGGCATTCAGGTTAAGGTCGTAACTGAGGCCAAAAACCATTGATTTGATTTCCACACCAAATAATGCCACCACAGCATCAAAACCAAAGCCGCCATCATTCCGAACCGGGCGTGCCCAAGTTCCAAAATGAAGTGCGGATCCGCCGTATTGACCCATGGCAAAGCGGAAGTTTGTTCCGGCATTGATTTCCATGTGCGGCCCTTGCATCGCTGCCAACAATCGCGGCTGTATTGAAACACGGTTGCTTCGGTCAAATGGGATACTGGCCGACATCTGGGCATTAATTTTCGGATAGAGCCTGCCACCTTCCTTGATCGTGTTGTTGGTAGGGTCTTCGTAGAAAGACACCTTCGGTTGAAGTACGTGATGAATGGAAGCCCCTGCGAAAAACCGGCCTTCTTCTGAGAACTTGGAGGTGTAGTTTACACCAACATTCAGGTCGGGGAAAGAAAAGTTGTTGGCCGGCAGTAACTCGTCCGTTGGGCCGGTATAGCCCGTTGTACCGTTGAATTCATCGTGAAAATTGAGTGAACCATAGTTCACGTTGCGCTGTGTAAGACCACCTTGTAAGCCAATGGATAGGAATTGGTCGTCGTTCATCCCCAAAGATTTGTGGTAGGCCAGCGACACAGCGATCTGTGTGGTGCTGAAATCTACGACGCTTACTTTGTCGTTGAAAAACATAATGCCCAAGCCGATCGCGTCTTCGTTGGCTTTGCGACGGTTTGCGTCGAAACGCAAATCAGCCGCCATCGAAAAGGTCTTGATGGGATTGTCCAGCACCTTGCGCCATTGGTCGCGATAGATCGCACCCACCCGATAAGTGCCTTCCATTGCACCAGAGAGCGCCGGGTTAAGCGTAAGTGGGGACGCGTAAAACTGGGTGAAATGTTTGTCTTGCGTGTGCGCCTTTGGGAGAAGGAACAGAAAAGCCGCCATTGCCACAATTTTGGCAGGCGCAAGGACTAAATAAAATAGTTTCTGCATACGACTTGGGAATAGTTTCGGCAAAGGTAGCAAGTTGGCGGCTTATGAGGGAGGAGAAAGGGTTTTGGATTTGTGCAATTCAAAATTCTCCTACCTTTCGCCGATTCACTTTTCACCCTTTCTATCTATAATGTATGGCAAACAACGACTTTAAACCCTACATCTCCTCTGAAAACGTATCCGTCAAAGAATTCACCCTCCGCGCCATTGTCATCGGCTCCTTGTTTGGGGTGCTCTTTGGCGCGGCTACCGTCTACCTCGCGTTGAAAGCGGGCTTGACGGTTTCGGCTTCCATCCCCATTGCGGTGATCGCTATTTCGCTGGGGCGCAAGTTTCTGGGCACCACCATTCTGGAAAACAATATCATCCAGACCACAGGATCGGCTGGCGAATCGGTGGCTGCGGGCGTGGTATTTACACTTCCGGCGTTTCTTTTTCTGTCTGATGGCATCGGGAAGGGTTATTTCAATTATTGGACGATTACGATGCTGGCCATTTTTGGTGGCATTTTGGGTGTTCTGATGATGATCCCTTTGCGTCGTTCCCTAATTGTGAAGGAACACGAAAATCTTCCCTATCCCGAAGGTACGGCCTGCGCGCATGTGCTCATGGCAGGCGACAAAGGGGGCGATTTTGCCAAAATGGCCTATCAGGGCCTTGGCTTTGCGGTTGGGTATGCCATGCTCCAAAAAATCTTTCACGTCATCGCGGAGGTTCCGACCTGGACGACGGGTATCGCTAACAAATATCTCCCGGCTGCGAGACTGAGTGGTGAGATTACCCCGGAATATCTAGGTGTGGGTTATATCATTGGCCCACGTATTGCAGGGGTTTTGGTAGCGGGTGGCGTGTTGGCATGGTTTGGCCTGATTCCCTTGTTGGCCACGCTGGTACCGCCCGATGTGATTGCTGCGCAACTGGACAAACTAGACTTGATGAATCCTGCCGTGGCCAGCGCAAAATTTGGCTGGGATCCGGCAACGCAAACGTTCACCAATCTTTCAGAAGCAGTTTATCGGGCTTACATCCGTCAAATCGGCGCCGGCGCGGTGGCTGGAGCGGGCTTTATCACGCTCATCAAAACCATGCCGACCATTATCTCGTCATTCCGTGACAGTGTGGACGAGATGCGTAATCGCGATAAAACGGTGGTTGTAGACCGCACTGCCAAGGATCTTTCCCTAAAAGTAGTGGGTATCGGGAGTTTGGCACTTATTCTGCTTATGGCCGTTTTGCCGAGCATTCCTGGAGACAGTATCCTAAGCAAACTGCTCATTGGCGTACTGGTCATTGTGTTTGGCTTTTTCTTTGTCACCGTAGCCAGCCGTATTGTGGGTATCATTGGCAGTAGCAACAGCCCTATTTCGGGTATGACCATCGCGACGATCATGGGCACGGCACTGGTCTTTATTGGCGTGGGCTGGACAGGCAAAGTTTTTGAGCCTATGGCACTGGTGGTGGGCAGCATGGTCTGCATCGCCGCCGCCAACGCAGGGGCAACCTCGCAAGATTTGAAAACGGGCTATCTCATTGGAGCAACGCCTCGTTATCAACAAATTGCGCTGTTTATTGGCGTCATTGTTTCCTCGCTTGTCATTGGTGCTACGGTGCTTTTCCTGGATACTCCCACGGCAGAACTCCGCGAAGCGGGCATCCAACACGCCATTGGCGAAACCTACAATGCCCCTCAAGCAACGCTCATGGCAACGCTCATCAAGGGCCTGCTTTCGTTCAATTTGGACTGGCAATTTGTATTAGTTGGCCTTTTTGTGGCCATTACAATGGAACTCTGCGGCGTGAAGTCACTCTCCTTTGCGGTAGGGCTCTATCTGCCACTCAGCACCACGTTTCCAATCTGGATCGGTGGCGCGCTGAAAGGCTTGACGGACTGGTGGGGAAAACGCAAAGGCGAAGTCGCCGAAGATGCCGAATTGGGCAAAGGCAGCCTTTTTGCCACAGGTTTGGTCGCTGGTGGTGCGTTGGCAGGCGTGATCGTTGCAATTTGGCAAGCCAAAGAAGCGGCGTATGAAAAAGGGCAGGGTTGGCTACCAAAGGTAAATTTAGAGCACGAATTAGCCGGATTTACGGACGATGCGGGTGTTTTTCAGCCAGGCATATTGAGTCTGGGCGGCTATCATTTAATGGGAGTGCTTTGTTTTGCTGCACTCGCGTTCTTCTTGGTTCGAGCAGCAAGGAAGAAGTAAAAA
>Ga0105044_10004308_pt1 | contig 19541 bp, 17 predicted proteins | sample MAT01_FD_78092 | JGI IMG/M metagenome (GOLD analysis project Ga0105044, IMG submission 78092) | Freshwater microbial communities from Lake Fryxell liftoff mats and glacier meltwater in Antarctica - MAT-01 | ecosystem: Environmental > Aquatic > Freshwater > Ice > Liftoff microbial mat | place...
CTCACGGCGTACGAGAACATCACGCTGCCGATGATCCTGGCAGGGCGCACTCCTGACGCGGAGTGGACCGATCTGATCGTCGAGACGGTCGGATTGCGCGACCGCCTGTCGCACCGGCCGAGCGAGCTCTCTGGTGGTCAGCAGCAGCGAGTCGCTGTCGCCCGCGCCCTGGCGAGCAGGCCCGAGATCATCTTCGGTGACGAGCCGACCGGCAACCTCGACTCCCGCACGGGAGCCGAGATCCTCGACTTCATGCGCAGAGCAGTCCGAGAACTCGGACAGACCATCGTGATGGTCACCCACGATCCCGTCGCAGCGAGCTACGCGCAACGAGTCGTCTTCCTCGCCGATGGTCGCATCGTGGACGAGATCAGCAACCCGAGCGCCGAGCTCGTGCTCGACCACATGAAGAACCTGGGGGCCTGAACATCATGTTCCGCACCACACTCAAGCACCTCGCCGCACGCAAGCTGCGGCTCCTCACCACCAGCCTCGCCGTCCTGCTCGGCGTCGCCTTCTTGGCCGGCACACTCGTGCTCACCGACACGATCAGCCAGGCCTTCGACGGCCTTTTCGCCAGCGCCGATGCCGGCACCGACGTGATGGTTCGCCGTGAGGCCGCCTTCGACGACTCCGACGCCGGCCCGCAGCGCGGCCGCATGGACGATTCGATCATCGAGACCATCGCCGGGATCGATGGAGTCGCCGCGGCCGAGGGCCACGTCCAGGCCTACGCACAGCTCCTCGACCAGGAGGGCACACCCCTTGGCAACCCTGAGAACGGTGCCCCGACCTACGGATGGAGCTGGATCGCGGACGACGGGCTCAACCCGTTCGACATCGACCAGGGGCGACCGCCTCGAGATGACTCGGAGATCGTCATCGACAAGGCCACCGCGACCGCTGCCGGCTACCGACCGGGAGACACCGCCGGCGTGCTCACACAGTCGGGCCGCCAGACCGTCACCGTTGTCGGCACCAGCACGTTCGCAGGCGCCGACAGCGCTGGCGGAGCGCAGGTCACGATGTTCACCCTCGCCGGATCGGAGAAGTACCTGACGTCGCCGGGAATGATCGACGGCGTCAAGGTCGCAGCCGACGACGGCGTGAGCGCCGAGACGCTTGCGACGCGCATCGACCGTGTCCTGCCGCAAGGGACCGAAGCGATCACCGGCGACCAGCTCACCTCCGAGGACCAGGCGGCGGTGAAGGACTCAATGGGCTTCTTCTACGTGTTCCTCACCATGTTTGCTCTCATCGCCCTGTTCGTCGGATCGTTCATCATCTACAACACCTTCTCGATCCTCGTGGCCCAGCGGACCAAGGAGATGGCACTGCTGCGAGCCCTCGGCGCCAGTCGCCGACAGGTGCTCAGCTCGGTGCTGCTCGAGGCGACGTTCGTCGGTCTGATCGCGTCGGCAGTCGGCATCCTCGCTGGCATCGGTGTGGCACTCGCACTCAAGGCACTGCTCGACGCCATCGGGATCGACATGCCAGCGGGCCCACTCGTCGTGTCGACCCGCACCATCCTGATCGCGGCCGGCGCAGGACTGGGAGTGAGTATCGCCTCCGCCGTCCTGCCAGCTCGTCGAGCCGCAAGGGTCGCGCCGATCGCTGCCATGCGCGACGAGACCGCAACACCCGAGAACGGCCGCCGCAGGTTGATCGCCGGGATCGCTGTCACTGTTGTCGGCGCAGCCGTGACCGGACGGGGTCTGGCAGGAGAGGCCGGCATCGGGCTCGTCGGGCTGGGCTCGCTGATCGTGTTCGTGGGTGTTGTGGCGCTCGGCCCCGCACTCGCCCGCCCGATCAGCTGGCTCCTCGGCGCACCCCTCGCCCGTTGGCGGGGAGCCGCAGGTCTGCTCGCCCGGGAGAACGCCATGCGAAACCCGAAACGAACGTCTGCAACTGCCTCGGCGCTGATGATCGGCGTGTCGCTCGTCGTCCTGATCGCGGTCATGGCATCGTCCATGAAGGCATCGATCAATGATTCGGTCGAGTCGGCCATGCCCGGCGACATCGTCATCGACTCGGGTGCATTCGAACAGGGTGGCCTGAGCACCGACCTGGCGACCCGCTTGAGCGAACTGCCCGAGGTCGGCGCGGTGGGCGGGATCCGCATGGCTTCCGCCGAGGTCGGCGGCAGCGCCGCCCGGCTGTACGCCGGCGACGTGGGCGCGATGGCGCAGCTCGTGGACCTGCACGTCGCATCGGGATCCCTCGACCAGCTCGGAGCGGATGGCATCGCCGTCTCCCGGACCGTGACGGATGCAGAAGGTTGGACGCTCGGTGAAGCGATTCCGGTCCGCTTCGCCGACACCGGCGTGCAGCAACTGAGAGTTGCCGCCATCTATACCGAGACGGAGATCGTCGGCGACTACTTCGTCGGCCTCGACGCTTACGAACAGAACGTGGCCGACCAGTTCGACCAGAAGGTCCTGATCGAGTTCGCCGACGGAGTCGACGCCCAGCGCGGTCGCTCTGCGGTCACGGCCATCGCTGACGATTACCCCCAGGGTGAGGTCCAGGACCTCGCTCAGGTCAAGGCGGCCAAAGCCGCACAGATCGACATGCTGGTCAACCTCGTCTACGCACTGCTCAGCCTCGCAGTGCTGATCGCACTGCTGGGGATCGCCAACACCCTCGCCCTGTCCATCTTCGAACGAACCAGGGAGACGGGACTGCTTCGAGCGGTCGGCATGACGCGAGGCCAGCTGAGGGCGACCATCCGATACGAGTCGGTGATCATTGCTCTGCTCGGAACCACGCTCGGCCTCGGGCTCGGCCTGACCTTCGCCTGGGCCATCGTCACCGCACTGAACGGTGAGGGACTCGACGTCCTGTCGATTCCAATCTCCCAGCTCGCCGCAGTCGTGGTCAGTGCGGGGCTCGCCGGAGTAGCAGCCGCTCTCCTACCCGCCCGACGAGCAGCACGACTCGACGTCCTCACCGCCATCAGCTCCGTCTGATGCGCCGCCGACCGGCCGAGGCGGCCGGGACCGGGTAGACCAACACAGGATCAACGGCCGAGCCGCCCGTTCCGACCTCGACGTCCCACAGGACGTCGGGGTCGGCGGCCGACCAACCGATCGTCGCTGCTACTCTGAGTGGCGTTCTCACCACTCTCCCGCGTTCGTGTCGGAGGACCGACACGCCCACTACCTACACGGGATCTCCGGAGGTCCGCGACCCTCGGGTTATGAGACCGACGAACGCGGTTTGCACCCGTGCGCACTGGTGGGTTCTGGAAGCACATCGAACCAGGTCACGGCCTCCTCCTTACAACCAACGCGGCCGTTCGCTGCCCCCGTAGGTGTCGGTGGGAGTGTGAAGCGTTGACAAGCCCGTTGACAAAGCCGGGGCGATCATGGGCCCCGGTACGACCCTCTTCCGGAAGCACCACGGTCGTGCAGGAACTCGACAGCAGCGACATCTGCTCGGCCGGGGTAGCTGGACCCGCTATTGGACGACTTGCTCGGTCCGCCTGACCAGGTCGGAACGGTCGACAGTGCTCGGAGGCGGGTCACCGCCGCGGCGACGGCGCAGTGTCCCGCTCGACGCCCTGTGGGGGGCGGTCCGTCGTGGTCATCGGGGTTGGGTGATCGCGACGGTGCCTTGCGCGGCGCCGGCGAGGCGGCCGCCGTTGTGGACGTCGATGCGCACGACGGCGGTGCGCTTGGCGAGGGAGATGATCTCGCTGCGAGCGGTGAGGGTGAGGCGGGCTTCCGCCACCACCCGACCGGACGACGCCCCACGGTCTAGGCACTCACCCCTCGTCGCGACCGTCGGCGTCAGCGGCAGCACCCAATACAGACGCTCGTTCGAGACGTCGAGTGCGCGCGTGTGCCGTGCGCGTCCGGGCTCACGGTTTCACCTACGAAGGCCCTGCGGCCCCCGTGCGCCCCGGAGACCTGGTGCGGCTACGTGCAGGTGACGGCGTTGGGGTGGTCGATACGTCGGGTGGTGTCAGGCGGACTCGAAGGCCCGGGCCGTCAGGAGGCTGCGGTATGGGCGCCGCCCGCGCAGCCGCAGTGTCCTGAGCGAGGCCAGTGTGCCGAGTCGTCCGTAGCTCGCCAGGAGGAGGTCAGCGGCGGAACCACCGAACCAGGCGTCAACGCTTCGGTCGCTGTGGTGGGTGACCCGCACCTCGCCGCGGTCGAGCGAGATGACGATGGGCGGATGGCTGTGGGCTGCCCAGCCGAGCACCATGGAACAGGTGCGACCCCATGGGGTGAGCACGAACGACGTGAGCGTGCAGCTCGCCAACAGGGCGCTGTAGGCAGCGCGGTCGGGCACGTCGAGCGGGCGCCCGTGCGTCCGGGCGAGGTCGACGCCATGGACGACGAGCTCGTTGAGGTAGATCCCGGCAACGAGCGACGGAGGGACTTCGATGCCGTAGTAGGGCAGCCGTTCGTCGTCCGAGCGGGTCCGCAGCGCCGCGACCAGCCTCATGAGCCCTGCTTCGACCACCTCCGCCTGCTCGGCTGCGGTCTCCTGAAGGTGCTCGTCGATCCCGTCGTCGATCGCCGTGCGCCGCTCGGACACCGAGGTGTCGACGACGGTCTCCCCCTCGGCCATCCGGCTGTACCTGTCAGAGGTGGACGCCACGTGCGCACCGAGCTGTCCGACGGTCCAGTCCAGACCAGTGACCGGAGTGGAGGGATCGGTGCCACGCCGCAGGAGGTCGACCACGAACGGGGCTCGAGCCTCGACATCGTCCAGGATCGCTCCGAGATCGGTCGTGATGTCCACTGGACTGGAGCCGATCAGGATCATGCTCATAGCAGTATGTATATGCTGATGACAGCAGTATTGTCAACGGTCATGCGCAAGCTGTCCACGACCTCATACGCAGTCCTCGGCCTACTCGCCATCCGGACTTGGTCCACCTACGAGCTCGCTCAACAGGTCAGCAAGAGCCTGAGCTCATGGTGGCCCCGCACGGAGCGGCAGCTCTACGAACAGCCAAAGATCCTCGTGGAGCACGGTCTCGCCACCGCGACCACCGAGCTGGTCGGCCGGCGACCCCGCACCGTGTACGACATCACGCCAGCCGGCCGCGAGGCCCTGCGCGGCTGGCTCGACGAACCCTCCAGCGTCTATGCCTGGGAGTGGGACGCCATCTTGCGCGTGTTCTTCGCCGACCACGGCTCCAAAGAACAGCTCCTTACGACCTTGCAGGACACGGCAGCCACCCTGCGCGCCGTAAATGCCGCGGACATCAAGGGCCTCGAGGAGGTCTCGCAACCCGGCTATCGCTACGCCGACCGGGCGCACCTGTTCGCGTTGATCGTCAAGCTCGAAGAGGACGTGTGCACTGCCATCGATACCTGGTTCGAATGGGCCGCTCGGGAGGTGGCTGGTTGGCCGGACATCACCGGACCGCCCGACCGCATCGCCTACTTCCAACACGTACTCGACGACGTGACGCCCGACGGCCAAGGGCGCTGACGCCCACAACGCCGCATACCGCTGTCGAGTCGCCCAGTCACGCGCCCTCCCCGCGTATCTCGCCGATCACCCCAAGTCGCTCTACGTCCGAGAAGACGATGTCGTGGCTGCCATCGACCGGTGGCTTCCGAGCCTCGCTGACCCCGAGTTTCTGGCCGCTTCACAGGAACCTGACGACGGCGCGGACGATCACGAGGCGCTACTGAAGCGACGACTCGGTGAGATCGACCAAGCGACGCGAAACCTGGTGACCGCCATCGAGCAAGGCACCGACCCAGCCGTCGTCCAACCCCGCATCGCCGAACTGCGAGCAGAGCGAAGCCAAGCCGTGGACGCGCTGGCAGCGATCGAGCGGCCCAATCGACTCACCGGCGTCGACATCTCCGCACTGCTCGACGAACTGGGCGGGATGGAGGGCGTGCTCGCTGACGCTCTGCCCGCCGAAAAGTCCGCCATCTACGCCAGCCTCGGCCTCCGCCTTCAATACCGGCCCGATCAGCATGAGGTGGTGGCCACCGCTGATCTCGACCGTGTACTTAGTCGTGTCGGAGGGGGGACTTGAACCCCCACGCCTGTGAAGGCACTAGCCCCTCAAGCTAGCGCGTCTGCCGATTCCGCCACTCCGACGTGGACGGCAGAGTGTAGTCAACGAGGCCCCCGATCCCGGGTTCCCGAACGGCGTGGAGCCACTCGCGCGATTCGGGTGCAGGCACCACTGTGCGGGACCGGCCCGGTGGCTACGGTGCGCGGCGGAGGCTCGGGGCATCGGCGAAGTTTCCCCTCATGGCGAGTCGGAACCGCATCGGGTCGACCGGGAAGACACCCGTCTCATCGGAGGAGGAACACGTGCGAAAGCTCACGAAACTGTTCGGCGCGATCGGCGCGGGCGCCCTGCTCGTGACGACGCTCGCCGGACCGGCGGCGGCCGACAGCGGCCGCGTCCTGCCGTGGTTCCCGGATCGCTCGGGCCCGACGGTGGTCACGAGCGGACTGAACAACCCGCGCCAGATCGCGCTCACGGCCGGTGACGGTCTGCTCGTGATCGCAGAGGCCGGCAAGGGCGGCCCTGACTGCCAAGCCGACCCGATGGACCCGACCTCGGAGTTCTGCACCGGCGCCACCGGCTCGATCAGCTCGGTGTTCGTCCCGCAGTTCGGTTCGGGCCGCCAGGCAGTCGACCTCGTGACCGGGCTCGCCTCGGGCGCCGGTCCCGACGGTTCGTTCGCGGTGGGCTCCCAGGGTGTGTCCAACCGGTCGTTCGGTGACATCAAGATCGTCTCCGACTTCGAGGGCAACCTGCTGAAGGCCCGCTCGTTCGGGAGCGCGGTCCCGCAGGCCAACATCGCGGCCTACGAGGAGGCCAACGACCCCGACGGTCAAGGCGTCGACTCGAACCCCTACGGCGTGCTCGCGCTGCGGGGTCGGACCCTCGTGGCCGACGCCGCGGGGAACACCGTCGTGTCGGTGACCGAGGGCGGCACGATCTCGACCTTCGCGGTCCTTCCGAACATCACCGACGGCCTCTGCGCCGGTGTGCCGAACGACAACGGCATGACGGGTTGCGACTTCGTGCCGACGTCGCTCGCCGAGGGGCCCGATGGCGCCATCTACGTCGGTGGTCTCGGCGCCGAGACCCCCGGTGCGGGTCGTGTGGTGAAGCTCGATCCCACGACTGGTGCGGTCCTCGCCACGTGGGGTGACCTCTTCACCGTCACGGGCGTCGCGGTGGGTCGCGACGGTTCCGTCTACGCGAGCGAGCTCTTCGGAGGCGACCCGGAGGCTCCCACTCCCGGGAACCTCGTGAAGATCGCCGCCGACGGCACCCGGACCTCGAAGACCGTGCCGTTCCCGGCCGGCGTGGCCGTCGACAAGTTCAACAACGTCTACGTGTCCGCGTTCTCGACCTCGCCCGACACCGGTCTCGGCATCCCGAACACGGATTCGTCCGGCCAGATCTGGCGGCTGCGGTTCTAGTCAGGAACCTCAGTCGTCACATCGGCGACACGTGGTGAACGGTCGCCGGCGCGCGCAACGCGCGCCGGCGACCACTCCCGCGAAAAGAAGCGCAGTTCCGGGCTGTTCGCGGTACCAGAGACAGGCGGAACGCATGCCACTTCGGTACATTCGCAGGCAGTGGCGGATGAGCGTTCGGGAGTCGCGCTCGGCCCGCACTCGCACGGGGACCTGGGGCGCCGTTCCGGCGGTGTCTCCCTCGACGAGTGGGCGCACGAGGACCACAACGGCGACGAGGTCGCCTCGCTCGACGCGCCCCCCGAAGACCGGTTCGGCGACGCCGTCCTCGCCCACCACGAGCAGTTGGCGCGGTTCGCCTTCATGCTCAGCGGGGACCGAGAGGTCGCCGAGGACTCGGTGACCGAGACCTACGCCCGCCTGTGGCCGAAGTTCCGGCGGGGTCGGATCCACAATTCTCTCCCCCACCTGGTCCGCGACGTGATCGTCGAGGTGAAGGAGCGGACCCGTCGGACCGGGAGCCGGACGACCGAGGATCCCGGCTCCGAGGAGTTCGAGACCCCGTGGGAGGCGCTGCAGCACCTCCCGATCGAACAGCGCAGCGCCGTGGTGCTCCACGTCGTCGAAGGGATCAGCCTCGAGGAGTCGGCCATGCTGCTCGGCGATCCCGTCGAGATCACGGCGACCCGCATCGACGTCGGCATGGACCGGATCGCGAAGCTGCTCGTGGCCGGCCGGTCCGGATCGAGGCCGGATGCCTGACCTCTCGGATCTGCTCCGGCAGTCGGTCACCGGCGCCGCGGCGACCTACGAACCGTCGCCCGGCCTCCCCCACCGGATCGCCCGCCGCACCCTGCAACTCCAGCGTCGCCGCCGCGGCCGGATCGTGGGTGGGGTGGCGGTGCTCGCCGTGGCGGTGCTCGCCGTCCCCGTGGCGCTCCCGTCGCGCGGCCGGTCGAACTCGGTGGGCGTCGCGTACGAACCCGTGAACATCACCGCACGGGAGGTGCGGGTGACCACGACCACGACGACCACGACGACTGCGCCCATCGGCGTCCTCGACTTCCAGGCGTTCATCGACTTCGGCATCCAGGAACGGAACGAGGCGTTGAAGAAGCTCGCCGTCGCGTTGAGGAAGCGGGACCGGGACGAAACGACGAAACAACGCGCCGCGTCCGAGGTCCTCGGTGCGTTGGCCGCGCGCGGCGCCTCGCGCGACAACAACGCCCCGTCGGGTGGCCCTTCGGGGCCGGCGGGTACCACCGGTACCACTGATGCGCCGTCGTCGTCGACGACCAAGAAGCCGTCCACGACCACCACCGACCCCCCGACGACCACCACCGATCCCCCGCCGCCCACGACGCCCACGACGCCCACGACGCAGCCGACTGCACCGATCGTCCCGCTCTCGATCGTCGCGCCCGCCTACGTGTGCGCGGGTGTGCCCGCGGTCTTCGTGGCGACGGGGACGGGTGCGGACCTGGTCGTCTGGAGCAACCAGCAGGTGGGCGCACTGGGAATCTTCACGTTGACCGAATCGACCACCATCCTCGCCCGGCTGGAGCTCTCACCCGGATCCGTCAGCAGTCAGGCGTACGGCGTGCAGGTCACCCCGGCCGGCACACCGCCCTGCTGACGATCGACGCGCTCGAAATCATCCGCCGCCGGTCATTCGTCGCCGGTCATTCGTCGCCGGTCATTCGTCGCCGGTCATTCGTCGCCGATCGGTCGTCGCCGGTCATTCGTTCTCGTCCGGCTGCTGCTTCCACACGGTGTGGGCATCGAAGCCGCCGAACGGGTCGATGACGAGGTCGCGCACACTGCCGGGGGCGACGAGGCGGGTCTCGAACTGCACCACCGGTGCCACGGCGAAGGTCGCGAGCACGCCTGCGGCCGCTTCGGCGTACGCACGCTGGCGACGGGTCGGGTTCACCGACTTCCGGGCCTCCTGCACCGCGGTGTCGACATCCGTGCTCGCCACGTGGGCCACGTTCTCGGGCGCCCCGCTGATGAACCACGGTGACAGGATCGGGTCCTCGCTCGGGTAGTCGCCGACCACCCCGAAACGGAACACCTCGGGATCCCCGTTGGCGAGGAAGTCGGCGTAGTCGGCCTCGGGGTGGGGGCGTGGAGTCGCCGGGATGCCGACGGCCGCGAGCTGGGCGACCAGCTGGTCTGCCAATGCCTTCTGGGTGGGCGAGTCGTCGTAGTCGACGTTCACAGCCGGGATCACCCCGTCCGGGAAGGTCTCGGCGAGCAGTCGCTTCGATGCCTTCACGTCGAAGTCGCAGAGTTCTCGACACTGGTCGACGCCCCCACCCGGGATCCCGTCGGGAAGGAGCCCCGACGCGACGATGCCTCCGGGATACGCCGACTCGACCAACTCGTTCGCGTTCACCGCCTGCACGATCGCCTGACGGAACCGGGCGTCGGCGAACTTCGGGTTCGACACGTCGATCGCGTAGAAGCCGATGGCGAGGTACGGCGCCGCGTGGAGCTCGGTGGTTCCACCGGTGGGGGCAGCGTCGTCACGGCCGAGCCGGAGCACGTCGACGTCGTCGTCGGCGAACGCGGTCCGCGCCTCCTCGAGCGACGCGTACCCGACCAGGTCGATCCGCGCGAGGCGGGCCGAGTCGGCACCCCGGCCCGACCGCTCGAGCTCGAGCGTGGTTCCGGAACGGCCGGTGTACCGGAACGGCCCGGAACCGACGGGTGCCTCGGCGATCGTCGCGACCTGCTCCGGATCGACGATCCCGAGCCCGGGGTACGAGAACACCGACGGCAGGGCGGCGAACGGCTCGGTGAGCGTCACCTCGACGGTGCGCGCTCCCTTGGCGACCACGCCGCTGAGCTCGGAGACACCATCGGCATCATGCGCGGCGGCGTAACCGTCGATTCGCTCGAGGAGCGGTGCGATCGGAGAAGCGGTTCCCTTCGCCGCGACGCGGTCGAAGGTGGCCTTCACGTCGGACGCGGTGATCGGCGAGCCGTCGGAGAACTCGATCCCCCTCCGCAACGTGAACGTGAAGATCGTCTGGTCGTCGTTCACGTGCCATCGGGCCGCCAGGCCGGGCCGCGGCTCGCGGGAACGCCGATCGAGGTCGACGAGTGGGGTGAACAGCATCTCCGCGACCGCGGCTTCGGTCGGGTCGTCGGCCTGGGCCGGATCGAGGGTCGCCAACCCGACGGTCGCAACCCGGAGGGTGCCGCCCCGCCGGGGCGCCTCAGCGTCGGATCCCGACCCTGAACACGCTGCGAGTCCGGCGATCGACGTCGCCAGCACCGCGACGAGGACCGGTCGCATCAGGGCTCGTCGTCTCGGGAGGGCCCGTCGCATCAGATGGCTGCTCTCTCTTCGGCGAAGTGGCACGCGACCGCGTGCCCCTGACCGCGCTCGATCAGCTCGGGCTCGGCCTCGGCACAAAGGTCCTGGGCTTTCCAGCATCGGGTGCGGAACCGACAGCCGCTCGGCGGATTCGCCGGACTCGGCACGTCGCCTTCGAGCACGATCCGGTGGCGTTGCCGTTCCTTGCGGGGATCGGGGACGGGCACCGCGCTGAGCAACGCCTGTGTGTAGGGGTGCGCAGGGTGCTCGTACACGTCGTCGGCACTGCCGACCTCGACGATCTTTCCGAGGTACATCACCCCGACCGCGTCGCAGATGTGGCGGACGACGCCGAGATCGTGGGCGATGAACACGTAGGCGAGACCCAACTCGGCCTGGAGATCCTCGAGGAGGTTGACCACCCCCGCCTGGATCGACACGTCGAGCGCCGAGACCGGCTCGTCGAGCACGAGGAGGTCGGGGTTGAGTGACAACGCCCGCGCGATGCCGATGCGTTGACGCTGGCCGCCCGAGAACTCGTGCGGGTACCGGGTCGCGTGCTCCGGGTTCAGCCCCACCAGCTCCATCAGCTCCTCGACCCGCTTCGCGCCGTCGGAGCCATGGATCCGGTGGACCCGCATCGGCTCGGCGATGATCGACGCGACCGTCATCCGGGGATCGAGCGACGCGTACGGGTCCTGGAACACGATCTGCATGCTGCGCCGCATCCCGTGCAACTCACGCTTGGACGCGGTGAGCACGTCTGCGCCCCGGAACCGGACCGATCCCGACGTCGCGGGGATCAGGCGCAGGATGACCCGACCGGTGGTCGACTTCCCGCACCCCGACTCGCCCACGATCCCGAACGTCTCGGCCCGGCGTACCGAGAAGCTGACCCCGGCCACGGCCTGGACCGCACCGACGGTGCGTCGGAGCACCCCGCCCCGGATCGGGAAGTGCTTCACCAGGTCGACGACCTCGAGGATCACCTCGTCATGGTCCACTCCGGCTCCGGTCCTCGACCGCTCACCGATCTCCGGCCCGCGGCCAGTGTCCGGACCTCCGGCTGCGCTCACTGGAAGATCTCCTCGGCGAAGTGGCACGCGGCACGGTGGCCGGGCCGCACCTCGCGCAGCTCGGGCACGCTCTGGGTGCACGCACCGCCGAGCCGGGCGTCGGGGCACCGCGGGTGGAACGAACATCCCGACGGCCGGAAGACCATCGACGGAGGCTGGCCGCTGATCCGATGCAGGCGATCCGACTTGTCGGCTCTGCGGTCGAGTCGGGGCAGGGACGCGAGGAGTCCTGCGGTGTACGGATGACGACTCTCGTAGAACAGGTCGTCGACCGACGCGAGCTCGACCTGCTGACCCGCGTACATGACCATGACCCGGTCGGCGACGCCCGCCACGACGCCGAGGTCGTGGGTGATGAGCACGATCGCAGAGCGCGTGCGCTCCTGGATCCGTTCGAGCACGTCGAGCACCTGAGCCTGGATGGTCACGTCGAGCGCGGTGGTCGGCTCGTCGGCGATGAGCAGATCGGGATCGTTCGCGATCGCCATGGCGATCATGGCCCGCTGGCGCATCCCGCCCGAGTACTCGTGCGGGTACTGCTCGGCGCGGTCGGTCGGGTTCGGGATCCCCACGAGATCGAGCAGCTCGAGCACACGCGCCTCGAGGTCGGACTTTCCGATCTTGCGGTGGACGGTGACGGCTTCGGCGATCTGATCACCGACCTTGTGAGCGGGATTGAGTGACGCGAGCGCGTCCTGGAAGACCATCGCGATGCGATCGCCCCGGATCTTCTCCAGGTCCTTCTCCGGAAGGGCGCGCAGATCCCGGCCCTCGAACATCACCCGCCCCGACACCCGCGCGCGGCCGGGCAGGAGGCCCAGGACGGCCATCGAGGTGACGGTCTTGCCCGAGCCCGACTCCCCCACGATCCCGAGCGTCTCGCTCGGCATCACGCGGAACGAGACGTCGTCGACGGCGTGCAGCAGACCGTCGTCGGTCGGGAACGTGACCGAGAGCTGCTCGACCGACAGCAGCGGCTCCCCTGCTCCCCGGGCGTCGGCCGTGCTCATTTGCGCCCCGATTGCGGGTCGAACGCGTCGCGCAAGCCGTCGCCGAGGAAGTTCACCGCGAGCACGGTGATGAGAATGGCCGCACCCGGGAAGTAGAGCAGGTACGCCTTGTCGGTACCGACGTAGCCTCCCGCGTCGGACAACATCTTCCCCCACGACGTGTTCGGGGGCTGCACGCCGAACCCGAGGAACGACAGGGTCGACTCGGCGATGATCGCGCCGGCGACCGCGAGCGTCGCGTCGACCATGATCGGACCGATGGTGTTCGGGATGAGATGCCGGGTGATGATCCGGAACGGCGACGCACCGGCCGCGCGTGCAGCTTCGACGTACTCCTTCTCCTTCAGCGACAGCACCTGACCCCGTACGACGCGGGCGATGTACATCCAGAAGATCCCGGCGAGCACGAGGATGATCGTGAAGTTGGTCTGACCGAAGTACTGGAGCGCCAGCGCGAGGATCGCGATGTCGGGGACGATGAGGAAGAGGTCGGTGAAACGCATCAGCGCCTGGTCGGTGGCCTTGCCGAAGAACCCGGCCACCGCACCCACCGTCGCGCCGACGACCGTCGAGAGCAGTGCGACGGTGATCCCGATCTGGAGTGAGATCTGGCCCGCGAAGAGCAGCCGACTGAGTTGGTCACGGCCGAGCTCGTCGGTCCCGAACCAGTGGTCGGCGTTCGGGCTCACGGGACCGAGCAGGAGGTCCTGGGAGTTGCGGTCGTAGGGCGCGATCCAGCTCGCCCCGAAACAGATCACGGTCATGAACAGGAGGACGAAGATCGACCCGACCGCGACCCGGTGCCGGAGGAACCGCTTCCGGAACAGTTGCCACTGCGAGCGCGCCACCGGCCCGTCACCGCCGCCGCCTCCGCTCAGCTCGACCCCGGCCCGGGCGCTGAGCTCGGTCGGCACGATGCCGCCCGTGTCCATCCGACCCGCGAGCTGCGAATCGGATCGCCGCATCTCCTCCTCGGGGATCACGACGTCTCTCCCGTGGTCATGACGTCTCTCCCGTGGTCATGACAGGCGCACCCGGGGGTCGAGCACGCCGTAGAGCACGTCGGCGAGCAGGTTGAACGTCACGATGAACACCGCGGTGACGACGGTCCACGCCACGAGCACGGTCGCGTCACCCGCGAGCAGGGAGTCGTAGAAGAGGCGTCCCATCCCGGGGATCGAGAAGATCGTCTCGGTGATGATCACCCCTCCGAAGAGGACGCCGATGTCGAGGGCCATCACCGTGACGAGCGGGATCAGCGCGTTGCGCAGGCCGTGCTTCACGATCACCTGGCGTCGCGGCACGCCCTTGGCCCGGGCCGTGCGGATGTAGTCGCTCTGCAACACGTCGAGCATCGACGCCCGTTGGAAGCGGCTCCAGCCGGCGATGATCTGCACCGTGAGGGTGAGCACCGGGAGCGCGAGGTGGCGCAGGTAGTCGAGGTTGAACCCGGTCGAGTCACCCGAGTGCAACCCGACGAACGAGAAGATCGGCTGCTGGAGGTCGAACCACTTGACCGGCTGCACCGCGAGGAGCTCGATCGCGATCAGGCCGAACCAGAACGGCGGGAGCGCGAGCCCCACGAACGACATCCCCGTGAACGTGTAGTCGAGCGGCGAGTACTGCTTCACCGCCGAATACACCCCGACCGCGATCGCGATCGTCGCCGACAGCAGGATGCCCCAGAAGATCAGCTGGACCGTGTACCAGAGCGACCGACGGATCATGTCGAACACGTCTTCGCGGGTCCGTTCGCTCTGGCCCCAGTCGCCCCGGACGAAATCGCCGAGCCAGTTCGTGTACTGGACCACGACCGGCTTGTCGAGACCGAGACGTTCCTGCTCACGCGCCACCGCGGCGGAGTCGGCCCGGCCCGAACGCAGCTTCGCCGTCGGGTCGAAGGTGGCCCGGACGAAGACGAACAGCAGGAACGACGCGATCAACACGACCGGGATCGTGTAGAGGATCCGACGTCCGAGGAAGTTCAGCACCGCGTGGACGTACCCGACGACCGAGCGCTCGCCGGGTTCGGCGCTAGCCCTGGAGCTGCCAAGTGTTCATGTTCCAGAACATCGCCATGATCGGGTTGTCGCTCAAGTCGCCCGAGATCTTGTCGCTCCAGATCGCGATGTTCGGGAGCGGATCGAGCGGGAGCGACACCTGGTTCTCGGCCATGAGCTGGTCGGCCTGAGCCTGACTCTGGTCGCGCAGCGCGTCGTCGCTGCTCCGGTCGACGGCGGTGAGCAACGGGTCGAGGGCGGGGATCTCGGTGCGGGTGTAGTTCTGGCCCGAGTTGTCGTTCGCCTTCGACGGGACGTTCGACGAGCACATGATCACGCAGAGCCCCGGGTCGAGGTTCGTGCTGACCTGCGCGTAGAGCGCCATCTGGTAGTTGCCCTCGACGAGGGTGACGCCGAACAGCTGGTCGGCGCTCTGGTTCTTGATCTTCAGGTCGATCCCGGCCGCCTTCAGCTGCTCCTGGAGGATCTGCTCGGTGAGCTCACGCCGCTGGTTGTCGGCGGTGGTGGTGATCGTGAGGCTCAGCTTCTTGCCGTTCTTGGCGTAGATGCCGTCGCTGCCCTTGGCCCACCCTTCGCCGGTGAGCAGCTGGTCGACCTTCTGGAGATCGAGCGTGTAGCCGGCCCAGGCCTGCTGGTCGCCGAACTCGGAGGTGATCGGCGGGTTGAGGCTCTGGCTCGCCTTGTCGACGCCGAGGTCGCCGAACAGGCGCGCCACGATCGCGTCGCGGTCGATGGCGTAGGCAATCGCCTGGCGGACCGCGACGGAGTTCAGGGGTGCCTTGGCGTTGTTCATCCACAACGCCTCGATGCTGCCCGTGTCGGCGGTGTACACCGTCTTGGCGTTCGGCAGACCTTCCTTGATCGCGTCGACCGCGTCGAGCTGGGGCTGCGGGTAGATCCCGAGCACCTCGCCGGTCTGGAACGCCTTGAACTGCGCGGTGGTGTCGGGGATGAACTTGAAGATCACCTTGGAGATCTTCGGCTTCTCGCCCCAGTACGCGTCGTTCGGGATGAGCGTCACGTCGACGCCGCGGTTCCAGCTCTCGATCTTCCACGGCCCGCCCGACCACTTGTACCCGTCCTTGGTGGCCTTGTCGCGGTTCTTGCCCTCGAGGATGTGGCTCGGCCAGACGCCGTAGTCGGTGCCGAACAGCGCCCGCCACGGCCCGTAGGACTGGTCGGGCTTGAACGTGACGACAGCGGTCGCGGGATCGGTGTCGTCGACCGACGCGATGTTCTCGTAGCCGGTCTTGCTGTAGACGTCTTCGCTGTTGGCGATCTGGTCCCACGTGTACTTGAAGTCGGTCGAGGTGATCGGGGTGCCGTCGGACCAGACCGCGGCGGGGTTGATCTTGTAGGTGACGACCTGCGGGGGTCCGGGAGTGAGCGTCGGCGGCTCGGCGAGCAGGTTGCTCGGGGCGTAGGTCCAGTTCGCGCCGCTCTTCACGATGTTGAAGGCCAGCGGCATCGTCTGGTACTGCATGATCCACGCGCCCCAGGCGAGGCCGGCGCAGCTGGCGATCCAGTCGGCGCAGTCGGGCTCCTGCTCGGCTGCGAGCACGAGCGTGCCGGCATCGGGCGCACCCGACCCCGACGCCGGATTGGTGGGGCTGGTCGAGCTCTCGTCGTCGGAGCCACCGCAGGCCGCGAGGACCAACGCGAAGACCACGCCCAGCGCGAACCCACGGACCAACACGTTGCGACGACTCACGAGCCCACCTTCTTCGACATCCGACTGCCCCCGGTTGCGATCACTCTCGCACCGGATCTCTCGGCACGCGCGGACCCACGGTTGACCTCGTTCGGTCGACGATCGCTGCCTACGGTTGGAGATTGAGCCCGAGCAGGATCACGGCGAAGACGAAGATCGTGGCCGTGATCACCGTGAGGCGGTCGAGATTTCGTTCCACCACGGTCGATCCGGCCATCGACCCACCGAGCGATCCACCGCCGAACATGTCGGACAAACCGCCTCCCCGACCGGCGTGCAGGAGGATGAAGACGATCATGACCAGGGCCGTCACCACGACGATGCCGATGAGGATGGCGTCGATCACATGATCTCCCGGGCGACGAGGAACGGCTGGTGCAAGCACGAAAACGGTACCACCGTGGTCGGCACCGACCCGCTCAGGTGCTGCCGTAGCGGATGATCCGGCCGAAATCCTCGGGGTCGAGCGACGCTCCGCCCACCAGGAGGCCGTCGATCCCGGGCCGGCCCATCAGCTCTGCTGCGTTGCCGGGTTTGGCGCTGCCGCCGTACTGGATCCGCACCGCATCGGCGGTCGCGCCGTCGAACCGCTCGGCCAGCGCGGCCCGGATCACCGCGATCGTGACCTCGGCGTCTTCCGGCGTTGCGGTCCGGCCCGTCCCGATCGCCCAGATGGGCTCGTACGCGACGACCGAGGCCGACACGTCGACCTTCTTGACCCCGTCGAAGGCGTTCACGACCTGCGAGCTGACCTTGGAGTCGGTTCCCCCGGCCTCCCGCTCCTCGAGCGTCTCGCCCACGCACGCGATCGGCGTCATCCCGTTGGCGATCACGGCGCGGACCTTGCGATTCACGACGTCGTCGGTCTCGGCGAAGAACTGGCGTCGCTCGGAGTGGCCGACGATCACGTAGCTCACGTTCAGCTTCGCGAGCATCAGCGGCGACACCTCCCCGGTGAACGCGCCTTCCTTCTCGAAGTAGCAGTTCTGCGCGCCGAGCGCGATCGGGATCTCGTCGCTCTCGAGCGTCGTCTGGACCGACCGGATGTCGGTGAACGGCGGGCAGAGCACCACGTCGACCAGCTCGTAGTCGTCTTCGGTCAGCAGGTACGACAGCTTCTGGGTGTACTGGATCGCGGTGAAGTGGTCGTGGTGCATCTTCCAGTTCCCCGCGATGAGCGGCTTGCGGGGTTCGTCGTCGCCGGTGGTCGCGGTCATGGGTTGGTTCCTCTGTCGTTCGTCCGGGTGTTGTTCTCTCGCAGTGCCCGCAGACCGGGGAGGTCGCCGAGCTCGATCAGTTCCAGCGACGCGCCACCGCCGGTGCTCACGTGGTCGACCCGGTCGGCGAGGCCGAACTGGCGGATCGCGGCGCCGCTGTCGCCGCCGCCGATCACGGTGAAGCCGCCGCACTCGGCGACCGCTTCGGCGATGGTGCGGGTCCCCGCCGCGAAGGGTGCCACCTCGAACACCCCCATCGGTCCGTTCCAGAGGAGCGTGCGGGCCTCGTCGATCTCGTCGGCGAACAGGACCGCGGTCTCGGGTCCGATGTCGAGACCCTTCCAACCGTCGGCGATCCCGCCGGCCTTCACCACCCGCACCTCGGCGTCTTCGGTGATCTCGCGCGCGATCACGACGTCGACGGGGACGCGGACCCGGCCCGTCTCGAGCAGCCGCTTGCAGTCGTCGACGCGGTCGAGCTCCACGAGCGAATCACCGATCGAGAATCCCTGGGCCACGAGGAACGTGAACGCCATCGCCCCGCCGACGAGGATCGTGTCGCACCGTTCGAGCAACGCCTCGATCACCGCGAGCTTGTCGCTCACCTTCGAGCCACCGAGCACGGCGACGAAGGGGTGCGCGGGCGCGTCGAGGAGGCCGGAGAGCACCTCGACTTCGCGCACCAGCAAGCGGCCGGCCGCGCTCGGCAGGATCGGCGGCGGACCGACGATCGACGCGTGCTCGCGGTGCGAGGCACCGAACGCTTCGTTCACGTACGCATCGACGGGTTGGCACAACGAGACGGCGAAGGCAGGGCTGTTGTCGGTCTCGCCCCGATCGAACCGCAGGTTCTCGAGCAGCATGACGTCGCCCGACTCGAGGCTCGCGATGCGATCCGAGGCCGACGGGCCCACCGCGGTGGGCGCGAGTGCGACCTCGGTGCCGAGCAGCTCCGACAACCGCTTCGCGACCGGCGCGAGGGAGAGCTCCGGATCGGGCGTGCCCTTCGGACGGCCGAGGTGACCGCACAGCACGACCGCCGCGCCCTGCTCCCGGAGCCAGGTGATGGTCGGGAGCACGGTCGTGAGCCGGAGATCGTCGGAGACCTGGCCGTCTCGGAGCGGCGTGTTGCAGTCGATCCGGACGAGGACCCGACTCCCCTTCTTCAGCGGCAGGTCTTCCAGACGCGGGAGGTCGACAGGCATCGGTGCGCTTCGGCTTCCGGTGGGTTACTCGTCGCCGAGGAAGGCGACGAGGTCGACGAGGCGGTTCGAGTAGCCCCACTCGTTGTCGTACCAGCCGAGCACCTTGACCATGCGCCCTGCTGCCATCGTGTCCCGGGCCGAGTAGATGCACGACGACGGGTTGTGGACGATGTCGGCCGACACCAGTGGCTCGTCGGTGCACTCGAGCACGCCGCGGTAGGAGGAATCCCCCGCCGCCTTGGCGAACGCGGCGTTGACGTCTTCGATCGAGACATCGGTCTTCAGGGTCGCGACGAGGTCGGTGATCGAACCTGTCGGCACCGGGACCCGGAGTGAGGTGCCGTCGAGCTTGCCCTTCAGGTGCGGGAGCACGACGCCGATCGCCCGGGCTGCCCCGGTGCTGCTCGGGATGATCGACAGCGCTGCCGCGCGCATGCGGCGCAGGTCGGCCTTGCCGCTGCGGGTCGCGGTCGCCTGGTCCTGGAGCTGCTGGTCGGTGGTGTAGCCGTGCACCGTGGTGATGAATCCCTGCTCGATGCCGAACGCATCTTCGA
>Ga0105044_10004309_pt1 | contig 19540 bp, 13 predicted proteins | sample MAT01_FD_78092 | JGI IMG/M metagenome (GOLD analysis project Ga0105044, IMG submission 78092) | Freshwater microbial communities from Lake Fryxell liftoff mats and glacier meltwater in Antarctica - MAT-01 | ecosystem: Environmental > Aquatic > Freshwater > Ice > Liftoff microbial mat | place...
ATCATAAATAATTATTACCCAGTCAAAGCAAGCTTGAGGTTGATGGATAGTAATGGCAAACAAGTGTTGATCAAACAAGTATTTCATGGATGGAATGACATCGACGTGGAGGATTTACCCAAAGGAATGTACTACTATGATATCGCAGATGAAGGTGTTAGGATTTATAGTGGAAAGTTGATGGCGCAGTAGGATGATTGCTTGGTTTGTAGTCGCTTGCCATAAGGATTTTTCTATAAAAATGTGCGAATTGGATTCAGCAAGTAAATTGCAATAAGAAAAACAAAAAATTAATCAACGCATTGGGTCAGAACGAAATTGCTTCATTATCCCATTTGTTTGAGCCGTGAAAAACACATTTATGATTTCACAACCAATGAATTAAATAAAAATCCGATTCATTCTTGGCTCATCTGGCTGTCTTTTCCAGTTTCTGATTTAATTTTTTAGGGATTGTTTGCAGCTCATTCGTTTCAGCTTCAGAAAGTTTATTCCCTTTGAAGGAAGTAAAAAAAGTCAAAATGGCACCCCAAGACGCAGCGCCTAAAGTGGAATGGATCCTATACGGAAGGCTTCTGCCCAATCTGTTTAATTTAGAGTCCGTCAAGTACCATCCTCTGTTGGTATAACTGGTATTCGGATCATTTGAGCCATACTTGAAAATAAAAATCTTTTTATCTGCACTGTGTCGAATTTCAGATCCTTCGCAACTCACAAAAGATTGGATATCTCCTTTTTTGATGAATCGATAAAAGGCGGAATCTGGTATAAATGAAACGGCAGAAAAGTGGTATTTTGAACAGAAGTTTTCTTTTTGGAACTTGTTATAACTATCTATGTATTGCACCAAATCTTGATGTTGTTTGGTATATTTTCTGCGTTCTTTTTCTGTCAATTTTCCAGCGAGAATTTTTTCATAAGCTTGTTTTTTCTTGAAATCGGTTTTTTGTACCACCAAGAGCGTGCCTTCCTTTATTTCATTAAGAGTTTCACTTGGGGCAGTTTGTGCTCCCAACACATGAGTAATTCCACAAAAACATATCCCGATAATGATTTTACGATAAGAAAGGACAAAACGAATCAACTTATTCATCAACTTTAAGTTTTTATTAAAAGAAATAATGCAATGATATACCCAACTTTGCAGTTTGCAAGGATATTAACGCAAAGCTAAGCTTGTAAAATACTTATTGAACCAATAATAAAACGATGTTCGAAAATTTATCTGCAACTCAACCGGCTGATTTATCAGTTATTACTGTTCAAGTACAAGAGCAAAATAATAAGATTCAGAGACTTTATGGTGAGTTGAAAAAAAGACTTGTCGGTCAAAACAACATGATCGAGAAGATGCTCATTGCCTTAATAACCGATGGGCATGTACTGCTCGAAGGCAATCCGGGACTTGCAAAAACTCTTGCAGTTAAAACTTTGGCTTCTGCTCTCAAGCTTGATTTTCAAAGAGTTCAGTTCACACCTGATTTATTGCCTGCCGATCTAGTGGGAACTATGATTTTTCACCCTGCCAAAGGCGATTTTTCAGTAAAAACTGGTCCTCTTTTCTCTAATTTTATTCTTGCTGATGAAATCAACAGAGCTCCTGCCAAGGTTCAGTCCGCACTATTGGAAGCAATGGCAGAACGACAGGTAACCATCGCTGATCAAACATACCCCTTACCAAAGCCATTTATGGTGATGGCAACCCAAAACCCAATAGAACAAGATGGCACTTATCCATTGCCTGAAGCTCAATTGGATAGATTTATGATGAAAGTAATTCTTGATTATCCTAAGACAGATGAGGAATTGATGATCTTAAGAAGTCATGTTGGCAATGAAGTGCCATTGGAAGTACTGCCCGTTTGGACTGTAGAAGATTTAGCAGGGTTAAAAGCTCTGGTAAAACAAATCTACATGGACGAAAAGATTGAACGTTATATCCTTGAAATTGTGTTTGCAACCAGAAAAACTGGCTCATCCGCACCAAAAGAATGGCGTAATCTGTTGAGTTATGGTGCCTCACCCAGAGCTTCTATCAACTTGGGTCTTGGCGCAAAAGCACTGGCACTCATTCGTGGCAGAGCCTACGTAACACCTGAAGACGTAAAATCACTCGTGTTTGAAATACTGAGACACCGAATTGGTTTGACATTTGAAGCAGAAGCAGAGAGCATAACTGCCGATGATGTCATCAGAAAAATAGTAGCTACAATCACTGTTCCATGATCAAATTGATTGTTGTAACGATTTTCACCATGTGCACCATGTCGTTGCATGCCCAAAGCAATTGGCAAACAAGACTCAAGGCTTGTTTTGACAATTCGCAGGACACTGTTATTTGGATGGATCAATATGCTGGCCTCATCAACAGCATACATCCCGTCAAAATGTTCTTGGCTAGCAATGGTTGGAAATGTAAAGGATGGATTGAATACAGCAATTCAGGCCTTGAATTGAAGCTTGAAGGCCAATTGAATGAAGGAAACTTAAGTGTATTTGAAGTTACTAGCGATACTTTACTTTCTGGCAAATGGACCGGTTATGTTGACAGTGCATCAATCTCAGTTGACTGGGTATCTCCGAATGGAAACATAGGACAATCGGCTAAGCTCTACAAAAAAACATCCAAGGCATCTAAAATCAAGAACGTAGATGACGAGTATTGGGTGAAATGGTTTGAAGGTTCGGTGGCTTACGAAGAAACAAAATTGATATTGCGCAAACTGGATGCACAATCCCTCAGTGGATATTGTTACAACAAAGATGGTAGCAAATATTATGATGTAATGGGGAAAATTTCAGGCAAGGATATTGAGTTGAATTTTCTGAAAGATGAACAAAAACTATTCGTCTTGAATGGCAAAATTAAGGGAGGAAAGCAAATACTTGGAATCATTACCGGAATAGGAATGACTGATGAACATGTAGAACTGAAGATACAGAGCAAATTGAACTTCGAACCCAAGAGTTACCAGAATTACTTTTTCAGTTGTGAAATGTGGTTGCCTTCTAGTAAACATGACGATGCCAATGAATATATCCATCAACTGATCGATAGCATCTCTGCGCAAATATTGAGTCAAGCTCGTATAGACGGAACCGCCAGTTATGATCCTGACCGAAGGCTAGAACACCGCTATTATATTTACCCTGATATTAAATTTGTCACACAAGAACTCATCAGCGGTCATTTATTAGTAGTTGATGGTAAAACCCAGAAGCAAACAACCATCCCTTTAAATTTTGATACCAAGAAAGGTTTGCCTTTTGAATTAACTGATTTGTTTAAGGAAAGTGTAATAGCAGGGGACAGTTTATTTCATGTATGTAATATCTCTTCTACAAAACAAAACTACCCTTATTTTGTGTTGAGTCCATCAGGAATAAAGCTTTATGGAGAATGGGATACCATCAAAGGTCGAGCAGAATGTTTGCTCCCCAATTCAAGAATCGCCCATTGGATAAAACGCAATAGCAGTCTAAAATATCTATCAAAGTAAATGGACCCAATAGAAATATTAAGTCGAATTCGGAAGATTGATATTAAGTCTAAGGCTATGGCCCAAGAATATCTGGCAGGGAATAAACTCAGCTCCTTTTTGGCTAGAGGCATGTCATTCAGTGAGGTAAGAGCTTATCAAATAGGCGATGACGTGCGAACAATTGATTGGAATGTTACAGCTCGAACGGGCAGCCCACATGTCAAGTTGTTTGAGGAAGAAAGACAACTGACCCTAATGCTTTTAATTGATGTAAGCGGATCCACCCTTTCTGGTAGTGAGTTGCTCAACAAGAAGGATTTTATTTCTGAACTGAGTGGCATACTTTCCTACAGCGCACTATCGGAGCAAGATCAAGTGGGAGCCATACTTTTCTCTGATAAAATTGAAACCGTGGTACAGGCTTCTAAAAAGAGAAGTCAAGTGTTTAACATCATCAATCACATATTTCAAGTTGATAATACGGGTAAAAAAACCAATTTGGATCTGGCAATCAACTATTTATGCAAGATTCAAAAAAGGAGATGCATGGTAATTGTCATCAGTGACTTTATTTCAGACGATTATCAAAAATCTCTTTCAATGGCTGCAATGCGCCATGACGTTATGGCCCTGAGAATTGAAGATACCTTGGATATTCAGTTGCCGGCTGTAGGATTATTGCCTGTCAAGGACCTTGAAAATGGACAAATCAGATGGATTGATTCGTCTGACCAAACAAGTAAAACTGTTTGGGAAAATGTATCACGAAAGAGAAATCTTGCGTTTTTATCAGCTTGCCGCAAAGCTGGTGTCAACCATTTGACATTGAAGCCAAATGAACATTGGATTACAAAAATGGTCGGTTTTTTCCAACGCAAATTGGTACAATGATGAAAGATATTTTCACTAAGATTGCCTTGTTATTGATTTTGGCAATGTGCGGTTTTAAAGCTGAGGCGCAGATCAAAGTCAATGTTGATTCTGCCATTCATGTTATTGGTGAAAGAATACCAGTTGAATTGGTATTTGACTCTTCGGTAGTGTATCAATCACTCTCTACAAGCACTTTGGACAGCAATAACAATGCAGTAGATTGGATCGATCCGGGGTCTTGGGTTCAGGTTGGCAACAGGTGGGAGGCGCGCGGATTTGTTATGGCATTTGATTCAGGGCGTTTGGAAATACCATCGATCAAGATAATCGCTAAGTCGAATGATAATACAGATACTTTAACCACGCTTCCAGCTTTTATAAATTCTGTAACATTGCCAGTTTCAGATACCACAAGTATAGCTCCTATTCAAGATATTTTGTCATCACCGGGACATTGGACCGATCAATGGCCTTGGTTATTGGGAATTTTGATTTTTTTGTTGTTGATCCTGGCAGGAATATTTATTGTAAGGCATCGCAGATCGGTGAAAAGAAAAGCTCGTTTACTCAATCCCGTTTCGGCTGGAAAAATGGCACTTGCTGAGTTAGACAGATTGGACAAAATGCAATTTTGGCAACAAGGCAAGGTCAAAGAGTACCAGATAGAACTGACAGCCATCATGCGCAACTATATACAAAGTGGATTTGGTGTGGAAGCCTTCAAGCTTTCGAGCTTAGAGTTGGATGAAGTTTTGCATGGCATGAAATTCGACTCACTTATGTTGGTCAATCTGAAGAATCTTTTGTCTGTAGCGGATTTTGTAAAATTTGGCAAAGCAATACCGCCCGAGGAAGTTCACGCCACTGTCATCAACATGGCCCGCCAATTTATTCAGAATACTCAAGGAAAAATAAAGCCATGAATATTTTTGAAAATTGGAACGGCATAGAATGGAGATATCCTTGGGTATTCATCTTGATCCCTTTGATGGCGGCACTTATTTATTTCAACAACAAGAACAAGTCCAAGGCAGCTGTTGGAATAAGCTCGATTGGAAAGGAAAAAATCCCGAAAACTTGGAGAATTTGGGCATACGAATTGTTTCCAATTTTTCAATTTCTGGTTATCGCATTCATGTTATTGGCATTGGCACGCCCACAAAAACTGTTACGACCGCTTGACACTTCCAACAAGGGAATAGATATTCTTTTGACTTTGGATCTTTCATCAAGTATGCTGGCCAAAGATTTTGAACCTGATAGATTGGAAGCTGCCAAGAAAGTTGCCAAAGAGTTCATTAAAAATCGACCATCTGACAGGATCGGATTGGTCACTTTTGCAGGGGAGTCAATCACCCAATGCCCTCTGACCAATGACCATAGTGTCCTCATAGAAATATTGGATCAAATACAAACTGGAATATTAGAGGATGGTACGGCAATAGGGATGGGACTTGGCACAGCAGTCAATCGATTGAAAAGTCACAACTCTAAAAGTAAGGTGATTATATTAATGACGGATGGAGTAAACAATGCAGGTTACATAGATCCTGAATCGGCCTCAGATCTTGCTAAAACAGAAGCATGCAAAGTGTATGCTATAGGAATTGGAAGTGAAGGCATGGCTATGACTCCTGTAGCTCGGCGATTCGATGGTTCCTATGTTTTTGGATACAATGAAGTTAAGATTGATGAAGATTTGATGACCCGAATATCTGAGAAAACTGGTGGCAAATATTTCAGAGCCCGATCAGATTCTGAGCTGACGGCCATTTACAACGAGATTAACAAAATGGAAAAAACGGAAAGTAAGGTTCAATGGACCAAACAATATACTGAGTGCTTTAGGCCGTTTCTTCTTGCCGGTATGCTCGTATTGGTATTCATGTTTTTATTGAAATGGTTGTTCATTAAACCAATAGAATCATGAAATTTGATATAGAAGCAATCAAATGGTTATGGCTCATTTTGCCTTTGGCAGGATTTGGTTATTTGGCACATTGGTACAACAAAGCGCGTCAGTTGCGGCTACAAAAACTAGGAAATCTTGATATTTTGGAAAGCCGATGGGGAATTTCTACAAAGTCGGGCAGTACGTCAACGATATTAATCTTAGCAGGTTTATTGTTGTACATCTTGGCACTTATTAATCCTCGAATGGGCGAAGAAACTATGGAAACCCAAACCAAAGGAAGTGATGTTTTTATCTTAATGGATTTATCCAAAAGTATGAATGCACAAGATATACAACCATCCCGATTGAGCAGAGCCAAAATGTGGGCAGAAGAGTTTATAAGCCAATCAACCAACAGCAGAGTAGGCTTGGTTTTTTTTGCCGGTAAAGCTTATCTACAAATGCCATTGACTGAGGATATGAGCGCAGTATCAACTTTCATTGAAATGGCAAACACCGACTTGTTGCCATCGCAGGGAACTGCAGTAGATGATGCCATTGAATTGGCTCGTAAGCAACTGGAAAGAACCAGCAAAACATCAAAAAACATCTTGCTGATAACTGATGGTGAAAACCATGGAAATGATGCTAATCAAGCTGCCGAGTTATGCAAATCGGCGGGTGTAAAGATATTTTCTGTCGGTGTTGGGACCAAAGAAGGTGGAACCATAGTGGATTACAATGCTGGTCAAGAAATGATCAAGCGCGATGATGATGGGAATCCAGTTATTTCACGAATAGATGAATTGGGACTCAAAAAATTAGCCAAAATTACTGATGGAGTATACGTAAACCTTGATCAGGGTACCAAAGGAATAAAAAAGATCAACTCCGCGATGGATAGCCAAAGTACCACAACCGGCAAATCCAGAACTTTCATATCGAGCGCTTCTTATTTTATGTGGTTTCTAGCTCCTGGTATATTCTTATTGTTGCTGGGATTTTACAATTCCAATAGACGGCCTATTGCTTTAAAATGGATAATTATCCTGGGTTTGAATGCAGTATTTCATGAAATCAGCCTTGCACAAACCACTTTAAATGTTGGGAAGGCTGCAGATCGTAATTATAGAGATGCTAAATACGAATTAGCAGAACGCGGCTACGACAATGCAGCCAAACAAAAACCCAATCAGGTAATTTACCCTTACAACAAAGGGAATGCCCTTTACAAACAGAAGAAATACGTAGAAGCTTCAAAACAATACAATGAACTCGCTCCAAAAGTGAAAAGCGATAAAGAGTTGACGTTTCGTGTTAATTACAATGCAGGGAATTCGGAGATGGAGCAAGAAAAATACAATGAAGCAATAAAAGCCTATCGAACAGCACTAAAGGCAAAGCCTGCTGACAAATACGCACAATTGAATTTGTCAATCGCACTCAAAAAGAAAAAGCAAAAGGAACAACAAGAAAAACAAAAACAAAATAACGATCAAAATAAGGATCAGAACAAGGAAGAAAACAAAGCCCAGAACCAAAAGAACAAAGAAGAATCAAAAAGAATATTAGAAATAATCAAAAATGAAGAACAAAATGCGTTGCGAAAACTTTCTAAAGGTAAATCATCTTACCCACCAAATGGAAAGGACTGGTAACAACAATCATTTCATGAAAAGAATTTACAGGATATTGATCACGTTTGGCATTTTAACTCTTAGTCAGAGTCTTCATGCACAAGATGCTTCAATAGTAGTTGAAGTTTCGACAGATTCACTCCTGATGGACAACGAATTGGAGCTCAGCTATACGATAGAAAATGCCGAATTGAGAGATTGGGAAACTCCAGATTTTACGGATTTTGAACTTATTGCAGGACCATCGAGCTCTACCATGATGCAAATAATCAATGGAACCATTTCAAGGCAAACGACCTACACCTATTTGTTGTTTCCCAAGAAAGCAGGCAAAACAACCATAAAGGGCGGTGTGGCAACTACAAGCGATGGATCAAGAATGGAAGCCTCAGAAATAAAAGTTCGGGTTTATCCCAACCCCACAGGAGTCAAACAGAACATTGAATCCAAAGGCAGCAATCAAATGGATATTTTTTCCAATCCGAGATCTAGAAAGAACCAGGAACCACCCAAGCCCAAGCGCAAAACCTACAAGATTTGAGAGTTATTGTAATCATACTGATATTTTTAGGAGGAATTAATCTTCCTTTGAGTGCACAAAACAGTTTGCAGGTGGAGGTGTCATCGAGCAGTATTGCTCTGGATGAAGCGGTGCAAGTCAATTTTGTCTTGAACAATGGACTGATTCAATCATGGAAGGCGCCAGATTTAAGCGATTTTCAGATTCAGAGCGGACCCAATAAGTCCGTATCAATGCAAGCTATCAACGGGGATTTTACACAGCAAACGAGTATTGGTTATGTTTTAAGACCTTTAAAAACCGGCAGATTGAGAATTTCATCAGCCACTGCAATTACATCCAAAGGGAAATTTACCTCCAAGCCAATAGAAATTGAAGTTTCGGAAAAAGCTCTTGTACAAGAAAACACTGCTCCAACAAGTGGAACCAGAAAAGCCATTTTCATTCGAGCAAGTACCAACTTGGACAAAATTTATGAAGGGCAACAAGCCATCATAAATATTGACCTTTTTACCAAAGTCAATGTTACGAATATCTCTCAAATGCCATTGCCAAGTATTCAAGGAGCGTTTATCAAACCATTGGAAAAGGATTATCCTGCGGCAGAAACTGAAATCAACGGACAACGGTACATCCGAAAAACCATCATGAAACTGGCAGTATTTCCTCAAAAAGCAGGAACAATCGAATTGCCTAGTATGAAATATGAAGTTTTGTATGAAAAGACGGGAAGTGATGATCCGTTTTCAAGCCTTTTTGGAAGCAACGAATCCCTCAAAACATTGGTCAGCACGAACGAATTAAAGATATCGGTACTTGAAGTTCCACCTATTGAGGGTCCAGACAAACCATACCAATGCCATTCCGTAGGTAATTTTACTGCAAGTGTAAGTTTGAACAATGCCGAAATAGGATTGCAATCAGCAGCTTCATTGTTGATCAAGATTGAAGGAGACGGCGACATGAAACGACTAGCGGCGCCAACACTAGAGGCAAGCAATGGAGGCAAGGTACAAGCTGCTAAACTTGTAGATGAATCCTGGATAGCCGGAAATGGCAAATGGGTTGGAAGTAGAACTTACGAATATGTAATTATCCCAGCTCAAAAAGGAACAATTACCGTGACAGGCAAGGTAATTGGATTTGATGTGGTAGGTGCAAAGAACAAATTATTGGCAAGTGTCAATGAAACAATTATAGTGAGTGCCACTGGTAAAGGAATTGTGGAGGAAGCACAGGAAGACAATGGGCCGAAAACAGAATTTTGGTTGGATGGCTTGAGGAAATTTGCAGGGATTCTTTCAGGTATTATCATTGCAGGATTCATCATTTGGCTTTGGCGGTCGCGAAAATCAAAACCAAGTGACCTAAAATCACCAGCAAAAGCTGTTGTGAAAAAGCCCCTTGAAAAAGCTATTGTCAAATCCGAAAAAATTGATTTTGAGCAGTCATTTCATGAAAAAACAGATCGAGTATTTTACAAGGAAGCTTACGATTATGCGGACCATTTATTGAGTCAAATGTCTGGCATGAATCAAGGAGACCGCATTGAAAAACTAACCGCATTACAGAAACAAAATATCAATATCGAAATTATTCAAGCCATTAATGAGGTGTTGATCAATAGCGAAATGGCGATGTATGGCGGGTTAGATTCTGAGCTAATCAAGGCCAAGATATTGGATGCAGTGAGAATAATTAAGCAGAACTACTAAAGAATAGAGTCGATTGGTGTTGCCATCTTATGCTAGTCGAATAGTATTTGAGCCCAATGACTTGGCATCAAATTTTAATTTTTGAAAGTTAGAACTTCAAGAATAGCTTTTGGGCAATAGAATGACTTAAGACCTAAATTAAATGTTCAATTCAATACAATCATCTTTTTTACTCCTACATTGAAGTCAGTTTCTAATTTGTAGTAAAATATACCAGTACCTCTTAATTCTGTGTCTTGAATTTCAATAGTGCTCAATCCTTCTGGAAAATCTCCATTGATGGATTTAAGTATTCTACCCGACAAATCATAAAATGTTATTGTAGCCTTGCTTGCTTCTGTCAGATTAAAGCTGATCGAAGTTGTTCCTTTGAATGGATTGGGAGTATTTTGATTCAAAACAAAAGATTTCTTTGAGGAATCGGTTGGTCTGATAACTTCAAACTTTAAATTCATTCCTTCCTCTGCTTTGTTGAATCCAATTGATGGTGTCAACTGTGAGTCCATATTGATGAAATCACTCAGTTTTCCTGATCGTTTGGCTTTGAATCTACAGCCAAACAGATTTTTATTTTCATTAACTGGCAGATGGTCTTCAGCTGTCCACAAAATCGGTATCAAGCCTTTTTCAAGATGTGTTAATCCAAAATTAACCTCATTGAAATCTGATGACAGACCTTCAAATTTCATGAAATCAAGTGCTTCTGTATCAAATCCCAATGTCATCTGGTATGCAAGCATATTGGACATGTTATCAGACTTAAAGTCGATTTGATATTCTTGACCCGCAATTAATTCAATATCTTCAGTCTGGATAAAAAATTCATCTGAACTTCGAACTTCGCTCTTTTCACCCCTATTATAAAGACTTGCACTTCCAGTGACATTTCCAATTTTTGTTCCAACAAATTCAACATTCTTATTTTTTAAAAGGGAATCAACAATGATAAACTCAGGAAATGCCTCAGCCTGTTCGTTTGTAGTAGTAAATGTATATGACTTGTCTACAAATCTCCAGGAATCATTGTTAGGAAATTCTGTAGTAATATATAATAACAATTGACGAATCTGAAGAATATCAACAGAACTAATTTTTTTATCCTTGTTAACATCAGCCGATATCTTCTTGTAAGGAGAATTCAAGGCTTTCTTTCCAATTAAGTGTTGTGTTATTGTGACTACATCCAAAGAATTAATACCATTGAGAGGATTGTTATCTTTAGATACAGTTACTTCATATTGGAGGGAACCTGGCATGAAAGGATTTTTGATTGGAAGATACAAAGTTTCCCCAACTTCCCTTGCCATAAATGTGCAGCCAAAAATGGGAGTTCCTGATTCATTGCTTGGGATTATATAATAAATAGCCCCATTATTATTGGTATCACAAATTCCATCATTATCAGTGATCAAGATATAAGAATCGCAGAAATCCCAGTTTCTTTCAGAATCTTCGATTGTCCCGTTGCTGTTTTCGTCATAACCACAGTCACCCACCCAAACGCGAGTAGCTTGTGAACCAAGTTCAGTACAATCAAATGTTACAGCAGCGGTGGTCGGCACGTCAACTCCGTTAGAAGTTTTTATTTTCTCTACACGAAATACCAAATCAGAAGTTGTACAACAGTTGTCAGAGGTTGAGCTCGATAGCCAGTCTGAAGCCCAAACTGTTACCATTTTTTGTAGTGGCATGTTGGGAGCAGAAAGTCCGTTGATGCAAACAGGTATTGGTTTTTTACAGTCTTTCACCCAAAATAAATAGGAGCAGGTTGCCAAATTTCCACATTTGTCTATAGCATTAAAAATGATCCGATGACGACCAACTGCCACCGTTCCTGAGAATTCATTAGTAGAAATCCCTATTGGAGAAAAGACATCTTGACTGCCATCATTATTCAAATCAACTGACCAAGAATAATTGATTAAGTTATTAAAGGGACATATTGTTGAGGCCGTTGCGGATAGCGAAACGCTCTCTTGACATGAGGCAATACTGCAGATAGTAGTGTCCTTACAATTCGAAAATGAAATAGTTGTAGGCTTAGAATTGTATCGATCAAGATCAAACTTGTTTGGATTGCCAAATGCCAAAAAACTCGAACCAATTAACAGAATTTGGAGTAGGGATTTCATGTTCAGAAATTAAGCCACTAAATTATAGATATTAATTGATAAAACCAAAATTAATATCCAGCTTTGAAAGTTTATATTTTATCAAAATTCAAAGTGAGTTCTTTTGTGTCGAAACCAAAGGAGATTGGAGAAGATTTGACTACAATTTTTTTCATCGAAATTGATCATTGATTTTGTAAGAATATAAGGTGATGTTGCTTAATCCTAAAATTCATGTTCTTTGAAATATTGGTATTGTTCTCTCCAAAATCTCTGACAATCGTATCAGATATTTTTCGAACTAATTTAAGAAAATGTGTAGAAATATTTAATTCCAAAAGCTGAATCTGAGGGTATTTGTTTGTTTTAATGGATTTGGTAATTTTTGATTTGAAATAATACTGAAAGGAGTTACGGTTTGGACGCTGAAGAAATCACAAACAAACAATTTTTTCCAATCACCAACAATAAGATTTCCTTCATTGCTTAATATTTCCTTACTTTTGCCTCACATGAAATCTTCATCAGAGGCAGGAATCCGTTTATTGCAGTCATACAGTATTGATGAAGCTACAGGCATAGCTTACATTAAAAGCGGTAATGGTGCCCGAAATTTTATACTGCTACATGGTTTGGGAAGCAACAGATATGGCTGGTTAGCCAATGTTGAATTTTTGAGCTCAGTAGCTACGTGTTATACCTTGGATCTTCCAGGATATGGTAACTCCAAACCATCTGATATTGGCTATTCCATTGATGCGTATGTGGAACATCTGCGCAGGTTCCTTATTAGCAGAGATTTGGATGAATCTATTGTAATTGGTCATTCCATGGGTGCTCAAATAGCCTTTCATTTGGCAATTCATTCATTGGATGCAGTTAAAGCAGTGATTGCTTTAACGCCCGCAGGAATTGAAACATTTCATGAATTGCAACACAATTGGGTTAAACAAATGTATCAACCGGACTTGATGCAATCCTTGAGTGTCGAACAAATCAAGATGAACTTCGATGCGAATTTTTACAAATTCGGTGAAGAGGCTCAATGGATGTTAAATGAAAGGTTAAATTTCATGAAACACACAGGCGCGTACAAGGAGTATTGCAAAATGCTCAAACAAAGTGTAGATGGATTGCTCGATAAACCGGCATTGCCTATATTGAATAAGGTCTTACAATCATGCCTGGTTATCTATGGTAAACAGGATAAGTTGATACCCAATCAAATATTAAACCCTACACTCAATGTTGATCAATTGGTCAACACAACCCGACAGAAACTCTTAGATGGACAAGTTGAAGTGTTTGATGAATGTGGGCATTTTCTGCCTGTTGACCAAGCGGATAAATTTCATGCCCGCTTGAGCAGCTTTTTGAGTGAGCGTTCTATTTAATCAGCGCACCAGCATAACCTGACCAGTATAATCCTCCGTCACTCCAGCATTCTTGACCTGAGCGCGGTAAGTGTACAAACCGGTTGGCGCTGAAATGCCATTTATTTGCCCTGTCCATCCTTTGTTGATGTCAGCAGATTCAAAAACCAATTTTCCCCAGCGATCGAAAATTTGCAGATCGTAGGATATATCCAGAATAAATACACCAATTGGTTTGAACTCAAAGTTTAAGCCATCAGGAGCAAAGGCATTTGGAAACAAAAGCTTACTTTTTTGTTCCAGGCACACAATATTTGAACGAATACTTGTAGTAATATTATCTCCATCGGGCAGTTCCACCCTCCCTTCAGCTATCACAAAGTAACAAAGCTTTTGTTCATCAGGTCGGTCGATATCAACTTCATCTTTGTATTCCACTATTGTAGCTGGAAATAACTGTGAATTGATCGCGCCGCCGATATTGGTTGTGACAAGTCTTGTGGAAAACCAATTAAAATACAGAGGAGAATTGAACTCCCAATTGAGCTGATTTACTCTGTTGTCACCTGCTTTAGCTTTTAAGAAAATGGTGCTTACCGTTTCCGATTTGATAATATTATTGCATTGATCAAGCGTGTTGATGTTAAACCAAATAGGACCTTTAGAAACAGGCAAATTGGATAATTCCATCAATTGAGGTGAGCTTACTAAAGTAATATCTTGGGCTTGAGTCACGATACAAGATGGTGGATTCAACTGGGCGCAAACCTCAGTTTTTACCAAGTCTGCATCGGTATTCCATGACCACTGCAGATCAATATTCCCATTGGGTAAAATATCGGCCTGGATGGGGTTGAGCCACAAAACAGGAGTATTGACTTGAACGACGTTACACCTGATTGGCGAATTAGAAATGACATTGCTTCCGTTTTCGACCGCCTGAACAAAGTAACAAACAAACGAACTGTTGGTCAAATTCGGGATACTGAATTTCAGGGTACTTCCTGAAGTGGAACCTACCAAAATATCGGGTCCAAAGTTCGTAGAGGCATAAACGTCATATCTTGCAACACCGTTGACCCAGTTCTCATAAGGTGTCCACTCAATATCAAGGCTTTGTCTGCAAGGATCAATGGATTCTTTGGTTAGGATGGTGTAATGTGGAAGATCGAATACACTTGAGTTGAAACAAGGATCCAACGCACGTACATAGTAAATCTCTTGTTTGTTGGCGGGATCAGAAGTTAGATCAATAAAAGAATTTCCGTTGAAAACAGTATCAATTGGAACTGTTCCATTGGCAGTTGATTTCAAAATTATGTAACCCAAATTTAAAAATCCAGACGGCAGGTTCCATTTTATTTCAGCAAATCCTCCGCTGACCGATACAACCTGAATGGGTATCGTTGGCAAGGGCAGATTGTTAATTGTATTGGATTGCAATGAGGTAATACCAGGGCAATTGACAATCGTTTTCATGAAATAATACCATGTTTGTCCAGCTGGAACGTTGTCTAGATAGCTAGACTGAGCTTGATTGGTAATAGTTGCAATCAAGTTGAATGGTCCGGTTGAATTTTGAGAACTGTACAGCTCATAAGAAACAAAAGGCCCGCATGATACTGGAGGGGTATTCCATTGGACGAGACCGTTGCCAATGCACAACAATTCCGGAGCGGCTTGTTGCGCAGGTAACGAGCTTGTAAAAAGAAAGAAGCAGATAAGATAGATGTATTTCAAGTCAATTCAGTTTGTCAGTTGTAAAACGATCGGGGAATTTTGATTTGAGTTCGTCAATGGTGTAAATTGCTGCCAAACTGTAGGAAAATTTGATTGTTTCATTAATGTTTTTTTCAAAATAAACCAATCCAATTCCCTGTGCATAACGCTCCATTCCCACTGATTTGTATTCCAAAGATCCATTATTTCTCATTTCTATTGCCTCTTTTACGGAAAATTCTATGGTTGGAATTTGTTTTGACATGAAATTTATTGTTGACCTCCTCACAAAAGACCTGTTTTTGGTTATAACCGTTTCGCCCATTGTCGGATCAGCCCATTGTACCTCATTTATAAACAACTGAGTAGAATCCTTAACATGAAATGGAAAAGTGGAAGATTGGTTGATAGTAATTGGAATTTGGAATGATTGTCCAGAAGAATCTTTGGAATAGATAAAACCATTTTTAAGCACCATGCCTGATTTGACCCTTCGTTCCAACATAAACTGCTGAACATTGAAATTTTGATCCAATAATTGAGCTGCAAGAAACGTTGTATCTCTTTTTTTTACTTTGCTATAATACCAATACAATGAGGGAAGGCTGTCACCACTGGCTACAAATTCGTAAATTTTACCCCTTGTTAAACTGTCGATAGGGAAATAATATGATTCGGTATCTATGCCTCTTTGAGTGCATGATTGCAGTAAAAACAGGACAAAACAGACCATCGACAAGGACTTATTATGACAATATGGCATAGGGCAGTTAATTTTTTATAGTTGGAACGATATATGAGTTTGTTTGAAAATAGTTCACCAAGTTTGTAAATTGTATCTTTGCGGTTCGATCCTTATTAAAACGTAAAGATCACTAAATAGAAGTATAATGCTCGGAAAATTAACACAGGCGATATCCAAAATGTTCGGAACAAAGCACGAACGTGATGTCAAAACCTACATGCCCAATGTAGATGTTATCAATGATTACTTTGCAACACTTGCAGATATCTCAAATGATGAATTGCGTGAGCACACTTGGAGCTTTAGAAAAAGAATTGCTGAATATCTGCTGGATATCGACACCGAAATAGCCCAATTGAATGAAAAGGCAAATGCGTCAGAGGATGTTCATGACAAAGAAGATCTATTTGATCAAGTTGATTTGTTAAAAAAGGAAAGAAACAAACAACTCGAAGATGTATTGCTCGATATTCTACCTGAAACCTTCGCTGTTGTCAAAGAAACTGCAAGACGATTCACTGAGAATCCGACTCTTGAAGTCACTGCCACTGAACATGATAAATCAATGGCACCCAAAAAGTCTTACGTAAGCATTCAGGGAGATAAAGCAATATGGAAAAATTCGTGGACTGCAGCAGGTGGTGATGTAACTTGGAATATGATTCACTATGATGTTCAGCTGATTGGTGGAATGGTTCTCCATGATGGCAAAATTGCGGAGATGGCAACTGGTGAAGGAAAGACTTTGGTGGCAACATTGCCAGCATACCTCAACGGCCTTACAGGGCAAGGTGTACATGTGGTAACAGTAAATGATTATTTGGCCAAACGTGACTGTGAATGGGTAGGACCAATATTTGAATTTTTGTTTTTGACCATCGATTGTATCGATAAGTACAAATCACATTCTGAAGAACGCCGCAAAGCTTATGCCTGTGATATTACCTACGGTACCAATAATGAGTTTGGATTTGACTACCTGCGCGATAACATGGTCCGAAGCCCTGAAGAAATAGTGCAACGCAAACACCACTTTGCGATGGTGGATGAGGTGGATTCTGTATTGGTAGATGATGCGCGAACTCCGCTCATTATTTCTGGTCCAGTGGCACAGCAATTGGAGGAAGAAGAATACATTGCTCTAAATCCTAAAGTTCAAAGGTTGGTTGATGTACAGAAGAAGTACGTAACTGAACAACTTACTCAAGCAAAAAAATTATTTCAAGAAAGAATTCTTGGTGTTGAAGAGGGACAAGCCGGTATGGCACTATTCAGAGCGCATCGAGCATTTCCTAAATACAGACCACTCATCAAGTTTTTGAGTGAGGAAGGAGTCAAAGTTCTACTTCAAAAGACCGAGAACTTTTTCATGCAGGAGAACAACAAGAATATGCACCTAGTAGATGAAGAATTGTATTTCTCCATCGATGAAAAAAACAGAAATGTAGAACTGACAGACAAAGGTGCTGAGTTCCTGTCCAAAGGCACCGAAGATCCACACTTTTTCATTATGCCAGATCTTGCTACAGGTCTTGTAGAATTGGAGGGCAAACAAGATGCAACTGAAGAAGATGTAAAAAACTCAAAGGATCAATTGATTCGGGATTATAGCATCAAAGCTCAACGATTGCATTGCGTGCATCAATTACTAAAAGCATACTCACTTTTCGAAAAAGACGAGGAATACGTAGTGATTGAAGGCCAGGTTAAAATCGTGGATGAATCTACTGGTCGATTGATGGAGGGGAGAAGATACTCAGATGGCTTGCACCAAGCGCTCGAGGCCAAGGAAAATGTAAAAGTTGGTGACATTACCCAAACGTATGCAACAGTAACCTTGCAGAACTTTTTTAGGATGTACCATAAACTTTGTGGAATGACGGGTACAGCCGAAACAGAAGCAAGTGAACTATGGCAAATTTACAAACTTGATGTTGTAGTAATTCCTACCAATAGAGATGCTGTCCGAAAAGATAAAGAAGATTTAGTATATAAAACTGCACGTGAAAAATTTAACGCGGTAATTGACGAAATTGATTCACTTACAACTCAACAAAGACCAGTTTTGGTTGGTACTACTTCTGTCGATATCTCCGAAAAATTGAGCAGAATGCTTCAATTGAGAGGTATTAAACACAACGTTTTGAATGCCAAGCAACATCAGCGTGAAGCTGAAATTGTTGCGGATGCCGGTAAGCCAGGGAATGTTACCATTGCAACCAATATGGCTGGAAGGGGAACAGATATCAAGATAGGCGAAATAGTCAAGAATGCAGGTGGGCTTGCTATCGTTGGAACTGAAAGGCACGATTCAAGGCGCGTAGATAGGCAGCTTCGTGGACGTAGTGGCCGTCAAGGCGATCCAGGTTCATCACAATTCTTTGTGTCATTGGAAGATAACTTAATGCGTTTGTTCCACTCTGAACGAATTGCGTCTTTGATGGATAAAATGGGCCATAAAGAAGGCGAAATGATTCAACATTCTATGGTTACTAAGTCCATAGAACGTGCTCAAAAGAAAGTTGAAGAAAATAACTTTGGCATACGAAAAAGATTGTTGGAATATGATGACGTTATGAATATCCAGCGGGAAGCAATTTATAAAAAACGTCAGAATGCCTTGAATGGTGACCGTTTGGTATTGGATATCAACGCAATGTTGGTGACAATATCGCATGGAATGATTCAAGAACACAAGACAAGTGGAGACTATAATAGCTTTCAGGAAGAAGCTTTCAGGGTGTTGGGTTTGGATCCTCAGATCTCAGAGCAAGAATTTACCAGCTCGAGCACCAAACAATTATCTGAATTATTTGAAGATCATTTATTTGCCAAATACAATAACAAGTTCAACAGAATTGCTGAAGTATTGCTGCCAATGGTGACCAATGTATATCAAAATGAAGGCCACCGATTCAAGAGAATCACTATTCCATACACCGACGGGAGCACAGTTGGTATGAATATTTCAGCGGATTTGGAACAAGCAGTTAAATCAAAAGGACGCACTATACAAACTGACATTGAGAAAGCAATATCCCTCGCTATCATTGATGATGAGTGGATGGAGCACTTGCGCAGCATGGACGAATTAAAGGATTCAGTTCAAAGTGCAAGTTTTGAGCAAAAAGATCCATTGGTGATCTATAAAATGGAAGCATACCAATTGTTCCAGCAATTAATAGGCAGAATCAACGAAAAGGTTAGTTCCTATTTATTGAAGGGTACAGTTATATTTCAAGATGGTAGCAGAATTGAAGAAGCGAGAGTAAAACGTACCGATATGAGTAAGGTATCAGCAGGTAGAGCCGAAAGATCTCCTCAGGCAGAAGCAATGCAAGCAGCAGCGCAAGGCTCTGGACAAACTCATGAAAAAGTACAAACTTTCGTTCGAACAGAAAAGAAAATTGGCCGAAACGACTTATGTCCATGTGGAAGTGGTAAAAAGTATAAAAACTGTCACGGGAATGA
>Ga0105044_10004310_pt1 | contig 19539 bp, 24 predicted proteins | sample MAT01_FD_78092 | JGI IMG/M metagenome (GOLD analysis project Ga0105044, IMG submission 78092) | Freshwater microbial communities from Lake Fryxell liftoff mats and glacier meltwater in Antarctica - MAT-01 | ecosystem: Environmental > Aquatic > Freshwater > Ice > Liftoff microbial mat | place...
CTACTCGATATTTTGGCGAAAACTGACGAGGTTGAAGCGTGCCTCGCCATACAGCTACCCCACGCTCTCGCCTGTAAGCGAACCCAGGGAATCGGTGCAGTATGTGCAGGTTTTGCAGCCCCAGGTTGGTAGTGGGTTTCAGTTGAGAATATTCAGCCTTGGTCAATCCCATGAAACTTGGTTGCAATGGTTGAAGTGTATAAACCAGAAGCAGGTTGGCTGGGCAGAATTAAACCAGTAGAGCTGACGTAAGATTTGCCAGGTAAACCCGCTTTAGCTAATTTGGACGCAGCGGTTTCTACCTCTGATGGAAAATATTCTTCTCCAAAGATTTTTTGCCAGTATTTAATTGCCTTCTCCCGATCATCAGTCTCTAAAGCTTTATCTGCCCAATTTCGTCCCTCATTAATCCGTCTCATGAAAGTTTCAAAGTGGGTGCGGCTCCAGTTCCAAGAGATGTTATGACCAAGGATCGGATCGGGGAGGTTTGGGGTTGCAACATTGCTAGTATATAGGAGGTGATCGTATTGGCGGTAAATAGCATCCAAAAGCTCGTAAAATAGGACTGCCAATGGCTGTGTCATGTCTAAAGTGTTCTTTTGGATGTGATAAACCAGCAGAGCGCCAAGCCAGTAACTTTTGGGTTTACGGCTTTTCATTTGGCAGTCACGGAAGTGCTTTAGAAGCTTGCCAAGTGGTTTAACTTTGTGGTCGTGTTTTTCCTGTAGCTCATTGAGTAAGTTGAGATACCCGATGGGGTGCGATGCAATCCACTTATTGAATCCTCGATCTGGAACGTAAAGCACACTCTCGAATCCATCTGGTGCAATGCAAGGAACAAAGTCTAGGTGGAAGTCTTTGCCTTTGAAGTAGACATGGACGGATCGGCGTGCCCGCTCTACCTCTATTTCCGCTTCTGCATATCCCTCAAAGCCCAAAGCTTTTGGCAAGCCATCAAGCAACTTTTTCATGTCTTGAATTAATCGTTTAGCCTCTGGTTCATTTGCCTTTGGATCGCCAGGGATGCGAATCAAGGTATCTACGTCTTTAACATCCCCTGATGTCATGTTCTGAGCGTAGGAGCCTGCAAGTCGAGAGTGAGGGTAAACAGTAGGAAAATCTTTACTTTTGGCAATGTACTCACGGACTAAGGGTGGCAAATCGCGTGCTGCATCAACGCGTTCTTGGGGTGGTTGAATGTTCTTGAGCAGTTCTTCAAAGTGTGTGATCAGCAGAAACATCTATTTTTACCTTTACTGAATTGGGCTATTCATAACGCAGCGCTATGGTAATTTCTTTTCATATGCCACCATCATCAATATTTGAATCAAATATATCTTCCAGAAAACTTACTCGTATTACCTATCGTTAGTAACCAAATTCATTTGAATTCAGCCGACATTGACTCACACTATGTCAGTGTGTAGCACTTTATTACACTGTATTTTAATGCTTTTTGATTAAAAAGAACAATTGTACTACTAGTGAAAACCGTACTAGAGTTAGTAGTAATTTTACGGTTTATCGTTCAGTCTGGTGATTAACTCAAAGTAAGGGGAGCGATCGCTATCCTCTCAATTCATGGACACTTCGTCATAGAGTTGTTGCTCCGCAAATAATTCACATAACATAATTGGTATATTTTTTACTCCAGAAAGTAAGTAGGAAGTGGATTTTTCTACTACACAAGACTATAAAGTTCATTCCTGCCCTGAATCAGCGCACCATTCGACAATTCCCTGACGCACCCAAAAATGGCAGTGGCACTCGTTAAGCTGCCTAACAGAAGGATTAAGTGTTGGTCGTCCTAACGAATCAATTGCGATCGCCCAGCAAGGATGCCGCTTTTGATTCAAGGACAGCAAAATATTTTCACCACCAGGGGATAGCGGGAAGGATGGGAGCCGCGTCTCTTAAGAGCGCGGGGGAAATCCGACTCGTGCGAATTTATTCGCCTCCAATATTCTCAAACCCAGACAAGAAACTTGCCTTAACACGAATGTCTGACAATTTGCAATTGATCGTGTCCGCATCAGCAGCACGGGCAATGAGTTCTGATTCACAAGATGTTGTGCGTCGCCGAACGACTGATTTTTGGCACGCTAGAGACTACGAATGTTTTTTGCGGATGTTCAAGGAAGATGGGGGAGCGGGGTTTGAAATTACTTACCAAGCAACAACCAATCTCCCAAAAATTAATCCTTTGGCACCGTGGGCGCGGTTTACTACAAGCTATCGGTTTTTTGAAATTGATGTTGGTGGGCGCACAGAAGTGTACCGTTTGGGCGAAGGTAAAGATATCACCCTAATCAGTCGTCCCAAGGTTATTTCATAATATAGCGAGGTTTTATGGCAGTAAGATTCCTAGAAAACAAGGGCAGTGGCAATATTCTAGAGATTAGTCGAGCTAGACTTTTGGAGCTTACCCCCAATGTTTATCCCCTGACTTGGGAAGCGATTCTTTCAGGTAATGGTGACAGTGCAGCTATCTTGGGTGCAGGTTTTGCCGAACGTGAAGTTTTTTTTGGTTTTGAGGGAGTTGACTTGACGCGCTACCAACTTCCGACAATCGACTGTTACGACATTGCTACTAATCCGCCAGAAAAGTTTTTAGCTTTACGCAGCCAATACCCAAATCTACAGTTAAATTATTTTTGCGATCGCAATCTAGCAGAACTAGAACTGACAAAACTTTACGCTCCTAAAACCTTACGGTTGGTTTCGGTTCATGGAGTATTAGATTACTTACAACCACATGCGGTTACAACAACATTACTTGATATCGTGAAGGTGCAGCCAGAGGCAATATCGATACGGCTATTTTTAATGGGCAACCCGTGGTCGCGGAATTTTGCAAGTATAGAGCAACTAGCGATGGAATTAGATTCAATTGAAATTACTACAAGTGGCTTAGTTGAGTCGATTGATTTTAATATATTTTGTCGTACAGGTATTGTTAGATTAGATATTTCAGATGAAGATAAAATTGCACATAATTTATTACCAGCATATGGTGCATCCCACGTAATCCCTGATAAGTTAGTTGGATATTTTAAGAATCAGGGATATCAGCTTATAGCAAGCGATGTGTACTCACTTTGTAGTCAAGATTTACAAGGAGATGAATCACAAAATTATAATATGAATGAAGATGTATATATGAATTATCCACACGGAATATTATTATTTTTTAACCGATGAAATAGCTGACTTGATAAAGCTCATCGGCGTAACTAGGTGAACTCGTCTACAAGCGCAGTTTCCAAAATAATGTTGATAATTAAAGTAACGGTTGTCTAGTCTCTAAGAGGTAATTTGATAAGTATAAATTTGTTTGGGAGAGCCAAATGTTAAAAGAACTTCACCTCCAGCAAGTTGGTCCTGCTGCCCATTTTGATGTCGCATTTGCCGATAGGCTCAATATATTTACGGGTGATAATGGTTTAGGTAAAAGTTTTTTACTCGATATCGCTTGGTGGGTGATGACTACAAATTGGGCGGAGCAACCAGCATACCCACAGCGAGTCAGAGGTGAAAATCCACAAATTACAGCCGTAGTTAGCAATAAAAAAAATATAAGAGAGTATCAGAGCTACTTTGATTTTTCTGAACAACAATGGCGTAATTTACAAATGCCTCCTTTATTAAAAGAGGTAGTTATTTATGTGCGGGTTGATGGTAGTTTTTCCATTTTTGACCCAGCTCGCCAACGCGATATTCCTTTTGACTTTAATCCAAATACACTTTGGAATGGATTAAAGTCAAAAGATAAAGTTATTTGTAATGGTCTAATTCAAGATTGGGTTACATGGCAGAATCAACCCAATAAATATCCATTTGAACTCTTTTCTAATGTCATTAGAAAACTTGCACCTCACCCTTCCGAATGGATACAAGTGGGAGAACCAACGCGAGTTTCTATTGAAGACGTGCGCGATATTCCTACAGTTAATCTGCCTTATGGGAATGTTCCTGTCACTCAAACATCAGCCGGAATGAAGCGTATTTTGGGACTAGCTTATTTACTAGTGTGGACTTGGTACGAACACAAAAAAGCTTCGGAATTGCGACAACAAAAGCCAGTAAATCAGATAGTTTTACTAATTGATGAAATTGAATCTCATTTGCATCCTCGTTGGCAGAGGGTGATTTTACCAGCTATTTTATCTGTGGTTACAGAATTACAACCCAGGATGAAGATACAGGCTTTAGTAACTACTCATTCTCCACTTATTCTTGCTTCCTTAGAGCCAAATTTTCATGAGCAAGAAGATAAACTATTTTTATTTAAATTACAAGATAGAGAGGTTAGCCTTGACGAAGTACCTTGGTCAAAACAAGGGGACATAGTTGGATGGTTAACCTCAGACATTTTTGGACTCAAACAAGCACGTTCCAAAGAAGCAGAAATCGCAATTGAAGCAGCAGAGGCTTGGATGCGTGATGATGATATGAATACGTTTCCAGAAAATCTTAGAATACCAACACAAATTCATCAGGAACTTCAAAGAGTTTTACCAGGACATGACCCATTTTGGCCGCGTTGGATAGTTACAACGGAGAAAAGAAATTCTGGGTTATCAGGGGTATAACACAGATGATAAGTAAGGATTCAGGAGTCAGAATTCAGGAGTCAGAATAAATGAGACAGCCAGCCAAAACATTTCAAGATTTGATAGTTTGGCAAAAAGCACATCAGTTTGTTTTATTAGTATATCAATTTACTGGTCAGTTCCCTAAATCGGAAATATATGGGCTTGTTTCCCAATTTAGACGAGCAGCAATCTCTATTGCAGCAAATATAGCAGAAGGATTTAAGAAAAAGGGAGCAGCAGATAAAGTACGTTTTTTAAACATTGCACAAGGTTCTTTAGAAGAATGCCGCTACTATCTAATTCTTTCAAAAGACCTTGACTACGGTGACACATCAGGATTAATGCTTCAACTTGAGGAGGTTAGTAAATTACTAACAAGCTATGCTAATTCCATTCTGAATTCTGACTCCTGACTTCTGAATTCTGAATTCTGAATTCTGAATTCTGACTTCTGACTCCTGACTCCTGACTCCTGACTCCTGAATTCTTACGATGATGCCATTTAATCCTCCTCCAGAACCACCTGATTTTGATAAAAAAGTGCGACAACCAGGAAATGCTTGGTTGGCAAAAAATCTAAACCTTAAAAAAGGAACCAGAGATTATTGGTCGCCTTTCAAAAGTGATTTAGCTGATGGATTTAATAATCTTTGTGGCTATAGTGTTATGTACGAACCAGTTGGTACAGTAGAGCATTATCTCAGCCGTGAAAATTATCGCAATCTAGCTTATGAATGGAGCAACTTACGCTTTGCTTCTGCTTGGATTAATAGTAGTAAAGGCACCCTTGATGACCAGGTACTTGACCCTTTAGATTTGGGAGAAGATTGGTTTGAAATTTTGCTTCCTTCCCTACAATTAGTATTAACAGATAAAGTTCCTCCGCAACAACGTCAAAAGGCAGAATTTACTTTGAAACGGTTGCGATTACGGGATGATGAAAGAGTCTTGCGCCAGCGTCAACAGTGGTATCAACTTTATTTGGATGGGGATTTGACTCTACAAGGATTAGAAAAAAAAGCTCCTTTGATAGCGCGTGCGATAAAGAAACAGCAGCAGGCTATTTCTCAACAAGAATAAGCTTTGCAGTCATCAGATTGTGAAGGCAATTGAGCCATTCTCCGCACTATAAGTGGGGAGAATCGGGCAGAGGTCAAATTAGCTTTTCGCCCTTATTGGCTATCTGGCTAATAGATTTGTCTTCGACAGAGATCCGCTCTGAGGGTGAATGACCCAACCTACTTTCAGACTCGATTTGCGGATTGGAGAAAGTCCTTCCATGCCTCTGTCAAGATTGGCTCCAACCTTTCCCACTCATCACGAGCAAGATGCAATAGAAGGTTATCTTCGTCATTTACGAATCTGCTCAAATAGGTATTTTCATAACACGATACGGCAAGATAGTTCGATCAACTTGTCACAGGCTATTAAGGCGCATATCGCGTTATGTATTTCTGTTAGAGTAATTTCTTACCAAAAGAGTAATTTTTCTATTTTTTTACTCATATATAGGAAAGTGCTTGCATTCTAAACAGGCAGTATGTAACTTAGCAAGTGTGCAGTTTAGTAGGAGATTAACTGAAATTTAGCTGTGCTTGAGTTGAGCTATACCTGTACTAAAGTGACATGATTTGTAAATTATTTTTTAATTTACAAGCAGTTTAGGAAGGTGCTAGTTTAATTCGTTTTCAATCGATGTTATCTTTCATCTGGAATTGAGCTTGATGATATGTGAGAACGTTATCTACACCCAAAAAACACTTGCCGAAAGATACAGGATTTCGATCGCCGCTTTACAACGGTGGTATCCCTATGCCGGTATAGTAAAACCGCGAAAGCGGGGAGGATATTTTGATGGAACAACAGTCGAGATTGCTGGCATTTTCTACGTTGCTATCAAAATTCGGCGGTTGACGTGTGAAGAATACTTACAACAAGTAATCCCTGCTGGTGGCTTAGATGCTTATTTAAAAAAAGTCAATGATGTAACCCTTTATGACTTTTTGAGCAAGCATATATCTAATGAAGAAAAAAACAACCCGATTGTGCAAGCAGTAATTAGGAGAATCGAGCGAAATGAAGCATATCAACAAAGTGGCAGAGACTTTGCAGGTGTCGCCTGATGTAGTACGTACATGCTGTCGGTTGTTAGATTTAGCTTTGCAGCCAAATGATACGCTTGACGAAACTGTTGAGCAGCAGTTAATTCAACTTAAAGAGACAGCCTCTCGTGAAGATATGTCCCTTGAAGAAGCAGCCCAACACTTGATTGCAATGCGCGATCGCAAATCAGAAGTAGGCGAACATAAGTTCGACAAACGCGAGTACATCAAACAGCGATTTGGAGTAGATCCAGAGCAAGCTTCGCCCGATAGCTTTGTAGGAATACTTTACCGGGATGCAGATAGGGGTATTCAGTTAGGAGAATTACGCCATAAGGTGGTGCTTGAATCTTCGACACTTGCTTTAGAAGAATTTGTTTTTCATGGCAGCAGTTTATTTGCTGAAGATAATACTTCCGTTCCGCCTGGTTACGATGAAGCACAAGAGCGAATTAACTCTCGCATCGATAACGATTTTTTCGGCAAAGTGAACTGGGGGGAAGAGATTCATCCACTGTTGGTCGGTACATCGATACCGCAGCCGAGACAGTTGAAGTCCTCGCAGCCGAAAACCGGGCAATCTCCGAAGAAATAGTTAGCCAGATGCTACCCATCTGCTATCGAATACGGGATGAGAGTTTACTCAACTTGAGACAGACATCCACCCAGGCTGTTGGTATAAATCTACTTTCAGTAATAGCTGGTACTGTGGTTGGGACGTGGGTAGCAGTTCCCCCAACTCAAGAGAGACAGGAAATTCCGAGTATTCAGCCAATTTTGATTGGTGTGGGTATAGGTGAATTAGTTGGTTTGATTCTGGCACTAGTAATAATTTGGTTTACCAGGGACGAACAAAAAACCTAATCAACTTTTCTCTCATCAAGGGAATTACTCATTTTAGTCGCATTATTGCCAGGGAGCAGGTATGAGTGCAGCATTTGACTTTTTGGTTAACACGGCAGGTGGTTTGTTGATGAACCTGGGTGTTTCTGGGATGGTGGGACAACTGTTGGGAGTGGGAGCGACCCTTGCCTTGCATCCTCTGTTGCTACTTACTGGAATAGTTGTCGGTGGTGCGGGAATTGCGATCGCGCGCGAGTTAAATAAACGCCCTCAGTTGCAGTTGGTTGTTGATAATACGTGAGGGGTAAATTATGTTTACTCCTACACCTGTGCGAAATAAACAGCCAAGTCGCAGAAAGAAAAAGGTAAATGTTACCTTGTGGACGGTTTGTTCAACTGTTAGTGCGCTGTCTGTTATTGGAGCGGTTGCATTGATGGTTGGATGGAAGCAACAAGTTCCGAGTAATCAGATATCGGAGGTACAACAGGTAAAGGCGCAAGTTGCCCAAATTCGGGAGGTGTACTTAGAGAAGCTGTCCCGTACTGACTACAATATAGACTATCTTTCCAGTTACTCCTCAGTAGAGAGTGCGCCTACTCTTACGGGCTGGCGACAGTTGGCGGCGGCATTGTGGGGACAGCAATTGCGAGGTGAAATATCCAGAATGCAAGCTAATGAGAAATCTGGATTTTACCGCCTTCACTATATGCCGGCACTGGAGATAGTTAAGTTCAACTCGCTGGATGTTTTACTAGAAGCTGCTTCTGGAAATAATACTTTTTACTGGGGATACCGCAAAACCGATGGTACGAAAGTTGAAGAGAAGATACCAACTGGGGCGGCCGCTGTTTTGATTTTGGGTAAATTAGAGGCGATTGATTACGCTCAAAACTTGGAATCTCAACCATCAGTTGATCTGAATCAAATGCTAATTCAGATTAGGAATGCTCAAGAACCATACTCTCTTGCACAGGCGCAACTGTTACGAGCGCGTGGGTATTTAGACCCAGTAGAGCAGATGGCACAGGTGGCAGACATCCGCGAGAGAATACACCAGAAGGAGGAGCAAAGGCGAATATATCTCCAACAAATGAAGAAGCAATTACCTAAGCCAATTCCTAATAGACAGCCTGTTAATAAATCAGGGGGGTGATGTCATGTATGTCAAGTTTGCTGCTGCGATAGTTTGCATAGCTTTGTGTTCGCTCAATGTTGTAGCGGCAGTCAAACGTACCCCTATTCGTACTACCCTTGAAAGTTCAACTCGCACCACAGTTGAGATGATGCCATCTCCCAATTCAGGAGTGCATTGGATGAGTGCAGTTATATTTATGGCTGGGTTTGCTTGTTTTTTGGGTTGGGGAATTTTTGACTATAACAATGCAGTTGAAGAAACAGATGAAGTGTCTGATAACTTGCCTAATCCTGGCAATCAACAACTTCATGTTGGTGTTTCTGGTAATGATATTCAGCCTTCTTTAGTGCCTCCCGTGTCACCTGCTCCTGGGATGAGATTCAATAACGAGTTTTCTGCTAAAAATGTAGTTCAATTTTCTCCCCGTTCTACTGTTTCTGGATTAGGGCGAGTACATAGTAGTCAGTTTGTTGAAGATGGAGTGCAAAACCAACCTGGAATGTTATCTCCAGAAGAGTTTTATGCCCAACTTCAGGATGAAGATTTCTGGGAAGATACTAACTCCCAAGTAAATGATAAACCCGCTAGCTAGTTACTTAATTTGAGGTCATATTATGAGTAGGAATCAACGCCGTAATTTTGATGTTGATTATTCTGAAGGTGGAGCAATTGTGCCTGTAAACAGGTTGCAAAATATGTTGCAGCAGGTACAGCAACAATGAGGGATCGTAAATCAGCAACCTAACATTTCTCCTATGACCACTTATGATACTCAACCCGTAGAAGTTAGGTATATTAATGCACCTACTGCTTATAAGCCAAGGGTTCCTCAGATAGAGATTCCCTATATCGAGACTTGGAAAGCACATCGGCTGCACCCACAAAATCCCTGGAGATTTGGTTGGTATCCAGTATATTTTTTATCGGATGTAATTAAATCTCCTGTGGGTGTAGCTGGCGTGGGAATTTGGTTGTTAATAATGCTGTTGAATTTTTTCCTAAATGGCAGTTATACCGGGCCAGGGTATGCGTCTGGGAAGAAGATTGAAGTTGTACCCAAAGAAGTTCCCTCTTTTGCCCTGCCTGTGGTTAAGCAATTGGAATAATGTCGGTAAAGGCAATTTTTTGGTTCGTATTGCTGGTATGGATTGCAGATATTTTGCAACCGGGATATTTGCAGTTTTATAACTGGCGTAATGCCGTGGCGTTGGCACAAAAGCTTCAATGAAGAAATATTATCAATATGTGCAGAACATTGTACTTTAAACCAGTACGAGTTTGCACGTTATGCACTTGAGTATATTCACGTTAATCGGATGCCATCGCAGTGGGAGCAAAATAACATATATCAAAAAATGATCGAGATAGTTAGTAGATCGCCAATTGAATCTTTATTTGAATATATTGAATCAATCAAAAATGGTTATCTCAAGCAGGTTGGCTATGAAGTACTTAAAGAGAATCTTTACAATTTGTTTTTAAGCAATAAGCAGATTAGTTACTTTACTGATTTAGCTAATAAAACTAGAGATGAATTTATTAAAAACTATTGCTACCGAACGGCAGTGCTTGTTGCGCGTGCTACGGGTAAACCATTAGATTTAAAGCTGACAGAAGATGGCTCAATGATTTTAAAAGAACCTAAATCTTTAGATATAAATACTGGTGTAAATGAGATTGTTGCTTCACAAATTTTAACTATGGAACAGGCAGGCAAACTATTAGTCGATACTCTTGAAGAATTTAGTATTAATGCCAAATATGTTGATGCTAAAACTGGCCCAACATTCAACCGCATTAAGGTAAAATTAGGACGGGGTGTAAGTTACAAAAAGGTAGAAGACATTGGCAATGACTTAGTACAGCAGCTTGGTGAAGAGTTAAGCTTGAAAGTTGCGCCAATGGTGAGTGTAGTGCCTGGGGGAGTTGTATTTGACATACACCGGTTAGATAGACAATTTGCCTATTTCCGCGAATATGTTACTTTTGACGGCGAACCAGACATTGATTCGGTATCCATCCCTGGTGGTGTTGATGTTAATGGCACCTATGTGGAAATTCAGCTTTATAGCGACAACGTGACCCATATCCTGGGTGGTGGGCGGACACGGGGAGGAAAGTCGCAATTTGAGAAAGCAGCAATCTTATATTTAGTGCGGCGGTATCCACCTTCGATTGTTCGATTAGCGCTTTCAGATGTTAAGCGCGTGACCTTTGGTAAATTTGACGGGCTACCCCATCTTGTAGCCCCAGTCGCGCGTGATGCGGAGTCTACCGCCAACTTGCTTGATTACTTGGTTGAAGAAATGGAATTGCGCTACCAAGAATTTGAGCGCCACAGCAGTATTGAAACGATCGCACAGTACAACCTACGGTTTGCACCTGATTTTGTCATGCCGCGAGTGATTTGTCTAATTGACGAGTGTTTTGACCTGCTTTCCGATGATAACTACTGCGATCGCATTGAGACTGCGCTGATGAAGTTGCTTGCAAAAGCGGGTGGTGCAGGGATTCACGTACTTTTATACACTCAACGGCCTGATAAGAACGTGATAGACCCGTTGATTCGCTCAAACTTTCCAGCCAAGACCGCCTTTGTTACGACCCGCCCTGAAGACAGTTGTATTATCCTTGGGGACGATAAAGACAAGCGCGCGGTTTACTTGCTGGGATACGGAGATTTCTTGTATAAAACGACTGAGGTGATGCGACTCCAGGCGCTTTATGTAGCTGACGATGAAGATCCTGAATACTTCCAGCAGTTACTCTTGGAAGCAAAAAACCAGAACGACCCCCATACAGCTTGGGAGTCTGGGTTAGATTTTGATGAATTTGTCGCTAGTTTGTATGGTGAGAGTAGTAGTAATGACAGAGGTAAATCTAAAGCAACTGCTGTTACTAAAACTAATACTAAAACTAAGCAGTCGAAGACTGATTTTGAGGGCAGTTTTAGTTTTAAGGTACAGCTTGACGAAGAAGCAAGAAACTCAATTTTGAATTTGCATCAAAAGGGCTATCAACTTGATGAAATTGTCAAAGCAGTATTCAATTTATCCCGTCAAGATGGTAGGTCATATAAGAAATTTAGAAATGTTGTTGAGGAATTTTTAAATAGCTTCAAAGGGGGTGAGGAAGATGATATTTGAATTAACGATGCCTTTACCCCCTTGTATGAACGAAATTATTGAACAGGCACGGTCGAGTTGGCAAGCAAGCGCTGAACTTAAGAGGTACTGGACAAAATTAATTGGTGAATTTGTTCAAGAATGTGAATTTTGTTTGGATGGTACAGTTTGGATTGAATTTCATTGGTATATCAAAAATTTTGGACGAGATAGCGATAACGTAGCTGCTGCTGCCAAATTTATTATGGATGGTCTGGTTACAGGACGAGCAATCCGTAACGATAACTTGACAGTTATCCAATCGCCTGTAGTTCATTATTATCATCGCAGTAGTGGTGATGACGGTGTGCTGTTGAGACTTTCACAATCACCTGATTTTCTGTTAGATAATTTTATTATATCTAACCAATTTTCCCGAAATAGCTTAGAAAAGCATAGTCAAAAAATCACATATTTAGTGTCAATTTAATTTATGGATATATTGGATTTAAAGGAAGGTAATAATGTTACGTTATAAAGACTACCGTCAGTTAATCGATCAGGTAAATGCAGGCAAGAATATTAGCCTATGGGGTAAGCAGGGTATTGGTAAGACTCTGACTGTTAAAAACTGTTTACTCAAGGATATTAACTTAGAGTCTGTTTACCTCAATCTTGAATACCCTTTTAGTGTGGATAATCTATTCAACGTTATTCCTATTAGCTTCAGCTTTTACTACCAACAGGATTGGCAAAATATCATAAGCAAATTATCTGATGGTTATAATAGGCTGCTGGTGATAGATAATTTTGATAGATTGCACTTTGTTAGCAATAGTTTTAGTCACGACTTATTTCGATTACAACAGTTAGCTCAATTAGAAAATTTTTCTTTAATATTAATATCTCGGATGCCACTAGAATATTTCCACTTTCCGGTTTTTGCTAACTATTTTGAAGAGTTGGAATTAAACGAAACTAATACTTGGACTTCTGGACATTAGATATGTGGCTTATAGATATCGTTTTTTGGTGATATTCTGCTCCGGGTGGATAATTGTTTTAAGCAATAAAGCAAGTTCGACTCTTGCTATCACCATTGGGGATGAAACTACTGCCGATACTGAAAATTAACCGATACGAATCTATTTAATAGTTTTGGAATTGTTAATAGAGTAAGGAGTAGGTTAGTAGTGTAGTTCTCAGTAAATCCCAATCTGTGCCGGGGCGAGAGTAATTAAAAACCTTGTAACCTGCATTTTGGAGGGATGAATTATGTTAAAGAAGTTTGCGTTTAATTACTTGAGAAGCATTAATGCTGCTTTTGGAATGGTGTCTTTAACTGCTATTGGTTTGGGCGCTATAGCAACTTTTTCTGGTCTGGGCTTATCGTACTTAGCTAGGGGCGGATTCCCAATCGTCGAGAAAGAACGCTCTGAACAAATTGCCTATATTGGCACTGGTGCTATTATATTGGGCTTTACCGGAATTATTTTTGCTTCCTTGGGTGGTGCTTTCTTAAGTGTTGTTGAAGAATCGGAGGAAACTAATTCGAGTAGAGAACCCGCAAAAATAGCTGACACAAAACCGCTTGTATTTACAAAACCTGAAAGCTTTGAAAAATCTGATGGCGTGCCTTTTATTTACACCTATACGGTGATGAATTTTGAGGGACATTCTGATTTCAAGGGCTTGGTTGTTTGCAGATTTGAGGAAAACCCGTATCAGAAATTGGTACTTTACGAGGAATTACGTTCCCACCACATTGACGATTTGGCAGTAATCTGTGATGAAATTGATCCAAACAAATTAGTTGAACAAACCTTTTCCTCATATAAACCTTTACCTTGTGAGGCTTTAGAGGAGCATTTAGATATACACCGACGCTATATTAATGCAGTTAATAGCGAAGAATTTAGTTCTTGCTATTTGCAAGTATGTGCTGGGTGTAAGTTACTGCATGGTGCCAATGATATTGTTTGTGGCATTCATGCATACGGATGGTCTGAAGATGGTTGCTGCCCGGATAAGCAATGGGATGAACGTAAGGCGTTGTTTCCATTTGAAGATGATGCTGTTATCGAAAGCTTAAATACAGAAATATCGTCCAATCAGGCGAATATTTGCAAGTTTTACGGCGACCTGATTTTGTGGGATGAATACGCTAATCGTAGGTTTTCTTTTTCTTATTCTGGTATCTTGCTTAAACATTCTGACAGACTGCTTGAGCTTGGTACGGAAGCGAGACTACTTTCTTATATCCAGTATTTCCGCACTCGAAAGGTAGTGGTCTTTGACTACGTAGCATCAGGGCGAGTTTCGGAGTTTGTAAAGGAACTCAAGGGTATAGCCCAAATCGAGGTTGATGGTGATGAGATATCTATCTTTTTTGATATATATGCGCCCTGTCACCGCTTTCGCCGTGATGGTGTAGCGCTGCATCCTTACTCAACTTTTGTTCCTCAAGAACTCAAATATAACTACAACCTGGTTAGTTACATTAACTACCTTAAGAGTAAAAAGTTTGGAGTGCTGGGATGAATAAGGAAGTTTCTAAAAGCTGCGATTGCAGGTAAGAACAATCGCATTTTTGCAATTTCTTTATCTTGAATTGGTAATTTCTAAAATTCAAAAACTGCAAATTTTGGAAAACTTAGTTCGTCTAATTGCTTAAAAGGCAATTTACCCTCCTTCCTCCTACTGGTGGTTGGGATACGTGTAAAAGCTTTCACTCAGTACGGGGGTTTCCCCCGCTACTGGGTGGTAAGCCGCTACAACGCCGCCCATCAGTAATTCATGGAGGAATCACATTATGTCTGCTTTTGCAATATCACCTTTTGTGCAATCTGTTAACGATGTTTTGTTTCCAATCGAGTTGTTTTTGATGATCTTCTCAATCTTGTATGTGATCTTTGTCCCTGTTCAATCAGTATCACTTCAAGTTACTAATAGTGCTGGGGTGATTTCTGAAGAGTCGCCAGTTTTGGAAACTCATGGGGATTTGGCTGGTGTTGGTGCTGTTTCTGATCGGGAAGAATTTTCTAAACCAGAATCTTCGATTATTGAAACTGCGCCGCCAGTTGTTGAAACTAGGATTGCGGATGAAGCCAGACAACTTGTACTAATAGACGTTACGGAAGAGAGGAAGAAGCTTTTGGATTTAGGTACGCGGAAGCTGCGACAGTTCTGCAAGGAACGCCAGATTCAAGGCTATTCTACCGTCTACAACCGTAAAAAACTCGATGGACTCGTTGACTTTCTGATCGCACAACAAGTAACTTCTGCTCAAGTGGTCGAGTTAGTGGAAATGCTTGCTTAGAGTTTGATGAAAAGCCTCGGTAAAAACTGGGATTTCAAAATTACTTCCTTGAGATAGGATAGTGCTTGCTTGATAATTCTATTGAGGTTGGGCTTCCAAGATCCGTCCTATACTTCTTGGCGATAATGTCGGTAATCCCCTGCGAGTAGCTTCCTCAGCAACTTGCAGATGGTAATGGTGCTTGGAACGACAGGGTTTTCGGTTCTTGCTCCATTCGCTGATTTCGACGATTTTGCTCGCCTCTGTATTTTTGCACTTCTTAGGTCTGCCTACATTGACACCTAATACCTCATTAGCTTTTGCGATCGCCGACTCCTGGGTTTCTGACAAGATGGTACTTGATGTCCATCTTTTCTTCCACTTTGCTATTGAGTTTTCGGTTACGCCAATCTCTTGGGCTAAGGCTACATATTTTTTGCCTTCGTTTAGTCCCAGCAGAATTTTCGCTCTTTTGCTAACTTCATCGCTGCTGGTTGCCGCTATGTGCTCTAGTGCTTGTTTTTCAATAGAATTTAATATCTGAAGACGAGGCATCTAAAAATTTACCCCTCTTTACTGTATAATTTTGCCAAATGGAATGAAGCCTGATATACTTTTTTTGTAGAGTCCATTTTTCCTAAAGATTCACTCAAAGCCCTGGTGCAAACAGAGCTTTAAGGGAAAAACAAGCCCACCTGTTACTAGAACAGGACGGAGTTTTGTTTTGTCAATTTACTTATCTAGAGCCATCATATCATGAGTTTACACAGTTTTACAAATCTTTCTTTAGATAGATGCTTTTTCCCCCAATACCAGTGCATGAAATATCTCTTCAATCAAACTGGTTTTCAATGGGTTAATAATAATAGTTTCCTGCCTGGAAAATTCTCTTCGAGAGCTTGTCTGATAGGTAACTATTCGCTATTTACAAAATTTAATCTTTTTCAAGAATAGCACTTCGATCCACTGGAGGAAGTGCTACAAGTCTTGCTGCTTGAGCTTTTCTTGCTTTTTGCTCAGGCTTTTCAAAATTGAACTTTTCTTTTTAGACAATTTGTGACCCGGAGTATCAATAATGTTTGAGGTGCAGAATCCGGCAATTGTATATATTTCTCCTATGGAGTTGGTTGTTCATCCGAAGCTGATAGAAATATATGGTGAAAATGAGGAACGTCCGGCTTTAGAAAAAAGTATCTCTGAAAAAGGGATTCTTGAATCTTTAAAGGTATCTGCACGTACTGGTGTCAATGTAGTATTGGCAGGTAAGTGTCGATTGCAAATAGCTCGCAAGCTCTTAATTTCCTCTGTGAAAGTGGAATTTATCGAGTCTGGTTCGCCTGAAGAAGATTTGAAACTAGTGCTTGACTTTAATCTCCACCGAGAAGGCGGGAAGACTCATTACCAGAAATTTCACGAGGGGCAGTACTGGGAGAACGTACTTCGTCCCCAAGCGAAAGAAAGACAAAGAGAGAGCGCTCGTCGTTTGAATGAATCGAAGTGTTCAAATTTGAATCATTCGATAAATGAGAGTATATCTCAATTAAAGAAAGGTAAACCCGTGATTCGGGAGGTTTCAGAGAATCTAAATATAAGCGTTGGTAGTTATCACAAGGGCAAGAAAGTTTTTGAGTTAATTTCTCAATTACGAGAACTGGAAAAATTTAAGGCAGTTGTTGCACTGGAGATGGAATTTAACCGGAGTATTGATGCAGCGTACAAATTTGTTTGCAATCAAGATATCTGTTACCAGGTAATAGACCTAATTGAGGCAGATGAGATAGGTAGTATAGGCGATGGTATTGCTTGGATACGAAATGGCGAGCGCAATCCGTTTCGACGTTTCCAGCTTGACCAAGTATATCAATTCAAGAAGAGACTGCGGCCCGAATTGGAAATTGTGGGACGGGTTATTGGTATAACTAATGAGTTTGTTGTGTTTGGATTGAGGAATTTAGTGAATATGAACCTAGAAATTGTGAATCTACGTCCGCGACAGATTGATGCAGAATTGCTTGATGAACCATCTGCGTCACAAAGGAAGAGAATATTTCACTTAATGCAAAAGTTTAGTGATGTTTTCCCAGTTCAGGTGTCTTTGGCGGAGTTATTGAAACTGCCAAATTTAACTGAGAAAGAGGAGGTTTTATTGCGGATGTATGAGTCTGACGTATTTGAAAAAACTTGGGAGGATTATAAGACCCAAATGAAAGCAATGGAAGTATCTACAAATAGAAAAAAGGATAATATTCGTGCTGCATAGGTAGCTGTGGGCTGCTAATTTAGTAGAGAACTTGTCCCACAATTTAACATTACTTACTAGATTAGCATCTCAATACTGATTACAGTACGAGTTCACTTTTTTGGGTGCTGAACTCGTATCAAGATATTTGACTGTTTTTTGTTTTTTAACTCGATGGTGGAGTATGAGTAATTTCATCTTCACCAGTTGTACTAACAAGAGCCAATGTCGGGTGACACTTGTGGGTGTTACTAGCTTTGCATTGTTATCCCAAAACTCTTTTGTCGATTTAGTGACAACTTCGCTAGAACTGCCTCATTTAAATAATTGCCAAAAAAAAAGTTGGGTAGTCGCATTGTTGTTGGTGAAGCGTGTTGGACTAAATCTTAGCCTAAGCCTACGTATGTCTAAGCCTAAACAAGTATAAATCTTTGTTTGCTTTCAACCATGAGACGATTACCAGTCGCCTCCAACAAGCGGATAACCAACCGCTTAATTCAAAATAAAATTTCAAATTTAGGCTAACACATTTTGACCAACAGCGAGGCTACCTGATGCACAAAAATCATCAGGACAGTCACTCATGTTCCAAGAAAATTTCTCTTCAGATGTCGAGAACAAGCCCCAATTAAGCCTTTCACAGCCTTCAAAAAAGAAAATCAAACCCCACCTGCCCGCCGAATCCGTGGGCAAACGCTACGTAGAGCGCTTTTGGCATCCATTTGGGGCAATTATCGCCCCCAATCAAGCAGAAGGTGAAAAACCAGCATGGCACACCATCGATTATTACCTCCAACCCTCCCAACTGTGGAAACTGCACCAAGACAAGTCAAAACTAGTAGGTCTGCGCTTTGACAACACAACCCGTTACGCCACAATTGATTTAGACTTAGAAGGCGACTACCATAACATTGAATCCATAAATCGCATCAAAGCAGCGCTAGAGGACATCGGCATAGTCGATATCATCATCCTCCAGTCCAGCTTTAGTGGCGGCTATCACCTAATCCTAAGCTTTACTTCCCCCCTGCCCACCTTTACCCTAGCCTGCGCCCTAGAGATTACCTTGAGAAATGCAGGCTTTATCCTGCGCCAAGGACACCTAGAAATCTTCCCCAACACCAAACCCTATAGTGCCAAACAAATAACCAACTACAAAGCCATTCGTTGCCCCATGCAACCGGGTAGCGGGTCATTTATACTTAATGACGACCTGCAAGTAATTAGTGACTCAGTTTCTATCTTCCTCGATCATTGCGATCGCGCCGCAAGTCGGCAAGATTTAACCAAACTAAAACGGGTAGCAAACAAAGCCAAAAAACAAATTACCCGAGAGAGATATCGTAAACAACAGTCGAGTAACGTTGTAGAGTGGCTTGCCAACTGGGAAGAAATAATTGCGATCGGCTGGACAGGAAAAGGACAAACCAACACCCTCCTACAAATCTTTGTGGGCTACGGAATCGTCTTTTTAGACTTAGAGAGTGATAAATTAGTCGAATTTTGTCTCACTACCGCAATTAACGCCCCAGGCTACAGCCAATATTGCCGACACCAACACGAAATCGAAGCGAGAGTGCAGCATTGGGTAGAATCCACAATTCGCAACAAATGGTACAGTGCCTATATTAGTTATCCCGAAAGGCTGTTGGGTACATTTGCCAACACCTTTGCAGAAGCCATAGCAGGCATTAAGAGCATTGATAAACCCAAAGACAACGTAATCCCATTTGACCGTCGTAAGCAACAGAACTGGGAACGCAGCCAACAAGCCCAAAAACGCATCCAGATAGTAGTAAGGGCAATAGAGTGGGACAGTGGGTTGCCAGCAGGGGCTACTGAACGGGCAAAAGCGATACGTGCTGAGTACAAGCGCCGCTTTAACAAAACTATCTCACAAGAGACACTACAAAAGCACTTACATTTGTGGCATCCCACGCGCTACATTTTAGACCCTTGGGTAGAAAATAGCTCAAACCCTTATCAATCAAGCGAGAACGGTCAATTTAATAGCTTTCAAAACTCATTTGCAAAACAAAACTGTCAAAACCCTTATCAAATAAAGAATTACGGTCATTCTCTTTATATGAAGGTTTCGTGTAACTCCTTACCGGGAGCAACGCGATTTGGTGAGGTCGGATAAAAAACGTGCGATCGCTAATCCCGGATTTCAGTACAAAAATAAATTTATTACCTAATATTGCGTATAAATACATAAATAC
>Ga0105044_10004312_pt1 | contig 19536 bp, 28 predicted proteins | sample MAT01_FD_78092 | JGI IMG/M metagenome (GOLD analysis project Ga0105044, IMG submission 78092) | Freshwater microbial communities from Lake Fryxell liftoff mats and glacier meltwater in Antarctica - MAT-01 | ecosystem: Environmental > Aquatic > Freshwater > Ice > Liftoff microbial mat | place...
GGACTCGAACGATGGCCCTGACCCTGGTTGGCAAAAAGCTCGGTATGACGCGTGTCTTCCTGGACACGGGCGTCTCGGTCCCGGTGACGGTGATCGAGCTCGGGCCCTGCGTCGTGACCCAAGTCCGCACGCCCGAGATCGACGGCTACGCCGCGGTCCAGATCGGCTATGGCGAGGCCAAGGCCCGCCGCTCGACGTTCCAGGTCATCGCGCACGACGCGAAGGCCGGCACGAGCCCCAAGAAGGTGCACAAGGAGTTCAAGGTGGCCGCCGACAAGCTCGGCGAGTTCACCCTGGGCCAGGCCCTGACCGTCGATGCGCTCTCGAGCGCGAAGTATGTCGATGTCACCGGCCAGTCCAAGGGCAAGGGCTTCCAGGGCGTTATGAAGCGCTGGCACTTCAAGGGTCTGTGCGCCTCGCACGGCACGGAGCGGAAGCACCGTTCCCCCGGCTCGATCGCCTCCCTGGGCTCGAACCGTGGATTCGGCGGCGGCCTGAAGAAGGGCAAAAAGATGGCCGGGCACATGGGCGACGAGCGCGTCACCGTGCGTTCGCTCGACGTCGTGCGTATCATCGCCGAGAAGAACCTGATCCTGGTCAAGGGGCCGATCCCAGGGGCCAACGAGTCGATCGTCTCCGTCCGCGCCAGCACGCGGCTGAACCGAAGCAAGAACAAAAAGCTGGCCGACGCCGCGAAGAAGTGAGCGTCCCAGCTGTCCGAAGCACATCCGGGGGCCGCGTAGCAACGCGACCCTCGGGCCCGGAAGGTCGGGCCTGACCCTGGCAGGGGTCGGGAGATCGAAACCGTCGGGCGAGAACAATGAACCATGGGTGCTCCCGCCGCTCAGCGTGGGCCCTAGCGACTGCCGAGTCGATTCCGTGCCGTCACCAATGAATAACAGGTGACGAGTCGGATAGGCAAAGGAGCACACCTCACAAGCGCGTTGCTTGAGAGGCGAACAGAGGCGTCGGACGAGGTACGACAGATGAATGTCCCCGTCTTGAATATGAAGGGCGCGACGGTTGGCCAGCTGGCCATCGACGCGGAGACCCTTGGCGGCGAGATCAACCCCGCGTTGATCAAGCAGGCCTACGTGATGTACCACGCCAACACCCGGGTGGGCACCTCCAAGACCCTCAACCGCGAGAACGTGGAAGGGTCGACCAAGAAGATCGTCAAGCAGAAGGGCACCGGCGGCGCCCGCCACGGCGACCGGAAGGTCCCGCACTTCCGCGGCGGCTCGCACGCGCACCACAAGCAGCGCGTGGCCGAGGACTACCACAAGTCCATGCCCAAGAAGATGCGTCGCAAGGCGAACCTCAACGCCCTGTTGGCGAAGCTGATCGACAACGAGGTCAAGGTCATCGACACGCTGGCGCTCGGCGCCCCGAAGACCAAGGACTTTTCGATGTTCCTGGACGCGATCAAGGTCGACCGCTCGGCGCTGGTCGCCGTCGGGATCGACAACGACAACGTCCGCAAGAGCGCCCGCAACCTCGAGAGCGTCCAGCTGGTGCCCGCCAACCAGCTCAACGCTTTCGACCTGCTCAACAACCGCTACCTGGTGATCGCCAAGAGCGACCTTGAAGCGTACCTGGCCGGCCCGTGGTCGCAGACGACCAAGGACGCCAAGCTCAACCCCAAGGGCGCCAAGCGGAACGGGAGCAAGTAACCCATGGCCACGCTGCAACCCATCGACATTATCCGCAAGCCCGTGGTGACCGAGAAGGGCACCTTCGCGATGAACGAGTACAACCGCTACTCGTTCGAGGTCGACCCGCGGGCCGACAAAGACCAGATCAAGGCCGCGATCGAGACGCTCTACAAGGTCAAGGTCGAGGCGGTCAACACCATGACCCGCCGCGGCAAGTTCCGCCAGATGAAGAACGGCCGCGTGCAGATGCCGTGCTACAAGTTCGCCCACGTGACGCTGAAGGAAGGCCAGGCGATCGAGCTGTTCTGATGAGTGGGCACTAGGCACCAGGCACTAGGCACCAGTCGACCCGAAACCCGACCCGAGACCCGAGCTTCCCATGCCGATCAGAATTTACAAGCCGACCTCCGCCGGACGCCGCAACGCGTCGGTCAACGCGCACTCCGAGGTGACCAAGAAGCGCCCCGAGAAGAGCCTGCTGGTCAAGAAGCAGAAGGCCTCCGGCCGCAACCACCACGGCAAGATCACCGTCCGCGGCCGCGGGGGTGGTGCCAAGCGGCTCTATCGCCTCATCGACTTCAAGCGGGCCGACCGCGACGGGATTCTCGGCACGGTCGTCGGGATCGAGTACGACCCTAACCGCTCGTCCCACATTGCGCTGATCCAGTATGCCGACGGCGTGAAGCGTTACATCATCTCGCCCTCGAACCTCAAGACGGGTTCGACGATCGAGGCCTCGGGCATCGGCCCGGTGGACCCAAACGTCGGCAACAACATGCGGCTCCGCGACATCCCGACCGGCCTTGACGTGCACTGCGTCGAGATGCAGCCGGGCAAGGGCGCCCAGCTGTGCCGCTCGGCCGGGACGTTTGGCCGGCTGCTCAACAAGGAAGGCGACTACGCGACGATCACGCTGCCCAGCGGCGAGATCCGCAAGGTCCACATCGATTGCCGGGCCACCATCGGCCAGACGGGCAATCCCGACCATCAGAACCGTCGCCTTGGCAAGGCCGGTATCAGCCGGCACCTGGGCATCCGCCCGATCACCCGCGGCGTGGCCAAGAGCCACAACGCCCACCCCCTGGGTGGCGGCTCGGGTCGCTCCAAGGGCAATCGCCCGCCGGTCGGCCCCACGGGCGTGGAGGCCAAGGGCGGCGATACCCGCAACCCGAAGAAGCACTCGAGCAAGCTGATCATCCGTCGCCGCGTGTCCAAGCGGTACGGCCAGAAGAAGTAAGTATTACGCATCGGGTATCAGGCACTGGGCATCAGGCACTAGGCACTAGGGAAGACTGAACATGAGCCGGAGCGCGAAGAAGGGTCCGTATGTCGACGAGCGACTGTACCGTCGGGTTGAGAAGCTCAACCAGATGAGCAAGCGCGAGCCGCTGAAGACCTGGCGCCGTGCCTGCACGGTGGTGCCGGAGTTCGTGGGCCACACCTTCAAGGTCCACAACGGCAACAAGTTCATCGACGTGTTCATCACCGAGGACATGGTGGGGCACAAGCTGGGCGAGTTCGCGATCACCCGCACCTTCCGCGGGCACACGAACAAGAAGGAAGGCATCGAGGGCGGCGAGAAGGGCGGCGGCGGCGGCTCGAAGGGCTGATCCGACCGACTGTTCAGAACACGCACGCCGGACGAGGCACGAAGCAAGACCATCCGCGGCAGAACGCCGCCGACCGAGGACCGACCCTGTGAAGATCAACGGAAGCAAACTCACCGCCGTCGCCGCCGCCAAGGGCGCGACCGTCGAGCAGCTGGCCCAGGCCGTGGAACGGACCGGGCTGGTCGGCGACCGGGCGGTCAGCGCTCTAGGCAACTGGATGCGCGGCTCGGACCACCCGCGCTGCAAGCGTGAGGATATCGTGGCCCTCTCGTCGGCCCTCCAGGTGCCGGTGAGCGCGATCACGACGTTCCAGTGCATCTTCAAGTTTCACCGCGGCTCGCCCCGCAAGGCCAAGCTGCTGGTCGACCTGATCCGCAACAAGAACGTGGTCGTCGCCGAGAACCTTCTCACGTTCACCACCAAGCGGGCGGCTTTGGACATCAAGAAGGCCCTTCTGGCGGCCCGCGACGAGGCCACGGCCAACCAGGCCGACCCCGAGCGGCTGTTCGTGAGCGTCTCGACGGTCGCAGACGGGCCCCGCATGAAGCGGTTCCAGCCCAAGGATCGCGGCCGGGCCCACCCCATCATCAAGCGCATGGCCCACATCACCATCGGCCTGGAGGAGCGGAACTAATGGGACAGAAGACCCACCCCTTTGGCCTCCGCGTCGGCATCACCGAGGCTCACAAGAGCCGCTGGTACGCCCCAAAGGCGCTCTACGGCGAGCTGCTGATCGAGGACGAGAAGATCCGTCGGTTCCTCGACAAGCGCCTCAACCGTCAGCCCCCGCACGCCGCCGTGTCGGACCTGCACATCGAGCGGACGCGTGAGGAGCTCAAGGTCATCGTCAAGACAGCCCGTCCCGGCCTGGTCATCGGGCCCAAGGGCGCCGAGGTCGACCGGCTGACGGAGGAGCTGCAGCTGATGACGGGCCGCAAGGTCTCGATCTCGATCATCGAGATCAAGAACCCCGATCTCGACGCGAAGCTCGTCGCCGAGGCCGTTTGCGAGCAGCTCCGCAAGCGTGCGGCGTTCCGCCGCGTGCTGAAGATGCGGGCGGAGGCCGCCATGGGCAGCGGTGCCGAGGGCGTGAAGATTTCCGTGTCCGGCCGCCTGGGCGGGGCCGAAATGTCGCGCCGCCTGGACGTCAAGCAGGGCTCGCTCCCGCTGTCGACGCTTCAGGCTCATATCGACTACGGCGTGGCCGAGGCCGTCATGAGCTACGGCGTGATCGGTTGCAAGGTCTGGATCTACAAGGGCCTGTACAAGCAGGGCGAGGTCGACGAGTCCGAGTCCAAGGCCGCCGGCGGCCGGGCCCGTGCCCGCGGTCGTCGCTGAGTCTCTGGTTTCGGGTTCGGGCCTGTCCTTTTGGCCTGTGTTCGGTTTTCCCCAGTGCCTAGTGCCCAGTGCCTAGTGCCTGATTCGAGGATGTGACTCATGGCGATGATGCCCAAACGAGTGAAGTTCCGCAAGGAGCAGCGTCGCGTCCGCGACCGCAAGGCGACCAAGGGCAACTACGTCGCGTTCGGCGACTACGGCCTGCAAGCGCTCGAGGGCGCGTGGCTCCCCGCCCGCGTGCTGGAGGCCGGTCGCGTCGCCGCGATGCACCTGCTCAAGCGCGAGGGCAAGCTGTTTATGCGGGTCTTCCCGGATAAGCCCATCAGCAAGAAGCCGCTGGAAACCCGAATGGGCACCGGCAAGGCCGAGGTGGAGTACTGGGCGGCCCGGATCAAGCCCGGCACCATGCTCTACGAGCTGGCGGGCGTTCCTGAGGCGACGGCCAAGCGAGCCTTCGTCCGCGTCGCGATGAAGATGCCCGTCCGCTGCCGGTTCGTCGGCCGGCGGACAACTGTCTAAGACCTTCTAGACCTGTTTCTTTTGGATACAAGTGTCCCGCCGACGAGGCGATTGCAGAGGTGACCAATGGCCGGCAAAAAGATCGAGACCGCGTACAGCGCGGATGTGAAGAGGATGGGCGAGGACCAGCTCGGCAACGAGCTCAAGAGCCTTCGCATGCGGCTGTTCACGCTCCGCTCTCAGTCGGTGACCGAGAAGATCGAGGACTCCTCGCAGTTCGGGATCACCAAGCGGAACATCGCTCGGGTGCTCACCGAGCAGAACGCCCGCCGGAAGCCTGTCGCCAAGTGATGTACGAATGATGTATGAGTGTCGGTGACCGAACGGAAGAGTCACCTCCACGATCGAGTTCCCTGTCCTGCCCCGCAGTTCGCGTACCCGAGAATCGACCAATGCCCAGCCCCACCGCCGCCCAGTCCGAGACCGCCAACACCGCCGTCGCTCCCGTCGGGACGAAGATCGGCATCGTCGAGTCGGACAAGCGTTCCAAGACGCGGACGGTGGTGGTGCGGTACAAGGCGATGCACCCCAAGTACGGCAAGTACGTGAGCCGCAAGACGGTGCTTCAGATCCACGACGAGGCGAACGACTCCCGGCTCGGCGATACCGTCGAGGTGAAGCAGTGCCGGCCGCTGAGCAAGACCAAGCGTTGGACGCTTGTGCGTGTGGTCGAGCGGTCCACGCGTGTGGAGTCGATCGCTTCCTGAGAATAGTGCCCCGCAACCGGCGACCGGCAACGGGCGCCCCCGATTCGAGACCAGAGACCCGATCCCCGAGACCCGATCATGCTGCAGCAAGAAACCAGGTGCGAAGTCGCGGACAACAGCGGGGCGAAGATCGCCTACGTGATCCGCGTGTACGGCGGGTCGACCCGGACCGGCAAGTTCACCCGCCGCATGGCCGGCGTGGGCGACCGCGTGCTGGTGTCGATCAAGAAGGCCCTGCCCGGCGCCGACGTGAAGGAAGGCGACAAGTCCAAGGCCGTCGTCGTCCGCACGACCAAGGCGATCCGGCGGGCCGACGGGTCGTACGTGAAGTTTGACGCCAACGCGGTGGTGCTGATCCAGGACGACGGCAACCCCAAGGGCACACGCATCTTCGGGCCCGTCGCCCGCGAGCTGCGCGACAAGAACTACATGAAGATCGTGTCCCTCGCTCCGGAGGTGGTGTGATGGCTCGTCACGTGATCAAGGGCGACAAGGTCATGATCGTTTCCGGCTCCCACAAGGGCAAGACCGGCACCGTATTGCGCGTCGTCACCGGCAGTGAGCCCGGCTCCGAACGGGTCGTCGTCAAGGGTCTGAACCTGCGCACCAAGCACGTCAAGCCCACGGCCCAGAACCAGCAGGGCGGGATCATCACCATCGAGGCCCCGATCCACATCTCCAACGTCATGCCCGTGGACAACCAGGGCAAGGCCACGCGGGTGCGGTTCCTCCTCAAGCCCGACGGCTCGAAGGTGCGGCTGGCGGCGACGACGGGCGAGGAGCTCTCGACGGTCCGCTCCGCCGACGCCAAGAAGCATGTGACTGCCCGCAAGGGCGCGAACGTGCCCGCCGCGGCGGCCTCCAAGTCCCCCGGCAAGAAGGTCGTGAAGAAGACGACCAAGGCCTGAAAGCCGGCCCGCGAGCGGCCCGCGAGTTCGAGTTCCGACCCAAACTGCCCACGCAGGTGAGACCATGGCGAAAGACACTGGCAAGAAACAAGGCGGCGGCAAGAAGGGCGTGTCCGACGCGCCCGTCGGCCCGCTGCCCCCGGCCCGGATGAAGGCGCTGTTCAAGGACAAGGTCGATCCCGCCCTGGGCGAGAAGTTCGGCCTCGGCAACCCGATGCAGCGCCCTCGCCTGAAGACGATCACGATCAACGTCAACATGGGGCGTCACCTCGAGGGCACGAAGCTGCCCCCGAACGTGAAGACCACCGTGCTGGACACGCTGACGAAGATCTCGGGCCAGAAGCCGATCGTCATTCGGGCCAAGAAGAGCGTCTCGAACTTCAAGGTTCGGGCCGGCTACGAGACCAGCGCCATGGTGACCCTGCGGCGCGACCGCATGTGGTTCTTCCTGGACCGCCTGGTCCACCTGGCCGCCCCGCGTATCAAGGACTTCCGGGGCCTGAGCCCCAAGGCCTTCGACCGCCAGGGCAACTACTCGATGGGCCTGTCCGAGCAGGGCGTGTTCCCCGAGATCAACATGGCCGAGGTGACCTTCACCCACGGCATGAACATCAACTTCCAGTTTGCCAACTCCTCGCCCGACATGAGCCGCTTCCTGCTGAGCGAGCTGGGCTTCCCGTTCAAGAAGGATGAGAAGGCTTCTTAAGCCCTCTCCCACCCCAAGGACTCACCGACCATGGCCACCAAGGCTCAGACCGCTCGCAGCAATCGCACCCCGAAGTTCTCGTCGCGCATCGTGCGACGGTGCCAGCTCACCGGGCGTTCCCGCGGGGTGTACCGCAAGTTCCGAATCAGCCGAATCATGCTCCGCAAGCTTGCGCTCGAGGGGAAGATCCCCGGCATGCGCAAGAGCTCCTGGTAATCCAAGCCAGACGTCCCTCCCCGCCCCCCGTCCCGATCCCCCCGATCCCCGACCCCGACCACCCGGACCCACTCATGTCGATCAACGACCCCATCTCCGACATGCTCACCCGCATCCGCAACGCGTCGTCCAATCGCGCCAAGGACGTGGTCTGCATCAACACCAAGGTCTGCCGCGGCATCGCCGATGTGCTCAAGACCGAGGGGTTCATCAACGACTACGCCCTCGTCGAGGACGGGCGGCAGGGCAAGCTGAAGCTCCGGCTGAAGTACGGCCCGCGCGGCGAGACGATCCTCCACACGCTGCACCGCGAGTCCAAGCCCGGGCGTCGCGTCTACAGGGGCGTCGAGGAGCTCCCCCGCCCGCTGCAGGGGCTGGGCATCTGTGTCGTCTCCACCTCCAAGGGCGTCATGAGCGACCGCAAGTGCCGCACCGAGCGGATCGGCGGCGAGCTGCTCTGCGTCGTCGAGTGATTCGCGTTTTTTCTGCGTCCCGTCACCCCGAGTCGAAGCCGCTCGCGACCCAGCGAGTGAGGAGCCTCTAGACCATGTCCCGCATCGGCCGCAAGCCCATCACCGTCCCCGCGAATGTCAAAGTCGCCCTCAAGGGTCAGGAAGTCAGCGTCACCGGGCCCAAGGGCACGCTGAGCACGACGGTCCACCCGAGCATCACGGTTACCTGGACCGAGAGCGAGAAGTCCATCAAGCTCGAGCCGGCCAGCAAGACCGACGCCGAGGCGGGGCCCTTCTGGGGCACCTCGCGGGCCCTGATCCAGAACACGATCCAGGGCGTGGTGACCGGGTACGAGAAGACGCTCGAGGTAGTCGGCGTGGGTTGGACCGCGGCGGTCCAGGGCCCCAAGCTCAAGCTCGTCGTCGGCTTCGCCAACCCGCTGCTGGTCGAGATCCCCAAGGGCCTGACGGTGGTCGTCGAGAAGCAGATTATCCGCGTGTCGGGCTCCGACAAGCAGATGGTCGGGCAGTTCGCGGCCCAGACGCGGGCCCTCCGCAAGCCCGAGCCCTACAACGGCAAGGGCATCAAGTACACCACCGAAACGATCAAGCGTAAGCAGGGCAAGCAGTTCGGCGCTTAAAGACAGTTCGCCCCGGCCCGCCCCGGCCCACGCCGGCGGGAAGTTGAAACGACACACGACAGACCGAGTCCCGATCATGAACAAGAACAAGCTCAAGGCCGAACGTCGGATCAAGCGCCACAAGCGCGTGCGTGGCAACCTCGTGGGCACGCCCTCGCGGCCCCGCCTGGCGATCTACAAGTCGCTCAAGCACATGCACGCGCAGATCATCGACGACCTGGCCGGAAAGACCATCGTCGCCGCTAGCTCCGTCGAGTCCGCCGCCGGGATCGACGGGGGCAAGACCGGCAACGGCACCGCCGCCGCCGCCGTCGGCAAGCTCATCGCCGACCGGGCCAAGAAGGCCGGGATCAGCGAGGTGGCGTTCGACCGCGGCGGGTTCAAGTTCCACGGCCGGGTCAAGGCCTTGGCCGAGGCGGCCCGCAAGGAAGGTCTCAAGTTCTAACCCGGCCCCCGACCCGCTCCACGACGCATATCGGGACCGCTCGCCGAAGCCCGGCACAGCTCCCAGGAATACCGACCCATGCCTGAGATCCTCGACGAATCATCGCAGCTCGAGTCCACGACCATCGGTGTGTACCGCACCGCCGCCACCGTCAAGGGCGGACGCCGCTTCACCTTTGGCGCGCTCGTCGTCGTCGGCAACCGGCGCGGCCAAGTCGGCTACGGCTACGCCAAGGCCAACGAGGTGCCGCTGGCCATCGAGAAGGCCCAGAAGTACGCCAAGCGTCAGATGGTCGACATCACGCGGCTGGGCACCACGATCCACCACCAGGTCGAGGGCAACTTCGCCGCCAGCAAGGTCCGCCTCATCCCGGCGTCGCCCGGCACGGGCGTGGTCGCGGGCACCGTTGTCCGCTCGATCCTCGAGATGGCCGGCGTGAACGACTGCCTGAGCAAGTGCTACGGCTCGACCAACGCGCGGAACACCGTCAAGGCCGTCTTTGATGGCCTCAGCCAGCTCCGCCTTCCCGACAACGTGGCCACGCTCCGCGGGCTGGACCTGGGCAAGACCACGATCGCCCAGCGCCTCGAGGACTCCAAGGCCACCATGTCGGCGACCGGCGCACCCGCTGGCGGCCCCAAGAAGATGAAGGGCCCCGTCAACACGCTCGGCGACGACCGCAAGGGTCGTGGTCGTGGCGGCCCCGGTGGTGGCGGCGGCGGTCGCGGCGGCCCGCGTCGCGCCCCGTCTCAGCAGCAGGAAGCCCCCGCGGCCTCCCCCGGCGGTGATGCCAACTCCAACGTCGCCGGCGGAGCCCCAGCCGCGTCGTGATCCGAGTGCATTGCCCTGGCAATCGTCCCTGTTCCCTGTCTCCCCGAGCCTCACCGACACCCGTCCTTAGACTGAGAGTTTCCCGCCATGATGATCCACGACATCACCTCCCTGGCCGGCAAGTACAAGGCCCGCAAGCGCGTCGGCCGAGGCAAGGGCTCGGGCACCGGCCGCCGCTCCGGTCGCGGCCAGAAGGGCGCGAGCTCCCGCTCGGGCTACGCCGCCAAGCTGGCCTTCGAGGGCGGGCAGATGCCCTACTTCCGTCGCCTGCGGAAGTTCGGCTTCTCGAACGTCAACTTCCGGACGCAGTTCTGGATCGTCAACCTTCGGGCGATCATCCAGCACGCGGACTTCAAGAAGGGCGGCGTCATCAGCGCTGAGACCCTGATGAAGGCCGGCCTGATCCGCGACACCTCCCGCGATCTGAAGATCCTCGGCGCCCTTCCGGCCGACGAGAAGCTGACGCTCAAGCTCGACGTGACGGCCAACCGCGTCTCGGGCCAGGCCCGCAAGGTCATCGAGGGCGCTGGCGGCAAGGTCGTCGAGACCGGCACCCGCCGCGACAAGGTCCGCGGCATCGACCGCAACAGCGACGACAAGACCCCCAAGAACCTCACCAAGAAGCTCAAGCGAGGCTCCAGGAAGCCCAAGGCGGTCGTGGGCGAGGAGCCCGCGGCGGCCGCGGACGACAAGGCCAAGAAGAAGTGAGCCGCTACCCCCGGGGCATCTAGGGACGACGCATCAAGGCATCGAGGTTGGCGACCCTCGGCCGTCTCCCTCGATGCCTTGATCTCTTCCCGGACCTCCGTCCCGCCTGCCAGCCCCGCCGATCCACGATACGATCTGCACCCGTCAGTCTCGCCCCGTCCCGCCGGTCCGGACCGCCTGAATGCTGCAAGCCTTCCTCAACGTCTTCCGCATCGCGGAACTCCGCACCAAGATCCTCTTCACCCTGGGGATGCTGGCCGTGTTCCGCCTCGGACATTGGATCCCGCTCCCGGGTGTGAACCAGGAGGAACTGGAGAGGTTCTTCCAGCAGCAGGTTGGCGAGGGGTCCGCCGCCGGGCGTCTGGCCCAGTTCGTCACCGTCTTCTCGGGCGGTGCCTTCGGTCACTCGACGATCTTCGGCTTGGGCGTCATGCCCTATATCTCTGCCTCGATCATCTTCCAGCTCTTGGGTTCGGCGCTCCCGAGTCTCAAGGCTTTGCAGAAAGAGGGACCGAGCGGCCGGCAGAAGATCATGGAATGGACGCGCCTGGCCACCGTCGGCCTGTGCATCATCCAGGGCATCGGCTGGCTCAAGTACATCAGCTCAATGGGCCTGGTCTACCAGGAGATGGCGTCGAATCCGATCTGGTGGGTCATGGGCATCGCCGCCCTCACCGCGGGCTGCCTGTTCCTGGTCTGGATCGGCGAGCAGATCGACAAGCACGGCATCGGCAACGGCATCTCGCTCATCATCGCTGCCGGCATCCTCACCCAGATGCCCGGAGCCATCGGTTGGGTCTACACGAACTTCGACGCCGCCGAGAAGGCCGGCGGCAAGATCGGTTGGATGGGCCTGTTCATGATCCTCGCGGGCTTCGTGGTGGTCGTCGCCGGCTCGGTCCTGATGACCGTCGCCCAGCGCCGCATCCCTATTCAGCAGGCCAAGCACACCCGCGGCCGAAAGGTCTTCGGCGGGCAGCGCTCATACCTCCCCCTCCGCATCAACCATGGCGGCGTCATGCCGGTCATCTTCGCCTCCTCGCTGATGATCTTCCCATCGGTCGTCTTCAGCATGCTGGCCCAGACCGCGACGGCGAGCGCCGGCGCCGCCGGGGCACAGATCGGCTGGTTCGGCGCAACGATGACCTGGCTGGGCGAGCAGTTCCGACACGGGGCCTTCCCGTATGTCATCTTTGAGGTCGCCCTGATCTACTTCTTCTCGTACTTCTGGATCACCGTCCAGTTCAATCCCGAGGAGATGAGCAAGCAGCTGCGCGACCACGGATCGTTCGTCCCCGGTCTCCGGCCCGGGCCCCGCACGGCCGAGTATCTCGAGACTGTCATGGAACGCATCACCTATGTCGGCGCCGCGTTCCTCTCGGTCATCGCCGTTGCGCCCATGGTCATCAACACGGCTCTGAAGATCCCTTTCAATGTCACACAGTTCCTGGGCGGCACCGGCCTGCTCATCGTCGTATCGGTCATCCTGGACGTCATCCAGCGCATCGAGGCCAACCTGCTCATGCGGAACTACGCCGGCTTCCTTGGCAACGACGAGACGGCCCGTGGCGGCCGGACCGCCGCTTGACCCTCGTACCAGCCTGGCCTGCGCACACGGGGTCGGGCGTCTCTGGGTTCATTCAACACCCCCTGATCCAGCGCGAAGTGGGGGGCTAAAGGACTTAATGGCTAAGGAAGATGACAAGCTGACCCTGGACGCCGTGGTGGAGGAGTCGCTCCCCAACGCGATGTTCAAGGTCAAGCTCCCCAACGATCTGCGCGTGCTGGCCTATGTCTCGGGCAAGATGCGGATGAACTACATCCGTATCCTGCCGGGCGACAAGGTCACCGTCGAGCTGAGCCCCTACGACCTGACCAAGGCCCGTATCACCTACCGGCACTAAGCCGCCCCGGTCGCCGACCTGCCCCGCCCCAGCAACCTGGGGCATTTGAACCCCCATGTCGACCACGTGCAGGACGCGGCGCGGCGGGCTGTCTAGAATCCCCTCCTCTCCGTGCGCATTCTTTGCGTGCCGGGGCCTCGAAAGGACGGAAGCGTCATGAAGGTCAAAGCAAGCGTCAAGAAGATCTGCGGCTCGTGCCAAGTGGTCCGCCGCAAGGGCAAGGTCCGCATCATCTGCAAGGCAGATCCCAAGCACAAGCAGGTCCAGGGCTGAGAGCAGCCTGAGTTTCGGTGGCACGGCCTTTTAGAGCCGTGATCGGTCAAGAGCATTCGACGGTCACCCCCCGTCAGGAGCATCACGTGCCTCGTATTGCCGGCATTGACATCCCCGACAAGAAGAAGATCTACTTCGCCCTCCAGTACATCCGCGGCATCGGCCCGCGCGTGGCTGGGCTGGTCCTGACCGAGGCCGGCGTCAACCCCGACCTCCGCTCCAACGAGCTCGACGAGTCGCAGACCGCGAAGATCAACGAGCTGATCGACACCACCTACCTGGTCGAGGGCGCGCTGCGCCGCCAGGAGCAGCAGAACATTCAGCGGCTCAAGGACATCCGGTCCTACCGCGGCGAGCGGCACCGCAAGGGCCTTCCGACCCGCGGCCAGCGGACGCGTTCCAACGCCCGCACCCGCAAGGGCAAGAAGAAGACCGTCGCCGGCAAGAAGGGCGTCAAGGCGAAGTAGTCCGTTTAGGCACCAGGCCCCGGGTACCAGGCACCCGGGTCGATCGAGATGTGCCCGTATTTCTTTCTGGTGCCCGGTGCCTGGTGCCCGGTGCCCAAATCCCGGGTACGACCCTTCGGGGTCGGACGATCCGAGGAGCATACGACGATGGCGAAGAAGGCTAAGAAAGTCCGCAAGAACGTCACGCGCGGCATCGCGCACGTGAAGTCGACGCAGAACAACACGATCGTGACGATCACCGACATGAACGGCGAGACCCTCTGCTGGGACTCGGCGGGCACCATCGGGTTCAAGGGCGCCCGCAAGAGCACCCCGTTCGCCGCCACCCGCGCCGGCGAGTCCTGCGGCCAGAAGGCCCGCAAGATCGGCGTCAACGAGGTCGAGGTGTTTGTGAAGGGCACCGGCGCAGGCCGCGAGTCGGCCGTCAACGGCATCGTCTCCACGGGCATCCGTGTGACGGCCGTCGAAGACCACACGCCCATCCCCCACAACGGCTGCCGCCCCACCAAGCGTCGCCGCGTCTGACCGTTCCCGCCGCCGCTGCACTGGCACCGGCGGGCCCCGCGGCCAGGGAGGCGGTCGATCGACCCTCGCCCACCGTGGATCGGCCCCGGCCAGAGCGATGTCGGCAACAGGCAGCAGTTTTTCCCGTCGCACAGAAGAGCGCTCCCGACCCGCCCGGCGTCGGGGTCCGCTCGCATCAGCCGACGGGGCGTTTTTGAAGGTCGATTGACCAGCCGGGCACCGAGGGCTTTCTCATGCGTATCCGTTGGCGCGGGCTGGAGCTTCCCAGCCGGGTTGTTGCGGACCCCAAGTTCAAGTCCGACGTGTTCGGCCGCTTTACCGTCGAGCCGTTCGAGCAGGGGTTCGGCACGACGATCGGCAACTCGATCCGTCGCATCCTGCTCTCGAGCCTCGAGGGCGCCGCCGTTACCAGCGTCAAGATCAAGGGTGCTCCGCACGAGTTCACGAGCCTGCCGGGCGTCATGCAGGACGTGACGGACATCATCCTGAACATCAAGAACCTGATCGTGAAGATGGAGGGCGACGAGCCCCGCACGATCACCGTCGCCGCGACCGGTCCGGGCGACGTGACGGCAGACCTCATCGAGGCCGATCCGAACATCCAGATCCTCAACAAGGATCTCGTGCTCTGCACGCTGACGGATAGGGTCGACTTCGAGATGGAGCTTCGCGTCGGCAAGGGCCGCGGCTATGTCCCGGCCAGCGAGCAGTACAACAAGCAGGACGAGCAGGATATCGGCGTCATCCCGATCGACGCGATCTACAGCCCCGTGCAGCGCGTGCGGTACAAGGTCGAAGAGACCCGAGTAGGGCAGAAGACCAACTACGACAAGCTCGTGATGGACATCTGGACCAACGGCACCGTCACGCCCGAGATGGCGCTGGTCGAGGCGGCCAAGATCCTCCGCAAGCACCTCAACCCGTTCGTACAATACTTCGAGATGGGCCAGGAGCTCGTCAGCGAGGAGGCCGCCAAGGCCGCCGGCGTGGACGAGGAGCTCATCCGCAAGCTCACCATGCCGATCAACGAGCTGGACCTCTCGGTCCGTGCGTCCAACTGCCTGGAATCGGCCCGCATCCAGACGGTGGCGGACCTGGTGACCAAGTCCGATGCGGACTTGCTCAAGGTGCGCTCCTTCGGCCGCACGTCGCTGCGCGAGGTCAAGAAGAAGCTCCAGGATATCAACCTGGACCTTGGCATGAAGCTCCCCGAGGGCGTGAGCACGACCCAGCCCGTCAGCGCTCCCCCGATGGTGTAACCGGTTTTTCCCCCGCACGCCGGTCACCGCCGGCGTGCGGTCTTTGTCTGAACGATCCGTTCCCCGCGCTTGGGTCGTCCCGGGCCGGGGTGCCGGATACAATCCCAACCCTGCCCCTCGAACCCGAGAGCAGTTTGTCCCCGGCCGGCGCACGCCTGAGCTTGGTGGAATCGAAGGAGTTGATCCATGCGTCACCGCCGAGGCGGATATCGACTGGGCCGAACCACAGCGCACCGCCTGTCGACGCTGCGCAACCTGGCTCTTGGCCTCTTCCAGCACGGTCAGATCACCACGACGGTGCCCAAGGCCAAGTGCCTGCAGCCCTTTGTAGAGAAGATCATCACCGACGCCAAGCAGGGCACCCTCGCCGCGCGCCGCCGCGTGATCGCCAAGCTCGGCGGCGACAAGCTCGCCTTCGACTGGCTCTACGAGGCCAAGCGGGCGACCGACGAGGAGAAGGCGGCCGTCGCCAGCCTCCGCGACCGCGCCAGCAAGTACTTCAATGTCCCCGATGGTTCCAAGGTCGAACGCAACCGCTACGGCGAGCTGCGCAAGGCCCCCAAGCTCGTCAAACACATCTTCGACAACGTCGCCCCGCGGTTCAAGGACCGCGCCGGCGGCTGCACCCGCATCGTCAAGCTCGGCCGGGCCCGCATCGGTGACGGCGGCGAAATCTGCTTGATCCAGTTCGTCGGCGCCGAGGACGGTCCGGAGATCGGCGGCCGCCCGTCGACCCGCCGTCGCCAGGCCGACCGCCGGACCGCCTTCGCCGCCAAGGTCCGCAAGGCCTCGGCCGAGAAGGCCGGTAGCGCCGCCTGACGTCTGAATCGTTCATCGAGATTGATCTCCTGCAGGGGGCCCGTCACTGGCCCCCTGTTGCATTGACGAGGAGCCCAGCCAGGAGTGATTTCGGTCGGATCTGAACGCTCCGGCGGCAAAAGTCTAGGCCTGCGTGTCCGTTGGATTCTCGTTCCGTTTGGGTGGCCGGATCGATCGTAGAGAGTATGATTTGACTGCCGGGGCGTTCGCCGCCGGTACCAGATGAGCCTGCGCCCGCGTGTGGCGGGCGGGCCAAGCACACCTGCAGTCTTTGGAATGGAGTTTCCCATGCGCAAGTTCGCCCTCGCTTCGTGTCTCGCCGCCATCGCCCTTATGGGCGCCTGCAACAAAAACGCCGACGACAAGTGCTGCGGCAGCTGCCCGGACAAGGCTGCGGTCAAGATGGATGCCTCGGGCACCCCCGCCAGCGACGCCAAGAAGTGCTGCGGCCAGTGCAAGGACAAGGCCGCCGTCAAGATGGACGCGTCCGCGACCCCCGCCACCGACGCCAAGAGCTGCGGCGCCAAGAAGTCCTGCTCTGGCAAGACCTCCTGCGGCGACAAGTCGGCCAACTGATCTGGCGATCAGTCACGCGATGATGTTTCCGACGGCCCGCCGGCACCCCCGGTGGGCCGTCGTCGTTGTGCGACCGGGCGCGGGCTCCTAGACTCGTCCCCTCATGCTCGAACAGCTCGACCAGCTCCAAAGCGCCGGCCTCTCCTCGCTCCAGAACGCGACCAGCGCCGAAACACTCGAGCAGTGGCGGCAGGAGTTTTTGGGCAACTCCGGCAAGGTCAAGGCGGCGATGGGGGGCATGAAGGACGTGCCCAGGGACCTCAAGGCCGCCGTCGGGGCCCGGATGAACGCGCTCAAGAGCGAGCTCGAAGAGGCCTTCAAGGCCCGGCAGGTGTCGCTGGGGACGACCGCGCCAGTGGCACCCTCCGGCCCGATGATCGATATGACCGAGCCCGGCACGCTATACTCCACGGCGCTTGGCCGGAAGCACATTATCACCCGTGTGCGCGACGAGCTGGTCGAGGTCTTCGCGCGGATGGGCTTCACGGTCGCCCAGGGCCCGGAGCTCGAAGACGACGAGCACAACTTCATCAAGCTGAACATCCCGGCCCAGCACCCCGCACGCGACCCGGGGGACAACTATTACATCGATGATCCCCTACGGACGAAGGTGCCGCGCATGCTGCGGAGCCAGACCAGCACGGTGCAGATCCGCGTGATGGAGGCGGCGACGAAGGGCGGCGGGGCAGGGGATGGCGGAGCGCCGGCCCTGCCCATCAAGATCGTGTCGCCCGGGCGGGTGTACCGGCCCGACGAGGTCGACGCCACGCACAGCTTCATGTTCCATCAGATCGAAGGCCTGTACATCGACCGCGGCGTGTCGATGGCTGATCTCAAGACCTGTCTCCTGCAGTTCGCCAAGGCCTACTTCGGCCCAGAGGCGAACCTGCGGCTCCGGCCCAGCTACTTTCCGTTCACCGAGCCCTCGGCCGAGGTCGATCTCTACGTCCGCCTCCGCGCCGACCAGCCCTGGCGCTGGATCGAGATGGGCGGCTGCGGCATGGTCGACCCGGCGGTGCTCGCGATGTGCGGGATAGATCCCGAGGAGTGGTCGGGCTTCGCCTTCGGCTTCGGAATCGAGCGGCTCGCGATGGGCAAGTACGCCATCCCGGATATCCGGATGCTGTTCGAGAACGACCTGCGGTTCTTGCGGCAGTTGTAGGGGCCGGTCAGGCACCCCCGGCGATCTTGCCCCCTCTCCGGCACGCGGGAGAGGACAGCTTGGAACGGCAGCGGCAAGCAGGTCCGGGTGTGTGTTGCGAACCGGTGCGCACGGTCCACCCTCGTTGGCTACGCATCGCCGGCTTGGTCTCAATATCGCTCGACTTGCCCTCTCCCGCAGGCCGGGGATGCCCATCCAGTTCTCCCGGCGTGGAGGGTCTCTGCGGCCGCTGCATGGTGTTTGCGGATCGGGTATGCTGAGGCCAACTCGCGAGGTGATCCATGTCGCAGTATCCGCCGACCAATCAGGAGTTCCCCGTTCCCGGCATCCAGCCCGCGTGGCCCAAGGTGATCGGGATCATCAGCATCGTCTGGGGTTCTCTGGGACTGATCTGCAACACCTGCTCGCTGGGCGGCACGGCGGTCATGGGCGCGGTCGCGCAGATTATGCCCCCGGAGCAGCAGGCCGAGATTCAGCGGCACATGCAGGCCCAAAGCGGCATCGGGAACATGGTCGTGGCGGGCTTGGGACTGGCGGTTTCGCTACTGCTGATCGTTGCGGGGGTTGTCACGCTGCAGCGCCGGTCGCTCGGCCGCACGCTCCACCTGGCGTATGGGGCCTTGGGGTTGCTGCTGACTGTCGCGGGCATCGGCTTGGCGGTCGTGGCGGCCAACCAGATGGCGGCCGCCGCTACCGATCCGGCCCAAGCCGCTCAGGCCCGCTTTGGCGGTCTCATTGGCGGCATATTCGGCGGGTGCTTGGGTGCGGCGTATCCGCTGTTCTGCCTGGTATGGTTCGGCATTGTCAAGCGGACAGGGGCCTCAATGGGTGCCGACACGCAGGAGCCGATCGTCTGATGGGCGGCCCGGAGACGCATCGCAATCCTGCGCCGCCGGATCACGGGCTGCTCCTGGGCCTTGATATCGGCGGCACCAAGATCGGGCTGTGCGTGGGGACGCCCGGCGGCGACGTCTTGTCCAGCGACCGGATCGACGTGGACCACGCCCTGGCGCCGGAGGCGATCCTGGGCGAGTGTCGCCAAAGGCTCGAGCGGCTGCTGGAAAGTGTCGGCGGCGGGCGGCGTGTGCTCGCCTTGGGTGCCGCGTGCCCGGGGCCGCTCGACTACAAGAACGGTCGTTTCATCAACCCGCCCAACAACCCGCGGTGGCACGGCTTTGCGCTGCGTGACTGGCTCGCGCGGGCGTTCGAGCATCCCACGACGATGATGAACGACGCCAACGCCGCCGCACTGGCCGAGTGGAAGTGGGGGGCCGGCCGGGGGGTCGACAACATGGTGTTCCTCACCATGTCGACCGGCATGGGCTCGGGGCTGATCATCGACGGGCGGCTCTTCGAGGGGCCGCTGGGCTTGGCGGGCGAGATCGGCAGCATCAAGCTCGATTCGCGGGATGACGGTCCGGTGGGCTTTGCCAAGCGCGGGAGCGTCGAGGGGTATGGCTCGGGGCCGGGGATGAGCCAAATGGCCGTCAGCGAGGCGTTGGTGTGCATCCAGTCGGGCCAAGCCTCGCGGCTGGCCGACGCATACAGGGTCGGCGGCACGGTATCGACTCGCGAGCTTTGCGAGGCCGCCCGCGCGGGCGACGCGGCGGCCCGGCGCGTGACCGATCGCGTGGCCCAAGAGCTCGGGCGGCTCATGGCCGTCATGACCGACATCCTCAACCCCGAGGTCTTTGTGCTCGGCACCATCGGCACGGCGTATCCGGACGTGTTCGTCCCCGGCGCGCTCGAGACGCTCCGGCGCGAGGCCGTCGCTGCGGCGGCGGCGATCGTGCGGATCGAGCCCTCGACGCTCCC
>Ga0105044_10004314_pt1 | contig 19532 bp, 18 predicted proteins | sample MAT01_FD_78092 | JGI IMG/M metagenome (GOLD analysis project Ga0105044, IMG submission 78092) | Freshwater microbial communities from Lake Fryxell liftoff mats and glacier meltwater in Antarctica - MAT-01 | ecosystem: Environmental > Aquatic > Freshwater > Ice > Liftoff microbial mat | place...
CCGCCACGCCGACGCCGATCATCATGATGAGAACAATGCCGAGCGGTGGGAAACCCGTGAAGATCTGAGGTAGCTCGGTGAAGAGACGGCGGACCTGATCGGGGTGAAGCAGGCTGGTCGCGGCAATGGGCTTGCCGTCGGCGGGATTGACTGCGCCGACACCCGACGCCGCCATGAGTGACGAAACGACCATCAGCAGGCAAATCGAGATAATGAAGAGTGTCACCGGGTCAGGCAGCTTGTTGCCTGCCCGCTCGATGCCATCCAGCACGCGGCGCAGGCGGCCGGGCTTTTCCTCAGTCGGTGTAATGCCGGTCATGGTTCCCCCCAAGACAGCACCTTGGCCGCAGCAAGGCGCAACGTCCAGATTGCGCGGAGCTCGCACATCGCCATAGTCGGTTCATGCGGCTTCGCAAAACCCTGAGATCGACGGTGCCGCAGGCCATCATCGGCGTAGCTGTCGGTATATCCTTCTGGTTGACGCTAGGCCCGGGCTCGTCGAGCGAAGCCGTCTATATTCTCGAGTCTGCCACTCATGGCGCGATTATCGGAGCCGGAATCGGCTTGACGAATCTGGCCTTTCAGACCTTCGCCATGCCTGGACTGCGACGCGCGCCGCTATTGGCCGAAATCGTCGCGTGGTCGCTCAGCATTCTGGCCGGCATCGGGTTCTTCTTCAGCTTGGCGACCTATGCCGTGTATGGAGACAGCTTGGCTTCAGACGTAGCGCAGGCCCTGCCGCTCGTTCTTGGTGTGTCGTTTGCGGTGGCTCTTGTCGCCGCCTTTCTCGCGCGCATTTCACGCCTGCTCGGGACACGCCTGCTCATCGACTTGCTGACCGGCAGCTATCAGCGCCCGCGGATCGAGCGGCGGATCATCATGTTTCTGGATCTCGCCGGGTCCACGGGGATGGGCGAGCGGTTCGGCGAGGCGGTTATCCAGCGGCTGATTGCGCGCTTCTTCGGCGATATCGACGATCCGTTCGCGGATGCCGGGGCGGAGATCCTGAATTATGCCGGCGACAGCGTGATTTTGGTGTGGCGCGAGCGCGACAGGTCGAAGAACGGGCGTGCGATGCAGGGCCTTCTGGATGCCGACGGCGTGATCAACAGCCTGTCAGACAGCTACAGGCGCGAGTTCGGCATCGTGCCGGGCTTCCGGGTCGGGCTGCATCTTGGCGACGTATCGGTCGGTGAGATCGGCGGCCGGCGGCGGCAGATTTCGCTTTTCGGCGACACGATGAATGTTGCGGCCCGGCTGCAGGAGGCCGCGAAAGCCGTACCCGGCGGATGGGTCGCTTCGGCCTCTTATCTTGAATACGCAGTTTTACCCAAGGGATTGAAGGCGCGTGATTTGGGGCAGCTCAGCCTTCGCGGGCGCAGCGAGCCGATGCCAGCCTACGCGCTGGAGCGGGCGTAGTCGCGGAGGCTCTGGAGCAGAGCGGCATCGGTGATGACGCGCGGAACCTTGTTCTGGCCGCCGGCACGGCCGCGCGAGGCCATCCAGCCTGCGAAGCCGCCTTGCGGCATCAGCTCGATCCTGGGATCGGCCATGCCGTGCCCGCCGCCACGATGGGCGCGGTAGTCATCGTTGATGCGCTGGAGCGTGGCATCGAGGGTCATGGCAAAGGTTGCCCGGGCTGCGTCATCTGCGAGATTCTCGAACTCAACGACATAGATGTGATGGCCGAGCGGCGTGGTGGCGTCGGGATAGACCGGGCCGACGCTGAAATCGGTGACGGCATTGCCGATGGCTTTGGCGCCGTCGAGGACGGCCCGTTCGATTTCCTCGCCGATCAGATGCTCGCCGAATGCGGAAAGCATCCATGACGTGCGGCCGGTGATGAGGAGGCGGGGCGTCTTCACATCGACGAAGCGCACCGTGTCGCCGATGAGATAGCTGAAGAGGCCGGAGCAGGTGGAGAGCACCACCGCGTAGTTCACATCCGGCTGGACGGTGGCGGCCCAGTGGCGGGTTGGATTGGAGGAACCCAGTTCCTCGACGGGGATGAACTCGAAGAAGAGGCCGCCATCGGTGTTGAGGCGGAGGCCCTCGCCGGGGCCGCGATCGGCATAGGCGATGAACCCTTCGGAGGCGGGATAGACCTCGCGGAAATCGGTGTTTTGCCCTGTGAAGAATGCAGCCATGCGTTCGCGATAGGGGGCGAAATTAATGCCGCCATGAATGAAGAGCTCAAGCTGCGGATACGGCGCGGGTTTGTCGCCGCGCGCGGCGCGCAGCGCCGTGACGCGCTCCAGCAGAATCAGCACCCATGAGGGTGTGCCGGTCAGGATGCGGATGGGCCTGTCGAGTGAGGCTTCTGCGGTGCGGCGGAGTTTCTCGTCCCAGTTAGAGAGCAGGGCGATGTCATTGGGCGGGAAGGCGAAAGCCTTGGCCCAGCGGGGAAGCGTCATGGCGGCGATGGCGGAGAGATCGCCGGACCAGACGCCGTCGGCCTCCTTCACCAACTCGGTTGAGCCGCCGAGCATAAACGAAGGCCCGGCGAAGAAGCGGCTTTTGGGTTTGGCCGCCGCGTGGATGGCCAGCACGTTCATCGCCGCATTCACATTGGAGCGTCGCATCGCCTTGGTGATGGGAATGAACTTGCTGGCGCCCGATGTGGTACCCGATGAGACGGCGAAGAACGGGACGCGGCCCGGCCATGTGATGTCGTCGAGCGTGGGGAAGGCCGGCTGCCAATAGGTTTTCCACATCTCCTCGTAGTTGCGGATGGGGACGGCGCGCTGAAAATCCTCGACGGTTTTCAGCGCCGCGAAATTGTGGTTTCGGCCGAATCTGGTGTTGGCGGCGGTCTTGAGCAGTTTGGCGAGTTGACGGCGCTGCGCTGCCACTGCGTCCGTTTGCATCAGCCGCTTGTAGCGCCGCTTTAGCAGGAGACGGGCGAGCGGCGTCGCGTCCAACCTCATGGGCTCACGGCCCCAGCGTCATGATTGTGGTGAATTCGGCCGCAATGGTTTCGGGGCGCAGCGGCATGCGGATGTAATCGCCCGACTGCCACAACGCGACCTGATCGAGGAAATTGGCACTGCCGATCCAGCCGTCATTGCCGCCGAGCAGGACGAAGTAGTTCGCATCTGGGTCGGCCATGTCGGAGAGTTGCCGCGCCTGACTGCCATAGCGCGTCGTGTGAATGGCGTTCTGGAACCCATGCGCGGCCTTGAAAACGGTCTCGCGCGAGCCGGCGGTCGGCACGTCCATGTATTTGAAGTTCCCGCCAATGCCGGGAATGGCGGCGAGGGCGTGGCTGATCTGGAGGCGATGCATCTCGCCCCAGGTCTTGAAGGGCGCGGCATCGGCAGCGGCGGGCGCAACGGAGGCCATGAGTGCGGCCCTGCGTTTGTCGTCGCTCAGCGCGGCGAAGTCCTTCATGAAGGCCTTGCCGAAGCCGTTCCAGTTGCCGATCCATGACGGGATGAGATCGGCCGAGGCGACGCCGTAAACCGCCGGAGCGAAGTAATAGAGGAAGGTCTCGAAGGCCGGGGCACCGGCGCTATCGACCTTATAGTCACCGTCGAAGGCGAGCAGACGGTCGACGAATTCAGGGTTGATGGCGCGGGCCTCGGGGTTCGCTGCGAAAGCCTCGCGGATGCCCGGCATCATCTCACGGACGAAGAGCGAGACAGTGTCCTGTTGCATCGCCTTCAGCATGTTGAGCGTGATCTTCTGATCGGTGCCCAGCATCTGGCGGATGCGGCGAATGCGCTCATCGGCCGAGAAGAAAAAGCTGACCGGGACTCCCTGGGGCGCGTCGTAGGGTTTGTTGTTGGCGCTGGCGAGGAAACCGTCTGCGGGGTTCAGCGCCCAGGGCAGTTCGGTCGGGTCGAGGATGTCGCTCCACGCCATGGCGGGGTCGGTGGCATCGAGGACGATCGAGGATGGCAGCACGTCGAAGGATCGGCGCGGCAGCATGGTCGCGGTGAATTGCGCGATATTGCCGGTGGCGTCGGCATAGACAAAGTTCTGCGCAGGCAGCGCGAAAGTTTTGAGCGCCGCGCGGAAATCCTGCGGGGTCTTGGCGCGCGATGCATTCAGGATCGCGGTGATCTCGTCGGTCGGGAAATGGCCGACCCAGCGTATGGCGACGACTTCGCCGGGCCGCGTTGCACCCTCCATCGCGACGGTGTCGGACATGATGGGACCAATGCCGTCGGCCCAGCGCGTCGTCACGTCTTCGCCGAACCACAGGCGCTTTTTCAGGCGCGAGGTTTTGGAGGTGATCTTGTCAGGCGCGAGCTTTGAGACATCGTAGAAGTCTGTCTGCGCAGCGCGCATGTTGGTGCCGCCCCAGGCGATGTCGGGCGTGCGGCCGAAGGCGAGGAAGGGCGTGCCGGGGATCATCATGCCGACGCCGCGATAGGAAGGCGAGGAGATGCCGACCATCAGCCAAAGGTTGGGCATCTGGACGCCAAGATGGGGATCGTTGGCGATCATCGGCGCGCCGCTGGCGGATTTCGCGCCCGAGATGGCGAAGGAGTTGGAGCCCGAGCGGATCGAGCCTGCGAGCATGTCGTAGAGGGCCGAGGTTTTCGTCGCATCGAAGCTGACAGTTGGACCGGAGCCGGCCTCAAGCGTCCGCGCGAACATCTGCTGGAAGTACGGCTTGTCGCGTTCGCGCATCAGGCCGATCAGCGTGAACCAGTTGATGTCGATGCCGGCGATGTGGCCGATGGCAACGATGTCTTCCAGCGTGAAGTCTTCGCGCTGGATGCCGAGGAGGCCGAATTCCGGCGGCAGGTCGCGGGCCTGACGCTGGTAGAAGTTTAATCCACCTACGAAGGCCTGGAGATAGGCCTTCGTGTCGGCGGGCATGGCGGCGACGATGGCGGGGCCGGCATGGCGGAGATCGAGCGCCCGCAGCGCCTTGTCGTATTCGGGCACGAGGAAAGGCCCGGCAAGTTCGGAGACGCGGCCCATTGAGAGGCGCTTTGCGAGGGCGAGCTGGCCAAGGCGCAGATGCGCGTGGACGAGGCCGAGCGCGAAGGCGAGATCGTGATCGGTCGTCGCCTCGATATAGGGGATCTGGTAGGCGTTCCAGCGAATGGTGACGGGGCTGTCGAGCGGCAGACCGGTCGTCGGGAAGGCCGCAAGACGGTCAGACGTCGTTAGATCGCGCGGGAAAAGCGCGGCGCATGAACCGGTCAGAAGAGCTGCGGCGACTGCAAGAATACGCATCGTGGCGGATTGGATCACGGTGTGGTCCTTGGCGGCAAACAAGAATTGCAAGCGGTTAAGAGCTTTAGACTTCGCCTCTACGTTTACGCTCCGGCGCCCATCGCGGATCGGTCAGTAGCCTATGGCTGCGCCGTCTTTTCGGCTCTCCGAGGCGCCCCAGTAAACGCCGGTTTCGGGATCGCGCATGATGGCCTGATAGCCGCCGAAACCGCCACTGCCGGGCTGAAGCAAATAGCCGCGCTTTTCCATCTCGGCGCGGACGTCCGGCGCGATGCCCGATTCCAATTCCAGCTTGCCGAGCATGTCGGGCTTTTCGCCGGTCGGCTGCGAGCCGCCGTCATGGTGCCAGCGGGCGGCGTCGCCGGCCTCCTGCACATTCATGGCGTAGTCGACCATGTTGACGATGATCTGCGCCTGGCCCTGCGGCTGCATGTCGCCGCCCATCACACCGAAGGCGAGCCAGGGCTTGCCGTCCTTCATAGCAAAGCCGGGGATGATGGTCTGGAAGGGGCGCTTGCCGGGCGCGTAGGCGTTGGGGTGATTGGGATCGAGACTGTAGAGCTCGCCCCGGTCCTGGAGCATGAAGCCGAGACCATCCGCGACGAGGCCTGATCCCATGCCGCGATAGTTGGACTGGATGATCGAGATCATCATCCCGTCCTTGTCGGCGATGGTGAAATAGGTGGTGTCGGAGGAGAGCGGGGCAACGCCGGGTTCGAGATCGGTCATTGCGTGCTTGAGGTCGATCTTCGCGCGCCGCTCAGCTGCGTATTCCTTGGAGATCAGCCAGGCCTGCGGGATTTTTGCGAAGGCGGGATCGGCGTAGTAGCGGGCGACATCTTCGAACGCGAGGCGCTTGGCCTCGATCATCGCGGTGAGACTGTCGGCTGAGCCCGCGCCGAACGCCTTCATGTCGAAGCCTTCGAGAATGTTGAGAATTTGCAGCGTTGCGAGGCCCTGGCTGTTGGGCGGCAGGCCGTACACATCGACGCCGCGATAATTAATGCCGGCGGGCTCGACCCATTCCGATGTGTGCGCGGCGAAGTCTTCATAGCGGAGGTCGCCGCCGATGCGCTTCATATAGGCGTCGATGGTTTTGGCGATGGGGCCCTTGTAGTAGGCGTCGCGGCCGCCCTCCGCGATCGTCTCAAGCGTGTTGGCGAGATCGGGGTTCTTAAAGATATCGCCCTGGCGCGGGGCGTGGCCGTCGATGAGATAGGTGGCACGGGCGTTCGCGAACTCCTCGATGGGGCCGTCGCCCTTGTCGAAGTTCTCGCCGAGCCGCGTCATGTTGCGGTCCCAGTAATAGGCGATGAGTTCGGTGACGGGATAACCTTCGCGCGCATAGCGGATGGCGGGCGCCAGCAGATCCTTCATCGGCAGCTTGCCGAACCTGGCGTGCAGTGCGAACCAGCCATCGACCGTGCCGGGCACGGTGACGCTGAGCGATCCGAAGGAGGGGATCTTGCCGTCCTTGACCTTGGGGTTGGCGGTGAGCGCGGCGAGGTCGCGGCCCATGGGTGAGCGGCCCGAAGCGTTGAGGCCGTAAAGTTTGCCGGTCTTGGGGTCCCACACGATGGCGAAGAGATCGCCGCCGATGCCGCAGCCCGTCGGCTCCATCAGAGCGAGCGACGCGTTGGCGGCGATGGCGGCGTCGACCGCAGTGCCGCCGGCTTTCAATATGTCGATGGCGATCTGGCTGGCGAGGGGCTGTGCGGTCGCGGCCATGCCGTGGGTTGCCAGCACCGGGGCGCGGGTGGCGAAGGCGGCGCCGGTAATGCGGTCACCGCCCCCGATGTTGAGAGGCGTGGTGTTGGGTTCCGCCAGTGCGGCGGCGCTGAAGCTCGCGGTCATGGACATGGCGACGAGGGCTCCGGTCAGGCGCGTGCGGATTTTGGTCATGGCCGACTATCGGCCAGGCCAGCCCAGGCGATCAAGTGCATGGGCGAGGGCGGCGATATCTTCGGCTCCGTTATAGGCCTGGAGCGAGAGGCGCAGCAGCAGTCGGCCATGGGTGGCGTTCGCGGCAATCTGAATGCCGGCCTGCTGCCAGAGGGTTCGCACGAGGGTGAGGCCGTCAGACGGTTCGGCGATGCGGGATTGCGGGAGCGCCCAGGCGGCGAGGGCGGGGGCGTGGGGGGTGACGAGCGTCGCGCCGAAATTGGCGAGGGCCGCGTTGGCGGCGGCGATGAGGGCGGCGCGATGGGCGGTCAGGGCGTCGAAGCCGAGACTATCGAGATAGTCGGCACCGGCTGTTGCGGAGAGATAGGGCGTGACATCGCGGGTGCCGACATAGTCGAAACGGCGGGGGTAGGCGTCCCCGTAATAGTGGCTGACGATGGCCGGGCGGGTGATGTTGCGGATCTCAGGTGCGGCGTAGAGCACGCAGGTGCCGCGCGGGGTGAAGAGCCATTTGTGGGCATTGGTTGCGAACCAGTCGGCGCCGAGGGCTTCGAGGTTGAGCGCGAGCTGGCCGATGCTGTGGGCGCCGTCGACGAAGACGCGCGCACCTGCTGCCTTGGCGATCGGGATGAGGTCTTCGACCGGGATGAGTTGCGCGGTTGGGGAGACGATGTGGTCGAGGATGACGAGGCGGGTGCGCGGAGTGAGGGCAGCGCGGAGGGCGTCGGCATAGGCGCTGGCCGTCATCTGCAAGCCGGTGGGCATAGTGCGGACTGTGGCACCTGTTCGGCGGCAGGTGACATCAACGGCGCGGTGGACGGCGGCGTAGGCGACGTCGAGGAGCAGGATTTCATCGCCCGGCTGGAAGTCCATCGCGGCCAAGACGACGGCGACGGCCTCGGTGACGTTGGGCGTGAAGACGAGGGCGTCGCCGGGCGCGCCGCAGAGTTGGCCTATGCGGTCGGCTGAGGCGCGGGTCGCGATGTAGATGGTCTCGCGGAAGAAAACATCGGGCTGGGTTTCGAGTTGGAGACGCCAGGCATCCTGCGCGGCGCGGACGGGCGCGGGGACGGCGCCGAACGAGCCGTGATTGAGGAAGATGGCGCCATCCTGAAGCAGGAAGTCGGCGCGGCGTTCGCGGCCGAGAGCGAGCATGGGGTCAATCCACGGCGAAGGTCAGGGCTTTGAGATAGGCGGTCTCGGGCAGATGTGGATGGACAGGATGATCGGCGTCAGCCCCGGCAGCGCGCAGCAGGCGCGCACTGCGTTTGGCGGCATAGATGCCGGCGGCGGCTTCGGTGTGAAAGCGCTCGGGGTCGATGTGATACGAGCACGAGCCGAGCAGCAGGATGCCACCGGGCTCAACCACGCCGGCGGCGGCGCGGGCGAGTTTGCGGTAGGCGCGAGCGGCAGGCTCGATGTCCTTGCGCGATTTCGCGAAGGCGGGCGGGTCGGCGATGACGACACCGAACTTGATGCCCTGCGCCGCCATGTCGTCGAGGGCTTCGAAGGCGTCGGCTTTGCGAAGGTTCAGCATGTTGGCAAACCCGCTGACTTCGGCGGAGCGGCCGGCGAGCGTGAGGGCTTTTTCGGAGGCGTCGATGCAGAGCGCTTCGGTGGCCCCTGCTGCGAGACCGGCGAGGGCGAAGCCGCCGGCGTGGCTGAAGACGTCGAGGACACTTTTGCCTTTAGCGAATCTTGCGGCGAAGGCGCGGTTGGCGCGTTGGTCATAGAACCAGCCGGTCTTCTGGCCGGTCATTGGGTCGCAGATGAAGGTCGCGCCGTTCTCCTGAAAGGTGATTTCGTTTGGCTCAGGCCCAAAGGCGAGTTTCGTCTCGGAGGTCAGCCCCTCCATCGTGCGGCCGTGGAAATCGTTGCGCAGGACGATGCTGTTGGGGCTGAACACGTCGCGGATCGCGGTGACGATGTCGTCGGTGCGGGTGTCCATGCCGGTTGCGCCCATCTGGACGCAGATGACGTCGCCATAGCGATCGACGATGAGGCCTGGGAGGCCGTCGGCCTCGGCATGGACGACGCGGTAGAAGGGCGTCGCGAACAGGCGCTGGCGCAGATCATTAGCGGCGCGCAGCTTGTCGGCGAAAAACTCGACATCGAGCGGCAGGTCGCTCTCGGTCGAAACGAGGCGCACTGCAATAAGTGTGCGCGGGTTGAAGATAGCGGTGCCGAGCGGCGTGCCGTCATCCAGCACGACATTCACCGCCGCGCCGGGCTCGAGCTTTTTGACCTCGGCGTCGACCACGATTTCGTTGGAGAACAGCCAGGGCGAGCCGGCGCGGGCGCGCTTGCCCTCTTTGGGTTTGATACGAAGGGTCGGGTGGATAAGAGCCATGGCGGGGCTTCTATCCCGGCGATGACCAAAGACAAAGCGGGGCGCCAAAGACAAGGCGCAGGCGCCCGAGCCCTGCTAGGGTCGCCTCAAAGTATCGCCAAGAACCATTGGGGGATGAGATGACCGGGATGTACCGCCTGTTTGGCGTGGAGTTGTCGCCCTATTCGGTGAAAGTGCGCTCCTACCTGCGCTACAAGCATATCCCTCATCAATGGGTGGTGCGCGGGGCGTCGGTGCAGAGCGAGTTCACGACGCTCGCCAAGCTGCCGCTGATCCCGATGCTGGTAACGCCGGACGGCGAGTCGCTGCAGGATTCGACGCCGCTGATCGCCGAGATGGAGCGCCGCTTTCCCGAACCCGCGCTGGAGCCTGCCGATGTGCCACGCGCCTTCCTCTCGGCACTAATCGAGGAGTATGCCGACGAGTGGGGCAACAAGGCGATGTTCCACTATCGCTGGACCTATGAGGCCGACCAGCTTTCGGCGGCGCGGCGGATCGCGCAGGCGATCCTCGGGCCGGATGCCAAGCACGCCGATCTGGGCGTTGCGGCGGACGGTGTGCGCCAGCGCATGGTGCCTCGGCTGTCGTTTGTCGGCAGTCATGATGGGACGCGGCCGCTGATCGAGGCGTCGTTCCGGCGGCAGCTGGAAATTGCCGAGGCGCATTTTACCTTCCGGCCGTATCTCTTTGGCGGACGGCCCTGCCTCGCCGATCTGGGATTTGCCGCGCAGCTCTATGAGCTCTCCATCGATCCGACGCCGGCGGCTTTGATGCAGCACTTTCCGCTGACGCTCGCTTATGTCGCGCGGATGATCTCGCCTGTTGCGATGGGCGAGTTCGAGCCGTGGGAAAAGCTGGCACCGACGCTGACGCCGCTGCTGATGGAAGAGGTCGGGCGGCGCTATCTGCCCTGGGCGCAGGCCAATGCGCTGGCGAGTGCGGCGGGCAAGTCTTCGATGTCGGTCGATCTCGGCGCGACCACGTTCACGCAGGCGCCGCAGAAATATCATGTGCGGTCACTGACCGAGATCCGCGCCAAGGCGAAGGCGGCGCTTGCTGTTGCGCCGGAGCTTGAAGGGCTCCTGCGGGATGTTGGATGTTATGATGGGCTAGTCAGCGCAGCTTAGTCGTCCAACGCATGTCAATCACCCAATCATCGGGTGGGGAGAATGCGGGAGGCTGGCCCATTGTTCGGGGTCATGGCCGGCGATGATGCGCGCGCCGCGATCTTCCATCGCCTTGAGGCGCTGGATGGAGCGGCGCTGTTCATCGGGGTCATGGCCGAAGCCGGGCAGCTTCATGTCGGTGAGGGTCTTGTGGAAATAACAGCAATCGCCGGCCAGCACGGTCTCGCCGCTGTCGCAGGCGAGTTTGAGCGACTGGTGCCCCGCAGTGTGGCCGTAGGTCGGCAGCAGCACGACGGTGCCGTCGCCAAAGACGTCGTGTTCGCCATTGACCTCCTTGACGTCGCGGCCTTCGAGCATGGTGTTTGGATCGAAGCCGCTGTTGGGCGAGCCTTCGGCGCGGACGAAATCGGCTTCGCGCTTCTGCACCACAATGCGCGCATTGGGCAGCAGCGCGTTGCCGGCGCAATGATCGAAATGGAGGTGGCTGTTGATGATGATGTCGATGCTGGCGGGATCGATGTCCATCGCCTCAAGCTGCTTGTCGATATCGGCTTCGGGCGGCATATTGGCGGTGTAGAGATCGGCGAGAAATCCGCCAATGGCTTTGCGCGGATCGGTGCGCAGGAGCGGCGGCATACCGGTGTCGAAGACGGCACGGCCTTTGGGGTGGTCGATGTAAAAGGCCGGGATCGGGGCTGTGATCATGCCCTCGGCGCCGTCGATGAAGGCGGCGGTCGGTGCAGTCAGCCAGCCGCAGTTCAAGGCGTAGACTTTCATGGCGCGTTTCCGATGTTCGAGGCCGTGTTTCGCGTGATGCCAAAGGTCGCGAGCAGCGGGACTGCGAACATGACGAGAAAGACGGCGTTGGGGACTGCGTTGCCGGGATATCCCGACACAAGCGAGAAAGTCGTGTCGATCACGAACCAGCCCAGGACAGACGCGACGATCGCCCACCAAGACCATGTCGCGCCGCGGCTGTAGGGAATCTGAATGAGTGCCAGAACGGCCAGCATCCAACCGATCATCACCGCGCCCAGCACGCCATAGACAAACTCAAGATACCCGATGACGGTGGGGGTGAAACCGGCTGGATACGCAGTCCGGCCAAAAGCCACGATGTTGAATCCGCGCTGTGTCAGTTCCGGTGTGAGAAGCAGGAGCGAGCTGAACAGGATGACGCCGAGGGCGGCGGCGGAGATCAGGCGGATCCAGATCAAGTCAGGTTTCATCGGCGTTCATCGTCGTCCGGAATGGCATAAGCAATCAGGCTAGGCGGGCGGACTACCCAACGCACATGCCTCTTCGGTCTGGTGCCCCGCAACCCGTCGCGCTATCGGATCGTATGAACTTCGCGAGCGATAATACGGCCGGGGCACATCCGGCCATTCTGGCGGCGATGGCGACGGCCTCTGAGGGGGCGGCCATGTCGTATGGTGCCGATCCCTGGTCGGCGCGGCTGGAGGCGGCTTTGGCTGCCTGGTTCGAGCATCCGGTTGCGGTGTTTCCAGTGGCGACGGGGGGCGCGGCGAATGCGCTGGCGCTGGCGCAGTTAGCAAAGCCGTGGAGCGCAGTCTTCTGTCACCGCGAAAGCCACATCAATGTCGATGAGTGCGGCGCTCCGGAATTCTATTCCGGCGGCGCCAAGCTGGTGCCGTTGGGTGTGCCGGGGGCGAAGCTGACGCCGGACGAGATCGCGGTGGCCCTTCAGAATCATCCCGTCGGCGTCGTGCACCGGGTTCAGCCGGGCGCGGTGTCGATCACCAATGCCAGCGAGTGCGGCGTGGTTTACGACCCGGCAGATGTAGCGGCGATTGCCGACATCACGCACGATCACGGGCTGAAGCTGCATATGGATGGCGCGCGGTTCTCCAATGCGCTGGCGTTTCTCAGCTGCGCACCGGCCGATGTGACCTGGCGGGCGGGGGTGGATGTGCTCTCGCTCGGCTTCACCAAGAATGGTGCAGTGGCGGCGGAGGCGGCGGTGTTCTTCGATCCGTCGCTGGCGGCGGATTTTGGCTACCGGCGCAAGCGCGGCGGGCATCTGTTTTCCAAGTCGCGGTTTCTGGCGGCGCAGTTTCTCGCGATGCTGGAGGGCGATCTGTGGCGGTCCTTGGCGGGTTCGGCCAATGCGGCTGCGAGCGACCTTGGCGCGGGTGCGGCGGCGGCGGGGTTCCCGCCCGCCTTTCCGGTGCAGTCGAATGAGGTTTTTCTGGAATTGCCGGTCGAGCTCGCGGCGGCGCTGAAAGCCGAGGGCGCGCTGTTCTATCCCTGGAATGACGAAACCGGGGCGACATGCCTCTACCGCTTCGTTTGCTCCTTCACGACCACTGCCGAGGAGGTCGGGATGCTGACAATTCGACTTAAATCGGTGGCTGGGCGCATCTGAAACTTCAACAGGCTGTCCCTAGGCTGGGGTGATCTGACGGGGAATTTCGGGACGATGTCGCCGATTGACGACGAGATCGACGAGGCCGCAATGGCCGAGGCGAAGGCCGCACTGCTGGCGCTGTCCGCTGAGTATCCCGGCTATGCCATCGCCGATGTCGAGCAGATGGAAACCTGTTTCGCCGTGCTGGCCGCCGCCGGTGGCGCTCAGCCCGACCGCGTCGCCGAACTCTACGGCGTCGCCCATAATGTCAAAGGTCAGGGATCGGCCTTCGGCTATGAGCTGATGACCCTCTACGGCGAGGCGCTGTGCCGCCTGACGCGCGACCGCGACTGCCTCGATCCGGCCGGGCTGACCAGTGTCGCAGCCTTGCTGCAGGCCTGCCGGACGGTGCTGACCGAGCGTCTGGTTGGCGATGGCGGGCTTTATGGCGCCCGGCTTTCGGCCAATCTTGAGCCGCTTCTCAAGGCCGCCTGACCTTAACGCACCCTTCAAGGTTGTATCTCACACTGCGATCCGTTGTGTCGTGCCGTCCTTGAGAGATATCGCCCGCATGCGTTCCCCAGCTGCCTCACGTAACAAGATCGCCTATCGGCGGCTGACGCAGAAAGATGTCCATCTCATCGCCACGCGGCATGAGATGCTTTACGCGGGCCGTATGGGTGGGGCGCGGGCCTCGTTTGCGTTCTGCGACCTCAGCGGGCTCGACCTTTCGGGACGGGCGCTGAGCGATGCGGATTTCTCCGGCGCAATCCTGACGGAAGCGAATTTCGAACGCGCGAAGCTGGAAAGCGCGGTGTTCTTTTGCGCCGATTTGCGCCGGGCCAATATGAAGTCTGCCGCCATGCGCCGCGCCGATCTGCGCGGCTGTTCGATGCGCGGGGCCAATCTTTCGGGTGCCGATCTTTATGAGTGCGATCTGCGCGAGGGCGTGATCGCCGAACAGAACCGCGATGGCGGCTTCAAGACGCTGCGCCACGAAGAAAACCCCGCCGACCTGCCGGGCGCGGTGCTCGCGAACGCAAATCTGGAACGCTCCAAGATGTCGGGCATCATGGCCCTGCAGGCCGATTTCGGCGACGCGATCATGCGCGGCGTGAAATTGTCGCGCGCCAATCTGCGCGGCGCCAATCTTTCCGGGGCGATCCTGGAGAACGCCGATTTCTCAGGCGCCGATCTTTCGGGTGCCAATCTCTCCGGCGCGGTCATGACGGGTGCGATCATTGCGACCGCGCGCACCGACGGCGCCGACATGAGCGGCATCATCACCGATGCACCGTGCGGCATCTCGCCGGCCGATTTGCCGGAACCGGTGCATGCGATGCTCAAGCGGCACGCCGAATGGGTGGAGACACAAGGGCGCAGCGGAGCCCCGGCCTCGCTGGCGAATGTCGACCTCCGAACCGTGTCGGATCTTGCCCGTTTCGATCTGACAGCGCTGCTCGCGCCCAAGGCGACGCTTTACAACGTGAACCTGGAAGGCGTGCGGCTACAGGGCGCGCAGCTCGCCGGGGCGGACCTCCGCGGTGTGAAACTGCGTGGCGCGGATTTACGCGGGATCAATCTGAAGGATGCGCGGATGGGCGGGGCCGATCTGCGCGACGTCAATCTCGGGCCGCTGGTGATCTCGGGCGACCGCCTGATGCCGTCCCAGCTCGGCAAGGCCCTGATGCGCAATGTCGATTTCCGGGGCGCCGACCTCAATCATGCCGGCCTTGTGGGCGCCGACGCCTCGTTCGCCAATTTCACGGGCGCCAATTTGCGCCGCACCGACCTCTCGAACGCGATCCTCGAAGGCGCCACGATCCCGCACGAGCAGTTGCGCGAGACGCTGACCGAGGGCTCGTCGGGTTTGAGGCTTGTCGGCCGCTAGAGCCGGATCCGTTTCTATAGGTTCGAAACGGGGCTCTAGGTCTTCAGCTGAGCATCATCTTCTCGAAGAACCGGCATCCACTTCTTCGGATGATGCTCTACGCGATATTTCCCGCCCCGAAGGCGAGGAATGCGAAGGCGGCCAGCATCAGCGGCCATGCGACGAACGGCCCGACAGTCGCGGCAAAGATCGACCCGCGCGGCCGCCAGCCAAGGCCATGCGCGAGGCTCGCGCCGATTCCAAGAACGAGAACCGGCATCACCGCCTGCGTCAGCAAAGCATCGCTGTGCTGCAAGAGTTCCGGGAACAACTCTAGCGCTAGAAGAAGAATGCCCGCGAGGGTGAGCGAGGCGATTCGCGCGAGGTCCAGTGCCATTGTTTGGTCGCGGTGTGGCGGAACATCGGCGAGAGGAGGGCTGTGGCCGCGATCGATCATGTCATCGCTCCCATGTTGGCGCGTCGCCGCGATGCGTTGTCCCTCGTGAAGGAAGATGTAGGTGCGTCGCGCGCCGGCGCCAGTGACGAAACTGACGCGCGACATTCTGCCATGCTCCAAAACGTCGCAGCATGTTTGGCTAGGGCGACGTTGCGTCACACAAAAAAGGGCGCATGGAGTCCAACTCCATGCGCCGAGTCCGAAGGGGCAATCTTAGTCCTGAAGCTCAGCCGTTAGGCGGCTTTCGCCTCAATCGTTGCGGTGTTGGCACCTGCGCCGATCTCGATCCGGCGCGGCTTCTTCGCGTCGGGGATGACCCGCTTCAGCTCGATATGGAGCAGGCCGTTCTCCAGCTTCGCGCCGGACACTTCAACGTGATCGGCAAGCTGAAAGCGGCGCTCGAACGTGCGCGCGGCGATGCCCTGGTGGAGATAGGCCTTCTTCTCGTCTTCCGTGCGCTTGCCGGTGACGGTGAGGGCGCTTTCCTTCACCTCTATCGAGAGGTCGCCTTCCGCAAAGCCCGCGACCGCCATGGTAATGCGGTAGTCGGTCTCGCCGAGTCGCTCGATATTGTAAGGGGGATAGCTCTGGCCCTGCGCGTCAGGCGCGCCGTCCAGAAGGTTGAACAGCCGGTCGAAGCCGACGGTCGAACGGTAGAGGGGGGAAAGGTCGAAACGCATTAGAAAATCCTCATCTGTTGAGCGATTTGCCGTGCGGGCCGCCGTGAGGGCCGGTCCGCTCCGGGTCCAGACTTCCGCCCCCGGAATTGGCGGGCGGCAATCATCGATTTAGAGCGGAGGCGGCGGCCTTCAAGGGCCTTGAAAACGGATTTTCAGGGCCTAAAGGCGAAAATTAAAAGCGCGAATACGCGATGACCTGGCCGTTGCGGACGCGGCACGTGCCGTCATAGCGGCGCGCCTTGCCGTTCGACCATTCGACGATGAGCGTCACTTCGACATCGAAGGTGCGGCGGGCGCGCGGCACCACCTGGTCGATGCTCTCGAACGTGACGGACTGAGCGCCGCGCGAGAATTCCTTGGTTTCCGAGGCGAGGGCGCAGGCCTCGACCGCATCGGCAGAACCGTAGCCAATGGGCCGGCCCTGCTGTGCGTCGTCGTCCTGAAGTTGCTCCATCGTGCCGTCGGCGATTACGTCAGCAAGGATCGCATCGGCGTCACCGCCTTCGTTATAGTCGGGCGGCGGCGGCGGAGCCTGACGGCCTTCGAGGATGCGGAAGATGCCGCGACAGCCGCCATCCGTCCACAGGCCGCCGGCGTCATAGCCCCAGCTCGAGTTCTGCGTGCAGGGCGTCGTCGATTCCTGCTCGTGGAGTTCCACGCCGAAACGGGTGTCGACGGGGCAGTAGGTGTAGCGGTAGCCCCCGCTGCCACACTTCACGAGATAATCGGCCATGGCCGGCGCGGTCATTGAAACAAGAGCGGCCATGGCGGCTGCGATGCGAATCGTCTTCATATTGTTAGCCCTTGTGCGCTTTGGCGCGTTCAATGCCTTCAGAAATCATCCGTGCGGCGTCGTCCGGGCCCAGCCAGTCGATCACCTTCACCCATTTTCCCCTTTCGAGATCCTTGTAGTGCTCGAAGAAGTGCTGGATCTGCTCGGTGAGGATGGAGGGTAGGTCAGTGTAGCTTTTCACGGCGCTATAATAGGGGTGGAGTTTATCCACCGGCACGCAGAGGATTTTCTCGTCCTCGCCCTTTTCATCCTGCATCAGCAGCACGCCGACCGGGCGGCAGCGGACGATACATCCCGACACCACCGGCGAAGGGGCGACCAGGACCACGTCGCACGGGTCGCCGTCCTGCGAGAGGGTGTGCGGGATAAAGCCGTAGTTGCAGGGATAGTACATCGCGGTGTGCAGGAAGCGGTCGACCATCATGGCACCTGACGCCTTGTCGATTTCATACTTCACCGGCGCGGCGCCTTGCGGAATTTCGATGAGGACGTTGACGTCCCAGGGCGGGTTCTCGCCCGTCTCGATCTTGCTGATGTCCATCGCGTCCTCCTGTCTGCGCTTCTAGCCTTGGCCGCGCCGCATCACCAGCGCCGGGCGAGGTGGATCGCGCCGAAGACGAAGAAGATGCCCATGACGATATAGATGAGGCGCGAGGCGAGCGGCTCCACAACCCGGATGCCGAAAACCTGGTGAATTAGATTTGCGAGAAACGACCCCTCATTCGGGTTGACCTCGCCCGCCCGGAACTGGCCGTGTCGGAGCCAGCTTTCGGCGTTGTCGAGCAGGCAGCTATCCTTGTTGATCTGCCACTGGATGCAGAGCAACGGCATGAAGATGAGATAGGCGATGAGCACGCCATTGACCGGGACCAGCCAGCCGAGCGCCCCAAAAGCCAGCGCCGCGTAGTGGATGACACGCAGTATCGCAATGATGGCATCGGTCACGGGCGGAGGCCGAACGCCGAGGGGCCGGTCCGGCGCAGAGGCGCTGCGAGATTGGCGAACTCGACGAGCCTAGGGCGGGTCTCGCGCGGGTCGATGATGTCTTCAATGAGGAACCCCTCGGCCGTGCGGAAGGGCGAGCGGACCTGTTCCATGCGGGCCTGAATTTCAGCCAGCAGCTTGTCCGGGTCGTCGCTTGCTGCGAGATCGGATTTGAAGGCCGCCTCGATACCGCCCTCCATGGGCAGCGAGCCCCAGTCGCCGCTCGGCCAGGCGAAGCGGTAATGCAGGCGGGTGGCATTGGCGTTGGCGGCGCCCGCGACGCCGAAGCATTTTCGGATCAGGACTGAGCACCACGGCACTGTCGCCTGATAGACGGCTGCGAGCGCCCGGCTGCCATGGCGGATGGTCGCTGCGGTCTCTGCCGCGACGCCGACCACGAAGCCGGGATTGTCGACAAAATTGACGACCGGCAGATGGAAGGCCTCGGCCATGTCGAGGAAGCGGATTAGCTTGTGGCTGGCGTCCGCCGTCCAGCCGCCGCCGTAAAAGAAGCAATCATTGCCGATGATCGCGACCGGCCAGCCATCGATGCGAGCGAGGCCGGTGATCGCCGAGCGGCCGTTATACTTGCCGATCTCGAAGAAGCTGCCTGTGTCGACTGAGGCCTCAATGATGTGGCGCATCTTGTAAACCTGACGCCGGTTGCGCGGCACGATGGAGAGCAGCTTCTCCTCTTTGCGGTTCGGATCGTCGGTGGGGGCGATGCGTGGCGGCAGCTCGTAAACCGAGGGCGGCAGATAAGAGAGGAAGCGCCGCGCGCGGGCGAAGGCGTCGTCTTCGCTGGCCGCTTCGTCGTCGATCGAGCCGTTGCGGGTGTGGATTTTCGAGCCGCCCAGCGTTTCCTTGTCGACGTCTTCGCCGAGGCGCTTCACGACCGGCGGTCCGGCGGCAAAGAGCGACGAGACGCCCTCGACCATCACCGAATAATGCGAGGTGACGGCACGCGCCGCGCCGAGCCCGGCGGTGGGGCCGAGGGCCAGCGAGACGACCGGCACCACGCCCAGATTGGCGACGACGTGATCCCAGCCGGGATTGGCCGGCACATAGGTGCGGGCGTCGGTATCAAGCGATTTGACTGAGCCGCCGCCGCCAGTGCCGTCGATAAGGCGGATGATCGGCAGCCGCAGCTCGCGCGCCATCTGCTCGGCCATCGCCTGCTTTTGCCAGATCGCGGCATCGGCGGCACCGCCGCGCACGGTGAAATCGTCGCCCTGCACGACAACCGGGCGGCCCTCGATCGCGGCCCGTCCGAAAATCGTGTTGGCGGGCGAGAGCGAGACGAGTTTGCCCGCGGCATCATAGGTCGCCTTGCCCGAGAGGCTGCCGATCTCGCGGAACGAGCCGGGGTCGGTGAGGCGGGCGATGCGCTCGCGGACTGTGAGCTTGCCTTGGCCAAGCTGGCGCTCGACCTTTTCAGGCCCGCCCATCTCGCGCGTCATCGCCTGACGGCGCGCGATCTCGTCGATCTCGGGCTGCCAGGTCATGATGCGTCAGGTGAGGGCGATGACGCAGCGGCGGTTAGAAATTGCCGTGTCCATCGCGGCATCGGCCGCGAGCGGCTCGGAATAGCCGAGGCCGGCGGCGGCGATGGCCGCTTCGGGCACGCCGTAGCGCACCAGCTCGGTTTTGATCCGGCGTGCGCGGTCCTCGGTCAGCGGCACGTTGATGGCCTGCGAGGCGACATTATCGCTGTGGCACTCGATGGCCACCGCCGTGTATCCGACACGCGCGTAGATCTCGGCTACCTGCGGCAGAAGGGACTGGGCGTCCTCGGGGATTTGTGGGCC
>Ga0105044_10004319_pt1 | contig 19528 bp, 17 predicted proteins | sample MAT01_FD_78092 | JGI IMG/M metagenome (GOLD analysis project Ga0105044, IMG submission 78092) | Freshwater microbial communities from Lake Fryxell liftoff mats and glacier meltwater in Antarctica - MAT-01 | ecosystem: Environmental > Aquatic > Freshwater > Ice > Liftoff microbial mat | place...
AACACTGAAAACTCTTCGATATAAATGCTTGGGAATTGCATCTTACCTGATACAAAATGGAAATCAGCGAATTCTTAAAATGTCACTAAACATGAAAAGGAGAAACTGGATTACTAAACTTTTCGAACAACCTGATTTTATAAGTCAACCATTCATTAATCTATCCGGGTAGTTCTAATGAACTTTTTGGGATAATGCTATAGCTCATTCACTAAATCTTTTGCCGGGATGCCTTTCAGTTTACCTGCTTTAATAAGGTTTACTTCTTTTACCGCACGGCTTACACTTTTCAGCACTTTCTTTTTGTAAGGCGAAAGTGGTTCGGCCTTCACAAAAGAAAGGCTGCCCAACAACTCCATCACAAAATCTGCTTTGCTGTCTTTTATATCAAGCATTACTATCATAATAAAAATTTTATGCAACAAATTTAATAAAATAACGGCAGATTCACTACGATGGAATATCTTCCATATCATACCTCTCTACCGATTCAATACCCGGTAGAGCCAGCAGGCTCCTTACCAGGTTATCCAATTCTTCTTTGTCATGCACATACAATTTTATATTCCCTTCGAACAGGCCTTCTTTCGCTTCAATGGTAAGGGCTGAAATATTAATTTTCAACTCGCCGGAAATAAGCATGGTAATTTTATTTACCACCCCCACATCATCCATACCCACTATTTTGACACCGGTAAGGAAAGAGATTTCTTTGTTCTTGGCCCATTTAGTTTTTACTACCCGGTGGCCGTAGTTGGCAAGCAGCTTGGCGGCATTGGGGCAGTTGGTGCGGTGAATGGTTAATCCTTTTCCGGTGGTTACAAATCCAAATACATCATCACCGGGAATGGGCTTGCAGCAGTTGGCGAGGTTATATACAATCTTATCACTGCTTTCTCCAAATATGATCAGCTCCGCATCTTTTTTTCCGGGCTGTGGAATGTATTCGGCTTTTTCTGACTGTATTTTTAGTGGTTTCGGCGATTCTATTTTATCACCAAATACTTTAAAATCTTTGAGGTCTTTCAGATCAATATTTTTTACCGACACCTGGTAAAATAGATCAAGATGAGAACTGAGCTTATACCATTGCACCAGTTCATCAATATTGTGATGGTTAAACGCAGCACCCAGCCCTTCTAATTTTCTTTGCAATGTGTACTTACCTTCATCTGCAACTTTTCTTTTTTCTTCTTTTAGTGCATCCCGTATCCTTCCTTTAGCTTTGGAAGTAACCACAAAACCAAGCCAGTCTTCTGATGCTTTTTGTTTGTTACTGGTGATAATTTCAATCTGGTCGCCACTGAGCAGTTTATGACTGATGGGAACTAACTTATGGTTCACCTTTGCACCAATTGTTTTTACACCAATGGCACTGTGAATGGAAAAAGCAAAATCCAACGCCGTGGAACCAACAGGCAGCATTTTTACATCGCCTTTCGGTGTATAGACATAAATTTCTTCGGCCAGGAAACTGGTTTTAAAATCCTGCAAAAAATCTATACTGTCGGTTTCCTGGTTGCTGATCACTTCCCTTATCTGCTGAAACCATTTATCAAAACGGCTTTCATCACTTGCCCCTTCTTTATACTTCCAGTGGGCGGCCAGTCCTTTCTCCGCAATTTCATTCATCCGTTTGGTACGTATCTGCACTTCTACCCACTTTCCTTCTGGTCCCATCACAGTAGTATGCAATGCTTCGTAACCGTTAGATTTTGGATTGCTTAACCAGTCCCGCAATCTTTCAGGAGAAGGGTTATATTCGTCTGATATCATGGAATATACTTTCCAGCAATCTTCTTTTTCTTTTTCAGGAGTCGAGTTTAACAATATCCGGATAGCAAAAAGATCATATACCTCTTCAAAATCCACCCCTTTCTTTTTCATTTTATTGGAGATGGAATGAATACTTTTTGGTCTTCCGTATATCTCTGCGTTCAGATTAGCTTTGTCTAATTTATCTTTAATTGGTTTGATAAACTCATTGATATATTTAGTTCTTTCTTTTTTTGTTTCAGACAATTTTCTTGCAATGTCTTTGTACACCTCCGGCTCCATGTATTTCATGGCCAGGTCTTCCATTTCAGTTTTTATATTGTATAAACCCATCCGGTGCGCCAATGGGGCATATACATAAACAGTTTCGGAAGAAATTTTTAGTTGTGTCTCCCTTTTCATACTGTCCAGTGTTCGCATATTATGTAAGCGATCGGCCAGCTTTATCAGAATAACACGGGGATCATCGGTAAGCGTCAACAATATTTTTTTAAAATTCTCCGCCTGCTGGGATGCATTGACATCAATTACGTTTGAAATTTTGGTAAGTCCATCAACAATCCTTGTAATTTCTTCTCCGAATTCTCTTTTTACATCTTCAAGAGAAATGTCTGTGTCTTCAACCGTGTCATGCAACAAAGCACAAATGGTTGAACGAACACCCAAACCGATTTCATCGGCACAAATCTTGGCTACAGCTATCGGATGAAGAATATAAGGCTCTCCACTTTTTCTCCGCATCGTTTTGTGGGCTTCGGCAGCCATTTCAAAAGCGGTACGGATAAGGTATTTATCACCGGGTTTTAATTTAGTTTTCAGCCCTTTTAGTAAAGAGCGGTATTCCCGGAGGATAAGTTTCTTTTCCTCTTCTTCGTTTAAATTATACTTCGGTATCTGTGCTACAGTTTCCATAGTTTACGAATTTACGAAAAAGCCGCCTTTCTTTTTACATAAATGCCCTACATTTGCAACCCCAAATTGCGGGTGTGGCGAAATTGGTAGACGTACCAGACTTAGGATCTGGCGCCGTGAGGCATGGGGGTTCGAGTCCCTCCACCCGCACAGTACGAATATTGAACAAGGAACAAGGAATACTGAACAAAGAACGGGAAACCCCAATTTGGAGAATCTCACTTCAACATTCGACATTCCTTGTTCCTTGTTCGTTATTTAAAAAGATTTAAACAAAAATTATGGCTACAGTTACCAAAGAAAACATCGGTCTGCTGCATGAAAAGCTGACAGTGAAATTAGAAAAGACCGATTACCTGCCCTCTTTTGAAAAAGCATTGAAAGAATACAGCAAGAAAGCAAATATCCCCGGCTTCCGCAAAGGAATGGTGCCTGCCGGGCTGATTAAAAAAATGTACGGTACTTCTCTTTTTACAGACGAAGTATTAAAAACGGTTGACCGTGAGCTAATCGGATACCTTCAAAATGATAAGCTGGAAATTTTTGCACAGCCGCTGCCGTTGGAATCTGATTTCAAGCAATTGGATGTAAATAATCCTGCTGATTATATTTTCGAATTTGAAATAGGCATGAAGCCTGATTTCAGCCTGCCCGATTTAGCTAATGCAAACACCACCCGTTATGTTGTTACGGTGACTGATGAAATGATCAGCAGTGAGATTGAACGTATCCGGAACCGTTACGGGAATATGAAAGACCTGGATACAGTAAATTCGGAAGATGATGTGCTGAATGTGATCTTCATGGAAGCAGATGAAAACGGGAATGAAACAGAAGGAGGGATAAAAAAAGATAATTCCTTATTGGTAAAATATTTTAAAGAAGATTTCCGCCCCAATCTCACAGGAAAAGTGACGAATGATTATGTGATTGTGCAATTAGACAAAGCTTTTGATGAAAAAGAACTGGATTTTATTCTTAGTGACCTGGGACTTGACAAAAATGACCCCGCAACCTCGCAAAAGCATTTCAAGATCCAGATCACCAAAATAGGTTTACTGGAGAAAAGAGAACTGAATGAAGATTTTTTTAACCAGCTTTATCCAAATCAGGAAGTAAAAACTGAAGCTGATTTCCGGAATAAAATAAACAACGAAATACAAAACCACTGGAATGCACAAGCTGCTAATCAAATCCACGACCAGGTATTTCATCAATTAGTTGACCATACCGAAATAAAATTCCCGGAAGGTTTTTTAAAGAAGTGGATAAAGACACAGAATGAATCTGCTAAAGATGCGGAGCCTAAAACAGACGAGGAGGTAGAAAAAGAATTTCCCACTTTTATCAGCCAATTAAAATGGACATTGATTTCTGATAAAATTGTTCAGGATAATGCTATTGTGGTAAATCCTGATGAAATAAAGGCTTTTGCCAAACAACAATTATTCAGCTATATGGGTGGTGCCAACCTGAGTGATGACCAGCCCTGGGTAACTGACTATGTAGAAAAAATGATGAAAGACAGGAAGTATGTAGAGGATTCTTACAACCGCATCCAAACACAAAAGATATTTGAATGGGCTGCCACACAGGTAAAACCTGCTGACAAAGACATCAGTGCAGAAGAGTTTACTAAAATGGCAGAGGCGCATCAGCACCATCATCATTAAAACCCTGTCCTTAAAGGGAACTTAGGTCGAAAAGACATCAAATTTTACTACGCTTCGTTTATTACGAAGCTTTTTTGTGTCAAAAAGTCAATCATTTTTTACTCTAATCTTTTATTAGTCGTAATTAGTGTCATACATTTTGTCGTTTTGCCATTTGGACGGATATTTGATGCACTGAACCTGTTCAGCAATAAATAATTATCTATGACATTTAACTCTGAGTTCGAAAAATATGCGGTCAAACACATTGGCCTTTCCAGCAACACTTTGCACAGTTATGCTTCTCACATGGTAACAGCTATGACACCTAACATTATTGAGGAACGTTCTCTGAATGTGGCCGTAATGGATGTGTATAGCCGTTTGATGATGGACCGCATTATCTTTTTGGGTTATCCTATTAATGATGAAATAGCTAATATCGTTACCGCTCAATTATTATTTCTTGATTCGGCTGACAGGTCAAGAGATATTAATATGTACATCAATAGTCCGGGTGGCAGTGTTTACTCCGGTTTGGGTGTGTATGATACGATGCAATATGTAAGTCCTGATATCGCTACTATTTGTATTGGTGTGGCAGCATCTATGGCTTGTGTGCTATTGGGAGCAGGTACCAAAGGCAAGAGGGCTGCATTAAAACATTCCCGTATTATGATGCACCAGCCAAGTGGTGCTATTGGCGGCCAGGCCAGTGATATTGAAATTACCGTGAATGAAATCCGTAAGCTTAAAAGAGAATTGTATGAAGTGGTAAATCATCATACCGGTAAATCGGTTGAGCAGATTGAAAAAGATTTTGACCGGGATAACTGGATGACTGCTGCTGAAGCAAAAGAATATGGACTGGTAGATGAAGTGCTATTGACGAACCCGAGAAAGCAGAAAAAAGATTAAGATGCCCCTATCCCCCTAAAGGAGGACTTTAGATTTCTTATACTATGGGAAACCATCCCCTTCCGCCAGTTGGCGGAGCGGATTTGAGAAAGCTAAATACTTTAATACACCGGGGTGGGTTGATGAGTAAAAAACCTGCCTACCGGCAGGCAGGCAGAACGATGAAGAGTCCGCCAGTTGGCGGCAGAGACAATGGTAGTAGCAATGCAACCGGTAAACAAAAAATAAAAACCTTGAAACATAAAATCTATGAACCGTAATCAATTTTTATACAGCGATTTTAGAATACCTGTCCGTCCGGTAGATGGAGAAGATGATGAACCGGAAGAAAAAGAAGAACGTCCGAAGAGTGATAGTGATAGCGGGATGTTCAACAAAAAACTAGAAAGATATTTCTTTGAAAAAAGAGCTGTCTATCTCTGGGGAGTGGTAGATGATAAAAGTGCAAAAGACATTGTAAGCAAATTGCTGTTGCTGGATGCTGATAAGCCCGGCGAAGAAATAAAATTTTACATCAACAGCCCCGGCGGTGTAGTAACCAGCGGTATGGTGATGTATGATACGATGCAGATGATAAGCAGCCCCGTTAGTACCGTTTGTATGGGATTAGCTGCATCTATGGGCAGTATCTTATTAAGTGGTGGCAAAAAAGGCAGCCGTTATATTTTTCCTCATGGCGAAGTAATGATTCACCAACCATCACTCGGTGGTTACATACAAGGTGTAAGTGCCGATTTGGAAATACAGGCTGAGCAAACCAAGAGGGTAAAAGAAATAGGGGCTACCATTCTGGCCAAAAATTGTGGGAAAACAGTGGAACAAATCATGAAAGATTTTAACCGGGATTATTGGATGAATGCAGATGCTGCCATCAAATATGGCATTGCCGATAAGCTGGTAGAGAAACTTTAAATACCTCTTAACGAGACGTTTAGGCTTAAAACATAAATAAAGCCGTCCTAATCGGGACGGTTTTATAATTTTGTGAGTTACGAATTCGTTTGTAACCCGTTATACTCTAATAAAATATGGCAAAAAATCCTTTACATTGTTCGTTCTGTGGCCGTAGCCGGGATGAGGTTAAAATCCTTATTGCCGGCCAGGAAGGACATATCTGTGAAAACTGTGTTGAACATGCCCGGGAAATTATTGACCAGGAACTGATGGTCAAAGATGATAAGGGGACTTCTTCATTCAAGCTTACAGTGAAAAAACCGGTTGAGGTAAAAAAATTCCTGGATGAATATGTGATAGGCCAGGATGAAGCCAAGAAAACACTGGCCGTCGCCGTGTACAATCACTACAAACGGTTACAACAAAAAAATACTGACCCTAATAACAATAATGATGTTGAAATAGAAAAGAGCAATATCATCATGGTGGGTGAAACAGGTACCGGCAAAACCTTGCTGGCAAAAAGCATTGCCCGTTTGCTGAATGTTCCTTTTGCAATAGTGGATGCCACTGTGTTTACCGAATCGGGTTATGTAGGAGAAGATGTAGAAAGCATTCTCTCCCGTTTATTACAAGTGTGTAATTTCGATGTGGCCGCAGCAGAACGAGGAATTGTATTTATTGATGAAATAGATAAGATTGCCCGCAAAGGTGATAATCCTTCCATTACCCGTGATGTAAGTGGTGAAGGTGTGCAGCAGGGTTTGCTGAAATTGCTGGAAGGTTCAGAAGTGCTGGTGCCGCCACAAGGAGGCCGTAAGCATCCTGAACAAAAATTGGTAAAGGTTAATACACAAAATATTCTCTTTATCTGCGGCGGTGCTTTTGATGGTATTGACCGGGTGATTGCCCGCCGGGTGCAAACCAATACGATTGGTTTTAATGTGGACAAAGAGCTGCAGGAAGACATGAAAAAGAACCTGCTTCGCTATGTAAACCCGCAGGATTTAAAATCATTTGGATTGATACCTGAATTGCTGGGTCGTTTGCCAGTGGTTACTCATCTTGACCCGTTAGATGCACCTACATTAAGGTCTATCCTTACAGAACCAAAGAATGCGTTGGTAAAACAATATAAAAAACTGTTTGAACTGGAAGGCATTCAATTGACAATAGAAGAAGAGGTATTAAATTTCATGGTAGAGAAAGCCATGGAATATAAACTCGGTGCCAGGGGCCTTAGAAGCATTTGTGAAAGCATTCTTGTAGATGCGATGTTTGAATTACCTTCTTCCAAAGAAACACAGTTCAACCTCGACATTGACTATGCCAAACGTAAGTTTGATAAGAGTAAACTGAGTTTGCTAAAAGTGGCGTAACCCCTACTTCGTGATACAAATAATTTAACGATAACGTCATCCCGGGCCTGACCCGGGATCTTTTTTAAAACATCAATATGCAAGAATTAATAGAAAAATTAAAAACAGAAGCTGGTCTTACGGATGAGCAGGCTAAACAAGCTATTGCTACCATCAAAAATTTTGTAGTAGAAAAATTCCCGATGCTGGAGGGCGCCGTTGGCAATTTATTTGGAAGTTAATGATGCTTAATATAATGCAGATAACCTGAGAAGGATTATAAAACATGATAAAACACCAGGTACTTCAATATGGAGAGAATATCTTCATTTAAAGCAAAAGGCTGCTGGCATATTTTAAGGATACAGGTATTGTTAACCCGCCAACCATAACACTGTCTGAATTAAATTTTTCTATTTTATTTTTATTTACAACAAAAGCCCGGTGGGTTTGTATAAAAGAATTTTCAGGCAACAGCGTAAGTATTTCTTTAATGGTGGATCTGCATTTAAACAACTTGCCGTTACTCAACACCTGTAAATAATTACCTGTTGATTCAAAGCAGTCAATAGAATTGGTTAACAACTTTACAAAATAGTCGCCATCTTTTACCAACATCCAGTTCTTTTTCACTGGCTTCTCTGCCAGATATTTCAACAATGCAATTTCTATTGATAAAGCAAGGTCTATTTCTTTAAACGGTTTTGTAATGTAAGAAGAAGGGTATGTGGATATTGCTCTTTGTGAAATATCGCTGGTGCCAAAAGCCGTGAGGTAAATAAAAGGAATGTCATATTTTTTTTTCACCTGTTCGCCCAACCATATACCATCATTTTTGTCGTTGCCAAGGTGAATATCAATAATGGCCAGGTGCACTTTACCCAACCGTAGCATTTCATCAGCCGTTTCAGCATCGGCTGCTTCTTTAATGATATAATTTTTTTCAAGTGCTTTTTTAACCATCCGTCTGTTTAAAAAATTGTCCTCCACTATCAGGATGATAAATCTATCTGCCTCATTTTGTTTAGAAGCGGATGAAGAATGCTGTTCCATGTTCATGTTTGGTATTAAGGGTTGCATTAATTTCTTTTAGTAAACCATTTACCAGTTCCTGCCCCAAGCCTTTCCTGGGTGGGTGCTTAAAATCAAATCCACTGCCGTCATCACTATACTCCAGCAGCCTTTTACCGGTTTGAATATCCTGGGTGATATTAATCTGTATGGTACCAGTTTCCTTTTTTATAAAAGCATGCTTCAGGCTGTTACTTAACAATTCCACAATTATCAGCCCCATCGGAATCCCCGTATCAATATCAAGTTGCTTAATATCGCAATTAACCTGAATGTTTATTTTTTTTTGGGGATGAAAATATGCTACTTGAATAAGTGCGGCCATTTCATGCAGGTAGTCTTCAAAGTTTACTGCATCGTTGCCGTTAGCGTACGATAGCTTACTATGCAGCAGTGCCATGGATTGTATCCGGTTCCTATTCTCCCTTATTACCTCTTGAATATTATTATGGGCCAATGATTCTTCTTGTATATCCAGCAGGCTGAGTACATGCTGTAGGTTGTTTTTAACCCGGTGTTGCAGTTCTGATAAAAGGATTTGTTTTTGCTTGACCAGTTTATTTAATTCACTCACCTGTGCGTTTATTTTTTTGTTTTGCCTTTTTATTTTACGGTTTTGAAGATAAAGCAACAATGAAACAAGGGTTAAAAGTGCAACAATAACAATGGTTGCCAGAAAGCGGTTTTTGTTTGAACGGATAATTGAATCTTTTTTATCAACTTCATATTGCTGGGTAAGTTTTTTTATTTCTTTCTCCTCATTTTTCGAATACTCATTTATCATGTCTGTACTGTACTGCTTGTAATAAAATAATGCAGAATCGTATTGTTTTTTTTGATGGTAAATGTTTGACCGGTTAAACCAATTTATATAATTGTTGGGGATGTATATGTAATTGGCCAGCCTCACGGCTGAATCATTATAGAGTAGTGCCTTATCCGTATAACCCATGTTTAAATAAATCTTAGATAAATTATTGTACATGCCAGAAATCCCACGATAATTATGCTGTTGCGAGTAGTAGTTTAGTGCAAGTTGAAAATTGGTTGCTGAAATCTCCGGTTGTTTTTCCCAAAACAATATTCCCCGCAAGAGGTAAGCATCGGCCAGTGCATGTTGATGCAGAAATTTTTTAGCGTAGGGTATGGATTTATTAGCAAAGTACAAGGCCGAGTCCCGCTGACCTTTTATCCGGTAATAAGAGCTGTTACGAACATAATACCAACCAAGCAAGGTATCCATGTGATATTTATCCAACAAGTAAAATGCCCTGTTAAGGTGCTGCCTTGCAGCCTTATAATCTCCTGTTTTTTCATGCACAAGTGCCATCTGAATGTTGGCCTCGGCAGCAATATCAAATTGTTTTTCCTGCTCCGCCATTTCCGGGAGTTGTAAAAGGACTTTAGTTGCTAAAGTATTTTCCTCTGAAGCATTATAAAAATATCCCCGCAAATACTGAAGTTTCAATTGGGCAGTTTTACTTATATTGGGCAATTCTTCAATCTCTTTCAGCAACGAATCTGCTTCCTCAATATGTTCAATATGCATTAAGCTATCAACCTTTCGCAGTTCATTCATTACAGAAGGCTGCCCCGAACCGGTGTAGTGCAGCATAATCAAAAGGACTGAGCCGATATGTTTAAGAATGATACGGGCCATACAAGTGCAAATTCATTCTATTCTTCCTTGTAACAAAAGAAATTTTATCCCTGAAAAAGGGGTTTTATCCCACCTATGCCTTTAATTAAAAGCATCTGAATAGTATTGTAAAAGATATAAAGCAGAATGCCAAAAGAGAAAATAAGAGCAGGCACAACAATTAAACAATACAGGAAGATGAAAAAATTAAAAACGATTGCACTCATGGTGGCCATTAGCCTCAGTTCACAATCTTATGCGCAGGAAAGGGGTCATTCTTTTAGCCCTAATTACAAAGGGTATTATTACTTAAGAACACAACTTTCGGGAGATGATTTATCACTTGAAAGTAATGGGGCAGCCAGCCCAATTATGAATGGCGCTGCATTTATGTCATCTAAAAAAGGAGCTACCGGTACCATGTGGCAATTAGTTCCAGACGAAAAAAATAAAGGCTGGTACCGCCTGAAATCAAAAGACCAGGGCAATAATAAATGCCTCGAAAGTAATACCAACGACAGTGATGTAAAAGGCGGGGCTGCTTATGTGGATGAATGCAAAGATGTATTGGGTCAGCTATGGAAACTGGAGTTAGTAAGCAGTAAAAACAGCGACCATACCTACAGAGTGCGTTCCATGCTCCATGGGAACAATTTTGCTTTGGAAGGTAACAAGCCAGATGCCAGCTCACATGCTGGTAATACTTTTATAGATAAAACGCAAAATGTGACAGGCCAAATGTGGCGATTGGTGCCTGTAAAATAACTCGTTTGCACCGAATGCATTGTTATTACTTTTTACAGTTAAAATAGACTTGAAAATATTTTTCTTGAAACTTACATCTTATAGTCACCGCAAATTATCATTTTATGAAAAAAATATATTACAGAATTTTTCTAACACTTTTTTGTTCTATAATCTCTTTATATGCATTAACGCAGGCCGCAAAACCAGGCGAAGTAATCCTTTATGAGGATGCCAATTTCCAGGGAAGATCTGGAAGCCATTCATTCGAGCCTAAGGAAACTACTTATGAAATTCCGAATTCAAACAGGTTAAAAATTTCTAATGATGCTATGTCATCACTAAAGGTAGGCAAAGGGGTTATGCTGACTCTTTATAGTGATGCTGGTTTTACGGGGGCCAAACTTGTTTTTTTTGAGGGAGAATACACATCCCTGCCATGTGATTGGTCGGATGCATTGACATCTATAAAAATGGAATATAAAGATCCAAATAATTACGCTGTCGTCAAACTACATTCACATTATGGAGAAAATGATTGGCAAAAAAGCCGGGTACAAAGTATATCAGTTGGGGATTGGGATGATGAAATATGCAATGATGAACTATCTGCTATTACTATACCTGATGGATTAGAGGTAATAATTTATGCGGATGGAGGCTTTAAAGGCAGAGAATATACATTTGCAAAAAAGGGTGAATACAGGCTTAGCGAATATGACATGAATGATAAAGTTTCTTCTATCAGGGTAAAAAGGAGTAAATATTCACTGAAAAAAATTGAATTTAAAAATAGAAAAGAATTAAGCAGTAACGAAGAGGTAGTAGAATCACAAAGTACAGATGAAAATTTAACCAGCGAAAAAATAATATCCAAAGTTAAAATCGAAAAAAGTTTTACCAATACGGTTTCGGAAACCAAAACAACTTCAAATACAACTGGTGTAGAGATAGGCAGTAAATTTACAGCGGAAATTAATAAAGGTATAATAAAAGGAGCGGTTGAAGCCAGCCTCGTACTTAAATATGAACACAACTGGACGGAGGGCCAAACAAAAGAGGAAACAGAAACAACTACTTTTTCAAAGGAGTTGGAAGTTCCTGTACCACCCGGAAAAACCGGTGTAGTAAACTTGTTTGCGAATTCAGTAGTTGTAGAATTCGATGTAGTTAAAACTTATTCACCGGAATCTGGCACCGGTCCGGATATCGTTGAAAAGTCAAAGGTCAAAATGAGGTATTCGCAGCAATTCAGGGCTGTGGCATCATATAAATCAAGTTCAACAAATAATACGCAGCCATCAGGTACAAATCTTACTGATAAAGTAAAAACAACTGTAAACTGTACGGGAAAAAAATATTTGCTAAAAGAAAACGGCGATATTTTTTTAGAAACGCAAAAAATCGGTTCTGGAGCAAACAAACTAGAATGCCTCCAGAATAACTTGGTAGCAACCGTTGCTAATAACAAAAGATTAAAATATGATGGTCAGCCCAATAAATGGTCTGAATATGCAACAAATAATACGCAGCCATCAGGCACAAATCTTACTGATAAAGTAAAAACAACTGTAAACTGTGCGGGAAAAAAATATTTGCTAAAAGAAAACGGCGATATTTTTTTAGAAACGCAAAAAATCGGTTCTGGAGCAAATAAACTAGAATGCCTCCAGAATAATCTGGTAGCAACCGTTGCTAATAACAAAAGATTAAAATATGATGGTCAGCCCAATAAATGGTCTGACTTTAAATAACAATAAGTTTCCTGCTATAACTTTAAAAGTATCAGCGATTTAATAAAGGGTTAGTAAATTCCTTCACAAACCCTTTATTAAATCATTTAAATGTAAGCAACCTGGGGCCAACATGGATTATCTGGAAATAAAAACTGTCCAAACAAACACGACCAAGCCTTTCATCAATATGTAGTAGAAAAATTCCCGATGCTGGAAGCTGCCGTTAGCAATATTTTTGGCGGGGAATAAACTTCCGAAGCAATTTGTCTGCCTGAGTGCAACGAAGGCTATTTTATATCCCTACATTTCTTTCCTCTCGGATTATTAGCAGCCTGGAAAGGGCTAATAGCCTTATGGCAAGCCTGAAATATTATACTTCCAATAATCAGTAATAAAATGATTCTTGTTTTCATAGTTCTCCAATTAGACTATGAAAGTAGTATCTGCCTGTTAGAAAACAGGTAAAGAAATACTACTGAAATGTTCTATTCGATTTAAGTGAATGATGCCCGTAGAAGTTCCGGAAAATTACCTGGCCGGAAATAGTAAATCTTTATTTCTTTGCCAGAGGGCTTTGTCAAGGTTTTGGGTAGATAGAATTCCATATCTGCCGGCTGCTATGCTAAATACCAATTGTCCACCCAGCAAACCATAAGCTAGATTTCTCCGGTTGTTAGTCAGATTATTATTACTAATCACAGCTAATGCTGAAAGACTGGCGGCTAAAGCAATAGTTCTTAATACAATACTCGTAGTTCGGTATTTTTTAGCTTTCGTATAAAAAGCCAGTCCAAGTTCTGACATACTGAATTCTGACTGCAAAGCCGGAAAAACAAGCCGCTCTGTTCCTTTCATAAAAGAGCCGCCGTAGCGATAGATGGTTTGGTTGGTGTATTTATATTTCAGAGAGTCTGTGTTTTGTGCATGTATTATTGCAACAGCAAACAATAAAACACAAAGGATAATTAATTTTTTCATTTTCAGCATTCATTTAAGTTCGTTGGAATAAAGAATTGAGTCAACTATAGAATAAATATTTTCCATTATTGAATAAGAAAGATTGGTAAGATTAATTTCTTTACGTTTTGCCACATATATTCGGCTAAAATCAGGTGGCCATGGCATATTGACCCATGTTGATTTAAATATCATTAAGGAGTCGTCCTTCTCATGCAACTCCAATATCACAGATAGCCAATTTGAAACATACCTATGTTCTCTTCCCATTGCCCTTTTAATATCTTCTTCGCTATTCAGCTTTGCATCTTTTGTAAAAACTTTTTCGCCAACTCTTTTTCCCTCAGCCTCAAGTCGCAGTTTCATTTCATCCTTAGTTATCAATTTTATTTTATGTTGTACAAAGGATTCTTGAAATTTTCTTTTGATAGAAGTGTCCCTTTCTATACCGCTAATAGTCAGATACACTGGCTGGACAAAAAATTTCTTATTCCCTGATTGTTTACTATTACCAGATGGTGAGCAAGCCGCAGTTATTAATACAGCAATTAAAAAAGGAAGAGTGAAATAAGCTGGCTTTTTCATTACCATCTAAAGATAGAATAACTGATACTTTATGTCAATACTACTTTACGGTAAACAAACATCCCGGCTCATTGGCCGGGATGTAGAATTAATGGGTACATTCTTCTTTGGTTTTTCCTTGTCCGCCAAGTCCCGAAGAATCGGAACAAAGGCAGATCGTCCTTTGCTTTTTTTGTTCCTCCTTTTAAAAAGAGGGACGGTGAGGCCCGCCGCCGCTAAGGCTATGGCGGGCAAGCTTAACTGCAACCACCCTGGTTGCCACAATTCAAACATTTATAGCAAGTGCCGCTGCGCATCATAATATGGCCGCAAACGTTACAGGCCGGTGCATCACTCTGCATGCTTTTAGTAGCAGCATTCATGGCATCTATGCCGCTTTCCATTTTTACTGTCCGCTGGCTCTGAGCTGGTCTAAGGGTTGCAGGCTGTGGTGCAATAGTACCTGATGAAGGTGTAACTCTTACACTTGATAATTCCTGTTCTTTAACATATTCCAAAGGATTAGATGGCACTTCATCCCACTCATCAGCACCGGTGTTCATCACTTCCGGCTTATCCAATACATGTACTAAATCAGTACGACCCAGGTATTCATAACCCAGTATCCGGAATATTAAATCTACAATAGAAGTGGTTGATTTAATATTCGGATGTTCAACAAACCCGGATGGTTCAAACCTGGTGAAAGCAAATTTGTCAACAAATTCTTCTAACGGCACACCATATTGCATACCGATGGAAATAGAAATGGCGAAACAGTTCATCATGCTGCGCATGGTAGCTCCTTCCTTCGCCATGTCAATGAAAATTTCTCCCAATGTTCCGTCACCATATTCACCGGTACGAAGGAAGATGGCCTGTCCGTTAATTTTTGCTTTTTGTGTAAAGCCACGGCGTTTGGCTGGTAAGGCACGGCGTTCAACAATGCTGGCCAGTTTTCTCTTCAGCTTGGTATCAGGTGAAGCCTGTACCCTTTTCTGAACTTCTTCCAGCAATTCTTCAACGGTCAATTTTCCTAAATCAACAATGTTGGATTCTGGTTGCTGGTTGCTGGTTACTTGTTGCTCTTCTTCCGCAACGATGGTTTCTTTTTTCTTCTTATCGCTTTTATTACTAAGCGGCTGCGATAATTTTGAACCATCACGGTACAGGGCATTTGCTTTCAAACCTAACTGCCAGCTCAGCAAATACGAATCAGCAATTTCTTCCACTTTAGCTTCATGGGGCAGGTTGATGGTTTTGGAGATAGCACCACTGATAAATGGTTGCGTAGCTCCCATCATGCGGATATGGCCGTGTGCATGGATATACCGTTGGCCTTTTACTCCACATCTGTTGGCACAGTCAAAAACGGGCAAATGTTCATCTTTCAATAAGGGAGCTCCTTCCAGCATCATAGTACCGCACACATAATCGTTAGCAGCTTCTATTTGCTCATCGCTGTAGCCTAATGCTTCCAGCAGGCTCCATTCAAGATCGTTATATTGTTCGGGTGTGAAGCCAAGACGTTGCAGACATTCTTCACCCAGTGTATATTTATTAAATACAAATCCAACTTCAAAAGCAGTAAGTGCTGCCGCATCAAGGCGTTTTATTTCATCAGCAATAAATCCTTTTTCACTTAATGACTGGTGATTGATAAAAGGAGCCCCTGCAAATGATGCAGAACCTGTTGCATATTTAATAATCGCTTCTGATTCTTTTTCAGAATAACCCAAATTTTTCAATGCCGCCGGTACAGACTGATTGATGATTTTGAAATAACCGCCACCAGATAATTTTTTAAATTTCACCAATGCAAAGTCTGGTTCTACTCCTGTTGTATCGCAATCCATTACCAAACCGATTGTTCCGGTTGGGGCAATTACGGTAGCCTGTGCATTTCTGTAACCATACTTCTCTCCCATTTCCACCGCATCATCCCATGCTTTGCAGGCAGCTTTCAATAAATAATCCGGGCAATGCTGTGCTTTTATACCCATTGGTTTAAGACTCAGTGTTTCAAACTCATCAGCATCATAAGCAGCAAGACGATGGTTACGCATTACCCTCATCATGTGGGCTTTGTTTTCTTCAAATCTTGGAAATGTACCCAGAGCTTTTGCCATCTCCGCTGATGTTTTATAAGAAATTCCCGTCATGATGGCTGTGATAGCACCGGCAATACCTCTAGCTTCTTCACTATCATAAGGAATACCACTAACCATTAACATGGTACCAAGATTAGCATAACCTAATCCGAGAGTTCTGTACTCATAGCTCAGTTGTGCCACTTCTTTTGAAGGGAACTGCGCCATCAATACAGATATTTCTAATACAACTGTCCACAAACGGCAATTGTATTGATATCCTGCAACGTCAAACTGGTTGGTTGATGTATCAAAGAATTTCATCAGGTTGGCTGATGCAAGGTTACAAGCTGTATTATCAAGGAACATATACTCAGAGCAAGGGTTAGATGCTCTTATCTCACCACCTTCCGGGCAAGTATGCCATTCGTTGATAGTAGTGTTGTACTGTGTTCCGGGGTCTGCACAACGCCATGCGGCATAAGAAATCTGGTTCCATAATTCTCTTGCTGGTATTTTCTTCATTACCCTTCCGTCCATTCTTCCTTTCAGTTCCCAATCGCCATCTTCTTCCAGCACTTTAAAGAATGAATTAGGGATACGAATAGAGTTATTGGAATTTTGTCCGCTTACTGTTCTGTATGCTTCATCTTCATAACCGGAAGGATAACCGGCAGCAATCAATGCACCCACTTTCTTTTCTTCTTCTACTTTCCACTTGATGAAGTCTATAATTTCAGGATGGTCTAAATCCAGGCAAACCATTTTAGCAGCACGGCGTGTAGTACCACCGCTTTTAATAGCACCAGCAGCTCTGTCACCAATTTTCAGGAAGCTCATTAAGCCGGATGATGTACCACCACCACTTAATTTTTCACCAGCACCACGAAGGTTGGAGTAGTTGGTACCTACACCCGAACCATATTTAAAAATTCTGGCTTCCCGAACCCACAGGTCCATAATGCCGCCTTCATTCACCAGGTCATCGTTCACACTCAGAATAAAACAGGCATGTGGTTGAGGACGTTCGTATGCATTCTGTGATTTTTTTAATTGCCCGTCAGTTTGGTCAACATAATAGTGACCTTGCGGCTTACCAGCAATGCCATAACTTTCATACAGACCTGTATTAAACCATTGTGGTGAATTAGGCACACACATCTGGTTCAGGATTGAATACACTAATTCTTCATAAAAAACCTGTGCATCATTTTCGGCAGTAAAATAACCATAACGTTCACCCCACACTTTCCAGCAGTTAGCCAAACGGTGAGCTACTTGTCTGGCAGATGTTTCTCTTCCCAAACTTCCATCGGGTTGTGGCACTCCTGCTTTTCTAAAATATTTTTGGGCAAGTATATCAGTTGCAATCTGGCTCCACTGTTTCGGTACTTCCACATTGTTCATCTCGAACACTACCTCACCACTCGGGTTTCGGATTACCGATGTCCGGTAATCATATTCAAACATATCAAATACACTCACATCGTCACGGGTAAAGCGACGGGAAAATTGCAAGCCGCCTTTTGCGGATGCTTTGGTTTTGGTTGCCATAACTAAAAAGAATTTCTAACGGGTTAAGTAACTAAGTAACGTACTCCGAAAATATTTTTAAGTATCTGTAATTCATAGTTAGAGATATTCACATTCTGTGGATAAGGCCATCCAGCAAACCCCTGATGCAAGCCTGTATTGCATCCCAGTATTTCTTAACAGTTGGTATTTCATTTTTGGAAAAAAAGTTTTGGAAAGTATGCCCCCGATTACTAAAAAAAAAACTACCTTTTTATATTCATCGCAAAAGCAAAACAGGCAAGGGTTTTTATGATTTTTTCGGTTGAAACCGTTGATACTGGCTGTTTTAAGAAAGCATATCGCCGCAAAGCCTTTACAGTAGGGCATTATCGTTTTGTTACTTATATTAAAAAATTGTTACCAAAAAAAAGATGTGTTTTTTCGTTTGTACGCAACGTAAGAAACCAATTGCTGATTCAAACCAAAAATCTGTTCGTACTATCAATTAGCTTTTCTGCCGCAACCAGGGTATTTGATTGTATCTGTCTTCAAAGTAACCCCGTAAGAATGTGTTTCCTTGCTCATACCATCATTACAATCCTTTTTAACAATGGTTAAATCCATCGTGGTATTGCCGTTAACAGAATTGTATTTTGTATTGATGCTGTCTGGCGATGTGACAGCAACGAATGGTACTTTTACATCCGGCCCATCAGCAGGATGAAAAGCAATCTTATTATTATTAACTATCTACACCGACCAGAACTGCACTGTAACAAAGCTTGTGAAAATGGTATCCTGCATAACCGCTATTCCGACATCTGTACAATCTGGCTATCCGTATCTTTTATGCCCCTCTTCTTTTCAGCAGAGTTATTCAGGTCATCATAAACAGGGCAACAAAAAGGGCTGATAGTAGTCGCATTTCATTGGTTTTAAAGGGAAATCTCAACTGTTTTTTACAAAAAAAACCTATTTGATTTTCAAGTGGGCAATGCCAAAAGTTTTTCGCATTTTTGCACTAATCAACCGATACCGGATGAAGTCAACTATTTATAACGCATTGGCCGATAAGAAGAAGCAGGGAAAGAAATCCTTTGCCGTACTCATTGACCCTGACAAGGTAAACACATCGGTGCTGGATGAGCTGATTGAGCTATCTACGGCTGCCCGGGTTGATTACCTGCTGGTTGGCGGCAGCCTGGTTATCTCCAATCATTTAGATGAATGTGTACAGCATATCAAAAAGAACTGCCATATACCTGTTATCCTTTTCCCCGGCAGCCCATCGCAGGTAAGTAAGTATGCTGATGCTTTGTTATACCTCTCCCTTATATCAGGCCGCAACCCGGAATTGCTGATTGGCCAGCATGTTGTGTCCGCTCCTTTTGTAAAACAAAGCGGATTAGAAATAATGCCCACCGGTTATATAGTTGTAGATGGTGGTGCGCCAACCACTGTTTCTTATATCAGTAATGCAGCCCCTGTGCCTGCTGATAAAAATGAAATAGCCATGTGTACAGCCATGGCGGGTGAAATGCTGGGCATGAAATTAATCTACATGGACTCTGGCAGTGGTGCTAAACGCCCCATTACTGAAAGCATGATTGAGGCTGTTGCCAAACATATAGAAGCCCCATTAATAGTTGGCGGCGGCATTATACAACCGGAAAAAGCCTACCTGAATTGCAAAGCCGGTGCT
>Ga0105044_10004320_pt1 | contig 19528 bp, 20 predicted proteins | sample MAT01_FD_78092 | JGI IMG/M metagenome (GOLD analysis project Ga0105044, IMG submission 78092) | Freshwater microbial communities from Lake Fryxell liftoff mats and glacier meltwater in Antarctica - MAT-01 | ecosystem: Environmental > Aquatic > Freshwater > Ice > Liftoff microbial mat | place...
GCTGAAAAATTCAGAACCCCTGCTGGAGTTATCATTGGCAGATTACAGCATTTAAAACTCATTCCATTCCATATGGGCAATGGTTTGAGACAAAAAATTGATTTGTGGGATGAAGGAGGAGTGAATGGACCATTTATTAGAGATAATTATTGAAAAAGTATGCGGATTTTGAAAAATGATGGATTTCGCTTCTTATTGGAAGTTTAGCTAAATGTTAGAGATGGATATTCATACTTTGCTACCAATGTCAGGCCTGTGGGTTATCTGGTTTGCTGTGCGTGCCGTAGGTACGCCAGGTATGGTAAGCTTCAGTGCGGGGGTCTCTCCGCCATGACAGCCTAACGCGTGCCGTACCTACGGCACGGTTTATGCTCCACAACTCTACGTTGTTTAAAAGATTACCAGAGAAAGACTTACTCTTCTTTGGGTGAGATTTTAGAAGCCCGACAGATGTTGGGCTTCTTCGACGCAAGCAATTGGCCCTAGTCGATTGGCGGATCAATGATCATTGAGAATATAAGCGATTCCAAATCTTCCTCCTCCGTATTTTCAAAGGTCACCACATACGTTTCATCGGTTCGTCCAGATGAAATATAATACTGGGTTTTGTAGTAAGTGAAATCAGGACCTGAAATGCGATATTTCAGCTTGGCAATCATCGACTCTGATCTTTCGAAAATTCGCGCCTCCATTCGGTTGGTTCGGATCTCTGTTTTTCGTGTTGTATTTGCCAGGATGGTTTCAATACGTTCAGTAGAAAGCCGCAATGTGTATTTGTTGATTGGTGTAAAGTCCCTTCTGGAGAAGAATATCACTGCAGGAAAATCAATATCTCGAGTAATGTATATGTCGACCTCATTTGTTTCTGATTGGAGCATATAAAGCTCATCGAGATATTTTTTTACACTGGGGTCTGGCAAATCCGAAAATCTGACCGTATCAATGAAGGCATTCGGGCTAATGAACACATAGGAGGAAGGAAGTTTTGTTTTTACCGGGGCAAATGTTAGCGTTATAGTCTGAAAGCTCTTTTCATCAAAGCCATCCTTGCATCCGGAGAGCAGCAAGCATGTCGCTAATAGGACAATCGGGACGAAATTTTTTCTCGCTGCCATTAAAAATTGATTCGCTGTTACGAAAACAAATCTATCATTTTAAAAGCAGTCAGCTTTACATTTTGGTACCTTCAAGAAATAAATAATATTGGAAAATATAGCCTGCCAAATCTGGTTTTCCGATCAATCGATTTAATGTTCGTTGAAATTCTGGAGAAGGCTTCATCAATTCTTTTCCTTCTGCTTACTTTGAGGCTGCATTATTAATAAGAATGAGTTTTTGAATAGCTCGCAGATTTATAACATTTGTACTGCCGGGTATTCGGCCATTCCCATGCAGGATTTCAAAACTGCTATTCTCCTTTCTCCACATTTCAAAGAGCAAAAAAGACCTTATTTCCATTCCCTTACTTCTACTATCTTTAACGCCGCAAATGAATCCGGTCGAGCTTCTAAATAGCACCCAACTTTCCATCACCATCACCCGACTTTGTCATCAGTTGATCGAGAATCATGGTGATTTTGCCAATACTGCTATCATTGGATTGCAGCCCCGGGGCGTATATCTCGCAGACAGGATTGTAAAAAAGCTGGAAGAACTCACCGGGCTGAGCAATATCCGACACGGTGCGCTGGATATCACCTTTCACCGCGATGATTTTCGCCGGAAGGCAGTGCCACCCATCCCAAGTGAAACCCAGGTGGATTTTGTCATCGAAGATCTCAATGTGGTATTGGTGGACGACGTGCTTTTCACAGGGCGTACTATTCGCGCCGGACTTGATGCGCTGATGGCTTTCGGTCGACCAAAAAGGGTGGAGCTGCTCGTGCTCATCGACCGGCGATTTAGCCGCCATTTGCCGGTGCAGGCCAATTATACAGGTCGCATGGTTGACAGCATTTCCAGCGAGCGCGTCACGGTCGATTGGATTGAAACGGAAGGCATCGATCGAGTAACACTTTTTTCCACCCCGCAACAACCATGAGCAGTCTGAGCGTGAAACACCTACTCGGAATTAAAGACCTTCAGAAGGAAGACATTGAAAATATTTTTACCACGGCCGACAACTTTAAGGAAGTCATCAACCGTCCAATCAAAAAAGTGCCCAGCCTGCGGGACATCACCATCGCAAACCTGTTTTTTGAAAACAGTACACGCACCAAACTGAGTTTTGAACTCGCCGAAAAAAGGCTCTCAGCCGATGTGATCAATTTTTCTTCGGCCTCTTCTTCCGTGAAAAAAGGAGAAACACTGATTGATACGGTCAACAACATTTTGGCGATGAAAGTAGATATGGTCGTGATGCGCCATCCCAATCCGGGCGCCCCACATTTTCTCTCCAATTACATCGACGCTACAATTGTAAATGCGGGCGACGGTACCCACGAACATCCCACCCAGGCGCTGCTCGATGCTTTTTCCATCCGGGAAAAGCTCGGAAGTGTATCCGGAAAAAAGGTGGTAATTATCGGCGACATCCTTCATTCGCGCGTGGCCCTCAGCAACATATTCTGCCTTCAAAAACTCGGCGCCCAGGTGATGGTTTGCGGACCTACCACACTCATTCCAAAATACATTGATACCCTTGGTGTAAAGGTTGAACACAATCTCCGCAAGGCATTGGAATGGTGCGACGTGGCCAATGTATTGCGCATTCAACTCGAACGGCAGGATATTGCTTTTTTTCCCTCCCTCAGGGAATACACGATGATGTTTGGTTTGACCAAAGAAATTCTCAATTCCCTGACCAAAGAAATTGTGGTGATGCATCCCGGTCCGATCAACAGGGGTGTGGAAATCTCAAGCGATGTGGCGGACAGTGATCAAAGCATTATTCTGCAACAGGTGGAGAATGGCGTGGCGATTCGCATGGCTGTCTTATACCTTTTGGCTGGAAAAATTGAAAGGAAAGCTTAATTCTTTATATTTGACTCCCAACTCCAGTTATTAGCCATGAAATTCAGTGTTGAAAAAGATGAAACCTATGCCGTGATCATTTCTCATGTTGAGAAACTTGATTCACTCAGTGCACCGGATTTGAAAACAGAATTGCTTTACCTTATCAAAAATGGTCAGCGAAATATTATCGTAGATCTCGAAAATTCAAGGTATTGCGACTCGAGCGGTCTCAGCGCCCTTCTTACGGGCAATAGGTTGTGTAAAGAAATCGAAGGCACCTTCGTCATATGCACCTTACAAACGATGGTGGAAAAACTTTTGCAAATTTCTCAATTGAGCGGCGTTCTGAACAACACCCCGACGAGAAACGAAGCAATCGACCTCGTGATGATGGAAGACATTGAGCGCGATTTGCGAAACAATGAGTAACTTCTGGATAGCCAGCTCTGCCGACTTCCCATTTATTATTTCGTAGTCGGTTTTGTCGGCTGCAGCCAAAAACGATGAAATTTGAAGTAACCATTTTGGGTTGTGGTTCGGCGACACCCACCCTTCGCCATTCGCCCACTTCTCAGCTGGTAAATCACGAAGAGCAATACTTCCTGATCGACTGTGGCGAAGGCACCCAATTACAGTTGAGGCGTTTCGGCCTCAAATTCCAAAAGATCAACCACATCTTTATTTCACATTTGCACGGCGATCATTACTTTGGTTTGCCAGGGCTTTTGTCCACGTTTCACCTGCTAGGGAGAACCAATGCCCTTCACATTTACACCCATGCCGACTTACAACAGGTGATGGAGAGCCAACTCAAAATTTCCCATTCTCATCTGCGCTATCCGGTTCATTGGCATGCCCTGAATTACGACACGAAGGTTTTGCTTTTCGAAAGTGAGCAGCTGGAAATTTTCGGTTTCCCGCTCAGCCACCGCATTCCTACCTGCGGGTTTCTCATTCGGCAAAAGCCAAAACCGAGAAATATCATATCTGCATTTATCAGTCGCTACAACATTCCGGTGGCGCGTATCCGCCAAATCAAGGATGGAAGTGATTACACGCTGCCAAATGGTGAAGTCTTGCCCAATGACATGCTTACCACTGCCCCTGATCCACCGCGGAGTTATGCTTTTTGTTCAGATACCGCTTTCGCGGAAAAAACGGCGCAATATGTCAAGGGAGTTGATACCCTTTATCACGAAAGCACATTTTTGAAACTGCATGCCAAAAGGGCAAAGGAAACTTTTCACTCCACGGCGGGTCAGGCTGCACAGGTTGCCGTATTGGCCGGAGCCAAAAAATTAATTCTCGGCCATTTTAGTGCGCGATACCACGGCATTTCCGAATTTCAGACGGAAGCTTCAGAGATTCATCCCCATGTCATTCTTGCTGAAGAAGGTCAAACATATCCTGTTTAAAACTGAGGAAAACATTCTTTGTAGATTGAAACCTCTTGTGTGTATCTTTGTTATTTAAATTGAATCTAAATTAGCCACATTGGAGGTCTCCAAAATAAAAGTAGTCATAGCCGACAGCAACCGATTAATTCGTACGGGACTGAACGCGGTCATCTCTGCCGAAAGAGACATGCAGTTGGTCGGTGAGGCCGATTCGGCTGAGCGACTGGGTGAGTTGCTCTCCTCTTTTGAAGCTGACGTGGTACTCCTCGATTTTACGGCTCCCGGATTTGGTCTTGAAGCGTTGGCTTTGTTGGTAAAAAACTTCCCAAAAACACGCGTGGTAGCCATCACGCCCGATCAGGAAGGTCAGACCATCATCAACGCTTTGAAAGCTGGGGTAACCAGCTATATTAAAAAGGATTGTGACTTTGGAGAAATTGTTTCTTCTGTGCGGGAAACGGCAGATGGATGTAAATTCTTTTGCGGTAAAATATTACAAACCATCCGCGCCGTCGATATTGATGTGAATGGTGAGAACTGGGCCAATTTCAGTTGCGAACCGGTACACCTTTCCGAACGGGAGCAGGAAATCATCACCCTCATTGCCGAAGGGCATACCAATACGGCAATCGCTGAGCTATTATTCCTGAGTCCGCACACTGTAAATACCCACCGCAAGAACATCATGCAAAAACTTGGGGTGAAAAATACAGCCGCCATTGTCATGTACGCCGTGAAAACCAACCTGGTAAACGTCAATAAATTTTTGTTCTCCGTACGTTAAGGCGCATTTTGCCAGATTGCATGGATTTTGCATAGATTTGGCCCGAAATGAAATTAATAGCAGACAGCGGATCAACCAAAACAGACTGGCGCCTTTTGAAAGAGAATGGCGAACAGCTTTCTTTTCAAACTGAAGGTATCAATCCCTATTTTCACACAAGTGAAACCGTAGCGAAAACACTGCGCACATTTTCTTTTGCGCCTTATAAACACACAGATATTGAAGAAGTGGATTTTTACAGTGCAGGCAGCAGCACCGTCCACAACAAAAAAATCATGGAAACGGGTTTTGCCGAAGTTTTCACCAATGCGCGCGTGAACATCATGCACGACTTATTGGGAGCTTGCCGCGCTTTGTTTGGCAAGGGTGAGTCGGGAATAGCGGCCATTCTGGGCACTGGGTCAAACAGTTGTTTGTACATCAATCAGGAAGTGGTGCTCACGCTGGGCGGTCAGGGATACATCCTCGGCGATGAAGGCAGCGGCATGCACATCGGGAGGAAAGTGGTGCGCGATTTTATGAATGATCTGATGCCTCCTGATGCATTGAAACTTTTCATTGAAGAATTTCATCTCTCAAAAGACCAGATTGCCCAGGCGGTATACAAGGAACAATTGCCCAACCGGTTTCTGGCCACCTTCAGCAAATTCGTGCACACACATGTTGATCATCCCTACTTTTTTGGTCTGGTGGACGACGCCTTCATGAAATTTTTTGAGCGGTATATCATCCAATACCCCGATTATAAAAAATATCCGCTTCGGGTATTGGGTTCTGTTGGCTTCTATTTTTCCAAACAACTTCACGCGCGTGCGGCCATGTATGATGTACATATTGACAAAATCATCAAAGCGCCGATAGAAGGGCTGGTGGCTTATCACACCACGCACTAAAGCGTATACGTAAAGCTTTTTCGGTTTTGGTTTCCGCAATTGTCGGTGATCACCACTTCAAGTTTATTCGACCCTTTTTTAAAGTCTGTATCCTTCACCACAAGCCAGATTCTTTTTTGTTTGGGCTCGTATTCCATCAGCACCCATTCGCCATTGAGATAGGCTTCATGGCTTCTGATGCCCGAACGTCCATCATTGATTGTAAATCCGATTGAAGAGGTGCTGGTGACCGTGCCACCTGGTTTTTCGGCAGTCATCGTCGGCGGAATGCTGTCCGTCATCAGGGTAAATTTTCCGAATTCTTTTGATTTGAATTTTGCAAAATCGCCCTCAATCACGACAGGAATAAAGGCCGGGCCCCCGGCAATGGGATATCGCGCAGCCACCAGGTAAGGCCGCAATGCCGGCTTCACGTTTCGAACGCTTATTTCCAATTCTATCTGTTTGTCGAGGGGTGTAAATTCGTTGTGCACCGCGTACTGCTCACTCATCGTTTGTGCTGTTTTCATTTGTACGCTAAATTGGAAGGAGAGATCGCGGTACAGGGATTTGGCGGGAATCTTCAGCTTTAATTCATCTCTGTACTCATACGTATTCTCCCGTTCCCGGGAAAAATAGGCCTCAAAATCTTCGGGAATCGCGAAAGTTCCGTTTGGTTTTCCAAGTGATTCGAATTCAAAAGACAATTTCGAAAGATTTCCATAAGCATCTTTCACCTCATATTCTGCAGTGTGGGTACCCTGTCCGGAAAATGAAATGATGCCATCATCGGGAGGCAAAGGGCGGTAGATGGGGAGTTCATTTCCGGGCTCACGAAATGATTTGTGGTAATGCCAGCCTTTCTTGCGAAAGCTCTCAAAATCCTTGTAACAGTTGATTTGTCGGTTTGTCGAAAAATCGAGTTCGCGAAAATCCTGTCGGCAAATTTCTGTACCATCCACCTGCAGCATCACTTCGTAAACCCCACATTTATTCGAAGCGGCATTGAGAAAATCGATGGCGTGGAGCGAAACACCAAAGGCACCGTACACGGAAATTTTAGTTCCGGCTTTGATGGCGTACTTGCCGCTTTGTCCGGTCAACACAAAACTTTGGGCTTCATTCTTCCCATTGATCAGCGTGGTATCGGTGAGGGGGTGAAAGCGCACTCCGCGCATCACCGGCGGAAGATTGTCTGTAATATCAAATCCGAAAAGCAATGGATTTTGAGGTCTTTCCGTATCGGTTTCGCGAATTTCAAAGTGCAGGTGTGGACCGCCGCTTCCCCCCGTGTTTCCCGAAAGGGCGATCAACTCACCCTTTGATATCGCAACAGTTTCTGTAGGTGTGAAGTCTACCGCAAATGATTTTTTGGCATACTGTTCCGCTTTTACAACTGCATTGATCTTATCGCTGAAGGATTTTAAGTGGGCGTAGACCGTGGTGTATCCATTCGGATGTTCGATATAAAGTGCCCGCCCGTATCCGTAGGGAGAGACTGCGATGCGCGCCACGCGGCCTTCATCCGCGGAGATGATTCTTTTGCCTTCCACGCCTCCGGTTTTAATGTCCAGTCCGGTATGAAAGTGGTTGTTGCGCATTTCTGCAAAATTTCCCGAAAGGATGATGGGGAAGTCAACAGGCGATCCGAATTTTGGCAGGGAATCCTGCGCATGCAGGGATAGCGCAAAGGGAATGAATAGCAAGGAAATGAAATATCTGATCAAAATAGATGGGAAATTAATTGATGAAGCTACGACCTGAAATGGAAGGTTTCATCGGGGAGGTTTCAAGATTTAAACAACAGGTCGTGCAAAGTATTGTCATAAGAATGAAGATTGATTTTGTTAATCCTGCCTGTGAAGCTACATTTGTGCTACGTATGTTACTTTTGGCTGTTACTGTATATGAGCGAGATTTCTCAAAGAGTTGATTCCATTTCATCTAAATTGCGCAGGATTTCCGAGCGTATGGAAAGCTTGAAGCGTGAAAATGAAACTATTCAGGGGCAGAAAGCCGCGCTGGAAGTCAGGCTCGACGAGGAAAAGCGAAAATTTACAGCGCTGTCCGAAGATTATGACCGCATAAAATTGGCCAGAAACCTGGTGAGTGCATCGGGTGATAAAGCTGAAATGAAATTTAAAGTGAATGAATTGGTGCGGGAGATTGACAAGTGTATAGGATTATTGAACAGATAGGATGACACGCCATGAGCGAAATGTCGATAAAGGTGACCATAGCAGGACGAATCTATCCCATCACGGTGAAAGCCGACGAAGAGGAGAAAGTGCGCGATGCAGCCAGAAGGGTGGATGAGAATCTCAAACTCCTTCAAAGCAGTTATGCGGTGAAAGACAAGCAGGACCTGCTTGCCATGACAGCACTGCAAATGGCAACCAAATCGGCGGAAAACAATGCAAAACAAGAGTTGGCGATCTCAGAAGCCGAATTCGAGCGCATTGAAAGAATCATCGATACCATGTTGTAATCCTCCGCACTGCGATTTCCACATCTTAACCGCTCTGAAGGGAGCATAACGTTAAACACGATATGGATATAAATTTTATTTCTCTCATCATTGGCCTGCTCGGCGGTGTCATCGTGGGAGGAGCTGTTGTTTGGATTGCCATCAATGCCATCTTTACCAAAAAGCGCAATTCCATTTTGGATGAGGCCGAAAAAGAGGCAGAAGCCATTAAAAAAGAAAAAATTCTTCAAGCCAAAGAAAAGTTTTTGCAACTGAAAGAAGAGCACGAAAATGTGATCAAGGACCGGACTAAAAAAATACAAAGCAACGAAGACAGGCTCAAACAAAGGGAAACCCAGACGAGCAAGTACGCTGAAGAAAATAAAAAAGCGCAGCGGGAGAATGAAACCAGCAGAGAGGCTTTGAATCGCCAGCAGGAAGTCCTCGAGAAACGACAAAAAGATCTCGAAAAAGCCCACGCCCAAAACGTGGAACAACTGGCCAAAGCAGCCAACCTCTCTCCGGAGGATGCCAAAAAGGAATTGATGACGGCCCTCAAGGACGAAGCACGCACAGACGCCATGAACCACATCAAAACGATCGTGGATGAAGCCAAACTTACCGCAAGTCAGGACGCCAAAAAAGTGGTTATCCAAAGCATTCAGCGTCTTGCTACCGAACATGCTGTGGAAAACGCAGTATCCGTATTCAATATCGAAAGCGATGAATTAAAAGGCCGTATCATCGGCCGGGAAGGAAGAAATATCCGCGCCCTCGAAGCCATCACCGGTGTGGAAATCATCGTGGATGATACACCCGAAGCCATCATCCTATCTTGCTTCGACCCTGTGCGCCGCGAGATAGCCCGACTCGCCCTTCATCAACTGGTGATGGACGGACGCATCCACCCTGCACGTATTGAAGAAGTAGTAAACAAGGTGTCTAAACAACTCGAAGACGAGATCGTGGAAACTGGAAAACGTACTTGTATAGATCTCGGAATTCACGGACTGCATCCCAATCTGATCCGCATGGTCGGCAGGATGAAATATCGATCGTCTTACGGTCAAAACTTATTGCAGCACAGCCGTGAGGTGGCCAATCTCAGCGCCACCATGGCCTCAGAATTGGGTCTCAACCCCAAAGTGGCCAAACGCGCCGGACTCCTGCACGACATCGGAAAAGTCCCTGAAGACGAGCCGGAATTGCCACACGCCATCCTCGGGATGAAACTCGCCGAGAAATTTGGCGAAAAGCCGGAAGTGTGCAATGCCATCGGTGCCCACCACGACGAAATTGAAATGACGAATCTTTTCTCGCCAATCATCCAGGTTTGTGATGCCATATCGGGAGCGCGCCCGGGTGCCCGCCGCGAAGTGGTGGAGTCGTACATCAAACGTTTGAAAGACCTGGAAAACCTCGCAATGAGTTATCCTGGCGTCACGAAATCTTATGCCATTCAGGCAGGTCGCGAATTGCGCGTGCTGGTGGAAAGCGAAAAGGTGAGCGATGACGAAGCGGATACATTGAGCTTTGATCTTTCCCAGAAAATTCAGAACGAAATGACGTATCCCGGACAGGTGAAAGTGACGGTGATTCGCGAAAAGCGCGCCGTAAACTACGCCAAGTAAAACATGATGCACCCTACGCTGCAAAATAAGAAGGTACTTATCACCGGCGGAGCCGGATTTATTGGTTCCAATCTTTGCGAATCTTTTCTTGCCAGCGGAAATGTGGTGCGATGCCTGGACGACCTTTCCACAGGGAGCCGGAGCAATATTGAGTCGTTTTTGAAACATCCGAATTTTAGATTTCTCGAAGGAGACATCTGTGATTCGGAAACCTGTCGCTCGGCCGTAAATGGAATTGACATCATTCTGCATCAGGCGGCGCTTGGCAGCGTACCGCGGAGCATCAAAAATCCATTGAACACCAATGCGGTGAACATCACCGGATTTTTGAACGTGCTGGATTCAGCGCGTGAGGCAGGCATCAAACGGTTGGTTTATGCAGCGAGTTCGAGTACCTATGGCGACAGCAAAAAGTTGCCAAAAGTGGAAAGTGAGATCGGATTGCCCCTGTCACCATACGCCGTGACCAAATATGTCAACGAATTGTACGCCCACGTTTATGGCAATTTGTACGGGATAGAAACCATTGGTTTGCGGTATTTCAATGTTTTCGGCAGACGCCAATCGCCAGATGGGGCCTACGCCGCCGCCATTCCGAAATTTATTCAGGCTTTCATGGCGCACCGATCGCCGGAAGTGCACGGAGACGGGTTGCAAACAAGGGATTTCACCTATATCGACAATGTGATTCAGATGAACCACCTGGCTGCGCTTACGCAAAATCCGGAAGCGGTAAACCAGGTGTACAATGTGGCGGTGGGCGAACGCACAACTTTGCTGGATCTGATTGAAGTCATTCGGGGGGCATTGATCGATTTTGATTCAGATATTGCTGAGGTTTCGCTGAAATTTATAGCAGCCAGACAGGGGGATGTCCGCGACTCACTTGCCGACATCAAAAAGGCAAAAGACTTATTGGGATATACACCTTCACACAATTTCAGGGAGGGTATTTCTGAAGCGATTGGGTGGTATTGGAAGTCGCTGGAAAATGTTGATAAAAGATGACCGTTGTCAATCAATTGGTTGGATACGATTTCTCATCTATTTTCTGCTGTAGCCGCTTATTTGATATTCATTTACAGAATTTTCATTTCGCAAATCCACCCTTATGTTGAAAGGATTGCGCAATCGCTATTTGGAATCTGATTTTGTCAGAAATCTGGCCGTCATGCTTACTGGAAACGGCTTGAGTTTGATCATTCCATTCATTCTAGCACCGTTGCTTACAAGGATTTATTCTCCGGAAGATTTTGGAGGTTTTGAGCTTTTTGCGCGATTTCTTTTGCCTCTCGCGGCGATATCAGCCCTTCGATATGAGTTTGCCATTGTTTTGCCAAAGGATGAAGAGGAAGCCGATGGGGTGATGAAACTCTGTCTTCATATTTTAATTTGGGTTACACTTTTTTCTGCTTTTGTTTTTATTCCTTTTAGAGATTTTTGGGGTGATTTAACAGACAATCAAACCCTTCCTTCGCTTCTTTGGTGGATGCCAGCAGGTGTTTTCTTTACGGGATTGCTGATGATACTAAACCAGTATATGGTGCGCAGGCGTATGTATAAAGATTTGGCCGGAAATAAGGTTTGGGCGACCTCATCAAATCACATTTCAAAATATTTATTTGGATTGAAATGGGCGAGTCCTACAGGTCTCGTCGCGGGTCACATCTTGGGCAATGTGGCCCCTGTGATTTCTTTACTTGCGAAGAATAAAATGTTTCGTCAGATTCAGGTAGCATGGCAATGCAAGACTCCTTTAAAACTCATCTTGCGCAAATACCGAAATTTTCCGCTCTACAGCGCACCACATTCGTTTTATGAGGAAGCGCATAGGGCCGCTTTGTTTGTAGTTATATCCGCTTATTATGGTGAAGTGATTCTGGGTTTGTTTGCGATCACCATAAGGTATTTGCGAATTCCGGTACAGGTATTTGGCTCTTCACTCAGTCAGGTATTCATTCCGGGGTTGGCGCAGGATTTCAATGAAGGTAAAAACATCCGGAGTAAAGTGATGCGAATCATGCGTTTGAACGGACTGATTGGTTTTGTACCATTTGCGATCTTGTTTTTTTATGGTGGGCCAATATTTGCTTTTGTATTTGGATCCGAATGGGCTGACGCAGGAGTCTATGCAGAAATTATGGCACCGTGGTTATTTTTTAATTTTATCACATCACCAGTTTCATTGCTTACAACCATCGTTTCAAAACAGAAAGAATTTCTTATAATTACAGTCATTGGAACTTTGAGTGCTTTGATGTTGGCCATATTTTTTGCGAGTCAAGGGCGGGCTTTCCTTGATTTGATTATTGGTATTACTGCCCTAAATGCGTTAATGTATTTGTTTTTAATTTTTTGGTTTCTTAAAGTGACGAGGAGAACAGTACTGAGATAGCTTAATAAGTATCATAAATTGATCGACTATTAATTTAACAAATGAAAATCATCTATCATCATCCCGCTCCATTGGGTGGATTGCATTCAGGGAGTGTGGTGCGCCCTCAAATGATGCGGCAGGCTTTAATCAATCAAGGGCATGAACTCTTTGAAATTACGGGTGAGAGAAATGAACGTCAGAAAAAATTTTTAGAATTAAAATTTCGAATCCGGAACGGAGAAAAATATGACTATTTTTATTCAGAAAGTACAACACTGCCGTTAAATCTGAGGATAATTCAAATATTCAAAGGCTTTAAAATTTATTTTCCCGAGCTGCTTGATCAGGCAATTTTAAAATATCTACAAAAAGAGAATATAAAGGGTGGTTATTTTTTGAGGGATATTCACTGGGATTTCTCAAATGAAATAAATGATAAGGTAAATGTAATAAAGGGTGCTTACATTCATTTTTTCCAATCTATTTTTGGGCGAATGCATCTTCAGTTTTTAAAGAAGAATAGAATTTTACTCTTTGTTCCCTCTCTTCTTTTTGGAAATTATATTAGAAAAAAAATTGGTTGGGATTTTCACGTGCTCAGACCTGGTGCCAACATTTTTTGCCACCACAGCAGATTGCCTGCAGAAGATTATATTGGTCTTATGTATGTTGGAGGCGTAGCAGGTGGATATGACCCCAGATTATTTCTTAAAGCAGTATCTTTTGGGTCCAATGCAAGACTTGTGTTGTGCACAAGGAAAACTGAGTGGGAGGCGGGGACTTTCAGTTTTCAACCTGAAAAAGTTAAAATCATTCATGCGTCAGGTAAAGAATTGGAGCCGTATTACGAAAATTCTCATATCGGAGTATACACCCCACCTCCATTCGGATATGCTAAAATGGCATTTTCTATTAAAATAGCAGAATATATCGGACAGGGTCTGCCAATCATTTGTTACAGACATACAACCGTTTCTGATTTTGTGGAAGAACATCAAATAGGATGGACCATGGATTATGATTTGGACTCGATTCAGAAGACGATATCTTTTATTTTTGATAATCCAGATGATTATAAATTGAAACAAAAGAATGTTCTAAAACTTCAGAAAGAGTTCACTTGGGAATCCGTAGTTCAGAAGATGCTAAACGTTTTGGAAAAGCATTACTTGAAATAACTTAAATGAAAAAAAATGAACGATTTTTAAAGAATTTTATTTTAAAGATAAAATTCCGAAATAATCAAATTTGCAGGCTGCATAATTTATCCCTGAAATATCTATGAAAGTTTTTATTCTCGCTGATATCAATTCGCCTCATACCCAAAAGTGGGTGCGGGGCTTTATTGGTCAGGGGATTGAAGTATTTGTTTTTAGTTTGGGAAATGCCTCTGAGAATTTTTTTCGTGGGTTGGCTAATCAACCCGTGTTATATTCTGCTTCTATTGCCGTATCCGGAAGGAGCAGTGTGAAGACAAAAATGACCTATTTAAAAGCACTTCCTCTGGTGAAGCGTATTATTCGCACGCATAAACCCGATATTCTTCATGCATTTTATGCGACGAGTTATGGACTGCTCGGCGCGCTAACCGGATTTCAGCCATTTTGTATATCTGTTTGGGGTAGCGACGTATTTTCCTTTCCTTCTAAATCGATTTTTTTCGCAAAAGGCTTGGAGCTTATCTTTTCAAGAGCGATGATTGTATGGTCTACGAGCAAGGCCATGGAAGTGCAGACGCGAAAATTTTTTAAAGGTCCGATCGAAGTAATTCCCTTCGGTATTTCTTTTGCCGACTTTTCCACTGTGCACACTAAAAAAGGGAAGATGATGCGTTTTGCTGTTGTTAAATCCTTGAGCGAAATTTACAATATTCACCTGGTAATAAGTGCTTTCGCAGAATTGGCTGAAGCAAATGAACAATTGGCTGCGGAACTTCACATCGCCGGTGATGGTCACTTGCGTAAAAAACTGGAGAGATTGGCAGGAAAATGGAAGGACAGCAAGATTTTTTTTCATGGCAATATTCCCAATCTAAAGATCCCAAAGTTTCTTGAAAATAAGGATATACTTTTTAATGTTTCCGAATTTGAAAGTTTTGGAGTGAGTGTGATAGAAGCCTCTGCCATGGGCTTGGCAGTTGTCACGTCAAACCGCGGAGGTCTGGTAGAAGTAGTTCAGGATCAGGTGACAGGAGTTATGCTAACACATCTCACGCAGCAATCAGTGCTGGAAGCCATGGTATTCTTCCTCAAAAATCCGCATCTTGCAGAAATTATGGGAAAAGCGGGCAGGGAATTTGTTCTCGAAAATTTCGATTTTAATAAAAACCTGGATCAACAAATTTCGGCATACAAGCAAATATTGAAAAATGAACATTGAAAAAATAGATTTTCGTTCAGCAGTTTATGCCGACTTTGCGGAAGGGAAAAATCTTTTTTTGCAGCCGAAATGGCTCGATTATTTTCAACCGGAAGCTGAATCCTACCTCATTAGAAGGGGGAGAGAATCTATTGCCGCATTTCACCTTTACCGGTACAAAAGTATGGGTGGTACTTATTTGATCTCCGCTCCTTTCGCTCAAAATATTGGATTGCAAATCAACTATTCCTCCCTCAAAAACTACAATTTTCAGTCGGAAACCAAACGGGTGATGCGTGTACTCACGGAATTTTTGACATCTCAGGAAAAAAATTCTTTTCTCGATCTTTCTTTGCCACCCACAATATATGATATTCAACCTGCACAATGGGCAGGCCTCAAAACATCTGTTAAGTATACTTACCTCTTATCTCTCGATAATTCGGAAACGGAATTACTGGCCGGTATGAGTGCAGAGAGGCGCAAAAATATTCGTCAAAGTGAGAAAAATAATTACGAAATCCGAAAAAATTCAGATCCACTAGATGTTTTGATATTGGTAAGAAAATCCATGCGCAGGGCTGGTGAATTTTTTCATGACAATGTGCTGGAGAATATGTGTGCTGAAAACCATCTTATGGTGGATTGGTTTACGGTATATAAATCCGGAGTGCCTTTGGCCACAGTGATTTTTGCTTCAGATCAGCATACAGCATATTACCTCGCAGGGGGCCACGATGCCACTATGAATGATTCGAATGCAGGTTCTTATGCCATGTGGCTGTCATTATGCGAGGCAAAGAATTCGGGGCGATCAACATTCAATTTCATGGGATCTTCTGTGCCTGCGATCGAACAATACTTTCGCCATTTTGGTGGAAAATTAACACCTTATTTTAAACTGGAACGTTTACCCGCCTCTGTAAAATGGATAAAAAAAATTAAGCGCACCTTCGCAAACTGATGATATGCTTGTTTTAAAAAAATATTCTTCTTTTTTTTATTTTTTCAATAGTGGTAAAGCATTCAATTTTTCTGTTTTGCTCACTTCATTTGCCATTCCAATCGTAGCCAAAGGAATACAATTTCCCATCGCATTGATGTGCATCACCTGGATTTTTGCACCGAAGTGTTCTCTGGTGATTACATGGAAACCTTTTTTGGTTTTTGCGGGCATTTATTTTTTTCATCTTGTCGGAATGTTGTATACAGAAAATATGCAGCGCGGCACAGCAGATATGGAGCAAAAACTATCCCTTATTCTGTTCCCATTTTTATTTGCGACAGCTCAACCATTGTCTGCCGGGAAAATTCGTGATGCCGCAATTTTATTTCTTTTGGGCACGACCACATCGCTTATTGTATCATATGCGACTGCCAGTTTGGATTATCTTGAAACCAGAGATATCCTGGTGTTTTATTCCAGCGAATTTTCGATTGTGCATCATCCTTCGTATTTGGCTATGTATATGAATGTTGCAATGGCCATAGCGCTTTTTATGATTTGGGATAGGCCATCGAAGAGAAGTGGCGTAATTCTCCTTTGGTTTGTTGTGATATTTATGACTGTTTCATTGATTTTTACCGCCAGTAAAGCGGGATTTCTGAACTTTTTTCTACTTATATTTTTTATGTTGGCCTGGAGCTGGCACGTTAACAAAATTCGCTCCCGAAATACCGTTTACCTGGCTTTTCTCGTAATCATTTTTCTCACTGCGCTTTTCAATAATCCTGCTGCGCATGATCGCGTGCTGAGGGCAGTAAGCGCAGTAACGATAACACCAGATGCACGATCAGAACCTTCTATGGAAAGCAGCAGGATTCGTCTTGTAGCCTGGGAAATTGCCCTTTCCGAAATAGTAAAAAATCCCCTTGGTGTCGGTACAGGTGATATTAATGATACCATGGTTAAGAGCTTTGAGAAAGCAGGACTTCAGAGTCTGGCAGACAAAAATCTAAATCCCCACAATAACTTTCTGCAGATTGCATTGGCGATTGGCATTCCGGCCCTGCTTTGGTTTTTGTTTTCTCTCATTTATCCTTTCCATAAAATTTATAAAAATCAAAATAGACTTTATGGTTTTTTTCTACTCAGTATTTTTCTCAATTTCATGGTGGAGTCGATGCTCGAAAAACAAAGCGGAGTCATTTTCTTCGCCTTTTTTAATGCTTTGTTTTTCTTTTCACTTCCGCAAAATCGAAAAACGTGAACCAACCAAAAGTCTCTGTCATTATTCCCACCCTCAATGAGATTCTTCATATCGAAGGATTGCTCAACGGAATTCTTGCACAGGATTATCCTCCGGGCAAAAGAGAATTCCTCATCTTAGATGGTATGAGCACTGATGGCACAAGAGAGGTGGTATCGCGTTATGAGGACAAATTCTCCGAAATTCAAATGATAGATAATCAAGGTGTAACAGCGCCGAAAGCCCTCAATATTGGCATTCAGAAATCCACAGGAGAAGTCGTGATCAGAATGGATGCCCACTGCAAATACCCACCACATTATATAAGCACGCTTGTAAACCAACTTTACAGTCTCAAAGCCGACAATGTTGGCGCTGCATGGCGCACGATTCCAGGCGCTCCGGGAACCATTCCGTTAGCCATATCAATCGGTATGGCGCATAAATTCGGGGTAGGAAATTCGGATTTTCGAACAGGAACTACGGAGATCAAGGAAGTTGATACGGTTCCGTTCGGATGTTACCGCCGAGATGTATTTGAACGAATTGGATTATTTGATGAAGAATTGACACGAAATCAGGATGACGAATTCAATGCACGCCTTATTCGCTCAGGTGGAAAGATTTTTCTAATTGGCCATCTGCGTATTGATTATTTCGCCCGCGAAACTTTGAAAAAAGCAGCCAATATGTTTTTTCAGTACGGTTTGTTTAAGCCTTTGGTAAACAAAAAATTAGGATCTTCAGCCACACTTCGTCAATTTGCACCTCCGTTATTTGTTTGCGCCTGGCTGGCAGTTTTTATCTGGGCTTTTTTTTCACCGGTTTTCCCTTTTTTTCCATTGATATCTCTTCTCCTTTCATACTTTGTACCCTCGTTCTTTTTTGGCGTTCAGGCTGCTCTTCGGAAAAGAAAACCAGTTCTGATCATTTTATTGCCCTTTGTTTTTGCCGCTTTTCATTTTGCCTATGGCCTGGGCTACTGGAAAGGAATTTTTCTGTTCTATCTGTTTTCTCAAAAGTCTCCCGTCTCTGTAAATTCAAATAGATAATTTTCTCCCAAACTGTCTCATTTTGAAATTCTTGCCCTCATGAAAATCCTAACCATTCTCGGAGCCCGACCACAATTTGTAAAAGCGGCAACCATCAGCCGTGCCATTTCTAAAACAGAAGGCGTGGAAGAAGTGATCGTTCATACGGGCCAGCACTTCGATGCCAATATGAGTGAGATTTTTTTTAAAGAAATGGACATTCCGGTGCCGCGATACAATCTCGATATCCATTCTCTCGGTCATGGTGGCATGACCGGGCGCATGCTCGAAGCCATCGAAAAGATAATTCTGGAAGAAAAACCGGATGTCGTTCTCGTTTATGGAGATACCAATTCTACCCTCGCCGGAGCGCTCGCCGCCCGAAAACTGCATGTGAAAGTGGGTCACGTGGAGGCCGGTCTCCGGAGTTTTAATATGCAGATGCCGGAAGAAGTCAACCGGATTCTGACCGATCGCATCTCAGATTTCCTTTATTGTCCCACCGAAAATGCGGTGCAAAATCTGCTGCTGGAGGGGTTTGACAATTTTGGAAGTGAGGTGATTATGGCGGGTGATGTTATGTATGACGCCGCTTTATACTATGCCCGGTTTTCCGGCGAAAGATCGGGTTTGGATCCGACACTTCTGAAGGGCGATTACGTCCTCTGCACATTGCACCGCGCTGAAAATACAGACGACCCAATTCGCCTGAAAGCATTTGCGGAAGCGCTCAACCAAATTCACAAAAAAGAACGCGTTATTCTTCCTTTGCACCCGCGCACAAGTAGTAAAATCAAATCATTTGGTATTGATCTTCAGGTGGAAGTCATTGATCCTGTGGGTTATTTTTCCATGATCGAATTATTGAAAAACTGCCAGCTCGTGATGACCGACAGCGGCGGATTGCAAAAAGAAGCCTATTTTTTTGGGAAAAACTGCGTGACCCTGCGCGATCAGACTGAGTGGGTGGAATTGGTGGAAAAGGGATACAATATTTTGGCGAAAGCCGATACCGACGATGTATTGGCCAAATATGCAGAGATGCGCTTTCGCAAAAATGATTTCAGCCAACCACTTTATGGCGACGGTAAAACAGCCGAAAAAATTGTAGAACATCTCAAACAACGCGTGGGATGAGCGCGTGTGAAGGGACTTGAAACAAGCAGACGATGAATGTGTTATTTAATCGCGCAACAACTGACGGGATATTTGGTCAATAAAATTTCGATCATGGCGTGAAACGACGGTCGCAAAATTTGCAAAATTGCGTCACCATCTTTTCTCAATGTACCTTTGTGAAAATTTAAAATAAGATGATTCCTTTTTCGCCGCCCCGTATGGACCAGAAAATTGTGGATGAAGTGGCCGATACGCTGATGTCGGGATGGATTACCACCGGCCCGAAAACAAAACGTTTTGAAAAAGAGATATCCGCTTATACCGGCGCCAAAAAAACCATCTGTTTCA